>BNJS01001672.1_pt1 | contig 175572 bp, 205 predicted proteins | sample 8540461 | NCBI WGS metagenome assembly BNJS01 (sample SAMD00202454, study PRJDB9452) | human saliva metagenome | isolation source: human saliva | place: Japan
TCTTTTCCCGAGCCTGTTATCCAGTGCCAAAACAAAACTTTCAAGTTTTGTTTTGCGCCACCGATCATCAACTCCGACGGCTTAAGCCACTCTTTACTTTATTATACCAAAGCTCTTTTTCCTGTCAAAATCTTTACAGCTCGGTCGAAGCTTGGCGCTATCGGTTAATAATGGGCGGCTAACCATACAGCGTACGCGTCCAGTTTCCTTCGGTACAGTCAGGAAAACAATCGGCCGGTAAATAAACCGTTTTTCAAAAGCTTTTTCAAAGAAATTCCAGTGTTTTCCTTCGTTACCACGATAATCACTGGCGTAATCGGGTTTCCACTGTGTCAGTGTTAAAGCCCAACGGTGAGTTTTTCTTTAGTATTTAGCTTGTTGCCCAGAGGCGGTCAGTGTATTCGGTGGTTCTGAAAGCGTCTTGGTAAGCTTCGATGCGAGGCACCTGCATCTCCTGGCGTCATTCCAGGTCGAAAGAGGAACGGACGAAGGCTCTGTTTCACGACGATCAATTGTAACCTGCTTTCCAGCAACATAGCCACCGATAACGCCAATGGCTTTTGAAAGCGTTCCATAGCAAAATCAACACGTCGGTAGCAGATGGAGTGAGTGGCAACGCTTCCTCGTCCGCTTTCTCGCGAAGCAACACGCTTGGAATGGGCATCGTCCACATAAGTTAAAGCAGTTGTGCTTTTTCGGCAAGTTCTACAATGTCAGGCGAGTTCGCAATGTCGCCGTCCATCGAAAACACACCATCGGTTATGAGTGGAGTACGTTTTGTATTGACTTCGTTTTCCGTAAGTACCTTATCCGTCTGTCATATCCGGTGCCCAAAAATTGCACGGTCAGCTTTTTGAAGGCGTGTGCGTCGATAATCGAAAGCATGGTTTAATTCATCGGAAATGATTAGGAAAGTCGCAACTGTCTGTTACTGCCTGAATAACACCAGCGTACGAGTTAAAACCCGACTGAAACACAATAACGGCTTCTTCGCGTTTTGAATTTTGCCAGCAACTTCCAAATCGTTGTGAATTTTCATATTTCCGACGATTGGGCGAACCGCACCAACGCCATATTGCTCAATCGCAGCAATTCCGCTTTTTAAGCGAGGGTGGTTTGCAAACCCAAATAATTGTTCGCCGAAAGGTTAATTACTTTTCTTTCCGTCGATGACACCTCAGGTTCATTTGGTCCGTCAAGTGTTACTAAAGCTCTTGTACAAACCGTCGTCTTTCAGCAGCTTGAACCTCGTCAAAATAATCCATATCATGAATTGACATAAGAGTCCTCCGTGCCGTGTATTTTTACTCCGATTTGCAAAAACTATCAAGCAGATTGACGTTTTTTAAATTACTGTGTTTCAAAAGCCATTTTCCGTTAAATTTTGTAAGAGGCTGATAGTCATTCAATGGGCAAAACTCCTGAAAACAAACATTATCAGATCAGTTTTAAGCTTTTTGGTGAACAGGGGATAAACTTCAGCGTAAACATCGCATACCGAACATTTAGGAAATTTCACATTGCTTTTGGAGATAAACCACGTCAAGCCTATTATTCTATTTGCCGTTTCAACAAAAAAGCCACTTATTTAAAATAATAAATTCATAAATGCAGATATCTTCGGTCGTGGTGAAGGAGAAAATATAATATTTACTCACAGTTGACATTGGAAACAGCAATATTGTTTTTAGCGTTTTTGAAAGTGCTGATGAGCCTGCAGTGGCGTGACATACGGTAACTGAGGCAACGCAGGATGCAAAGTGTATGCAAAATCTTTACCGAGCTTTTTCGCTTTCTGCAAAAATTGAGTTTTCGGCAATCGAAGGTTTTTAGTTCTTCGGTTGTTCCAGCTTTAACCACCGCCGAAATAAAGCAGTAATTCAGGATTTAGTTGATGCACCGATTGCTGAGTTTAATTCAAAGCATTATGGGAAGCTACCTGTGAGCATTCCTGAATCAACTCGAAACGAAATAGATTGTAACTGGCAAACGCAGTTTTGGCTTTTACCGCTACAAAAAGCCTGTATAGTTGTCGATTTCGGAACAGCCTTGACCTTTACAGCCGTTGACGGCAAAGGAAATATCCGCGGTGTGCGATTACCCAGGTTGCAAACTGCGCCGTCAACTTTTTCAAACACTGCACAGTTGCCGACAGTGTTTTGGATTTGAGCCCTGAGTCGGCTTTGGGACTCGTCCAGTTACGGCAATTCAAAGCGGAAGGTGTCCTTGAATTCAAAGGGCTTGTTACGTCGCTTTTGCAGCAGCGTATGCAGGCGGGGGTGTGGCGAGAGGTGCACACGCATCGCAACAGGTGGCTTTATCATCTCTGTGTTCACGCTGGCGATATTTTCTGACACAATAGATATAGGCTTTTACGACACAGTGATTAGCTGTCATTTCGGAAAAGTTTATTTAGGGCATTGGCAGATGAGTACTACGCTTTTTATTGTTTGCCCGTCTCCTCTCTCTTTGCAGGCTTTATCGACTCGATTGCGGGAGGCGTGCGGCGATTTCCATTCCGAAGCATTACTTTTTGCAGGGGCTTCGACGCACAATGCACTTGGTGCAAATAAATTTTCAGCTGCCTGCGGAACAACATTTGCCACACTGACTCGCGAAAACAAAGCTCTTTGCTGGAATATTCTGCTTCGTCTCTGCCCTCGCCCTCATCTCGGAGCTTCTTTTGGGTGCAGAAACTTGTCTCTGCACAAACGAACAAATTCTCAAAATCATCATTCTCGCCGTCATTCCTAACTAGTTGCTTTGATGTGCTTTTCAAAAGATTTCGGCGTGATGGCAGCGACGCGAGTTTTCTGTTCAAAAATATAGGCTCGCGTGTCTTACAGGTATAATCATAGGCTTTTACGACGGCTTAAATCGAGCACGACCGAACCTTTGCAATTATCGCCTACCTCTGCTTTGATGAAGTACGAGTCTGTTACCGCATCCGACAATGCCAGGGTGCTAAATCTTGCATCGATGTGCTTCGATGGCGACGTATCACGGAAATCATCTCTTTTGCGATAGGTATTCCGGCAGCCCTCATGCGACATTGCAGGAATTGGCTGAGGCTCATCACTCGCGATAGAGCAGCCGTTTTATCAAGACGATTATGATTGTAGTCGCCTGACTGTTATTGATTGGCAAAACGGTGCTTGATCGTTCTGAAAATATAGGCCAAAGGTTTTTGCGTGCTAAAATAAACGTCGCTTGGAGGCGTTGAGGCTGCTAGGAAAATAGCATTTCAGAGCCTTTTTACAGGCTCTCTCTTATCACGAGGCTGCCTGTCGTAGCACTCAAACATGCGACCCTGTTGCAGCACTACACGAGACTTCTCGTGTGGTGCTGAAAGAGGTCATCTGTTACGGCACACATAGCATCGATTCTAGCCGTAATACGCGACATATTGTAGACGTTATGCCATATAAAAATACCTAACTTTCGAAAGTTGCAGCCTATCGCACCGATAGGCATCAGTCTAGCATCCGCTTTAACCTGCATTGCCGTAAAGGCAATGTCAAGGAAAGCGGGGGTAGCTCGTATTCTTCTACTTAAGCTCTGAGGTACAATTCCTTAATATTATAATCTCGTTACTTTAGGAATTATAAAAACTCTTGCAGGATTCTTATATAAATAATTAAAATTGTTTTTAACACTCATATTTCTATATATATAATACCTAAAAGTCGTGAATTCTGTTATTTCTTCTAAATAGTCTTCTATGAAAAATTCCTTGTTGTTTTTCATTTGTGTATTTTTATCTTTTCTTATACGTATAAAATTCCATAGAGAATCATCCATAATGCAAGGATTAATACCGTTAAGGCAAATGATGCACCAATTGCAATAATTATATAAGAGAATTAAATATAAAAGTAGAAAATCCTTTTCTACTATTAACTTAATTGAAAATCAAAAGTTAATATAAAAGTAAATGAAGAATATTTTTAAATTAAAAACACGTGAAATAGTATATCTGATATATTCCTTTTGTTTAAAATGTATGTTATTGATTTATCCATATTCCTTTTATGAAATCTTTTGATGATACAATATTTCTTTTACATAACTACTTACAGTTTTTATATAAATACTACTTCCTTGCGAGCTCAGATACAATCGCTACCTTGCTTCGCCTAAAATTCTTTTTCTACTGAGCACGCCTACAAGCGTGTCGTCTAACATTATTTCAACCTTCCCCATTGTACCACAAAGCCCAATAACTTTTCAACCGAAACTGCTGAACAACAAAAAGTTAAATCTTTCTACCATAACATAAAGCGGATAAATGAACCGCTGGCGATTATGTATATCATTATGAAAATAATACGAAAAGCCTAATTTTAGTTTTTAAAGACGATTATGATTGTAGTCCTTGTGTTATTGATTGTAAAAACGCTGTTGGATGTTCTGAAAATAGGCTAAAGGTTTTTAGGGCGATCCGATATTCTGAATAGTCGGCAATCTAAAACTAGAGGCTGCCGAAGTGAAGAAGGACATGATATGATTATTGTATGTCTTTGTTGTCTTTGGGATTGAGTATAAGTGTGTTTGCACAGTCGAATGTGTGACTGCCAAAACCTATGCATCGTATTATGGTGAAGAGTTTAACGGACGGCAAACTGCAAACGAGCGAGATTTACGATATGAACGCTTTTACGGCTGACTCATCGCACCCTTCCGTTTGGTTCAATTGTTGAAGTAGTTAATTTGGACACAGGAGCAACAGTATTTGTTCGCATCAATGATAGAGGCTCCTTTGTTGCAAAACCGTGAAATCGATTTATCGAAAGCCGCGCAAATGCTATGGGTATGTTGCAAAGGGATCGCTCGCGTTTCGATTAAGCTAATTAGCACGCCGGACAGTTGTCAGTCAACCAGCAACGGTACCGACCGCACAAGTAATCTACAACAACTGTTACTACCACGCCAGCAACTGTTGTAAACAACTGCAACTCAAGTTACCACGAAAACAGTAAGCACTGAAACTACTGGAATGGTTTACACGCCAGCTGAAAAAGCAAAGGGCTTGTGCTTTGGCGCGTACAGCTTAGTTCTTTTTCACGTGAAGAAACGTCAACGGTTGACTTTGAAAAGTGAGCTTTGAACCCGCGTACGAAACCGATAATCTTATCCGAGTTGTTTTGTACGGCATCCGCAACAATTTAGATAAAGTAAAATGTTCTAAATTAAACGATTTTACCGATTACATCATCCGACGAAAAAGCTGGTAAAAAACGCTTCTTTACAAAATTACAAAAGGGTAACTGTTTTAAATAGTTACCCTTTTTATCTATAATCACGATAGTATCTTACATAAAGTTTTGCCATTATGATATAATCTAGCGAATTGTCCAGAGTATCGCGTTCGTGTGATTGGGAGGAATAATGCCAAAAGTTGTGAAATATAAAGCAAATTCGGTTGTTTAGCGATTTTGCTGACGAGAAGTATATATTAGAAAGAAGGCAGATTGTTCGATGCAAAAGATATCGAAACAGGCGAACAGATAACCGAGAAAAATCAAACAGGGCGAACTTTTTCGGTGTAAAGGGCAGTGATTGAGTACCGAGAGAAGAAACGGCAGTGGTTTTAAGCGACTCTAAGCTTACTACATTTCGGCATGATGAGTTTGAAAGATCGCTGTAAAAAATCCACGTATCATTTTGCAAATGATAAAAATTTTTCAAACAACTTGAAAAATTCACAGCAAATCAACTCTGTAATCAGACAAGAAAGTGAAACCGAAAAATGTCGAACTTTCCAATGACGACGGGCTTTTTCAGTTGCCGAAGCTTTTTAAATTCGGAAAATTATTCTATCTGCTATAGCGTTTGTAAACGCCACTCGCATTATTCAGACGCGGAAAACACCGCGAGCCGAACAGTTAATACAAAATTGTCGAGAGCACTCAACGGAGACTTTGACGCAATCAAATCATTGCCACAAAACCCTTTCGATACTCGACTGGTCTTTTCCACGAAAGCTCCAGATATTGAGCGAGCGTTAATCGATGCAACACGCGACAGAAGAAGCTGGAAAATTTAGCCAAGCTCAAAGTATTCTGAAAACTTTTGGACTGTGGCTGAAGAATTTTCCGAGTTTGCAATACGGAGCTTGCACGTTGTAATCGGACTTGAAAAATTTGACGAGACAATTAAGTTTTTAGTGCAACAATCAAGCAAAACCCAAAGTCTCAACGGATCAGTACTCTGCTTTCGTACTTGGGTCAGGTTTATGAAAACCGGAGCGGTAGCTCAATCGAAAGCCTTTTTGAGCTCGAGATATTAGAGCTTTGAACTTACCAGATCGACACAGGTGCCATATGCTTCAAAAATGGCACTAAACCGTTTCGCAAAAAGGTTTAAAAGAGGCGAATTGATTTTTCGGAATTTGAACGGGCGATGTACCTCATTCAGACGGTCAAGTGCAGCTGATTAAAATTATCAACGGCTTTGAAAAGAATTTGGATATTTTGCAACCGCACGAAATGGTGAAATGGCGATTTTGGATAACTCACTGCGTTCTGCAAGTGCGATAACATGACGATGTTGCAGTTTTAGAGTTTAGCAAAGAAAATTTTGAGCAGTTGATGAACGGCAATCCAAATTTCTCTCGTTCTATTGCGTACGTTTATCAAACGAATTTACGAACAAAAGCGTCGCTTTATGATTTGGCGGATTGAAGACAAGCAAGCTCGACCGCGTGTATAATGCTCGACGAAACTATGACAAATATTGACCGAAGCTCTGAAATGAGAATTTTGATATTAATCTCCGAAGGTGTTGCAAGATGGGCTGGAAATGACAATATCCGAGGGTCGAGAGAATATCCGAAAGTTTTTGGATCATGGACGCATTGAAGTTTTTCGGATAGAATTGTGGTGCAAAATGTGGCACAGCTTCATCGTTTTGTGCAAGCTCGCACTCCCTCAACGCGACTAAAACGTACCGCAAAACGAAAAAGATTATGCAGCGGAAGCTTTCTATTATTGTTGCGAGAAGTCAAAAATAACGCCATCGGTTTAGCAGGCTCAATTCCATGGTTGTCCCGAGGATATGCGTTACTTCAAAAGAAAACAAGCGGACATATTTGTCTTGCAGGTTTCAATACTTATAAAACCTTGCCTGAGACGGCTTACCTAACCGCTTGCTGCACGTACTAACACGAAAACCAATTGCAAATCGCCAGAATGTATAAAAAGTTTAGATGAGTTTTGGAACGCACCTTTTTGCGGTACAGCAAATGATATAAACTCGGACGAGGTAGCTGGTGGCTTATCGCTTTACACGTCTTGCCTTCCTTTTTGTGTCATATATGACTGAAATTAAAAACTCTGCACTGGAGATACATACAAATAATTTCTCATCGGATTTAATCCTAAAATTTTACGAAACTGAAAAATATTTATTATGTTTATGAGCGGATGCATTAATGTGTGTCCATTGCGTAAAACAATAACTTTTGGTACAATCGTGTAATTATGACATATAAACCAGTTAAGCTACTTGACGAGCAAACTGCATAGCTGCAGGCGAAGTGATTGAACGCCCGCATCTGTTGTGCGGGAATTGCTGGATAATGCAATCGACGCGGACGCTTCCGCATTTCAGTCGAACTCACCGACGAGCATTACCGCCATACGAGTTTCGGATAACGGTTTTGGCATGAGCGAAGAAGATTTAGCTTTATGCGCGAAACGCACAGCACAAGTAAAATCGAAAGCATTGAAGATTTATTGTCGATTACGAGTTTAGGCTTCGAGGCGGTACACTTGCATCGATAAAAGCTGTCAGCGACCCGATGCAACGACAAAACAGGGGCTCTTGCTTTCAATACTTTAACGGTACAATCTCGAGCACGCTCAATGCTGGCACAAACGTTTCGGTAAAAACATTTTTGCAAACTTTCCGGCACGATTTTAAACACTTGCTTTCAACTGAAGCACGCATGTGCCGACAAGTATTTCTCGAAAAAGCTTTGGCAAATCCTTCCAGTGAAATGCAGCTAAAACAAAAGCGGCAGCCTTTCGATGCAATTACAGCCGCAACATTCAAAGAAGCGGATACTTGATGCTTTGCACTTTACCGAACCTGCGATGCTGAAATCAACACTGTGGGTGAAAATTTTTCTGCAACGATTGTGTTGGGACTTCCAGAGATTGCAAAATCAAATCAGCAGCATGTATATTTTTGCAAATAAAAGACGGATTGACGAATATGGATTTTGCAGGCTGTCGACATGGTGCAACTCCGTTTTTCCAAATGGCACACATCCTGTTGCATTGGTATTTTTAACCGTTGCACCAGAAGCTATAGATTTTAATATTCATCCAGCAAAAGCGTGAAGCACGTTTTTCAGATTATTCTGACATTCACAAAGCGATACGCTGGCAGTGTCGCATTTTATAAAGTGCATACCGTTTCGGTTTTCAAACGAGGTTTGAAAAAGCGAGCTGAAGTCGAGAATGCCTCAAGTTAAATTTTCGACAGATGAACTTTGCAAAATAGTTTTGGCAACTTTGAAAAGCGTACATTGTATGAAAGGTCGCTAAATCAAACAAATACACAAAGTCAAGCAGCACGAGAATTTTTGTCGAATGGAAGTTTTTCGGTTTCGGATATGAGCGAGCGGTATCTCGGCAAAGAACAAAAGCGAATGAGCTTCGCCCGCTTGATGTGCCTGAACCGTCTTTTTCGCTTTTTGAAGAGGTGCAGGGAACTTTATTGCCATTGACGACAATTTATACTTAATTGATGTCTGCCATGAACGCATTTTGTTTGAAGACTAAAACAAAGCGTGACACCGCAAAGCAGGAATTGCTGGGCTTACTGCATCGAAACTGAAAGCAGAGCCGAAAACGAAGGCTCTTGGCGAGGCCTGCCATCATTGCGTGAAAAGGTTTTGACTTTGGAATGTGCGGGCGAGGTCTGTTTGGATTGTGTCGGCAGTTCCTGTGTTATGGCGGTACGGAAGCCGAGCTTTGCTGATGATATAAAAAGCGGCTTCGGCAAACACAGTTTGCTGCACGGATCTCGCATCATCTGCATGCAGGGCTGCCTGCAAAGACAGGGATATTCTCTCGCCTGAAGCAGCTAATATTGCACAAAGAAACATTTTGCACTCACCGAGCCTCTTGCCCGCACGGTCGTCCGCTTTGGACAGTTATAACTCGTGACGAGCTATTTAAACGCGTAAAGCGGACTTAAAAAGAGCTTGCAAGCATACACGGTGCATTTTAACTTTGTGCTTTTAATTTGAAAAACGAGTTGTTGTTTTGTGTAGCAAAAACCCGCCACGGACAGCGTGTACATGTAAGCTAGATTTATAATATCGCAAAAATAGGATAGTTTAACAGCGTACAAGGATGTAGTTGTTCAAACTACGCACCTCGTAACTCGAAAAGCTTGAGTGCGGGAGAAAACTCTTGCGTAAAGAGTTCCGCACACCACTTAAATGGCGGTTATGTGCAATTGTTCGCGGTTTGGTGTGCGGTCAATTTGCGGTTGTAACAGGGACAAAAGCGCCACAAGCTTAGCCGAACATTTATTTTAATCCGAAAGGATTGTAATTTACATCGTAGTCGTATGTGCAAGTTGCTCTTTTTGTTTAACTGCGGCGACAACCTTATACGTAATCGGCGTGAAAACTATTTCGATTGCAGTTTTGAATGCATAGTTCGAAAGTCGCCATAATCAGTAAAACTTTTATGTCATATAAACCGAAAAAGTGCAATCGCAACAAATACAAAGCTATCAAGCAATTCGCCAATGAGCGTCAGAACCAATTGTTCGCAAAAATAAAAATATTACCCTTTGTCTTGATTTTAATCAACGAAAGAAATACCGAGTTTGAGATAGTTTTCCAGCTAAATACCCGCAAGCACTTCCTAAAATGATCGCGTGAACTTGCATTAAAATACTATCATAGGCTTGCTGCAATCCCACGAACTTTCCGCGAGCAAGAACGCAATTATCATAATGTTCATATTGACAAAAAGGATCATCCAAAAACCGAAGATAACTACTTTCCATGTTTGCTTAAATCCGTATACTTCCCGCAAGGACATCCGAGATAATGTACGAAAACGGAAATAAAAGCGTACCTCCGTCAAACACAAACAGTACTATCGCAACCATCTTTACTGCAGGATATTCGAAAATAATCAGCAGAAACCAACACCAGTGATATACGGTAAAAAGTCTGAATTCATATTTTCAACCTCAATTAAAAATTTCGCACAGTAAGCAAAAATGCAATACTGTAATAAATTAAACTTCGTTATAACGGCAAGTATTATTTTTAGCTTTCCAAAATCCACTAAAAGCTGAAAGTTTACTATCAATTCAAAGTCAGTATGTCTTCCGTGCCGTCAGAATTTACATCCAGGAGTGCCAGTTGCTGTCCCAAAGATTGGAAAGCCGTCAAGCAAGTAAACTGCGACGAATCACGCATATACCGCATTACCGCCACCTGATACAAATACTTCGTCCTGATTGTGTTCGGTGATATCTTTGAGTGTCAACTGCATATCGTCGGAGTACTGCGAAATACTGAGCGCGGTTTCCGTGCCGTCAAGTTCAAAGCTATGCTAAAAGCACCCGGCGTATCCAGCACCATAACGGCATTTAAGTTTTTCGTCTAAACTGGCTGCACACGAACAGAATAGCCAGCTCCTTTTCATGCAGTTTGACGGCTTTACCTTGTTCATTTCGGAAATCGTGCAACGTGTTACCTCCAGCGGTGATGACCACCATCAACGCAGTCTCGCATCCTTCAAAAAGAGCAACAGGCTTAACTGCACAAATGACCTTCAAGCTCAGTAACGGCAAGCGACTGCCTCGATTCCATCTGTCGACATGCACTTGACTGTGTCAAAGCTCCGCGGCAAAGCGAACGAGAACACTCGACTGATAAATAAGCGGAGGTTTGTCATTTGGCATATAGTCAGTCGGACAACCTAACCTCACCTGTGGCACTTACTATAGCTAACCGCGATTCATCTTAGCAACGAAAATGCACATTCACCTTTGGGAAGCTGCTTCAGCTCACCTACACTTTTGTAGCCAGTTAAAATCGGAGAGACAATCGAGGTGAGGTTTTCATTCATCTTGGCAAACTATACCGTTTTTCGACAATGCCCAAACAGTTTTGAGTTTACCTGAGGTCAAGTTCAAGGTGTGATGAGTGTTTGCAGAGATCGGTTTAATTTGCGAAATGGTGTCGGAAGTTGTGTTGTACGAGAGTTTTCGCCTGTTGACCAAAATAATGCGGCGTCCCAGCCTTTGTTTTTCGCGTAGTGCGGCGTACCATGAGTCTTCCACTCACTTGTTTAGGAAAGCTTGAAAGTGTTTTAATGCTTTTCGCTCTGCACCACATGCATAAACTAAAAGATGGATTTATCTCCGCCTTCTAACTTTAACGATAAAATACCTGTTCGGCGCGATGAAGAATTTTACCAGTATTTGCGTTTGTTTTGCTGCAGAAAAAGGAATGCTTCGGTCAAGGTCGTAATACAGTAACGACGTTTCCGAGCTATTTTCAACATCGTTTTAATGTTTCATTTTTGATAATCAGTATTTCCGTCCTTGTATGCCGATTTGTATTTTGCGATACGTGAGCACTTTTCCGATGCAAAACCATCGTCTATAGATAAAACGGAGTTGGTAAGTCAATGCTGAATAAGCCTTAACAAAACTTAATAGCGGGCGGAAACACAATGCGAAAATTCTGATACCGATCAACAACAGTTGTCGAGGTTTTGATCGATTAACGCGGCGAAGCGGCTTTTCATGCGTGCACGCATCCTTATCTTTATCGACGTAAAAATACAGGTGCTGCGATGGAATCAAGTGCAAACACGCAGCTCTTCACCAATCCACGAAAGCATTAACTTATCAAGTGTCGCGCAAAAAGTTTTGCAAGTCTGTCAGCATTTTATATAGCCTGGTTTTGTTTCATCCGGTTATGGTTTTCAGATGTCAAAGTTCATCTGGCGATGAAAAGTTAGAAGCGTAAAATACTCCAACAGTTTCGGAATGCAGTTAATCATGTGAGGACACGGTGCTGTGTTGCATGTAAGTTCTGAGCTCTGTGTGCAGTTTTCAATCTACCGCCGATTTAAGATCTGAGATCATTTTTGAGAATACAATTTGCATTGCTTCGTTCTGGAAGAAGTAATTTCTGATTGAGTATGTTTTCATCACACCTTGTTTAGAAGTTAAAGCTCGGCTTTATTCCGTTTTAAATCATTTCGACAAACGTTTATAGTACCTTTTGTGTTTTTCAAATCAGTGGCAAAGAACGTTTGCGGAATTTATAATCGTTTTCTTGCAAGCACGCGGCAAAATCATTTTCTTCAGTTTGTGTTGTGCTTGCTCGGCGATAAGTAGATTTTTATAAAGCGAAGAATTTTGCTACTCAGGCATCTGCGAGATACGGAATATTACCGCCCTGCACTATCATTCAAAATCTCGATGTCAGAAATGCCAGCATCAGTAAATAAGTGAGATTAAATCTTGGTATAAGTGGCAAAAGACGTGCTGCCACTTGAGCTTAATCCTAGAGCTACAAAATAAATAAAGTTGACGCCTCTCCGCTTGAATATACAGCAACGTCTGTCCGCACGTTTACCCAGCATCGAGGCAACTTACTCGACAGAAACTCATTCGCACGCATTGCCTTGACGGTGCGTACGCTGCCTCAAAACTTTTATCCGACAATACTTCATCAAGGCTTGAAGTTCCAAGCGTTTGGTTTAATAACTTTGACCGACAGACCTGAGACATAAAACAGAAAAATTTTTCTGGCACGTGCTTTTCAATGTCGGTGCGTACAATCAAGCGGTATAAAAACCCACCCGGATTAAAATCAATGCGACAAACGCGACAAAAGCCGATAACTTTCAGTAAACAAAAGGATTTTCTCTGCGGCAAACTTTTATCAGCTAGAGCGGTTGATGGTGCTTTTGGTTTTTGAGCATTCTCTTCAGCAGCATAATTTTCATTAGCCAGTTTATCAATCGTGTCTTCGAGCATGCGGTATTTTCATCAGTCCACATTCAGATTCTGCTGCGATGCTTTACGAAATCTCAGACACATTGTTTTCTATGTTGTCAGCTTCGTATTTGTCTTGCATTGGAAATCTCCTTAAAACGGCAACTGCTAACGCAGAGTTTGAAATATACCAAAGTTAAAAATTTTTCAATGCTGCAAAGCGTGGCATCGAGTGAACTCAATTTTTGAACATGCTTTTGAACATGATGGGCATATTACAAAAATCGAAAATGATTTTTAATATGCCCTGTGGATAAACTTTCGGTGAATGAAGTTTAGTGTGTTATTTTTATTTTAGAGTGGTTTTATTGCTTTGGTATATACTATCACAATCGCAACATTCCGTCTTTTATTTCTACTTTACTAGCACTTCAATCGGCTTTTTCTGTATCAATTACCGTTACAAAGTGGCAGTAACTGGAACCACACCTTCAAGTTTAGCTTTGGTATCCGTAACCGACGAACAAATCAAACAATGTGTTATATTCACCAGCTGCGATATTTGAAGGGTACCGCGCCACACCACGTAACAGCCGTCATAAGGAGCAGTTCTTTGGACACGATTGCATAATCAAATGAATCTTTGATAGATATCAAAATCAGGTTGCTCGAGCTCCATCAAAATGGTTGCTTTGTGTTTTGCATCGATTTTGGAGGCGTTCGACTGCAAAAAGGCGATTGATTTCGTATTGCTTTGTTGTCGCGATATTCTTGAAAATGCTGTGCCCCGATCGTAGGTTTTTATGATTTCACTTTTCGGCGGACAAGTGAAAAGAATTGCCCCCTGCATCAACGGCTTCACTTTTCCATACTCAAGCAGCTCGGAAATATCTTTTCTGCCGACCGACATTTTGTTATAACGACTGATAATTGACGGCACAAAAGACCTAAAATCGTTACAGAAAATCACGTAACAAATACAAGCATCATGGTGCGTTTCTTTTTGTATACAGTGTCGGGTCAGGATAAAAGACATTTAATTTTTCCTGACTGGATAAAAGTCGCCGATTTCTTCCGATGAAGTGTCTTAGCTAAAGTCCAAACCCTTTTGGGCTGTTTTATGCGTCGGGTCATAGTGCAAAGCTTGAGGCGATAATCGACCCGCCTTACCCGTGTCTGACGTCATAAAAGCACAGCTTGTGCAGAAAGCAATGTGAGGATCCGTAACGCGAATTTTTCTCGCACCTGAAAAATAATCCAACGCGAGAGATATTTCTCCCGTCACATAGAACTCAACCCCAGATACAGAGTGAAATTCAAATGAATCTTTATATTGGAATACGTGCGTTTGCAGTCAATCACTTCATTATACTGCAAACAACCGCTGTGCGCGATTGATAACCGACAATGCCATACTAACTTTCCTTAAAGATAACTGCTGATAGCATTATAGAAAGTTTATTCTTGGATTTTCAAGTGAGGGCTGCATCGACTTGTTCCGACAATCAGAATAATTTGGTCATCGGAATACTTGTCGGGATTATTTTTACAGTTTCAATTTTGCTCAAAAGCTTTTGAATATCGTCATAATTTTCTCTGCTTTTCTGGCAGAGCTTGCAAGTGATGCTCAACAGCTTCTTGCGGAATATCACGTTTTTAAAAGTCGCATAGTAACCGATGCAGTTTGTAATAGTATACGTTTCGTTTCAAGCCAATCCGTTTGAGATCCACAAATAGCAAAAAGCCAGATCGTTGTTGTAATATCTTGTCGAAAAGGCGACCTTCAACAGATGCGGAATCACGCCATACTTTTACAGATAATCCCAGTTAGCAACAAAATTTCTTTCAGTACAGCAACCTGCTGATTTTTCCAGACGGATAAAAACACACAGGCGAAATTGAGTTTTACACTTACAATGTAATTTGCCCTTGAAGCTGGCAGCATCAATATGAGTTTCGACATAATCGACTGAGCATCAGTGTAAAGTGAAACACGTCTGAGGGTTGGTATCAAAAACTGCTTTAAGTGCTACATCAATCGGATATCCAACTGTATTTTCAAAACTTGTTTCGATGCACGAAAACTCGACCGCTAGTTCCGTATCGGTCGAAAATAAAACCGCTGTGAGCATCATATCTTTTGTGGTTGGTGATTAACAACAATTTGACTGCCAGTATTTTCGACGGTGAGCTTTTGCCCAGTTTTCGCTTTGCCGAGTATACTTTATTTCCAACTAAAATGCAGCAGCGTTTGTGCTAGCAAAAGCCCTGTCATCATAAGCGGAACAGTTATCTTTACCAACTTCCGAAAGCCGATACAAGCAAAAACTTCCCGACTGCTTATAAAACACGACCTTAGTTTCCAGCTTGCAGTTCAGACTTTTTCAGTTTTACCTGCTACAACGCAGAAAAATGTTAGTGCAAATAATGCACTTACAAAAATCGCTTTATAGTGATTTCATTTTACTCTCCTTTTCTCCGTCCAAAAACTTCATCATACATAGTCTTGAGAAGACCTGCCTTTCAACAATTCTTCAACACTAGCCCGTCTTTTCAACTCTTCTTCTTGGTTCTTTCGAGCTACAACAGGAGCCACAGGGCTGAGATTCAACTGGCGGGTTGTTACCGTTGCCGAAGGTGCTGGTGCAGGTACAGGAACTTCCGTCGTGGTTGTAGTCGTTTCAGCAGGTTTATCAAGATACGACACTTTGCAAAATTCGCAATCATGGTTGTGAGCTCGTCGATCATTTGCAAAAGCGTAATCTTATCGTAAAGCTCCGCATTTTCGACGCTCGTCAGTGGTGCTGTTCCAACTCAGCAAGTCTGTTGCCATCGGGCTTACTCGTGCCAGCACTGTAATTTGGCGTGCGACTTAGCTCAGCCTTGAGACGCTCAAGCTCCTGCGAAAGACGCAGCGTTTCATCATTGCTAGAGTTTCAAAAAGCGCAACAATTCAGTTTGAGTTGAAACCTTGGTCTATCAGTGCCAGCTTGTGCTGCGGCTTCAGCCTTTGCCGGTCTGGATAATCTAAAGCACAACCGATCATTCGAGCTTCATCAAAACGCGATGTACTGTAAAGACCTCGCCTATCCAAAAATACGCAGACATCGCTTTGTCGTCTGGATACCGTTCTATAAAATCATAAAGTGTAGAAATTGCATAATCATAATTGCCGACTGCATTCAAGCCGACCTTTTTGATGCAACATTTCTGGTGTTTTGTGCTTTTTCGGATAAAGGCTAAAAAGCGTTTTGCTTCTGCAAGTGCGTTCCTGTATTTTTGTCAGGCTTAAAGAGCCATAGTTAGCCAATATTGTGCGTCTTCGTTTTTACCGCCTGATGCGTCAACCGCTTTTTGAGTAAGTATGCTCGAAGATCCCCTCTCGGTAACGCTCCATACCTGAAACAAGTTGCGTCAACGCAAAACGCAAAAATTCGCCACGCACACACAAAATCACAACTTTTCTTTTGTAATTGCTCCTATACACCAAATCTCCTGACGCCGAACCTGAAACCGCCATGCAACCAGCATCCAAAACCGCCTGCTATGTTTTAGTGCTTATTCGCCTAAAGACAGCAAAACTTCAAATTGCGCTCCACAGCGGTTTGTGTATTTCTGCAATTTTATCAAACAATAGGGAATAAACTTCTGTCCCGAAAACCCTGGATTTACCGACATCCTGAGCACCAAATCAACCAGCGGCAAAATTTGCGAAATCGCAGAAACTGGCGTTGACGGCACCAACAGTAATTCCAGCGCTCATTCCCGCATCGTGAATCGCCGAAATGAAGTTTGTCCGCATGTGGCTCCAGTTTCAACGTGAAACGTAAGATCTGCTCCAGCTTTTTGAGATTATCGACAAAATCCATGGGATTCTTAACCATGAGATGAACGTCAAACACCAATTCAGTCAAAGCCCGCAACGAAGAAATCACAGGTGTACCAGATGTAAGGTTAGGCACAAAATGTCGTCCATAACATCAAAATGCAGCCACTTTACCGTTATCTTCTGCAAACCGTATTTCACGGTCAAGCTTCGAAAATCGGCACTCAAAAGCGACGGACTCAAAATAGTGAAAGCCATGGGTTTTACTATGAAAACATGTACAAAAAGCAAGTGGGCTATGGCTGACCGATAACTTTACACGATACGCCATATACCAATGTTATGAACGCATCGCAAAAGAATATTTTAGCAGGCTAAATGGTATAGCTGTTTCAGTGCAGCGTCTTGTCATTAAAATCTTGATCATCAAATATGTCTAGTTTTGTTCAGATATGCTCGTCGATGAGGTTTTTGAAAGTAACCTATAACGGCTTCTAAGTTTTGTGTCCGCTCGATGTTTTAAGCTCCGCATAGTAGTGATACTCGAAGCCCAAAGCTGAAATTGATTAATTCTATGACGCCCGGAATAACTGCTCATGGATACGTCGAAGCTATCATTGACTTTAACGTTAGTTTCGATTTCGCCTGCATACCAATAAAAGATGCTGCCAGTCATCGCCGTTTGTTCCGCCTTTGTATGACTCAGGATCGGTTTGTAATTAGGCAGACCTGCTACCAGCTACGTTTATACAAAATACGTCAGGTAATTCTATATTCATCGCACAGCTTTTGTGAAATAATATCCTTCCAGATAAAATATTCAAAAAGTGAGCGTTGCGCCTGGATTAAATAACTTACAATGCCTTGTAGATCAATTTTTCCATGGAAAAAGTTTATTATTTTGGAGCACAGCTTGGATGGATATGCATAGCTTTTATTCCGAAACTGAAATCATTGGCAAAAGGCTTGTCCGTAAAACAAATACTAAAATAAAAATCAAACAATGTTTGCATTTTCAACTCCTGTCTCAAGTCCCTTTATCGCCAACAATTTCTAGACGCTTTCCATCCGTTTTCAGCAAATAAATCTTTCACTTAAAATCAAATACCTGTACATTTTAGCACTATACTGAAAAATAATTTTACTTGCAGAGTTGCCGTGGATTATAGTTGATAGTCTCTGACAGTTGTCTAGTTTTTATGATACATCGCAAGTTCATAAAACTTTTTGGCTACAAAGTGAGACACATAAAAATAAGCAAAGCTTATGAGCAAATTTGAAAAATATCCTTTTTGATTTTGACGGAACTCTTTTTGACACATCGCAAGGTGTTATGAAATCGTTTGAAAAAGTCGCCATTCACTATAAACTGAAAGTATCCGAAGCGGATTATCGCAGGATGATGGGACCCGCCTCTTGAGGAAAGTTTTTGAACATATGTGCATTTACCGAAAAGCAGAAATTCAAAATGTAATTATGGTGTATCGCCGATATTATACGAAAAAGGGTGCTGAGCTTAGAAATGTATCCTGGCGTGCATGAGCTTTTAGAAGTTAAAAGCACGATGGATTGTTGTAGCGACCAGTAAGCCAGAGATTTTGCACGAAAGATTTTAGCCAAGCTTCAGATGATCTGCTTTTTGACTTTTGTGGGCGGAGCCGATGAGCAGAAAAACTCACATGTATAGCCGACGTTATTCGTTATGTTATTAAAAAGGAATGATTTTAATCAGAGCATTGTCTTATGGTCGGCGATCGCTCGTACGACATACTCGGACAAAAAGAAGCTGGCGTTTTTCTTGTGCGGTTCTTTGGGGCTTCGGCGAAGGCTGAATTTGTCGCAAGCGGTGCGAGATTACATCGTGAGCACTCCGCCTGAACTTAAAGCTCTTATCATGCACGGTTCTAAGCAACCTTGGTTTCATCCAACGCCTATATTTTAAGCACGTCAAAACTCAATCTTGCAAAAATCCTCGAGCTTTCAAGTTTGCTTGTCGCCATTGGCGAATCTTATCCACGGGCTCATCTGGTGGCGGTTTCTCGCCAGCAGATGGCTCATTCTCTGAGAATTTTTACGACACGCTAAAGGCTGATTTTCGCACGGATGCGGTTAATCAATGTCGCAGGTCAATTAAACTGATTAAAATATCGATATTGCAGATTGACCTGCGTCCGTGATAGATTTCTGTACTCGTGTAAAACTAAAAACTTTTCCCGTGCGAGAAAAAGCTTTCGAGTTAGCCTACGCACACCGCAACGGACGGTTCTGCACTGCTTATTAAAAGCGGTGTGCGTCCGTGGCTGGGTGAGGCTCGAGTCCAAAACGCAAAAATAAGCAGACCGTTTCACAAGCTTAAAAAATTTCAAAAAGTTATCCAATAGAGCGAAACATTTGCTTTGACTTTTTCGATTATAGGTATAATAGACGCAATCGCAGAATCACTTGTTTTGTTTATAAGCGGTAATGCGGGAGCTTATAAGGCAATCTACATGAAGTCAGGAAACAAAAATGGCAGATTATTCGGCTGGAAGTATTACGGTTTTGAAAGGCTTGGACGCGGTGCGAAAGCGTCCTGGTATGTATATCGGCTCTACGGGCATTGTTAGGCTTACATCATCTGGTGTATGAAATTGTGAGATAACTCGATCGACGAGGCTGCGGCGGGTTTTTGCGACCATATTTTAGTTGTGTTGGACAGCGTCGTGCGGAGTTGAAGATAACGGACGCGGTATTCCGTTGATATTCATCCGACAGAAGGTGTCAGTGCGTTGGAAATCGTTTTGACGTGGCTGCACGCGAGGCGGAAAAGTTTGACAAGGGCTCATACAAAGTTTCAGGCGGTTTGCGCTGGTGTCGGTGTTTCCGTGGTGAACGCACTTTCGTCTTGGCAGAAGCAACGTACACACAGGCGGATTTGAGTATTTTCAACGGTATAAGCAAGGCGAACCTGAGAAAACCAGTTGAACAAGGGGTGTAGCTGGAAGTCATGGAACAACTATCCGATGGTCTGCCGACCCAGAAATTTTTAAAAATACGACGGTTTACGACTTTGATGTTTTAGCAGGCGGCTTCGTGAAGTTAGCCTTTTTGAATAGTAACATTACGATTGTGATGCGTGATGAGCGGTTGACTACACCGAAGGAAGTTACATTCGATTTGAGGCGGAATTTCGCATTTTGTTCAATACCTAAATGGATCGAAGCAGAGCACTTCCCGATGCAGCCTATTTTTGTCGAGAACGAAAATGGAACGAAAGGTTGAGCTTGCCTTGCAGTACAATGACGGCTGACGAAAATATTTTAGCGTTTGTGAGACGATATTAATACACACGAAGGCGGAACGCATCTTGAAGAGTAAAAAGTGCTTTTGACGCGTGTAATGAATGAGTTTTGAAGGATTATCGAAGCTGCTGAAAAACTTGACAAGACAAAAAGCTCACAGGCGATGATGTGCGTGCAGGTTTAACGGCGGTGCTTTCAACAAAAATTGAAGCGCAGTTTGAAGGACAAACAAAAACAAAGCTTGAAATAGTGAAGTGCGCGGTATCGTCAGGTCGACAGTAAACGAAAAGCTGACTTTATTTTTCAAACAAACCCGAAAGGTTATCGAAAGATTTTGGAAAATGCACAGCGAGAGGCTTCTGCCCGTCTTGCAGTACGTCGCGCAAAAAGAAGCAACTCGACGAAAAAGTGGCGTTGAAAGTTTTGGGCTTCCTGGAAAGCTTGCCGACTGCTCGCTAAAAAGACCCGAGTATTTGTGAAGTCTATATTGTCGAGGGGACTCTGCAGGCGGCTCGGCAAAAAGAGCGAGAACAGTAAAACGCAGGCGATTTTGCCGCTTTGGGGAAAAATGCTTAACGTTGAAAAAACCCGTCCCGAAAAAGTTGTAAACAACGAAAAATTGCAACCAGTAATCGCCTCGCTGGGGACGGGCATTGGCAAGGACTTTAATATCTCGAAGCTGCGTTACGATAAAGTTATTATCATGGCTGATGCCGATGTTGACGGCTCGCACATTAGAACATTGCTTTTAACTTTCTTTTTCCGATATATGCCAGAGCTTATCGAGAAAGGTCATGTTTATCTTGCGATGCCACCGCTTTATAAAAATAAGCTACAACAAGGTAGACCACTACGTGTACACGGATGAGGAGCGGACAAAAATTTTTAGAAAATCGGCGAGACAAAAATCCAGCGGTGCAACGATATAAGGGTCTTGGTGAAATGGATGGCGTTCAACTTTGGAAACAACAATGGATCCTGAAAACCGAAAAATGCGTTTGGTTACGCTTTCTGCCGCTATCGAAGTGAGCCGCATTTTAGCACGCTTATGGGTGACGAAGTTGAGACCGCGACGCAAGTTTATCGAAGAGCATGCAGTGTTGGCAAACCCTAGACGTATAGCTAGCTTAAAGTAAAAATTATTTATTCGGAGAAGGCAGCAAAATATGAAACATATTCTTTTTAAGCCCCCTTAATTGATGAGAATGAAGAGCAAGCCGTTTTGCGGATTTTTGCGTTCAGGGGTAGCTCCCGACAGGCAAAAGAAACGCTTGAGTTTGAAAAAGAGTTTGCCGACTTTGTCGGCAGCCGATATCTACCTTTGCTGTCAATTCCGCGACAAGCAGGTTGCTGGCTTTGGACGCATGCGGGGTCGGAACAGGCGGTGCCGTCATAACTTCGCCTTATACATTTTTGCTTCTACTGCAACAGTGCGGTACACCTTGGTGCGGATGTGCTTTACGCATGACGTAAACCACGCTGATTATAACATAAGCATTGAAAGCATTGAAAAACTTACTCCGCAAAAACAAAAACGTAAAAGCGATTATTCCGATTCACATTGCGGGCAATGCTCTGCAAGATGCAGGCTTTGAACGACCTTGCAAACAGTATGGCGTAAAAAGGTTATCGAGGATGCAGCTCACGCATTTCCAGCAAAGAACAAAAACGGTTTCGCTGGCACGCTTGGCGATGCGGGCGTGTTTTCGTTTTATGCAACTAAGACGATAACAACCGCAGAAGGCGGTATGATTTGCACCGATAATGCTGGGCTTGCCGAGCGGATAAAAAGTGTATGCGTATGCATGGGATTGACCGTGCGGTTTGGGAGCGATACACTGGCGAAAAAGCTTCGTGGCAATACGATGTTGTCGAAGCAGGTTGGAGGTGCAACTTGCCGATATTCTTTCAGCAATTGGTCGCATGCACATTACAAAAAGCTAACAAGATGTTTGAGATGCGTAAATCTGTGCCGGAATACTACAATGAACGTTTTCACAAAATGAGTGTTTGCGTATTCCGCCGACATCTGACGAAATGCTTGGCATTTATATCTTTTTATCAGGTGTGCCAGAAAAGCTTAATGTTTCCCGCGACACAATAATTGCACGATTACGAAAACGGTCTCAGTATGTCAATGCGCTTTATTCCACACTTTTTATTTGACGTGGTTTAAAAGCCATTTTCTCTTCGTGACGTAGATTTCCCGAGATACCAAAACGTATGTATGCGAAACAACTATGACACTTCCGTTTTATCCTGGAATGACTGACGGATGCCGAGTACGTTGCGAATCACTGTGCTAAAAAGTTATCGCACAATCGCGTGTGTAAACGGCATCGCTAACGTCAATATAATTCGCGTATCAATTAAAACGCCACGCCGAGGTCCCCAGCCCGTAAATTACCCACACCAAAAACGCAACCTGTTACCACGGCAATTAAAGAGTATAAGAGATGCTGAGCTTCATAAACTCGGCATTACTCGCTTCAATGTTCACGCAGACGGAGCATGCTGATTCTGCGATATTTGCACTCGCACGCAATCGGCGTGATGTTGCCTCCCAAAAGTCGCTCGATAAAGTAAGCCAAAAGAAAAGCACTGGGCTTGTCATGCCGGGGTCATCGCTTAGAATTTGTATCACGGAAGCATTGTCATCAATGTATGGAATATTATCAACAAAGGCGGAAATCAGCACCGACCCCAGACGATAATCGTACCACATCGCAAAATTTCCGATTCTCAAACTTGCAAAAACGAGACCAGTGCTTTAATCACGCCAGCTTGCTCGATTCCGCCGATAACGATAAAAAGCCCAAAGAAGAACCCAGTGTCAAACTCAAAACCTTCAAAAGAACTTTCATCGGCTGCAGACTTTTTGTCCGAAGCATTCGATACAAGTGCAAAAGCAATAACGCACACAAATTAATCGTACTGAGTAATTGAAAGCTTTTGCTCAGTCGGGATAAACGACGCAATAATCAAAAGAACAATCATCGCAACGAGCAGCACTGACGGCATCAAAGTCTGTTACTTCCAGTCAGAGCATTTTCGGGCTTTTGAGTGTATGAGCGGAAAAATAGCCAAAAGGTAAAGCCTAGCAGTAAAAAGCAAAACCAGCTGCACAACAAAGAAAGGCAAGGTCGTCCCATATACCAAAAAGTCTAAAACGTTAAATTCAGCTGGCTGCCAGTAGTATCAAGTCGTATCGCCAACAAGCGTTGCTGCTCCTGCAAATTCGCCGAAAATCGCTATCGCGATAATCGGTGAAAACAGGCGACACTTTAAGCTTTTCCGTCATAACAAGTGACAGCGGGCACAACCATCAACACCGTCGCCACGTTGTCAATAAAGCCGAAAAACCAAGGAAGCAAACACCGCAAGAATCACAACCGCCCAGCGTACGTCAGGCATCGCCAAAATCATCGATCAGCAATTCTTTGGGGGCATTTCAGACTCAGATGCAGCCAAGCCCGTCGTACTAAATCATCAAAAGCACATTTCAGTCAATGGCATTCAAAACCTCGGAGATCGATGTAATCGATTACCCCAAAAAGTCCCAAGCCCCACAAAAATCACAATGCCAATCGTAACCGTAACTGGTCGACTTGTTCGTAGAGACAATCAAACAAACGTACGTCATGCCAAAAATCAACGCAGCTAAAATCAGTTGATTCACCGACCTCCTGAACACTTCACCGCAGTGTACAAAAACTACAAAAAATTCAATATCAAAATACTCTGAAAATCAATGAGAATTTACAAAGTCGTTTTTATCTTTACACTCATATTTCACAGCAAGGTAAAATGTATTTATGTATCTTAATTCACCAGAATGTGCAACCGATGTGGTACATTAAAATCCTTGCAGGATTTGAGATAACACCTATCCTGTACCAGTGCATTTAGGAATGCATATTGCGGTTCAAAAATTGGCGCCAGGACCTCAGTCAATTTACAATATCTGCATACTAGTATTGTAAATTGAATTTCGAGTTTCGAAAAAGGCACCCCTGATGAAGGTCGGGGCGTGGATCGAGCTTTCTACACTAAACACCGAAGCTAAAAACACACGCTGGCAATCATTTAAAAATTGAAAATTTAATTTTTCTCTAATTTTAGGTATTATAAATTATTTTATTTTGTGATATAATACATTGGGTAGTAGTAGTGTTGGGCGGATGACAGCATTACGATGCTTCCCAGAAGGAGAGTGAGTGTTGTTTGTCACCTTAATAATTTTTATTGGGTGTAGTGTCATGTGCATCAAATGCAAAAAGCGGAATAAAAATTCTTCTACGCTCAGCAAAGATGAATTAGGTTTTTATGGATATCCATAAAAAGTTGGTGCAATGGGAAGCTGGCGAGACTGAGTTTCAGATAAAAAACTTTTCAGAAGTTATACGAAATGCAAATCGGAAAGAAACTTTGACATCGATGCTCATTGAAAATTTTTAAGAAATACAACAAATAAAGATATTCAGACAACAAACCAAAAACTATATTCATAAATTGAATGATAAAGCCGTTTGAAAAAGCTGTGATTGTAGAGCAACTCCTATAGAGCGTGAGTTCAATGGGAAAAGTAATTCGATATTCATATAACGGTAAAGAGTTTGATGAGAACATAAACTTGTTGATCTTAGTAGTGCATCACATCCTTTTAACGATGAGTTTGGTGTCCTATTTTTACTGGCATTGATTGGACTAGTTTTCGACTGACTTCAAAAGCAGATAAAACTAAAAAGACAAAAGAATTAACTTTCTACGCATGAGCGGTAACACCCATTCCATCAAGATCAAATTCAGAAAATTGATAGTACAAGAAAGTAATTCTGTAGCTGACTTGAAAGCTCTTAATCTTGTCAAGAATATTGCAAGTAACCTACAAAGATAACTGGACATTTATGGAGTTAGACAAAGTTGGCATTTTGGAAAGATTGCAGGAGTTGATAATTATTGTATTGGTTACGGAATAGGTTCGAATGCACTATGTTTTCAGAAATTGCTGCTGGCGACTTTATCGTATGTATGTACAAAAAAGCACAAATAAAGTGTGCTTAGTACATGCCCTACATGAATTTTTCTAAAATCAATATCAATTACGAGAATAAAGGAACAGACTGTATAATTACATTCTTTTGCTCTCTTTATTTTGCTTTTTGCAATTAAATAGTGGTGATTTGAAGAATATTGCATTTTCTGACATCCGTCCATATGTCGGAAAAAGCTATTGCTATTTCGAGTAAAAGCGAAAATGGCAAACAATCTGCAACGTACGAAAACTTATGTTGAAAAACCGTGCGGGAATGCATGGTTTCACACAAACTCGACAGGTTAATGAGACACGCTATTTCAGTGCTGAAACTAACAGTTCGTTTTCTTTATCCGTATCAACGATGACAAACACGTTCTTTTCCTTTGAGGTCGACATAGATAAATTTATTTTTTGAGGTCTTCTGCTTCTCTTCATGTTGTCAATCCTTCATGCCTCCATAAATTGACAAAATCGTTTCTGTGAAAAATTCTGGATTGTATTCCCCAATGGTTGTCGGCGTGTCCGACTTCGGTGTAATCCTACAATTTGCGTGTAGCCTAAAATTGCGTCCTGTACTAATGAAAAGGGCGAACCCACAAACAGCCTTCAGTAACACTGTTACGAGTCGGACTATCGCTATTATGCAAAAATATTCGAACTACTTATTTCGGAGAGCTTTGTAACATCTTCTATTTTTCCAATTTAACACAGATAAAGGGTTTTTATTTTTGTCAAAAGCCCAAGGTGAAAAGCATCCAGCTTTCAGTCAGTCCTGCGTGACTTACCAAATACGATTTACTCTCAAAAGAATATCAAATGCAAAATAGTTTGCTTCAGTCTGATGTCATCTTCGTATTCGGTTTGGTGTCACTACAACGTCTACCGTTAAATAAGAGATGTCATGATTGCCCAAAAAGTAGTGTTAGTTTATTTTTGAGTTACCTTGTGTATACTCAAGTAGCTGATAGAACTCTTTTGCTGTACCACGTGTAACTGACTGTCAACGTAATCACCGGTGCATACAATTTTTATCAACACTTGCACCATGCTTTTCAATTATTTTTAGCGGAATTTCACTTCCGTGAACATCACCAACAACTAAAAAGTTTCATATTTTCCTTAATGTGTACTAATTTTACAGATCATCAATTCGTTTTGAAAAATTTTTATGGCGTATTATCCAAAATTCAAAACTTTTTGCATAAAAGCTTTTTCACGTCTGTATCATATAAAGATTAAGCTTTTCAAAATCTAAATCTTGCTTCTTTGGGTGGAGTGTCCATCTTGTGAGAATTATTCCTATCTGCAGTTTGCAAAGCCAAAAATTTATGTCGTGAAACACTGTGAGCACAGAACATCCTGGCTCAAATACAAGCTGTTCGCTTAATTCTTGTGCTTTTAAATCAAATGACTTGTCGGTTCATCAGAAACAACAGGAGTGTCTTGTGCAAGTGCTTGAGCGAGCTTGCAGCTGCCCAGACGATGAAGCTCGGTTAAAGTAGCACTGACGCAAAAGTGCCAGATGTTGCACTGATGCAAAACTGCATTTACTTTTTCGCAATCTATTTTGAGTAAACACTTCCGATAAAAATCGCTGCTGTGTTTGCAGCATATAATGCCAGCAAAACCGATTTGAAAAACTGCTTATATGAAAAATATGCTGCATTCTGACCTGACATCAGCGTTAAAAGGTTTTGCCAATGTCTTTGCGTACCGTCTATTTTCTCCGTCAATATAAACCGGTAACTCATCACCAGGTTATTATGTGCAAGCTTTTGGCGAGTTTGTTTTTCCGCAACGCATTTTGTCCCAACACACACGCTGTTTCTCCGCTTGCAACATCAAAAGAAATACTCGCAGATATTAAGCTTTGCCGTCATAGCCCTGCCGTTAAATACTTCCAAGCATTGCCTCTCCGTTTTCGAAAAATGACGGAAGCAAAAATGGAGCTCCGATGATTGCCGTTACTGCACCGACGGCTGGTTCTCGCGGTGACCGAAATAGTTCGATGCAATCAAGTCCGCAAACAACCATCGAGATGCGCCAAACAAAAACGACATCAGCAAAACAATTTTATGCTGAGCAAAACTTTGAGACTGCGTGCGGAGCTATCAAATCAACAAAGCCGATAATGCCGAGCAAACGAAACTATAATTCCGATGAGCAAGGAAGAAACAACCAGCAATTTTTCTTGACGGTTTGTGCCTGCACGCCCAAGCTCGACGCTCATCACCAAATGTTAAAATATCAGCTATCTGTTGAATGGCTAAACATAAACACCAATAACAGTGCGAAACGCTTCGCATAAGCCGTGCGCAACCGTGCCGCAAAAGTACATTTGCCAGCAATTTCCCAGTTTTTCGGCGTTTGGCGGAAACCAATAATAACTGTGGAGATCGCATTTATAAAAGAAAATATCATACCAGTGAGAATTAGCGTGTTATCGGAAGCGAGGCAGATCAAACTGTCTGAGACAAATTTCACCACGGCGAGACACCAATATTAACCGCACCTAATAGACCACCAGCAGGCAAAGAAACTCGCGCGAAAATCCCGCACCAGCGTACGCAGCGCAAAAGAGACGCGCAGAAGACACACCGATTGTGTACGCGGACGCAAGTAAAGTTTTTAAACAGCCTTGCATAATAACGCCGCCATCTGCAGACGGCACCCATGCGAGATAGCTGTCGAGTACTCGCGGAAGTCGTACTCGCAAGATAATCACCGAAAGGCGAGACCATGTCTCGTCGTTATGTTATCGGTGAAGAGAAGTTTTGACGCAAAATTTGCAATACTTGAAACGTGAAACATAAACTGAACCGACACCAATCCCCAATATGATTACCGCAAAAGCAACAATCACCACAGCGGTAATTTTTAGTTTTATTTTGGAACTGGTCATAAAAATGGGCATATCTCTGAAAGGGGATACGTAATGTATCCCACTAAAAATTAAAAAGATTATTCAAAGCGATTATTTGATAGTATTCGGGATAAATAGCTCTATCTCTTCGATCCCATGATCACATACGACAAGGCTGCGAAACGTAATCTGCCGTTACTGCGTACACAGCGTTATACAGCTTTCAAAACGTTCCAAATACTTCGTATTTCCTCGACAGGCTGCGGGTCATGGTTTACAGACGTAATGATGACATCAGGGATTTTTGCCAAAACTTGTTCTGCAGAAATTGATGCCCAGCTATCAAGTCGGAAAAGGCGTCGCACCAAGCAATTCAATAATCTCGTTAATAAAAGTATCCTGTCGTGTACATATAAGGTGCAGGGCTAATTTCAAATGTACACAGTTTTTGCTTTTCGGCAGGAATTGTTTTTGCAATTTTACAAAACTTTGCACTCCTTTTCATTGAGTTAACCATTTCATCGCCTTTTTTATGTATGCAAAACATCAGCGATAAACATAATATCATCATAGATGCCTTGAATTGAATTGCTGACGAGACCTCCAAAAACGCAAATTCCAGCATCGCGAACTCGCTTTGTACGGGTCAGCTCCGCCAGCTTTTTAGACATACCAGTTGTAAAAACAACAGCTGGATTCAAAGCGATAATCTTTTTCCGTGTCTGGCTCCCATCATATCGGGACGCAGGTAAAATCCTTCAGGTTTTCTATCCGACTCTCGCACTATAAGTGTCACTGCAGCAACTTTACTATGCAAGCCAAACCATCGATAATCTTTCAAATTTGAAGGTGCAAACACTGCAACCTTTTCAACTTTTTCGGAAGCGTAATCGCATTACCAGCTCTGTACATCAGTAATCGGCGCATCCTTACTTCAAACGAAAACGCTGGAAGCAACAAACAAACGCTAAAATAAATGCATCATAAAGTCCTCAAAACTTCATTTGGAAAAACTATAATCATATTTTACTTTTCAAGACTCACGTAATCAACCGGGATTCACCGAAAGTGCAACTCACGGGAACTTAAAATCGCTTGGCAGTTTGAGTTCTCCATCTAACACCGTTTAACAGCGTACGTCCTTGTACGCTGTTAAACTCAGTTTATACGCTAACCGTGCAGGTACACAGTTGGCGTACAAACATCGTGAGCTTTTATGCGCGTCCATCCTTGGACGCAATCAATTCTGCCAAGGGAAGGCGGGCAGGTAAAAACAATAACGAGTTTTCACAAAAATAAAATTTTTGTGAAAACTCACGGTACAAGGGCAACACGGACGTTGCCCATTACCGCGGTCACTGCTTCAACCCTATCGAGTAGCTCGCAAAAACTCGGAGTTCAACAATGTACAGGAGGCACGTTGCTGGACACATTCGTGGACGCAATATTCGTGGGTTTGAGCAACAAGCGGGTGATTGAGCATTTTGAACATGCCAGTGAGCATTAAAATCCTTGCAAGGATTTTTAATGCTCCACATCAACTGCACGTTCGGTGAATGGTGCGAAAAAGTTGTTCACTAGACAAAATCAAAATTATATAAACTGCGTGCGTACAGGATTTTGATTTATGAAAAATTTGAAAAGACTTTTTATCGTATGCTAAAAGACGAATGGGTAATGTATCTCTTGCATTGCTTTTCACTTTATTATCGCAGGTTAGTAGTTGCGATGCAGCCGCAGTTAATAAAAATCACTATTGATCCTGTACTCGGCAATAAACCACTGGATACGATGTACTCTCGCGTTTGGTTGCACCGTTTCAGTATCTTTCTGGATTTTCGGGTTTTGTGACTGGCGATGTTTATCGTTGTGTTTTCTGCAATACGCGGTTTATCCACATTTGCAAGAATCAAGCTTAGCAAGTGTTACTCAAACCGCGCTCGATTAAAATCTTCGTGCAGAGTTGTGTAATCACATGAGCTTACCGTATTCTTATCATGCAAAAATCAGAAACTGGTGATTTAATTCAACGATACCTCCGATATCAGAAACACTCATGGTGCTATATTCTCAAATAATGGACACGATAAGCTCAGTTTTGGTTGCATACTGCTTTATTTGATGATACAACTTAATGGAGCTCACCGCAATTTCTTTTTATAACTATTCCATTTGATTTCTCTATCGGTTATATTTTTCATACAAGTGCAATTCAAAAGGCAACGGAATACTCATGACAACTGCAATTCAGAAAATTTAACTGGCATCCGTCGTTGTCGCTTTTACCTAAGCAAAACTATGAAATCGAAAAATTTAAAAACGAAGCGAAGCATATCAAAAGCAAAACATAAAATCAATGATGACTGCATGGTTTTGGGCTTTAAGCGATTCTCTTTTCCGTTGCACAAAATATTTTCGGTTATTGTGGTGCGCGGTTGAGCTTTGCAGCAAAAGGCGAGTAACGCCCGTGTTTTGTGCCTTTCCCTTCGTACAACACGTTGATCACGTCGGATACGCGGACCTGGAAGAATTCTCAGCAATATCGGAAAAGCATTTGTTTCTGCAAACCGTATTGTCAAAACAGTTTTGAATAGGCCTGCGAAGAAATTTTCCGACGGAAAACAGCCTGCGATTCAGGGAAGTATCTTTCGGACTCTGTTTCATTTGCCTATCTGAAGCTGAAGATAAACCAGTTGCAAAATATTTTCGTTTGAAATTAAAAGCGGACAAACTCTTGCAATTCTGGGGCAACGGCTCTGGTAGTTCACTCGAGCATTTGCTTGCTCGGCTAGTGAATACAATTTGGCTCAATTAAAATCGATGGAATTGAGCTAACACAATGACAAAGGCTGGATTGGGTCAAAAATTGCTCTCGTGCTGCAAGAACCTTTTTATATGGCAAGACAATTATGGAAAATATAAAACTGCTTGTCCAGAGATTTCAGATGAAAAGGCAAAGTATTATTCAAAAAGTTGCAGCACTTGATTCAGAGATACAAAAGCTTTGGATCAGATACAACACGCTCGGTCGGCGAGCAGGGGCGTTTCACTTTCCGGGCGGACAAAAGCAGCGACTGGCAATTGCACGCACTTTGATAAAAACTCGCCGGTACTCATTTTTGATGACTTCACTTTCGCCGTCGATACTGAAACCGATTTGCAAATTCGTCATGCCCTTCATGAAGAAGGGAAACAAAACCGTAATTATTATTTCGCAGCGAATTTCAACAATCTACAATACAGATAAGATATTGGTGTTGGAGCACGGTAAAGAGTGCAAGAGGACACACGTTCACTCATTCAAGAAAAACGGATTGTACAAACGTATTTTATGAAATTCACAGCCGACATTGATGAACATAAAAACAACAATGGAGAAACACATTTATGGAAGAATTTACAACATCAAATAAAAACAATGAAAAATTTAACTACCGCATTTGGAAAAAGATTTTAAAGAATTTGGGTTTTTCAAATTTCTATTTGTCAGCAGTATGATAATGGGCGGATTTACTGGAGGTCTTGAAATCGTACAACCGAAAATTACATACGTTATCGATAATTTTGTGAACAAAGGCGACTTATCTAATTTTTGTTCCACTGGTAATTGCATCAGTTTTATTTTTGGTAATTACTTTTGTTTCGACGCTTTTTATCACACTTGCAGGTAGACTTGAAATTAGAGATGTGTCATAGGCTTCATATGAAATGCTTTTACAAAATTGCAATCGCTTTCCTTTCTTTTGACAAGAATGCAGTCGGCTGGCTTATGGCACCGAATGTCTTCAGATATCATCGCTTTCTGGAATTGTTTCTCGGGAATGACGGAAATGCTTTTCGGACTTTGTATGATGATTGCAGTTATCGCTGCAATGTTTAGCGAAAACGTACAGCTTGCGTTGATTGCGTTAATTACTCTGCCTATTATTATTCTGTTTAGTATTTACTTAAGGATTTTGCATGCACAACGTCGTGTTCGTAAAATCAATTCTCAACTGACGGCTGCGTACAACGAAGATATTCAAGGTGCAAAAGACAACGACTTTGGTGCGTGAAAAATTAAATGCAGAAGAATTTTTGACAAAAACAGAAGAGATGAAAACAAGTTCGATACGAGGTATTCTGATTTCGTCAGTTCTCATGCCAACGGTGCAGTTAATCGGAGCGTTGGAACAGGCTTGATTATTTGTATACGGTGGCGTTTCAGTTTTGTCAGGAACGACTTTCGCTCGGTATGCTCGGTGCGTCGTATGTAACGCAACAATATCCACTTACCGGGCGGCAGGATTTGTTTGCGAGTTTATTTTCACTCAGCGACGAGCGGAGCGGGTCTGGTTTGCTTGATGAAGAGTCGATATTAAAGATAGTGATGCAGTTATATATATGAACATCCATTTCACCGCTTGACACTGCGCCCGCAAATAAATGGTTCAGTCAGATTTGATTCTGTTTTCATTTTGGTATAAAGAGGGCGAACCGATTTTCAAAAGACTTTTCATTAGATGTTCTTCCTGGACAAACGATTGCATTAGTCGGTGCTACTGGGTGCAGGAAAATCAACGGTTGTAAATTTATTTTGTCGTTTTATGAACCAAAAGTGGACACATTTTGACGCATCGACTACAAGGAAAATGCCTGAAAATTGGATCTACGAATTTAGGTTACGTTCTGCAATCGCTACATTTGTTTTCAGGCACACGTCAGAAAATATTCGCTCTGGAAATTTGAATGCAACCGACGAGCAAATAGTTCAGATGCAGCTTGTTGATGCAGATGAATTTATTTCGCGACTTGAACACGGATACGATACTCAAGTTGCTGAAGGTGGCAGCATGCTTTCGACTGGACAAAAGCAGCTTATTCTTAGTCGGAAGGACATGTGCGTAATCCGCGTCTTTGTTTTTGATGAAGCGACTTCTTCAATTGATACCGAAACCGAGCAAAAATTCAAAAAGCAATTGCAGAGGTATTAAGAGCAGAACTTCATTTGTCGTTGCACATCGTCTTTTCTACCATACGCAATGCTGATAAAATAATTGTTATCACACGTGCTCTGTGTCGAACAAGGAAGCCACAACGGTTAGTAAATAAAAGGACAATATTATGCTTTATACAAAGCAATTTATGGAAGAACAGCGAAAATGATAAGCACGCCTCAAATATTTAAGATAATAAATAACATTCGATAAGTGTACATAAATATAAAATTATGAAAAATAGCTTTTTGAGATCCGCCATTTATTTAAGACAGCTTGCTGAACCTTTTTACGCAGTGTTTTTAAAATCAGGCGATAACATTTGGTCTGACTTGGCAATGCTGCCATTGCTTCGCCACTGAAGTAGTTGACAGTGGGCGACCGATGAGAGAAATGCTTGACTATTTTTGCAATCCGACAGAAAGTACACCCAGGGTGATTGCAATTAACGTTGCAACATTTACTGGATATAAAGCATGCGGTGTATTTGGTTCAATCATTGCTACAGTGGCTGTGTCCCTTCCATCGCTTTATTATTATCACGATAATAGCTGCGCTGCATCGACAGAAAACGTTAGGAACATTGCTGCTCCAAAAGTGTTAAGCGGAATAAATGTTGCAGTTCGCGGCACTCTTACTTTCCGCGTTGATTGACCTAGGCAAGAAAACAGTCGTTGATGGCGTAACACTTTGCATTGCGATAGGTTCATTTATCGCGATGCGTATCTTTTCCATCTCTGCTGTGTGGATTGTTCTTTGCGGTGCCATTGTAGGAATTGCTGTCAAAGTGATAAAGGAAAAGTACCGTGCAAACCGTTAGCTTGTTTTTTCTATTTTGGCTTTTCGCATACATCGGGTTTGTACCATTGGCGGAGGACTTGTCGGCATCAGGTGTGATGCAGCAAGAACTAATTCGCGAGGACCCATTGCAGCAGATGAGTTTTACTCAATGATTGCCGTATCTGAAGCAACTCGGTCCATCGGCGTAAATATGGCAACCTTCATCGGGTATAGGCTTTACGGTGTCTGGGGCGGAGTCGCAACAACAATGGGTCTAGTACTCCCGTCCTTTGTCGTCATACTTGCAATTTCCTTTTTTGCAACTTCACTCAAGAAAAACCTATTGTGCATACAAAGCATTTGTACGGCATCCGTGCAGTCTGCGAGGAATGATTGCGGTTACCTGCTACAGCGTTTTTAGCATAACAGTGTTATCATTTGATAACACAACTCAAACCACCTTTTATACATCTTTGTCAACTATAAGTCAGCTATCTGTTGCAAGCATTCGCATGCTTAAGATTATATATAGTCACCCGCTTATCATAATAGCTTTGAGTGAGCGTTCGGATATTTATTTTTATAAAACTTATCTTTTACCGACACATCATAATTTCTCGAGATGGAATAAATTATTTTTATTTAGCAATAATTTAAACTATTACCATGTATTACAAATTTGGAGTTTCGAAAAATTTCATTTATTTTATACCAGTCGTTTACATATCGCACTTCCGACAATTGTACGCACTAGACATGTAGCAACCTCTTAGAATTTGCTTCAAGGTGCAAAATATCACATCAACAAAAGGTTTTGATAAGTTTCCATTCTGACAAAAACTATTGACAGTATCATATAATAATAAATGCTTATGGTATTTAGCAATCAAAGGCGATAAATGCTAAAAGTAAAAATACTAACTGAATTAACTCTAGCTAATTCAGTTGTCGTAGAGGACAATCTAAAATGAAAGACAATGAAGAACAAATCGAAGCTTTTAACGTCGCAGGGCTGATTTCTACTGCTGATAATCTAGTAAATCTTGCTAACAACGAAGATAAGACGGCAGATCTTGTTATGTCAGAAATGAACATAAATAATAAAAATATTCCTAAAAATTAAGCAGACAGTTCATTCATTTTGTGTCCGATTATGCAAGAAAATCTTCTGATGTTACAGATAAACAATTTCTTATTAAAAATTTGAGCATTATCTGCATTTGGGGACAATCAAAATGAAATAGAACAAAACTGCGACAGACATTGTTGATACCGTATACCTATGAGCAGGAATCGCCGTGAGTTGAACGAACATATTGCAAAAAGGCAAAAAGACGGGAAAGTTGGTTGTCATTGAGCAGGGAGCAACAGCAAGCGGAGTTGTGAATGTTGCCTCATTGTAAAATCAATAGACACCGCTATTGATAACGCGAGATAATGCAATGATGAAGACTATCCATAACCTAAATGGAAGTGTAAATCAAAACCCAAATCTTGACGGTCTTATAGCGGAACAGCATCATGCAAGCACATTCAACATTGATTCTGCTGTAGGAGCATTTACTGCAGAACCACTCAGAATCCAACGGGAAAATTCCCTGCAGATATTGTCGTACGTGATGATCGTGGCAACATTGTACGAAAATATCAGTCAAAAAGTATGGGAAAGACACAGAAACGACAGAGTCATATTTTGAAAAGGCGATTACGTAGTAACGAAAACTTGTTCCTAAAGGACAAGGAAAAGATATTAAAAAGTGCAAATGAAAATTGAATTTACTGACTATAAATCATAGTGAAACAGTAGAGATCTACTCCTCTTTCAAAGGAAGAAGCAAAATTAAAAAGCAAGAAAAAGCCCAACGTGAAGGTAAAATTGACGAATATACATGGAATGATGCAAATAAAGATAAATTCAAAACGTATTGGAGGCAAAGCTGCATTGTCAGCAGGACTGGCAGTAGGTTTTCAGGGTGCACGCATTGTCGGACAAAGAATTTGGAACTGGGTAACTGGACAAGAAAATCAAAGTGTGGAAGATGACGTAAAAGAGTTTGCAGAAAGTGCAATGAAAAGCGGAGCGAGTGCGGGTATTACTATCGCAACATCAGGAGCACTTACTGTAGCTGCATGTAGCGGTTGGCTTGGAAAAATATTGATGAAAACTCCTGCTGGTCATATTGCGGCGGCTGCCCGTGCTGATTGAAAATGTAAAACTCTCTATAAATTTTGCAACCGAGAACTTACTGAGAAGAAGCTTTAGGACCAAGCAGGGCGTTCAACATGCAGTGTTGTAGGCTCTCTTCGTGCTGGTGCTAGAGCAAAGTGTGGGAGCTGCAATCGGCAGTACTCGACCCGTGGGGTCAGTCGTTGGCGGTATTGCAGAGGGATCGTCGGAGGCATTGCTGGCAGCACGCTGGCAGAAGCTGCATATAGTGTGGAAGAAAATAGTTAGTACAGTAGCAAAAGGCGTGAAGACAGTTGCTTCTGGCATTGTACATGGCGTGGGTTCTGTTGTAAGAGGTATCGGTAGTTTTATCGGCGGTCTTTTTCGGCTGGTAAATATCTATAAAATCACTATATGGGAGATAGAATAAAACCTATTAAATTCAATTTTGAGTGGCAACGAGCAGATTAAAACCTTGCTGAATTAGAAAGCTGCAATATTGATATGCTACTTGAAACACTAGAAAACGGTTTACTTGTCCGTTGGCTTGTCGCACAGGGCAAGTAGATCTTTCTGATTGCAAAAAATAGATAAGAGCAATTTACAGCTGTATCGGAACTTTTAACAATTCTTTTTGACAAAGAAGCCACCTGTATAGAACAGGCTGAGCAGCGGAATTATTTTCTGTCAGAGAAAAAGAAAGCAAAACGGCTTGAAAATTTAAAAGCTTACCAGTCAAGAAAATGAAATTATTAAGCAATATCATGCAGGTTAGTGTGAATGTATTAAAATCGCTACAAAGAGCATTCTAAAGACTATGCTTTACTAAAAGCGCAGATGACAGTTTTGTATACGCAATACCGCAAGCTCCTTTAAACTTGATAGCACTGTTTTTATCAAACTTTTAAAATAGGCTGTCCCTTGTACTGCTTGCATTTATGGCAAATACCAAATTACGAGAACTTATCAGTTGCTGATAATGGAATAGTATATAAGGGATGTAATCAATGCTATAGATCCCGTAACGGTTTTAAATAGCATACAAGATAAATTTATAAATGGAGAAAAACTCCCGCCATCTTCATCGAAAATGATAACCAGCTGGCGCATTTAAAAGAAATATGGGAATGCTGTTTTAGGATGTGTTTTCAAAACAAGGTCTTATTCTGCGGGGTTTTATAAGGCATCTGATTTTTCTGTTAAAAGTTATTATGTTCCTTTATCTGAAATTACACCTCCCCATGTCAAAATGTCAGTGGAAAAACGGATTCATACTGGAAAGATATTGAACCGCGCGGGAAAAACATTTATGATTATTTCGATGAAACAAGGCAACAAGCTCCGTAACGCAGGGGTAACCGGCGAAGAAATGACCGCAAAAAGCTATCAATGAAAAATTCATCTTTACCGACGGAATCGACTATATGAGCAACAGTGACTCCGATGACCTTATATACATGTGAGGTTTAAGAATGGATGCATCCCTAGTGTATAAACTTTCAAGTTATATAAATTCCTTGAGACCGATTATTTATATCAATCACTTTGACCATCGCTTTGCCGACATATTAATTGAAAGCGTTGCTGATAGAGCAAAATGTGTTACCTTTACTTAATTCAGGCATCTTTTTCGAGCAAAGAACGAGATGTCCGTAGCAGACGATTCTTTCTTGTACGTTTCCTTGAAGATAAAACTTAGTTTTTCTTGAGGAGGCAGAAAAAGACAAGTCCGAGACATTTATTTATCATAATTAAAGATGCCCACCAATATTTTTGATGCACAAAGCCCTTTATATAGTCCAAAATGCATAGCTCTTTTTAAAGGAAATTGCAGAACGCACTATGTTTGCTGAAGGAGTATATGCTACTGTATTTCGCCGATACTTATTCTGCCAAAAAGAAATTGAAAAAGATGATTACCGTATTTGACGTGCCATTTCCAGACTCAAAAAGAAGTTGAACAAATAATTACAGACTATATTAATTCATTTAATATTCCAATTGAGGAGAATATTAGAAATGAGCTTGTAGTTTTATTTCAAAGGACTTACAGAGTTTGAAATTAGACAGATTCTAACTATGCTTATCAACAGTCGGGAACATTTGATTCTGCGGGGTACAGCTGGTGCTTAAAGAAAGAAAAGAGCAGATTATTAAAAAGCGGAACTCTTTAAATATTTACATCAACTGCAGAAATGAATGACATAGGCGGTCTTGAAAATCTTAAGTTATATCTTTCAATAAAGCAAAAATTTTCTCAAGACTTGGCGAAGCTAGAAAATTCGGAGTTGATATTCCAAAAAGGAATTTTTGATTGTTGGAATGCCAGGTGTGGTAAAAGCCTTACCGCAAAAAGGCTACCGCAAATATTTTTAATGTTCCTCTATTGTCACTTGATATCGGAAAACTTATGGGAAAAACATGAGCGAAAGCAGAACATAATTTGAGTGTGCGATAAAACAGCAGAAGCAGTTGCTCCATGTGTGCTGTGGATTGATGAACTGGAAAAAGCATTTGCAGGTGTTGGTGGTTCTAGTGGTGGAAGCGATATAACAACACGCCTTTTGGTCAATTTTTGACATGGCTGCAGGAAAAAGAAAGCTCTGTCTATGTTGTAGCAACAGCCAATAATATTTCATCACTTCCCACCAGAATTTTTACGGAAAGGAAGGTTTGATGAGCTGTCTTTCTTGTAAATCTTCCCTAATGAAGAAGAAAGACGCTATTTTCCAAATCCATCTAAAAACGAGGAAAGCTTACTTCTGATATAGATGTATTAAAACTGCTAAAAAGACACAAAAGGATTCAATGGAGCGGATATCGAAAATGTAGTAAAAAGAAGCAATCGAAAATGCGTTTTCTGCTCTTCAGATGAAAAACCGCACCATTACAACAGATAAATTAGTTGATGTGATTAGCCATACGAAAAAGCATTTCGTTACGCTTAAAGATAAAATTAAGGAGCTTGAGGAACAGTACAAAAATTTAATTTTAGGAGGCTAACGGCAAAAATATCGGATAGTGAAACACCCTACGATAAAAGTTAAACCTCAAATAGAAAGGAGCACTAAATCACTTTATGAACAAACATCTGATAACACTGGAAAAGAAGCTAATATGAAAGAATTTTAAAAAGATCATCCCTTGAGCAAACATTAGTTTTTAACATTCATATAATGGGCAAATTAAAATCCGTATGGACTTTAATTTGTCCGTGTATAAAATTTCTCGCTGAATACATAAGCTTTATTTACAAATTGGAAAGCCTAAATATTTTTACTAAACAGGTAACATTTGTTTTAACTCCATAAGCGTTGGAGTCGTTATTGGGTTTTAATTCTACAATGTTTTTATGATAGTTTGACTAAAGAAAATAATCAAGGCACAATATGAAAGAAGGAGAAAGAAAATGTCAATGTTAGTGTAAAATTTTTGTGGTCAAGAATGTAAGGCTGGAAAGCAACATTAAAGCTGTGGACAAAATACTACCCAGCGTGTAAAGGAAGCCCGTCAGGAAATCATGTGATTGTGTCAGACGGACTTCACTGATGTGTATTGCGGACACGAGTGCAAACCTATAAGCACCGGATTGATTACCCGCTATGGCAAGCAATGTCCGCACTCTCCGGACTAGGTAAACACGCTTTCGTAGTAGGCACAGCTTGCAGACAATCCCTACTCGTTCACACGCCTCAAAAAGTGCAAGCTTAACCGCTTCGACGGCATCACTCGAATAACCGTCCGCATGTAGTTATATCTGCAAAGCTTTGTAGAAATCGAGCCCGTCAGCTACCATCACCTTTAAATTTATCGCGAACATTTTGTTTCTTCCAGCTTTTTAATTACACGTTGCATGTTTGACATTGTAGTTGTCATCAAAGTTGACATACCGATTATATCTGCTTCCTCTTTGACAGCGGTATCAACAAAATCATCGATAGGCAGCATCACGACCAAGGTCAATAACTTCAAAGCCTTCAGTTTGCAACATTGTCTTAACTAAATTTTTCCTGATGTCATGCGTGTCGCCTTCGATAACGCCGAGAACAATTTTTACGATTTAGTTGGTTTTCAGTTTGAAGCAAATGCGGACGCAGCACAGCAAGTGCATTCTCCATCGCATCCGAACACAACAAAAATATCCGTAATAAAAATATTCTTCTTGCTGAAACATTTCTCCTGCACGTTTCATTCCATCGACAAGACTGTCCATAATTGCATCAAGCGGAGGATAACCATCATTCAAATAATTTTGTGCAACCTCTGCAATCTTTTTCATCTTCATACTCGAATACATAAATCCGAAAGAATTTTTAAGTATTCATCCATAGCTACTCCTTAATTTTTCAAGCTTTATAATATCATAAATATTCAGGAAAGTAAGAACTTTCAATAAAAACTTTTGATATTCAGGATTTGAAACTTAAATCGCTAAATTCACTTTTATTTTTTTAATGGCATAAGATTATTTCTTTTTGAAATATCAAACACTGAAGTTATCGCACCACTCTAGCGATGTATTTTTGCATAAGTAATTTTTATCTGCACAGACTGGTGGTAAAAATCCTGTATCTAAAAGCATATCACGTGTCAAATGATTTCCAAATTGTCCTGCAATAATTATTTCATCAAGTTCATCTGCTTTTCAAATTAAATTTATAAAGTAATATTTGTATTCCAGAAAGAATTGCTGTTTTAGAAAGCTGCACGTTGCGAATATCTTTTTGAAAACAAGAATATCATTAGCAACTTTGAATAAAAAGTTTCACCGTTTACATTTACTAAAAATTTTTACGCACATCATCATCACATACATTATTGTAAGCAACTAATCGTCCACGTTTATCAATTAGTTTTGTATGTAAAGCTTCACGCACAAGTGCTAAAAATACCTGAACTGCATATTGTTTTTGCAGCAGTGTCGCCTGATAACTTAAAATGTATTTCACCAGTTTTATTATCAAAGGTAATCATCTTCCACGGCACCATTTTTTGGTGCACGCGAGCCACAGCTTATATTCATCCCTCAAGTGCTGACCCTGCAGCACAAGAAGTTGCAAAAATTTATCTTCATGCTTTAGAACTAGCTCAGTATTTGTACCAATATCAATAAAAAGAGTATTGCGTTTTGTATTTTCAATTTCGATAAAATTAATACCAGAGACAATGTCCGCACCAATGTAAGAAGAAATAGACGGCAGATTAGTGCTTGAGTAGGGTGTCCCTATTTTCAAATTAAGTTTTGCACTTGGAAAACTCATCAATCTATCGAACATATTTTTATAAGGTGCAATACCTAAGCTTTTAGGATTAATACCAAGGAGCAAATGATTCATCACCGAGTTTGCCGAAAAAACAATTTCGTAAATTGCGTTCGCATTTATTTTTGTTTCATAAATCATTTTATCAACAGCATCTTGAATTGCACTAATAACCGAATGTTGCATTTTCAAAATGTTTGCATCATCTTCAATCGGCAGACTAATACGTGTTACCACATCTGCACCAAACTTAATTTGCGGATTGATACATTGCTTTGTATTCAGTAAAAGTTTTTTATTAACATCGAACAAGGTTGCGATAATTGTTGTCGTTCCAATATCAACCGCAATCGCATAACAATCATCATCGTGTTCATCAACAATTGCAACAAGTTTATCATCGATAAAGATACCAAGATAATTTCTCAATGGGTTTTATATTCTGTAAGATTTCAAAATTGAGTTCACCAAATGCATTTTCATATTTTTTCCCGTCCAAGTTTTTATTTTCAATTGCTGTTGGAGCATACACTCGCTTTTAATATATATTGCAGGCGTGCTTAATTTAGTAAAAATCAAAGTCGGCGAGTTACAAAGCCTTCACCACTTTTTAATTTGTGAAACTTCCACTGTAAAATCTTTTGAAGGTTTAAGCATGCACGCCAGCCGATATTCACCGAGGTTATATTCTTTTCTTCGCTGTTAGCGGAATATCCTCACCGAAAAAATTTTACTTTGCACTTGCCACATTTACCAGTACCGTTACATGGTGCATCGATAAAAATATGTTCAGCTGAAAATATCCAAAACAGTTTGTCCTGTCGAATACGTAACTTGTTTTATTTTATCTTGAATCTTCACTGTTGCTTGCGGCATCTTCCACACCTATCAAAAATATTTTTATATTTTCTAATTTTTGAATTCATCGCAAGACCGCACGCTGGAGCGATAATATCAATACGTTGTTTCACCTCTAGTTACAGCCATTTGTTTTTTATTTTTATCTGGTGTTAAATGTTCAAGTGCATAGGTACTTATGTTTCCCATCACAGGACGATTAATTTTTCTTTTGCTTGTTGCAATGAAACGATTGCGTCAAAAGAAAATGCATCTGCTTTTATTCTGTTCAAAAAGCTCAAATACTTTTTCATCTGTCCGCAAATATGTACCTATAATTGGAACTGGTTTATCTTTTTCTGAATAATGTCAATCATTTTATTCATATAGGTAACCATGTACTCACTACACTGGACCAAGAATTTCACCTCAGCCACTCGGATCAGAAATTGTAATAAGGTCGGCACCTGCACGCACCTGCTCAGTGCAAATCGTCCAGTTTCTTCTGCAATAAAAATTATTCATGTGCTGTTTCCTTTTGTTTTTCAAAGCAACATACACAGTTAGCGGCTCGACAACACTTGCTGCCGACTGAAAAATGGTCCAGGCACATTTCCAATAACTGGAATCTCACTCATTTTTAAAATCGAAATTGCTTCAAGCATCTGCTTTTTGGTCTACCTTGCGTGTAATCTATCAAAACTATTTATGTCAAGATTTTTACAATATACTTTTTATGTGAGGCTCACAAATATCCGAGCCTATATCGCACACCGCACCCATTGCTTCAGCCTCAATACTCATGCAAAAGGTACTGCATAATTTTCAAAAAGTTTTCATCAACGACAAGTTTTGAAAGTGCTGCCATTGTTTTACCATCGGAGTTTGCTTTTACAAACTCAATATTATGTTTTTATCAGTTCTTGTAACACAAGGATTCATCATACCACCAGGACAAATTACAGGCAGTCTATCAGTTGCCTCCGTTTAAGATTCTAAAAGTCTTTCTTTTTATTCATTGCGATTTCCTTTTATTATTAAATATCGCTTTATCATCTTCATTTAGCGAAAATCTTTACTGTTTCTATTTCCGTATTTGCATTGATACAAATGTTACTGAAACTATTTTGTATCAAGCATATTTATACTGTATCTTGAGTTTTTGTTTTTGTATATTGATTGTTGCAGCTTTCACTTTGTTCAAATCTTCAATCGCATACAATAACTTCGGACAAAGATAAATAGAAAAATTTGTTTTTATCCAAAATATACTGTGATAAGCGGAATGTAAAAATTTTCAATTATTTTTCAAGCTCATCTGAGACCTCATAATATCAACTGATGCAACTGGATCTGCGAGTGAAATTGTTTTAAATTGAATGATTTAAGCTTTTGAATAAATGAAAAATAATTTTTCCAAAACTTTTTTATAATCGTGTTTTGTAAGTCAGCATTTTCTGAACGCTCTCAAATACTTGCTCAATCGAAATAATAAAAGATAAAAAGCATATATGCCACTCATCTCATAACAAGCGGTTTATCATAATGCATTTGTAAAACACTCGCTCAAAATTTTTGTAATGTCTAAGACTTCATAATTAAACGGTTGTAGCGAAGCTAAACTCATCAACACTTTGTATCACAGGATACGCGAATAAAACTATTTTCAGTTACAGTTGCACCTGTAATTCTGCTTTCGATAGTATTAGTAAGCGGTGCAAACACAAACGAATTATGACAAAAAGTTCAAGTGCCACTTTTATATCCCATCAGAAAAACGTCCTCAGCTGCAAATGGAATTTCATCTAAAAAGTTTTTTGCTCGCTGTGCTTGCACGCATAATTTCTAATCTTCATCAAATCGGCTTTGCTCCATCGGCATATGTGCGTAGTATCTGCCCCATTTCATAAATGCATCAATGTTTTCAATCTTTGTGCCTTTTGGAATTTGACAACCAGTACACAAAATATAACCACAAGGATTGTCCCAACCTTTTGCACGCAGTATCTAACAGCCTTTCTGAATAATTTCTTCATTACCAAGATAAAGTGCATCAACAGGCGGAACATTACCAGTAATCATAACCTTGTGTCCCATAATATTTTTCGCTTCCGTCAGTCCTCACAGTTATCTATAGAAAAATTTCCGATACCAGTTTCCATAACGTCTTCCCACAACTCACGCGACTTACCGCAAATATGAACGGTCGGATGCGAGTTGCAATATGTGATAACATCTTGAACATTTTCACGAAAGTACGGCAATGAAAACTCTCGATAATGCTTTTAACTTTATCACACCTGTTGAAGAAACAGGGTCGCAAAATCTCGTACTAAAACCAAGCTTCCCAAGTGCTTTTATATCTGCGATTGTTCGCCGTAATACTTTTCACCAGTCGATGTAATGCTTCAGGTTTTTAACCATCCATCTCAAAAAGAACTTCCGTTCCCGAGTACTGATGCTGCGGGAACAGTAAATGGTGCCGTCATCGAAGCTCCGATGTCGGCAACATCACCGATGCGGTCGCGAATTTTACACAAAGCTTCAAGCAAGATTGGGAGCTTTCCATCCTTGTTTGGATTGACAGGTGCAAGTTTTTCAATGTCTGTTTCTGTTTTGACTGCTGGCTCTTTAAGTTGGTGATACTATCATGCGGATAATTGAACACTCGAGCCCATCGCTTCCGCCATACCGCGAAGAGTCGTTGAAACACCGACACTGTTGCATGACGGAACTGCTCAAACACGCACTCCGTTTCGGCAATCACATCGAGTCTCGTGTAGTACTCGTTAGTTGTGTGTCCCAAAAAGTCTGCCATTGTAACACCCATGTCTGGAACAACTGGAAGCCTATCAATTGAGTTGCCCTTCGCAAATGCCAGATCATTCTTTCTTTTGGTGTCATTTCATCTTTCTGATTTTATACATAGCTATTTCTATTATTTTGAGTTAGCTGCGGACAGTTATTTAATCCTGTCCGCAAAACTTATACGCAGCAAAGTGTTTCACCGCACTGCGAGTAACGTTTAATCTTTTACAGCCTTCCATTCTTTTGTGGATTCCACGGACGCTTTTTATTGCACGTCAGCAAACGGAACAAACATTGATATTATTGCAAGACACTGCCAATAACATCGGATACCACGACAGCGGAATTAAATGTATTGACTGACTGTCTGTTTGTAAACTGACATGCAATCAAAAGCTGAGCTCGTAAGGAATAAGCCCTCGCACAACTGCATGATATCGAGAAGCGATGCTGAGCGACGAGGATCGACAGAAAACTCTTCGCACATTTCTTTTGCAATCGGGTCCGTCAATGATGATTGCAACAGTATTGTTTGCCGTTGCCGCATCAGTAATCAAGGTTAAAGCACTTATACCTAGCTCTGCAGATCCCTGACCATGCATTTTTATTTTTGCAAAAGCCAATCGATACCGCCTGTTCATTTACCATATACGCAAGTCCGCCTGTGAGCATTGACAGTATATTTTGAACATTCCGTTAAAACCATCATAGATATGGTTTTGTCCATTGCAAAGCGTCGAAATGCACCGTAAGCAATTCCGATAACGCCTGAAAGAACAATGCCGCCTGTTAGCACAAGAAACACATTCACACCAGCAATTGCTGTAACTAAGACGAACAAGTACGGAACAATTTTAATAAGGTTAAAATCCAAAGCTAGCAGTTGTCAGGGTTCAGTAACTGGACGTCCGAAAATCAAAAGCAAAACCAATGGAGAATCGCAGCTGAAGAGCAAACTCATAAAGTTAAGCCTAAATTTATCTCGCATATCAACATCTTGGTGTTCTGCGCAGCAATAGGTTGTGTCAGAAATAATCGAGAGGTTATCGCCGAACATTGAGCCACCAATCAAGTTGCCAACATAAGCGGAACAGATATTCCTGCTTTTTCTGCAAGTCCAATTGCACTGGGTCCCTAAGGCAACGACGTTCAACGCTTGTACCAGATTGCCGTCGAAAGAGAAAGCATGAAATAACAAATAAGCCAGCCGTAACAAAATGTGCAGGAATTAGTGTCAACTCAAATTAACAGTCGACTCAACGCCACCCATTTTGTTTTGACACAGTAGAAAACGCACCCTGCGAGCAAATAAAACAATGCACATTGTGATAATGTTTTGAGTCTCGCAACCTTTAACCAGAGCGTCAAACTTATTATTTATTGAGCTCTTAGCAAAATAAAAGCTGCTAATAATTCCAATAATTACAGCAATCGGGTCCCTTGAAACCGTAAAAACCCATCGGTCTCCCTTTGCCACCAACGAGCCTCCAATTCCCAAATAACCTACAACAAAAATTAGGAACGGAACTAAAGCCAAAACCATTCTGGCTTTAACAGTCGATTTTTCCATAAAATCAATTCTCCTTGAATTAAATTAAAATATAAGACATTACCGAACTGCCATTTGAAACAATGCGTTTTATTGACAAGACTTGCCTTTAGCGGGTGAACTAGGGGTCAAGCTACGGTTTGATAGATAAATTTTCATCGATTACCCTGATATAATTTTTGTTGATTATATACAAAATCACTATCAAGCCAAATTTTTGAAAAATCACAGCCAAACACTCATAATCCAACTTCAATGCTTGTTGCCATCATTAACCGAAAGGTACGATGGGGAATTAAAGTCGACCCAAAACTGATGTTTTTAGCCTTGACTAATTCCCTATCCTATACTCAGTGCATTTTAGGACCACGCACATTCAGGTTCAACTGTGTCAGTGCCAATTTTGCAGCCGTCTGTGAGATAAAGCTATCTTGATTGGTGAGGCTTTAAAGCCGTTGTAATGCTAAGCTTAAGCCATTTTTAACAACTCCAAATGACGCCTCGATTGTAAAGTTGATAAAATGTCGCACCTCACTACGTTTCGCACTGATATGTTTCTAAAGAATGTCGCAGCTCATTGAGTATGTCGGTGATTTTCAGCGATTTTTAGTTCGGATGTAAGGATTTTCAGGCAAAAAGCTCGTGAGGCTTTGGCCTGTAACTTTGAGTTTTCAGCAGCGATGGCGCGGAAAACCCATTTTTCTTTTGTTTTCGATGCTGTTGATAAAGGCAAGCGAGATACCGCCTGCACGCCGAAAGCCGGCTGCGACATTTGTGCAACTTGCGTAAACGACGTATGTTGTACGATAAAAGCTCCGCAAAGATAGAAGATTCACTCATAGTAGATACTCGACCCGATGGCATAAGTTTACAAATATCTAGTAGATTATTTTTATCTGCTAAAAGATGATTAAGCCTAGAAGCTTCAAAATGCGATTTTCGGGCGGAAGTGACGCGTTATTGCTTTTTATCTGACTCGGCATGGCTTTTAGCCAGCTGATCGCTGGTAATGGGCAACGTCCGTGGTTGCTCTATTACCTGGTGAGTTTTCACAAAAATGCGGTTTTTGTGAAAACTCGTTCATGCTTTTATCTGCCCGCCATCCTGGCGGAAAGGATTGCGTCCAGGACGGACGCGGTATAAAAAGCTCACGATGTTTGCGTCAGTATCCTCGAAGTTCAAGAATATAGCACGGAGGTACTTTCTGAACAGCCCGTGGATAAGCTTTTCCGTTTACGGCAACAGTCTATACTGAAAGTGAGTTTTAACTGGGCAAGTTTATATTGGCTGAGCCTTCCACGGAAAGCACTCGCCGACAAAACAATGTGGCTGCAACCGCCTTGAAAGTCTGGATAGCGAGTAGGCATCGACGCACAGTATTCTTTGATTTCAGGTGCAAGGTCGTCTCCTTTGCAAATTGGTGCTGATACAATGCGAGGAATGTTAAGCCTGCTTCTTTGTAGTTGCGCATTGCCCGGTGGCTACAGGTGTTAGTCCAGCAATCGCTGCCTTGTCTCCGGTCTCTGCCAGAATGAGAACCCATATAGTGCGCTTTTACGATACTTTTCGAGTGATGAAAAACTCACCGTAAAAAGTTTCGCAGCTTTGAAGGAACTCACTGGTGTAACGGGCAGGATGAATATAAAACGGTAATCAGTCGGAATGCTTTTTCTTTTTCCTGCGTGTCCTGACACATTTCCAAAACTGTCTCCCACCCTATGTACAACTATTAAAATGAGCCATTCCGCCTGCCGTAACGAGTGCCCACTGTTTTTCAAACACATCAAAAACGTTATACCTCACTAGCATTTTTGGTTTTGTCATCTTTTATCTTTCATTTTGTATCCTTGCCATAGATGTAACGGCGTTTGTATCCAGTGGCTTGATAAAATTTATCAATCAAAGCCGGTGTTATTTTGACTTTGCACCCGAAAACTGTCAATCCTTTCGCAGTTTTCATTTCGTGCGATGGTGCATATCACAAAAAGGTCGTGCCGCCTCAAAAATGTCGGATAATCACTAAACGCTGATTATTATCACAAAAAGCATCAAATACACAAAATGCGTATTTTTGGTCGGCAAACGGCAAATCAACATTCATTCCCTGAAAGCCCACTGATAATCGTGGGAATTGTCATCACGATAGTAATCGAAAGTCAGCACTTTCATAATTGTATTTAGATTATAATTCACGAGGTTTGTAAATAAATCCGAAAGTTTACGGATGAGCATTGTTGACTTTTTCAATCATAATTCTGCTTGTTTATTTTTCAACCAAAAGGTCATGTAGCAATTCATCTTTTGTATTTGAGTGCGAAAGATTTTCCAAATCAAAAATACTTTTTAGCACATGGTCTATTTTCTTTGATAGCAATCTTTAAAATTAATTAGCGACTTTTGAATGTCAATCATTTCACACAGAAGAATCTGACTGGAAGATTTATGAATAGTGTTATCGATGATCTGATTTTGTTTGTTGAGTAAAGCAATGCTTACGATAAAACCTTTGAAATCGCCACGCCAATTCAATAACAAAGTTTTCAATTTTTCCCTAGGCGACACTTTGAAAAGCCAGCAGATTTGATATTTTTCCAAAAATCAGCGAATCCTGCTGCTTCTAATCGTAATTATAACATCAGATACAACAATTACTGAAACAGACCCGCGTTGCATCAGCAAGCTCAGCTCACTGGATAAGCGATCGCTAAATAAGTCTGGTTTATCATCATCAAGCCTTCAACACGCGGAACTTCGAAAACATCTCCGACATCATATAAAAATAATCACGCAACGCAAATACTCATTCCAAAATATATTGCATCTGGTGTCAGTCGGCTGGACTCACATCTATCCACGCCATATCATTTTCTGTCCGTTGTCTCAATCACTTTACCATCGTCGATAAGGTAACCTGCAATCATTTTATTTTTCTCCATAGCTTTGCATTGCTCCATCGGTGCAAAAACCCTGAATTAGTTTTTACCACTCCTAATTCAAAATGCGTCATTAAAGGCTTTATCAACGACGCGGTTTTCGGTCACAGCGCACAAAGCAATATACCCAGCGTCGTAAAACGAGAAAGCAAAAACGCCGCAGGTAAAAACACAAACACGTTGATTAAAGTTTCAATACGCGACATTGTCTTGGACTCTGTCGCCTGCAAGCAATATGATACTGTGCTGTCGTTAAGTTCCATGCGGCATATATAGCAACCATCACGAGTAAACTCATCGCGATGCCCGCCATGGTGTCATGCGCGAGCCTGAAAGATTGAGTGGCACCAAAATAAAACCAGTGCCCGCCCTCGATGATACCAACCACAGCTCCAACCATCAGGAAAAGGCTTTTAAACCAAACAGCTTTTTCTACGGGCTTCACTCAGTTTTGTTCTGTCCGAGGTAAACCACCGAGAGAATCACCGTGATTGCTGTTCCCAAGCCGACGCGTCAAAAACAAATCACTGATAGTCCCAGCCAGCAGACATACCCGACACAACCGGAGCACGGCCGTTATACACCGCATTGATAATAGTTTCGGTAAACGCCCAAATTAAATCGGACATTAAAAGAGCGACGAGCGTTTTGATAATTTCTTGAAAATTACAAAATCGATTTTCCAAAGATTGCAAAGATGCACTAAAAATCTCACGCGACAATAAAAGAGCACCATTTCAACGACACGTGCAATCAGCGTCGCGAATGCCGCCTCCTTCGACTTTCGCCGTGGCATTCAAGATTTTCCATAAATTAAAGCGCGTAATTTTAAGTGCATTAACCAAAAGCAGCAACAAGCGTAATAGCAAAAGGCAAACGCGAACCAGTTTCACGAAGCGAGTTGAAATTGCAATCGAAAGCGAAAAAGGAATAAAGCTCGGAAAGAATTATTTGAGTACGATTTACTGCAAGCGACAATTTCTGTGGCATTTAGCCTTCGACACCAACCATCGCAAAAAGAAGCTACTTTCAAAAATAAATCACCGACATCGAGTACCGCAACCGCCAAAGCAAAATAGCTTTGAACGATACGCTTGAAGCTGCATCTCCGTGTTTTGGCACCGCTGCACTGACGACATCCCGCCAGCTGTCAGCCAACGCTGGCGTTGCTACCTGCAGCACCAAAAATACCTGATTTGCAATATATTTACACCTCGCTCATTTTTATATCGCCAAGCCGTGCAAACCACAAATAGCTGTCGGAGAATTGAGACAACGTCGAAAATAAATAGCTGACCCATCACTGGAAACAGTCATGAAAAGCAACGCTTTTTATATCCAATGTACCTCGAAATGTTTTTATCAGCATAGAATCTCACCAGTAGTTTTACATTATACTGGATTATGTGCCACAAAGTGTGCCAATTGAGTAAAGAAACGCACTCAACAACGTGCAAGCTAACTAGCATCCACAGCAGAAATGACTTTACAACATTCACAGTCTCAAACTGAATAGCTTCAATGTTTGGCTCTTTTTCATTGCAAAGTGTTCCTGTCGGAGATTACGGCAAGGTGAAAGAGTTTATAAAGCACTCCGTTTATATACTGCATCGTAAGTCCAAACGTATCTCTACCAGTTGCGGATTATAACCTCGACTCTAAACCTGTGGAAGCCACCAAGAATCACTTCGACTCAGGGTTCTACCACAAGCCAGCCCCATAGGCTCTAGGTAAACGGCATCCTTGCTTTTTACCGTACTTTGATAGCTTCCTACATAATCAAATCAGTTAGGCATAACTTCACGATGATTGTTCGACGACGCACCATAAGGGATAATAGCGTCCGTTAGTCAACAAACTGCACGCAGTAAGCACTTTCGCCATTACTGCACAGCTTCAAAACACGCATCCTCTCTTTCGGAAAGGTTTCAAAAACGCGTGAAAATAAAGTCGCATTATGGTTAGCCTTGCCGTTTTGTTGTTTTCTTCCATGAGTCGCACTATAATCGTCAATACCTTCTTCCGTACTTTTGTCGATTATCGTTACGCCTCGGCAAGTCGTAGATTATATCGCGTTTTCGAGTGAAACGAAGCCAGTAGTTCATCTTCCGATCTATTTGTATCCAGATGAAAATCATAATGCGTAAAAATCGATTTCGTGGATAATATTTTCGAAAGCAATGATTTATCTTTTGCAAGCAAAAATTCGGAAGGGTTTTCCGCTTCATCATTTGTCAAAGGCCAGCACTGGAGAAAAAGTCTTACCCAATTTGATAAAAATCGCTCGGTTTTCGCAAGCTGCCTAGAGCTTCCGTTTCAACCGTATTTGTAAAGCACACTGCAGCATACCCGACAGTCAGGTTCGTTTTTGGAACTCGCGAGTATCTGCAAGCCAGAAACCATTTTACCTGTCGCTCGTAAATACCGATACGCTCTAGGTATCGCACCCATGCGTTGATTTTAAACTCGCCCCAAGCCCAAGACTGAATCGGATGAGAAACGACACTATCAATGTTTCTTTTTGTTCTTCCGTCAATAGCGCTGCTTCCTGATGTCGTCCCTTTTTGTCGTTAAATAAATTCTCGATGTGCGTTGTGTAAAAACGATTTTCACAACTGGCGATGAAAGTAAAAAGAAATGGGGGAGACAAGGATTTGAACCTTGAAGTGAGACACAACAGATTTATCAGTCCGCCCCTGTTGACCGCTTGATCTCCCCGTATGTGAAAGCCAACTTAGATTCGAACCTAGACCCGAGAGATTACAAATCACGTGCTCGTGACCAGCTGAGCTTGTTGGCATCAACGTTGTGCAGTATAGCATTTTCACATAGTCAAGCTTCTTTACACAAAAGGAATTTTTGCTCGCTTCTTGCACTTTAGGCAAAATGAGGAGCTTTTTACGAGAAAGCTTTTGTCTAAACACAAAGCTTAGCCGTTACGCCGATAGCGTTAGGGCTAATCTCAGCCCATTCTTTAGTTTTAGAAACCAGCAACGGAAAGTTCAAAAACATATTTGTACGGGTTTGGAGCAATGAGCAGAGTTGCATGAAACTTTTTGAATAGACAGGGTGCTACCAAAATCCGCAAGCATTTTAATGTACCACATCGGCTGTCTATTCGCGAATGGCGACAATCAGGCAGTAAAATGCGAGCTTTTAGTGAAATTGATTGTCTCGCAAAACGGCTTTATTATTTTTGAAAAGTGCATATAAAACTGCAGCGTGGAAGATTTTATTTTAGTGTTAGATATGTACGGTTTGATTTACAAAACGTATTACGGCATTTTTATCGTATCCCGCTTTTGACAAAAGAGGGATATTTCGTGTAAGTTTAGTGAGTGTTTTGACGGAATATATCGCTTCGAGAGAAAATATCATCCGACGGGCAAATTACTGCGCATGATGCCGGATCTAATTGGGGGCGACGTTTCGTCATGAGCAGTATCTCTCGAGTATAAAGCGAATCGAGAAAAACTCCTGGAAGATTTGCATGAGCAGATCCTCGTCACCGAAGACATTTTGCAAAACAATGAAAATACAAACACTTTCGCTGCAATGGTTTTGAAGCGGACGATATTATTGGCAACGATTGCACGCGTAGCTTACGAAACAAAGAAGCTTTCTACATCTAGCGACAGATTTATTGCAGCTTGTTAATGATACGACGTTTGGTGATCTGAACGACAAGATGCGACAATGCATTTTACTGCGGCTGATACTTGAAGCCGGAGTGCGTCGGTGCAGGTAAATCTTTGGACTTACTTTCGCTGACAGGTCTGACAGTGCCGATAATGTTAAAGTGCGTTGAAGGGTGCTGCATAAAACTCGCACATTTTAATGCGTATGGCAGTGTCGATGAGCTGAAAAATTGAAAGCGACACTGTGTTGGAGCAAAAAGTCCTCAAAGATGATCAGGCAAGCAAAGTTGAAAATGCAGTCATTAATTTCGTCAAAGCATACGTGCCAGCGTTGAATTTGTGTTTAGCTGAGCAGAGTTTTGATTTTGCAAAGCGGTAAAGCTGAAAACTGCATTTGCACGCACAAATTCCTTCGCTTGCTAGCCGCAAACTTCTTTGCGGTGGAAAGTGGCACAGCAAAGCGTCGCCGGTTAAAGAAACCGTTGCGGAAAATTTCTTAAAGAGAACGAAAAGAAAGACGCTTGCAATGCGCAAGTTCTGCATCGCAGCGTTATTGCTAGTTTGCAAACGCCTTTGCGATTGGCATACTGCCGAAAAATAATTTTGTTAATAATGCAAAGGTTGTTACGCTTGCTGTGATTTCGAGCACTGTGCTTTGATCTCAAAAGCGTGCGGAAAAGCTCTGTCATAGCGTTTATGTTCAACCTGATAGTGAAACCGCGAGCAAAAGCAATCGCGTCGGCTGCATTTTGTTTCGCTAACGATACTATTTTACATTGGGTAGCAGATTGCTTTCGGCAGCCGGCAAGAAAAATTTTAGTCTCGAGTTTTGCACCGAAATTTCCGCAAGATGTAAACAGTGCTTTTGCGGAGTTTTTGCCTGGTCAAGCAATGCACTTTTATTTTCGGTGATGCAAAAGCGTCGATGAAACTTTTAGCAGCATGAATTTCTGAGATTATCTCACTGAAAATTTCTTGATACTTCACTCTGCTGCGTGGGTTTTGCAACAACGTTGAGCAATTATGAAATTGAAACGATTGCGAAATTTATTTTTGATTTTCCTTGCTTGAGCGTGGTAAAGAAATTATCAAAAGAGCATTTTTGAAATTGCAGCTGAAAACATTAAACAACATCTCTTGTGCAGAATACTTTACTCACTTTTTATTTTTATCGGTTGCTTTGTCAGAAGGTCTGCAAGAAACGATTTTAGAAAAATTTACACAAGCATTGGAATTGAAGTCTCACCGATGTGTGCCGGCCTGAAGAAAATGGTTTATATCTTTCGGTGAACGAGCTCAAAAGATTTTTCGACAGCATTGATTTGTGGAAATATAGAATCTGAAATTTTGAATTGTCCGCTATGCTTTTAACATCGGTCCACCGAAGCAGTTGCAGGTTACTGTTCTTTTTGATGAGCGAAAATTGAAACCGCTGATTAAAACAGGGTTTTTCAACCGACGATGCCACACCGGAAGCCTTTGATGGGAAAGATGATCCAATCTGTGCCACTTATTGTTGCGTATCGTAAACTCGCCAGCTGCAATCGAACGGGCGCGGTTGCGTTGCCCGCTGGTTGACAGCACAAGTCGCATCCACACAACATTCCCGCAGCCAGTGGAACTGCAATCAAGTATTTTCGAGTAAGGATCCAAACTTGCAAAATATCCCGAGCGTGATGAGCCTCGGCAGATCCGTCGCGCGTTTTAAGGTGCACGACGGAAGAGCGGTGCCTTTTGCTGACGCCTCGCAAATTGGAGCTTTGTTGTTCCCTGGCACATCTTTCTCTTCGTAAAGATACCGCTCTTTGCGATGCATCTCAACACTGGTCTTGATGTGTCTGCAAAACTGCAAGTTTGATCACACGAGCCTTGATGCTGTTATTACGCCCTGAAATGCGTCGGATTGCGTTATCAACTTCGGCGTGATTTACGGCATGAGTGCATTCCGCCTTTCCAATGAATTAAAAATCCCGCGTAAAATGGCGAGTGAGTTTATAACGCATCACTGTGAAAACTATCTCTGGTGTTGCACACCTTTGGAAGGCGTAAAATCATTTGCTGACGGATACGTGCAAAACACCTCACTGGCGGACTTTGCTACATTCCAGAAAGCATACATACAAAACCGGTAAAAAGTTCTGGTGAGCGAATCTGCAATTAATACTCCAGTGCAGGGAACAGCTAGGCGTGACATTGTAAAGTCGGCGATGATTGCGGTGGATGAAAAATACGCAGCCGACAAAATGAGGCAAACTTTTATTGCAAGTGCATGACGAATTAATTTTACTTGTGCAGAAAGCGAAATTGAAAAGTTGAAAAGTGCATTGGTGAAGGAAACACTTGAGTCTGTTGTGAAACCCGCCGTTCCTTTTACGTGTGTGGAGCATTGATGCTGGAAAATCGTGCGACTTTCACAAAAGTCGGTGCATTCATCTATTTTGCTGTTCCGTTTACGCGCGATATGAAAAGATGTCATCGGTTTGGTCGACTTCGGGAGTGGTAAAAGATGAAGCAGCAACGTGTTTTGGCAAAATACAATGCAGGCGTTACCGACGCGGGATGAGATTGCACGTGAAGTGCCGGATGAACACGCAGGTGACGTGATCGCAATGTTTGAGGCCGTGCGTCCTGAAGTGAAAATCCTTGACGGCACTTGCACCAAGGCCGCATTGGTGAATTGCTCCGATGAAGCTTTATTTTGCGCAGCATGAAAAGTTTATCTTTGCGCCTCATTGAAAACAAAATCCGCAGTCAAATTGAAGATATAGCAGGAGCTACCATTGTGCTAAAAGAATGCTCCGACGCTTCACAAAACAAGCCCCATCAAAACGCGGTCGATTGCATTGTGTATGTAACGGCAAACTGTTTATCCGTAAGGATGCGTATTTGAAGCGAGACTGGCTTTCGCTATATATAAATGCCTCGCCTCATCACTTTTCGCCGAATATAGTAAAAAGCCGATTGTTGGTTAATCGATGAACAAACGGAACAAAACTTTGAGTTGATGAGCTTTGTTGCAAGCTGCAACTTGTATCTCAAAAGACTTTTGAAGCAATAAATTCTGCAGCCCAATGACGCTATTGCAACTGCAAAGTGAGACTGAAAACATATTTTGCACACACGTAATTCACCGAATGAAGCAACTGATGTAGCTACTAAAACTCTCTGCTGATTTTAATGTGTGTACCTATCTTGTCTCAAAAGTTTAACGAGGGCCCGCTCGTTGCTCAAACCCGCACAACAGCAGTCTTTGAATCTTCAGCATTCTGCCTAGTCAGCGTGTAACCAAAGAATGGCTGGGTGTTGAAAGCCCCTAACGCTATCGGCGTGAACACGAAAAGCTTTTGTTTGTGGAGCAAAGCTTTCGTAAAAGCTCCTACTCATTTGCCTGAAATACAAGTGCTAGCGAAAAGCAAAATTCCTGTGCATTTCGTGCAAAATATAAACTTTTACGCATCGAAATTTAACTTCGCAGTGAGTAACTTTGCTGTGGAAAAGCCTCAGTAGCCCAGTTCTTACATCTCAGCTGTCCAAGATTTCCGCAGTCAATACTGACGAAAACTCCAAAAGAATTATATATAACGCAATGAACCAAGATGATGGGAAAGCTTCTCACATTAGAAATTGAAGACCACGAATTAGATTTTTCTGGTTGTATTCACTGGAGTGCAGCAAATGCAGACTTTATACAAAACGGATTGCCGCCGAAATTTTACTTCACCAACAAAATTTTTCGCATGACGGTGAACTGAGTGCACCTCGCAATCCACGGAATACACCCATCACAAAATGTGCGAAGAGCAAGGAGGTTTATATTTCATCTCAGCGCATTCCGCTAGAAGTGTTTTGCAAATTCCACGTGCGCGCTGGAGAAAGCAGAACAGGCTGGCGTTTACATTGACTTGGAAAGCTCGCCTGAGCTTTTGAAAAGTACCGACGAAATTAAAAATACGCTAGAAAACGGCAAACTGCAAAATGAATGGCGAGCTTTTTAATACAAGCACATCCTTTGTGTGCAAGCAAGCAGGCATCCGATACGATAGGATTACGTCGATGAGTTTGTGTCTTTCCACGAAAGCAGCAAGTACAGCCCTTTTGAAAAATCATGGCTTAGAAGGATTTGAACTCAGCGTTACATGAAGCTAAGGAAGTAAGTTTCGAAAAATAGCTCTTTCTAGAAAATCAAAAAAAAAAAGGGTTAAAGACCTTTTTGACAACAACAAAGTTCGCTCTTATGTGCAGGACTTTTTGCGAAACCAAAACACCGCTCTGAAACTGATAAACGGCTTCGCGCGGAACGCGAAAAGTCGAGATCGAAAAAATAATCCAAAGTCTGGAACACCGCTAAAATGACTTGAGCCGCTGAAAATCCTGGGTTGATTTTAAAGACTTGTAAAAAGGGCTTGATTTATCGACTGTTTTTGTATAATGGTCTTTATATTTAGCTGGATTGCCAACTTAGCGGTAGAGTGTTACCTTCATATCGCGGTAGTCGGTGTTCCAACCTGCCACCGTCCATTTTATACCGCTCAAAAGTAACTCGATCGTCGAGGTACGCACACAGCTTCCATGAAGCCTTCGAGGTATCAGCTGGATGTTCTACACTTGAACGATAAAACTTAGCCATTTTTATTAAGCTGTCTGCCCTTAACTCCGACGGCCTGCAAACCCGTTTCATCTGCAGACCTCCTTTAATCGTCCAAATGCGACATGAGCTTCTGTGCAACTCACAACTCTATTCCAGCCACAATGGCAATATCACACGTGATATCACGTCTGTTTTGTTGCCGTGTCCAGGAAATTCTGTCGTCCGTCCAACTGCACAAACCAAGTTGCACTTAGATACTTGTTTCAACCAGCAGCGGCCAGCCCTCTGCCTCACAATCGTTTTCACTTGAATAGAAAATATAATCCTGACATCCCTCAAGCGTCTTCACCGTCGCACCATTTATCTTTGAATAATGTCGCCCTGTTTATCCCTGCCCTGTACGCTGGAGGCAAAATATAGTCAACAGAAATTCCGCTTTCAATAAGGTCTTTTCTACTTGTTATGGTGTGTCCGAAGCCTGAACCAACCGCGGTGTTTGCCCTTGCCACCAGCAAACAATTTGCAGGCAAAACCGCTTTACCACCAACTGGAATGGCAAAATTCAGCCTTTCGCCGTCTCCAAACTTAAGGAACACAATCGCCTGTGTATTGCTGCATCACAATAAGTACCTAACGAGTTTCCGTGGTTAATCGCTGCATCGATTTCAGCCATCGCTGCCCAGCGACAAAATCTGCGGCTCGCGCGGCTGAAAATCAATCCCTGATGTTGCTTTTCCAATCCAGCGGGCGAATCCGCTAATCGCGTAAATATTGACTTCCGGATTGTTAAGTTCTGATGAGCCGGAAATTAAACGTAACTTCAGGTGTCAGCTCCGTTTTAAAAGTAACGTCCAAAATAATTGTCCTAGCCTATCACCTTTACAGTATCCTCAAGGCTGAATTGTTTGACCTTTACATACGCGCCGAATAGCCTTTCGTAAGTTGGTCGTCTTCACCGGATAACGTGGTAGTTCGTCAAAAAATATCCGCGTTTGACGATAAAAACCTGAGCCGACAACAATGATCGGCAGGGCAGCAACGCCTTTTTCGATATTCATACTGTCAACCCGGGAAACGGTAACTGTACCGAATCATTTTTCTGGATAACGAAGGGACGAGGGCTTTATTTCAGAATTATCCGTTTTGGTGTCGGCTTTGCACCGAGAAACCGCATCCCCGCTCTCGTCGCCAACCGTCCGCCCGGACTTTCCTGCAACGTGAAGTTTCCGTCCAGCAGCAGGAGCCAAGCCTGCATTTGCGGGCCGGCAAAAATACAAAGAGGCTTTTATCCCACCTTTAGCAAGCAACCGCTTCGTCGTACTTCTTACGGCTTCATAAGAACGCTCTTTGATCGTGCCAAATGCGGAAACTTCGGCATAACCTTGACGTTTTGCTTTTTGAGAACGAGGGCCTTTTGACAATGCAGTAAGAGGCTCTTTTGCCAAGCGATTTTTCATACCGAGCGAAACCTCATATAGCACCGCTGTTGATGAATCATAATTAATCGGTTTAACTGCTGTTTCGTGAAACTGCCACACGAAACTGTGTACACAGAGTAAAGAAAGAGAACTGTCCAGCTAGTTTGAATTAATTTGTGCAAAAATAACTCCTCCAGATTTTACCGCAAAAGATATTATAATCATTGATTGTTACACTGTACGAAACAACTTCTGACTGGACCTTGGTTAAAGATTTTGTGATTTTCGATGCGTCCATTCAACTCATGACATCGACGCGTGCCAACCCAGTAAAAAATTATTTTCGCAATCTGCATATTCTCTCGGTGTTAACTCAAATATCGAATTGAAAAAAAAGCCTCGGTAACGACTTTTACAAAAATCGACTGACAATTTCCGTTTATCGGTGAATCCATTTCACCAATGAAATATCGCGCTGATCTATGGAAAAATAAACCCAGCTTCCATCTTCATTTTCGTCCCAAATTTTGGACACTGTTTTAATCATGCCGAATATCTGTAACTCGGTTTTTATTTATGTCAACAGAAACGGTTAGTAAGCTTCAGCTTTATCGTATGTTTGTACGCTCAAAATATCCGTCGCAATCTCTGAACGATGTCGCGTTTGGCAATAATTCCGTTTTTTGTAATTTGTTGTCAAAATAACTTTCCGCTGATTAAACTTTATGAGCTAATCTCGCCTGCCGCCTGGAAAGCAAAATCCGCTCAACACCGCTATTTTCGGCTGGAGTGTTCAACGTGAAGGCGGTGAAAGATGTGCACCAGAGAGCGCACTTATTCAACGGGGATTGTATCGTTTTGCCAAAATGCACATATTGGAACACGCTGACGTAAGATCAAAACAATTGCTTTAACGCCTGCAAATTCACAGGCTTAAACCAAAATCAAGGACGCAAAATATAAAGCCTGGTCTTCAAAATACACGCGGTTTAATGCTAGGATACTTGTCGTACTTAACTTTATGTTTGTAAACAACTTCAATATCTGTCGGAATCCTGAAATTGCAACTCACAGTTACATCGGCACCCGTCAATGATTACCGCATTTGGCACTTTAGTTGTCGCGTCCGCTTTTTCGTAAAAATCACCAGATTTACGGTGCTGTCCCAAGGTTTTCAAACACGCAGTTTTTATATGTAAAACAATTCGTACAATGGATATTTACGCAAGTTTTTTTCTTCCACCAAGCGACAATAATTTTTCCAAATGTTTTGGTAAAGCCTTTTGCACGCATTTTAGTTTGTAAGTCAAAGGATTAAAAAATCATGTCATATTAAAGAACTCATCAATGTAGCAATGCTTTCGTTTATAATACTGAAATTGAGTGAGGTTAACAACGCATATGTTCGCAAGTATAAATCTTCAGGTGCAGCATGACTGCGTGCGCGTATTACATTTCACGGTAAATTTTGCCGACGCACAGTTTCGGTTCGGTCTTTTCAAACGGAGTTAGCAAAAACTAGAAAACTCAGGGTTTGAGCCCATACACAGAAAGTGCAATTATTTTTCGGCAATGATTGTGATCTGTTCGTGTGCGTGTTGATGAATTTTGCAAAATACTTTAAACCTGGAAATCGAACGCCCAAGTATCGAGGGCCTCTGATAGTGTGGCGTGGGCTTTTGTTTTTGGAAAGTCCGTAATAACACAAAGTTTCACGTAGTCGATGTCGGCACTTTGCTCACAAACTTTCCACAATGGAAAGAGTTTCGCGGTAGCGTCCGTTTTTGCATAAAGCGTTGCACACAAAGCAAGGCGCATCCGGAGCGGTTATAAAACCGCCAGCTCATATCTTGATTGCAAGCTTCTTCGGCAGCCAACTGCCCGCTCATTGCTTGGTCAAGCTTTTCAGAGCAAATTGCTAGTACGTACGGCAACTCGGCAATCGTCCTGTCGTAAGCTAAAACTGAGGTTCGTATAAAATACTTTCTGCGACGGCCTAACTTCCCGCAACTTCCCCAGTGGTTTTGTCAAGCAATCCACGGCTGCTCGCACGTCCACCGCCTTGACGGATGAAAACTTGGGCATTTACTGCCACACAAAACAAACAACAAACGCAATGCTAAAAAGTTCTTTTACAGTTTTCTCTAAAATCAAAATTTTGCTTGGTATTCGTTTCCACTGCATTCCTGACCTTTTAAAGGCCCTCTCTATATCGGCGTGATTTGCCTTTATAAAATGCATCAATCCAAGACGTTTTGATAAAATGCACTTCGCTGAAGCACATTTTCCATCTTGCGAGTTTCGGTACGTTTCTGCCATTGATGATACATATAAATCCATTAAAGAGTTTTCACAAAATCATATTTTTGTGAAACTAAAAGATACTTTTGCAAACACGATCTTGCTAATCATCAAAACACCGCAAGGTGATGTGGCTAAAAATAACCTGATTACTTTTTCAATCGCGTAACCGCATCCGTATCGTGAGGTGCATCGCCTTTTGTTATCAGGATGCGTTTTGCTCCTGCCAACTTTGCCATCGATGTCAAGCTTTCTGTTAGGTGCCGCCTATAACCAAAACTGATACGAAGGCTCTTTCAATCTCGCCAATAAGCTCAATCATCAGTTGGTGGGCTTTCGATTACCGCTGCCGCTTCACGCTTTGCACACCATTCAATCGAGCTGGTCGCACCGCAACCAGGAAACATTTTTCCGCCTTCGCCTGAAACACTCGGCCCTGATTGCAAGCAATTATTGTTTTTGGCGCGAAGTGACTTGAAGAGCTCTTTAGATTTTGCAGCAGTCATAGCAGATTATAACCGATTAAAAGATGCTCGAGGCGGGAAGTTTCGATTGGTATGGCACGTCCATTCATCAAATTCTGCATGGTATTTCGTCGTTAAAATATTCTCTCAAACCTTCCTGCTTGCAAAGCCCCTGCAAGATACCCTTGACGGGATAATTTCTTCATTGACAATCGATCTTACTTGCGATGAGTTTCTTTCTTAAAATCTGTTTCCGTGTTTTGCCGAAATCTTTGTTCGTTGTAAAATAAATTTTTTTTCCAGCGTTGCGGAAAAGCGGATTGTTTGTTTGCACCTGAAGCACTTGTTTCATACATACTTGTCTCCTGTCCAAATCAAAAAGCACAACATCAAAAGTCGATAAATCTACACAAGCGAAGTGTATACGCTTTTGCGAACCGCCGGTCAGCCAGACATTTAACCGTGTTGCGTATAATGCTGCGAAGTTTGAAGTAAACGATTATTCTTCGCCTCATCAACAACACGCGGGAAGTGCAAGGTGCCGAAACCACGCACCCCATATTGAATTTTCAGCAAAGCTTTTTTTACACAATATTACACCAAAAACTCTCTTACTAAAACGCGTTTTTTGTATTATTGCCTGACGCGGATCATCATCTGGCATCACGAAATGGAGAATATTATGGTAACAGTACTTTCAGTGGCGGTTCAATCGTTGCACCGCAACCCCCATGCTGACTTTTTTGAGGCAGCGCACCCTTACGATCTGCGAGTACCCGTGCGGGGATGCTGGCGGAAATCATAATGGTTGTCGGCGGAGGAGCACCTGCCGTAGCTATCAGATGCGTATCGAAAATCTGCGAGCAGCAGTGCAACTGCAAGCGACAATGGTTGACTCGGATAGGCATCACGGCAACGTATGGAAACGTACAGCTGGAAAGCTTTCATTTTGCTGATCTTTGTCCGAAATAGCGTTGTTTACAATCCACCGGAGCCAGCATTGCGGCAGCGGCCTAACGCAGGGCTGAAACCAGGTTTCGACGGATCACGATGCGGTACCTCGCCGAAAGTTTTCTGCAATTGTGGTGAACTTCGAACATATCGGTGGTAAAAGTTTACACAGATGATCCGTGAAAATCCTGATGTGAAACTCCACGATAAAATTTCGTGACAAGTTTATCGAAATGGTTAAGACGGAATGGACACCTGAAAAATTTGCCTTGACCCTATTGTGCAAAAGGCTCGAAAGATGGGCTTGAAAGTGATTTGAAGCCAGGAAAAATATTGAAAACTTGAAAAAATATTTTGAACGAAAAAGCTTTGTCGGAACGACTATTCAAGCATAACGGAGATATGAATTATTATGAAGTTTTGGCGTTTCAAAAACGTGCGGATGAAGAAATAAAAACGCTTTGGTAGGAAGCTTTCAGCAAAAAGTACCATCCAGATATTAACTCCTGGTATTAGCGTTAGATGCAGAAGAAAAAAGTTTAAAAAGATTAACGAGGCATATATAGTCCTTTCCAGATAAGCGTAACAACGCAGCTGGATACGACAGTGGCTTTTACGGTTCGGCAAATAGCGCGGTTACGGAAACATTGGCTACGGAAATGCCGCTGGAGCTGAAGACTCAGGATCCGTTTCAAGAATTTTGAGACAGTGGCAGAAGCGCAGAAGCCCCATAATGAAAGCGTTACACCGAGCAGCTTTCAGTATACAACCGCAAAATACTGCTCCAGCCTGATGAGCTTCGCAGTAATATTATTCGATTGCTATTATCGCGTTTTTACGAGCATCAGAATTGGGCTTCGTATTTTGCTTCGCCTGTCGGACTTATCATTCCAGGATTTTTTTGCTGACACGAAAGCGATAAATCGATTTGCCACTTCAGCTTCGTTGAATACCCAAAGTTAGACTTCTCTTCCACAGATGTTAAGCTGGCTCTGTCGTTGGTTCAAAGCTAATCGCTGCTGACATGGGGCGTCCGTGCCGAAAATGGAACGGACGCTTTAGCCTAATCTCCGGTCTGGGTTATTTCGAACCAGAGAGTTAGCTGTACAATCTACGCCTAGATAAAAAGCTGCATGTCCTTTCCAAAAATCATATTCACGGTATTAAAATGTAAGGAGCCGACCATTGCAGCGAAAGCGTCAATCGTCATCGCAACAGAGCCGATAAAGCCGCTATTTTAATATCGGCGGCGCCTGCTCATAAACGTCAAAAAGCGCAGGATACCAGCAAGGGCGATATAAGTTCCGCTAACTGAAAACGGTGCCAAAATAGCGAAAAGCAGTTGACAGAAACATAAGAATAAAAGGACGGAACATCCATGTTGTTACTCGAATAGATTTAAAAATACCAAAAGCTGAGTTTCAGCACCATCGCACCTCCAGGTTTGGCAAAATGCCGCGTTTTGGCATGTCGCAACGTTTGAAACACGGTGGCGAGACGAATGCGAGACTTTCGTGATAATGACGCAAGTTCCGTTACAAAACCAGTGGTTTGCATCGCCTGAGAAAACGCAACGGATAAAAGTCGCCAACGCTGCAAAATAAAACCCTGTAGATTTACTTGCAGGCGAAAGTTTTATAACCAAAGGGAAAACTCCAAAAATATCACGATTAAAATCAACAACCAAACTAACATAATCATATCGGCAGAGTGCTGCCCGCCTGCACCTGGACTGCACCATTGCAGATTCACCGTCCACATAGCAGAAGTCAGCAACAACCAAAATTGCGTAAAAGTCACCGTAAACAAAAACCACAACGCTGTAAGTTTCACGCGTGCAAACGAGTCAAACACAGTCAAAGCCAGACTTGGAAAATTGCTTTCGACTGTTGCCGCACTGACACCTTTCGCAAAAACGCAAAAACACAACCGGCAGAGTACAGGTTTCCGTAGAGGACTGAAACGCATTTGACGGATCGCCGAAAGATACTCCAAGCCGAAAGCAGGTAGCAACCGCATTTTCCCATCAGAAATGGAATGCGCGACGGTCGTTTTCGCGATACGAAACTATACCCAAAGCTGAGAAAAGAACGGCTGCAATACATCGGGAATAGCAAACAGAAAAGTTGCAAAAGTCGTGACATGTGCATTTTCAATCAAATTAAAACACGCCGAGTGCAAAACCTCCGACACAGGGTAAGCGATATCGCCCAATCTTTGCAACGCCCAATCCGATAAAAACTGAAGTAATCTCAGTAACAAAACCGTATTTGAACTTCCCGCAACCAGTGCGCAAAACCACGTCAAGAATAACGCCAATTAAATATCGAAACCAAACTTTGGCAGTGCGAAAATTATAGCCAAATGCATGTCAAAAATTCAAGAGATGCGGTTTTCAAAAATCTTCGTACGTGGACGTGCTAATCCAAACCCAGCCAAGGATGGTGGGTAGATAGCAGCAACGAGTTTTTCAAAATTACATTTTGTGTGAAACCGCAGCTCCTAGCCAGTGGTTCTCTAAAATGCTTTTTGTAACATTATGGTATTTCGCACGAGTAACTTCCGCCACGGATGGCGCGTGAGCTTTGAGGCGTGTCGTAGAATGTACAGGTAATGATGGGCTACCTAAAATCCTTGCAAGGATTTTGAATTAGCCCCGTGGATAAACTCCGGCCGCTTCACAAATACACAAATATACCAGAAATGATTTGAGGCGAAGCATGTTAACAAAGTTGCTTAATTCAACAATAGCTTCGCAGTAATCTGATGGTGCTAAATCCCAGCATTGTGATAACTGTTGCCGCACTGATGCAATTCCTAAGCCAGCTTTGAGTTGTTTGCTGTATTCGCCTTTTCGTATTCTGGGTCGTACACGATAAACGGCACAGGATTAAGCGAATGGCTGGTTTTCGCTTTTTGGCTTTCCGCTTTGCATCCAGTTGCACGCCGCCGTCTTTTGCATGCTCAAACATATCGTCTGCATTTCCGTGGTCGGCGGTACAAGCATAATGCCTCCAGCTTTTTACCGCTTGTGCCAAACGCCCCAGCTGAATATCCATTGCTTCCATCGAGCATACGACTGCTTGATACACCCAGTGTGCAGACCATATCGCCATTTGGAAAATTAAGCTCGATAAACTGCGGAATTGCCGCTTTCAATTTCGCGAATGAGCTGCATCGGTAATTTCTGCACATTTCATCAAGGATCGCCGCTCAAAGGGAATCGATGTCGCTTTATTTCGCAATATGTTTCGAAAGTCGTCATTTTTCCAAACGGTTGCCGTTATAAGTAACATGCCCGTACTTTTGAGTTTCGCTTATAGCGTACTGTTTCACGCCACTTGCACAATACGCGTATTCGTCTACGAGTAATTTGGCGAGCGATACCAGCTTCGGAATTTTAAGTCGCCGTCGTATTCCATCATGCCCTGCGTAAACACATGCGGAAAACGCTTGAGCGCTCAAAGTGTAAAATTGCTTTTCACGTTCAAAACATTCCGTGATTTCTAATCGCACGGTCGCCACGAAAAATTAAAAAGATAACAGCATCGCCATCTTGGAATTGTTCCGATTGGTGAGCCATTTTCTCGTGATAACAAACTCATGTAAATCCTGGTCAATAATTCCAGGCGTTTCTGCACGCATTGTTTTTAATTGCATCGGCTGCACTTGGAATTGTCTTCCTTCACCGGAGAACGTGAGTATCAACCGCGTTTTACCATCTCCCAGTTTGCACCGTATCATCCATCGTGATATACATCCGTCCTCCGCCTGGATGCAATGCATGTGCAGCCGTAAGTTGTACTTTGTTTTGCTAAAAGATTTCTAGAACGTCAACATATTCCGAAAGCAGAAGTTTCGGTACATCGCATGTCCATCCAAAAGTGCGTGAACGAAAAATAATGCCGCTTTTTGCCGCTTGTTCGATGATGGCTTTGAGGTGATCAATATGAGAATGCCTATTGCCGTCAGATAAAAAGTCCGATTAAATGAAGCGTTGAGTGTGCATTTGAAAATTTTCGTGAGGTCAAGCCGCGCTTTATTTTCAAAAAGTTTACCGCTTTTAATTGCCTCAGAAACAAGGCTGCACCCTGCTCGAAAACTCTGCCACAACCCATTGCATTATGCCCTACCGCTATTGCCCATATCTGAATCACTTGAGCAAAAACCGGACCGCCTTTTCCGTGAGCTTTGAGGCGTGTGTCTGGTTGAGTCAACAACAAGTCCCAAAGCACTGCATTTTAGAATCTGCAACTGCACTCTCCTTCTACATACTTTCGAAAACCGACGCCGTCCACAATCACCAGAACTGCAGGACCTCGTCGCCCTTTCCAATTATTATGTTAATGCTTCCATAAAAACCTCGTCAAATATTTTTAATCTTTAATTTTGATGTGTTAACTAAAATCGATTCTATTTTTCTATCTTCAATTTTTCAGTCGTAAACTCAATATTTTTCAATTAGGATTAACTTCCCCTTCGTTCGGCAACTCACTTCAACCGTTTCCAAAATAAAACCTGCAATTGTATCATAAAACTCGACTTCGTTGATATCGCAGCGTGTGCATCGAAAAGTTCGCGGTTAATATCGTAGAGTTTTGCATCGCCTTTTATTCGGAAGCGTAGCACCCAGACGTATACTTTTCTTCACCGATGTCATACTCATCTTTGACTGTTCCAAAAACGGCGGCGGTGATAATATCGTCCATCGTCGCAAGTCCCGCGTTTCGCCGTATTCCGTCAATCAGCATAATGTCTGTGTGTTTTGTTTTCATAGTTTTCAATCACGCGAAACATTCCCGCCGTTTCAGGCACAAATACAGCTTCACGCATAGCTCAGTTACACGCACGCTTTTCATTACTGTTGAATAATATATCTGTAATGCAGAATACCCAGCACTGAATTTGTGTCATCGTCAGCACACACTGGCAAACGAGAAAAACTTTGTTGTGCAAAATTTTTCAATTGCTTGCGAAAAAGTTTTATATTTGCATTTTATGTGCCGCATTTCAAAAACAGGCGTTACAATATTGCGTAATTTCAAATCGCGCAAATGGATTGCACCCGTGAGTAAGTTTTGCTCATCAAGATTCAAACTCCATCTCTTCAGCACCTCATGTCAACAAGCGCTTGCAGCTGCTCATCTGTAATTGCAGGTTGTATCTCGTTAAATAGCGATAAACATTTTAACACAATGCTGAAAGAATATCCAGCAAAATGTAACAGGCATATAATACGCTGCTTTTAAAATGGCGTTGCTGTGTGTGATTTGACGAGGCTTATGTGGTTGCAAAAGATTTTTCGGTAAAATTTCTGCAAGAAAAATTATCAGGAGACTGTGAGGATAGCTGTCGAAATTGTTGCTTTGCATTTTTGTGGAAAAGTAACTCATTGTAAACACTGTTACAATACTTGCTTGCAATGTTATTCACTAAATTTGTGCCAACTAACGCCGACGAAACAATTTTACTCGACGCTCAATTAGCTTTAATGTGGACTTATCAGGCGATAATTTTCGTGTGTCGGTTTTTGTGATGCCTGTGATTGCTGTTTCTGTGCATGAGCTGCTAAAACATAAGCAACACAGCGAAACTTACGAGTAAAAATCTACAAAACTATGCTGCTCCTGCAACTTTTTAAGCGTGTGATCTTGTCGTTTCCAGCACCTCAAATGTGTATTCGTCAATTTGTATTTTTGTACCAATCAAGGGCATATCACCAAACTTTTTCAAGCACAATGCCTGCAATCGTTTTCACGCTGAGCGTCGGTAAAACTTGTGCGAAACTTTTCGTTAAAACACCGATATTTGCATTGAGCCTGAAACTACAAAGCCGTCCGCCGTTTTAACGCACTGGTCATTGCTTGCACCAATATCGTATTCATCTTCAATGTCGCCGAAAACTTCCTCAGTTAAATCTTCGATTGTTACTACGTGCGGTTTCCTCCATATTCGTATCAAGTACAACGAGCATATTTTTGTCCTTCGCAGGAATTTTTGCATCGTATCCGGAATCTGTTGACCCAAAAACTAAAAATAGGGTTTCTCGCATATGTTTGAAACATCAAAACATTGTACATCTCTACGATCTGCAAAAGCAGACGAGATACTTGATATAAAAACTCCTTTTAATGTCATCGATATCTTTGTCATACACAGGAAATCGTGAAAAATGAGATTGTTCTGCAAGTGTTAAAAATTTCTTTTGATGCCAGATGTAATGTGAATTGCCTGAATACGTCAGGACGCGGAGTCAGTACATGCTTGAATATCTGCGCAACTTAAAATCCATCATGTCTGCGCTCGTAATTTGAAAGTGACCCAATCCTTTTCACTTTCTTCAAAAATGTTTTTAAGTCATCATCTGTTACGTCGAGTATGTTGCGTGTCTATTCCAAGCAAAAATAAAAAGGCTTTGTGAGCAAATTAAAACAGCACTCAACGGTTTTAAAGATAATTATGAGAAGCGTTATCACGTACGACGTGCAAGTGCAATTTTGATCAGCATGCGAGTGCAACAGTTTTAGGAACAATTTCGCCGAAAAATTAAAATACAAGCACTGTTGCAATTGCAACGGCACCCGACTGCACCTTCTCCAGAAAAACGACGAAACACAATAGCGGTTATAACAACGGCTATAAGAGTATTCACCAGCGTGTTACCAATTAGCCCTGTTGTTAAAAAGCTTTGTTTGTTCTTTAAATATTTCCGTAACGACTGAATTGCACTTTTGTTTTCTTTGCGTTGCTTTTACGCATGCGGAGTTTGTTTGCACTTAAAAATGCAGTTCAAGCGGAAAAACATTGATTAGCAACAGCACTAATACTATAATCTGCACCAACTCGGTAGACGGAGGTTTATCGTTCATAGCGTTCGGTGTACCTTCAATAGCGTTTTGTCGTGCTTCAAAACCGGTGGTTTGATGTAACGCGTTATTTTTGCATTTGTAATCGCGTACGCCCACTTTTCCGGGCTATCCCGAAAGCAACACCTACATTGATCGAAGCTTTGATCCCATGCATAGTATTGTAACACGTGCAGAGCAGCAAGCAAGTGCTTCAGGGTAAGCCCCAATTCTTCTGAGCCGATAAGAACAATTCCTTTGCGATCGGAAAGTTAAACGATTGATATCCGTGCCACCTGTTTCCAAAGCAATCACTGGAAAATTTTTCGGCATTGTTTGCATAATGCTTTGCCAGCGATTTACGCTCATGCTGAACATAACGCAATGCTCTCATTGCACTCCGTTTTGCACGTCTCACTTTCAGGAAACACAATCAGACGAAAAGAAAAAACTTTTGGCAGCTCGAACGCATCGGCGTGCGGAAAATCGAACCTAGATTAAAAGGCGAACGAATATTCTGCACACACAAACACATTATTAAAAACAGACGATTGTCCGCAATGTCTTTTTCATTTGCCGTCCCAACTCAGCATTTGCATAATGAGTCCCCATTCGACGGTTCAACACCCTGTTACACTGTAAAGAAAAATGCCTTGCAGTATTTATCAGGTGCTGCTTATCAAAAGAGCTTTTATCACATTTTGCTCCGGCAGAAAAATATTTTGAAACCGCAGCCCTAAAGCGCTTCATCATAATCCGTCTGAATGTTTCAAAAAGTTGCTTCAAATAAAAATCATCGAGCAAAGGCTCATCAGCATTTGAAACCAAAGCTTTTCGCTGTTCAAAAATTTCACCGTAGTCACTGTTCCCTGCGGTAATTTTTTGTTTATTCTATCACAATAAATCAGTACGTTATGAGCGTTGTAACAGGAGTAGGCGACAGTGCTTTTTGATATGGAAATTCAGACAAACCTATAACTGCACATGTATCCGGGCAACAGAGGCTCCGCCTTGATTTAAAATATTTTTACAGGCAGTTAATGTTCCCACCAGTTGCAATTAAAATCATCAATTACCAAATATTGACCGCCGTCGTTTTACATCAGCTGGTGGGCTTCAATTGTTGCTGAGCCGTATTCCAGAGCGTACGCACGCATACGTCTTTCAGGCAACTTTCCTTTTTACGAATTAGCAAAAAGAGTGGAAATGCAAACTTCACCGCAAGCGGAGCTGCAAACAAAAAGCCACGAGATCTCAACTCGCCGCAAATTCCGTCCAAAGGTTTGCCGTCAATACAAATCATACATCGTGTTAACACAAAACGCAAACGCATCTGGCTGGGTAAATATACTCGTAATATCGTAAAAGTATTCCGTCTTTTGAAAATCCGGCACCTTGCGGATAACATCATCTAAATTTAAAGCACTCGCTAACGCCTTTTATTCTAATCCGTCACGAAAGTTTAAATCAAGAGGGATTGCGACGCAAAATTAAAAATTAACATCCTTAGCACATTACGCTTAATTCACCAGTGCAACTTTACGGGATAACTTAAAATCCGCCGCGGATTTTAAGTTGTCCATCAGCCAGAGCTTTTTACTTTTTAGGCAATAAGTTTTGGGCGTTGGCTTCCAAAACTTGAGCTTGTTGGCGACGCACCCGGAAGCGCTAAACACGCTAAAAAGAGATAGCCGACGCGTTGAATGCGACGCGGGCATAGTGAACACGCTAACGGAGCAAAGATAACAAAAGCCAAAGACGAAGCCGTGCAGACAGCCGAAGAGGACGCAACGAAAAAAAGCAAACGACGCCAAAGCTGAAAGCAACCCAATACACACGATAGCAACACTAGTAGACTACTACACAAAGGCGGAATGTAGACGAAAAGGATAAAGAGAACATGGAAGCAGCCCGCCCGACGTCTGGAGTGGGGGCGTTGTACGACTTTAGCAAAGCCGAAGCCGTCAAAACAGGCGAGACGATAAAACCAGCCGACGGCACAGTGAAAGGACATTTTGCGGCTATGCGTAGAGCAGGAACTCGCAAGTCAAAGTCTTTAAAGGTTTTTCCGTTCCTTTGCCAGCGACCGCACAAAACATACTAAAAATAGACGGCTACTCATTTATTGATAATAAAATAGTCCCAATAACCGAAGCGTGTAATTTTTCAATCGAGGATGGGAAGATTTATCTTGTCCAGAAAGATACAACAAAAACAATTTTAAGTAGCAGGGTAATCATCACTGCTTTTTAGCTTTATTGCAGCGAGCTTCAGTAGTGATTGCATCTTTTTTATAAGGCAATATTGCTTTGTATATCTTTATCTGTATTGGGTCATCCGCTATAGATAAAGAGCTATCAGTGTACAACTGAACCTTATTTTGAGATTATTTTATAATAACGATTTCTCGGTGTGCCAGCTATATTCACTGCAGCCGTCCCATCCTTCTTGAACTCGTACCATTTAGTGCTATACTGCTCCAGCACCCACTTTCCAGCGAGGTTTTGCTGCCGTTAGCTCAAGCGTGTGTTTCGCTATTGCTCGTACCGCCACCCTTGACCGCAGGCTACAGGCTACAAGCACCATCGACAGCACCACAAAAACAAATAGCTCATATTTTACCTGCCTTGCCTTAAGCATACCACGCCCGCCCTCTTTTGTCAAGCCCTTTTGCCGTTATTCCCCGATATTTCCCGATATTTCCCGATATTATTTCGGCATTTTCGGTATTTTGCGTTATGGCGGTTAAGTTTTTTGCATTGTAAAAACCGACTTGCAAGAAACAGACGACGGATATTTTTATATTTATAGTGAATACAAAAATATTTTTGATCTCCAAGACAGATATTCTTAATTTAATAATAATAAAATATTCTCGAAAAACGCCTGTATTGCAAGGGAAAAACGCTGACTTTGAGGCTCGGTAATGGCATTTTTGGTGGTTATTTAAAGATTTTGCTTCAAGCTGTGCCGATAAAAATATTGAATTTTTACGATACTATATTTATAGACGGGCATTTCGGAAATGTATTTTGAGGTGCCAGTCAATATTCTGTTACGAGGCGAGCTGAACAAACGAATTTTCCCGCAAATCCATTTTTATGACAAAGATTTTATCGACATTTATGAGCTGCATGGGCATACTGAGCATCATGGCAGCCTGTTGAAGAGGGCATGGATCAAAAATATTTTTACTATCCAGAAGAAGGTGGCAGTTTTTAGACCAATACGCTTCTGATTTTTCCACGTTCTTTTGGTTTACTCAAATCGAAACTATATTGCTGAAACCAATTTGGATTACTTTTTATAGGAAGCAGGAAATCACTGGAGCGATTCTGCAGTCGCTACAATCTGGAAACCGATACAGCTGTAATTACAAAGGACAACCCAGAGGGCATTGGTATTCCAATTTCGCGTGGGCGAGCTAAACGTTTACAACATGACTCGCCAACAAACGTCGCCTGAAAGAAGTGCCGCCCATCCTGGAAAATTATATGCAGTGGCTTAACGACACTTCGCCGCAGCAAAAGACGGTTTGTATCTGGCGCACCAGCCGCGCGATGAATTATATAAACGGACCTCAAGGAATGTCCTGCGGACTTTAACGCCTGCGTCGCTTTTGAACACATTGTGCCTTGCAGAAATTGCCGACATCTTAAACGAAAAGGAAATTGAGTTTAAGTGAAAAAGATGTATGTTTGGCATGAAAACCCGTATAAACGAAAAATGTGGGACGAGGGAACGGGTTTTTGATTATGACCGGACAAAAATGAAAGTATGCTTTTTGACCAAGGCTTTGTCGTCGTATTGGACGTTGCTGGCAGAAGTTCCAAATAAGCCAAAAGTTGAAAAAGCTCCTCGACTCAACTTGCCGACCCAAAGGTTTTGGCACGGAGCATCCATTTCCAAGCCCTCGCGGTGAGCGACGCTTCTTTCAACGAAAAGGGAAACGGCTACTGGCAGTGTTTTCCCTGAGCTTAATTACATGGTTATAAGGTATGCAAAAGTATGGCTTTTTCAGAGTCAGCCCGCGAGTATGCAATGCAAGCATTTGTATTTTGGCTTGAAACGATTTTCCCGAGCGACGAAGCAAAAAGCGGAAAGTGGAACTGCCGCATTCTGGGAAGCATACAACCCGTATCACGAAGGACCTGCGAGCTGGCAGAGGCATTCGTGGTTTCCGCGAAAAGATTACGTGCTGACGGTTGGGCTTTACAACTATTTCGATGATGATTGAAAACGTGCTCGGATTGAAGTAAACCTGCCAGGGAAAACAATTGACTGGACAATTAGCAACATTGAAGAAATGGGCATCCCAAAATATAAGCTTGATATGATTCTGGAAAATTACAAAGCCGAAAAGACCAATCGAGGCTGGGAAATCAAAATCGAAAAACGAAAAGTTTTATTACTTTGCCTTAAAAATTTTGGATCAAAATAAAAGACAAGCGACTTCGATTCCCTTTTCGGGCTCTTTGCTCCATGTTGATAGAAAAGTTATAGCATATTGAGGTAAAAAGCGAGATGCAGAAAATTATGATTTCAGCAATCCACACAGGAATGCAATTTTTCTACAAGCACTATATTTGGATGACGGCGAAAAACGAATTTATCCTGCAGGGTGTCAGCCGTGTCGGACGACACGCTCCTTCTCCTCAAAAACAAGGGCTATGAGTTTTTATTTACAGACGGCGAGCTTATTAAAAATGACGACACCGAAACTGGACGACGAAACCAAAGATGCCGAACAGCAACCTGTACCCGAACAAGCATCGCCGATAAGTTCAAACTTTTGGCATCGCTTGAAAATACCGAGCTCATACAGAATATGTTATTTTGGTTCAAAATTGCCAGAAGTTTTTAACTCAGTTCAAAATCGGGAGTAGCTCCACAATTGCTCCAGTTTCAAAGGTTATGCGAAATTTTAACTGTCTTGTCGAAGCTCACCCAGAATTATGCGTCGCAATGATTTTAGAAAATGATATTGTTTGTCTTGAAATGGGCAAATCAGCTATCGATGTGGCAAGCCTTTCATACCTAGTTGCACAATACTTGCAGCTCACTGCGGACAAAATCGAAGAAATCACAATCGCTGCATTGCTCCACGATATTGGAATGCTTCGCATAAATAGCGATATTATCACAAAAAAGACTCAACGATGCAGAAAAAGCAAAACGATTGAAGCTCATACCACCTACGGTTATAACTGCCTTGTCAATGAACTTATGCTACCGCAACGGCTTGCGAGTCGTTCTCCAGCACCACGAGGTGGCGGATGGTTCAGGCTATCCAGGACATCTTGTCGCCGATGGAAAATCGACATCGGTGCGAGGATTGTTGCCTGTGCCGATGCTTTTGTTGCAATGACAAGCCAAAAATCATACCGCAAGGCAATGCTTGGTTACGATGCAATGAAAACCTTACTAAACGACAACGGCACACACTTTGACCCGATTATCGTAAACGCCCTAATCCGTAGCATCGGCATATACCCGATAGGCTCAATCGTTATGCTGAGCGACAACAGCCTTTGTCGCGTTATCAAAAGCATTCCAAATTTCCGCTCCGTCCACAGCTTCGACTTCTTATCGACAGCACTGGTACAGTTTACGGCGACGACGAAAAACAAAATCATAAACCTGCAACTGCAAAAACGTCTTTATCACGCAGCAAATCGATCCTGCTCTGGTAGACCTTTCCAACCTGCAAGTTTAATTTTAAAAATTTTTGCACACCGAATGATTTTCAGGCTTAATGCTTTGACCACAACTTTTGAGGTGAACAGCCTGTGCGTTGAACTTTAACCCTTGCCACTTTTGAGCTGCCTACGGCAACCAAAATGTTAAAATCGAGGGCAAACAGAAAGCCTGTTGTTTGCCCTCGATTTTATCTTTTCGCGTTATTGTTGCAAACCAAGCTCGCTTTTTACGATTTTAAGCAGCCTGTCAACACTATAAGATGAAAGTTTTCAGCTTTTTCAAAAATACTTTCATAAAAGCGAAAAGTAAAACGCTATGTCGTAAAGTCGAGCATTCTTTCATCGTCCGTAGTTCCAGCATTTACTTGAATTTTTGATGCCGTAATCAAAAGAAACAAGTACTCGGCTTGCTCTTTGTTAAACCAGCGTTCGCCTTGCCACTGCGTTTACGTGAAGGAAACTCATAAAGTAAGGCTCATTCAAGCACCTTTGCAGTAATGCAGCCCTGAGTCGCTTGCTTTTTCGGACCAATATCTTCAAACACAAAATTATTGCACAAAAGATTAAAACACCGTGCACATTTCCTCATAATTTAAGCCCCTTCAGCCAAAATTTTCGGAATCTGTCCAAAAGCCAATATTGAACTGTCGCGTATCGGCACCTGTCCCAGCTTCCGTAACAATATCCCGCACCATGTACATAACCAATCCAGAACCAAACGCCATAACATTCTTGCTGCCTCGATAAAATGTGTTGAAAGCCAAGTCCAAAACGAGTTTCGCGTTCAGTCAATCTTCAGGCGGTAAAAGCTCCCATGCACAAACGCAATAAAACGTCGCAAATATCCGCAAAAACTCAGACATAATTGTTGCCTTGAGGGAATATTTTGCCCTCGTGAAGCTTTCGGAAACAACTGACTGCGAAACACGTCCAACTTTGTCTGGAAAGCGTCTGCTCGTTTCTGATAAAACTCTCTACTGCAGGCGAAAATAGTTTCGATAAACCTTTCAACGTTTTCCTTAAACTTTGTTTTCGGCGTTTTTCGCTTCTGTTTCCTTTGCACCTGCCTGTCGGTAAAAGCTCACTCAATCCATCTCAAAAACTTCGAGACAAAACTCACCGCATCAATTACAATTCCGTAAATTCCAGTTCCTTGACTTTTTCACGTGTGTGCAGCCTTCCACCGTTCAAATTTTTGCACACTCTTCCGATAAGATTGGTTTTCGCTATCTTTCACTTCATAGATGTCCCAAAAACCTGACATTGAAAGCCATCCAAAGCAGCAAGTAAAACCAGGAGCCTGCAAGCTCGTTATTTTCACGGATAAACATCTCGATTGCTACGCTGTTCTTTGAAGGACTGAGCAATTTTCTTCTGCCAGCCAAATGCAATGCGATCGAGCAAGACTGCTCGATTACTCACCGTTTGCTTTTTGATGGCGTTAGCCCGCAGAGGTTAAATCCAACCGTACGCCTCTTTCATACGCATTGTTATAAAAATAAGCGAACGCTGCCCAACTGCAACATCTGACCAAGCAAACACATTTTTCGTTTACCAAGCCATTATTCCAAAAGTCGAACAAAAGAAGTTTTCACACCTGAGAAAATATAGTGTTGCGTAAAAGCGGAAAAATTTCACGCTTGTGTCGCTCAATCAAAGCCTGGTTTGGGTTCTTCATTACAGTAAGCCTCTTCTGATATTCCACGCCATACTCTTTCTTCTTCAAAGCCTTCAATCTGCCCGGTGTCCGAACATGTGAAAGACCTGGCATTGTAACCATCCATCATTGTGCAAACACCGGAAATATTTATCGCCCGAGCCAAATTGGTGCAATCGCCGTATCCTCATCAGGGTTGGTTTCATATAAAGTTTACGGCACCGGCTTCAAAACCCTCAGGGTCACTCTAGCGTGTAATCGTCGCCTCGATACTTTCGTGCTCTTCCCTCTTAACATATTCATAAATCGCGGAAATTATGTTACACGCGGTGCAGGCCCGAGCGTGCGTACAGCTCTTCCATCATCCAAAAAGCTTCAGCCAAAAGAAGCGTATCGGGACCTCCTTGTTGCAGCGCGGTCAAACCACCCGCGCGCAGATTTCTTTCGGGGATGTTATCTTCATCGCTGAGTGCAAAACGTGAACGACTCTGCAATCGCGTCTCTCCAGATCCTGGCTGCGTGATACTCAAAGCCGCTGAATGTGTACGAGAACCATCAGCCGCATCGAGCCTCGATGATTCGGAAAGTTCCGAGCAACATTGATTATTTCCTGCGAATGTCCGCTTCCCTCGCGTTTCAGGATTTAGAAAAGTCAAGCTGTGCAGCATCGTCCCACGGAAGCCCTGTACATCGTCCCATGATAAATATACGTAACGTCTCCCTGTGAGTTTCTCTGCCGAGCTTCAAAACGATTTCGGCACAGTCCCGCCTCGAATAATAGTGGTCTTCTTCCAACAAACGGTCAAACGCGACCATCGTGCAGAGGTTTTCACCTTTAAAGCTATACGATCGGAAAGCGCAACTCGCGTTTCAGATAAAAAGGCCCGGACGTGTTCCACAACCCAACGCGAACGTCCATCGCTCGCGAGTGATTTGGAAACCATGTCGCCGCAAGCCTTATCTCCATAATGAGCAATATCTTGAGCGTAAATTCTCAAGAGCCGACCAGGCCACCCAAGTCACCCGCACTCTCGTAATGAGAAGTCGAAACTGTATGCACCCTGTTAAGCAGCATCAGGGTTTCCTGCAGATTTGCTTAATGCGGAACTCGCCTTTGAGCGTTCTAGATGCCGATGAGCCACAGAGTTATTAAACCCTCGCCCGCGAGACAAACTTTCAAGTTCCTCGTCCGAATTTGGTCTGGGCGAGCGATTTCACGAGAATACTGCACTGAGCTGACCCAGCCAAACGAGCGCAGCTGCCGCGAAGCGTTACATTGGGCATCCACCTCGTGGTCTTTGCAAACGCTCGTGTCTTCAGCAGTTTTCAAACTCTGTAAACGCTCGTTCTCTGACTTCTGTCCGCAGTGGCAAGCCAGCCCCTGCTTTTTCTTTCGGCACCAACCAAACCCGAAAGCAAAACTTCAAGCCAGTCGCCCATCCTTCCAATGACTGGACGATATACTGAAGCTGCCCTTTTATACTAAAAGGCGAAAAACTCCACGGGCTTCTTTTGAGCATTAAAATCAAAACCCGTGTTTTCAGTACTAAATGGTGCGCACAGCCCGAGATTTGAACGAGCGCCTCAAAAAGCGAGTAAGCACACTTTATTCTCGCGTAAAGCTTCATCATTAAAACAAAATAGGCTCTCAAACGCAGGATTTTCGTTGGCAAGCCTAAGGTGCAGCATCAATTCTTCCAAAGCTTAAAACTCATTTGCAAACGCCAGTAGTTTCATCAGTATCGGAAAGCCATTTCTCAGCGGTTTGAGCTTTTGTGCATCACTTGCTAAGCGGTGGAAATTCTTTTCACAAAAATCTAACAATAAATTGTGCAAAGGCTCTTCCGTCTTTTGCTGTAGCTAATTCTGAATCGATAAAATCGCATGCATCAGTAAAAAGTTTTCATTGAAATCACGCCGAGTAAAGGCGACAAACATAGTGGAAAATTTCATCCAGCAAACCCATACCGTTCAAAAGTCCAGCTTTTAGGTATGAAACATTTTCTGCTCGCCGAAGCTCGGATTTTAGAGCCTTATTGGAAAGTGCAGACGTGCCCTTGCGGACACTCGTAGATAGTGTCTTGGAAAACAGCGCTGGCCTGTAGAGAGACTTTGTCAAAACTGCAAGTTTCACGCACAAAAAGCACTAATGCGAAATTCCACTCGTCTGCATCACCAATTCCTGTTTCATCTTAACCTCCAACAACCACAAACCGGTCGATTGCATGTATATTACTTTCCTCTCTAGTGATGCCAGTAGACACAATAAGGAAAATAAATTTTTAGCTTGTAAAACGGTCGAGCTTTTTGGCTTTTTACGCCTGGCGGCAAATTTTATCGGTAGCTGCCTTCAAAGTTTTAGGTCAAACCCCAAAGTAAAGCAGCCTTACCATCAAAACGCATTTCTTTTAAGCTTTTGATAAACTTGGATATGGCTGTAGCACATCTGACCTCGGTATTGTGGGGCAACGTCCGTGTTGGGTTCAGAAGATATCCGTGCCGGACTTTTGCTTTGCGACTCGGCATGGCGTTTTACAGCTGACATCAGCGCCGGCTTTGCGTTTCTAATTGTACACTGTGCTGCAAATGCATAAAGCCTGGCTCACGGTACTTTCCGTTTTGATTCATTAAAATCTTCGTGGTTGCCGTCTTGAAACAACAATTTGCGCATTATCAAACACACAAGCGTGCGGCTCGGTATTTTGTTACAGCCATTTCCGGTGCGAAAATGTGCAACGAAGATTTATCCGGAGAAAATTCGATTGAACTGCTCGTAGATTTGACTTTCCGATATAGATTCAATGCAGCGGTCGGCTCGTCCAAAATTACGACAGGCGTTTTTATATGCCGCACGTGCAATTGCACTTGACCTTCACCACTCGAAGGAGTAAACTCTGCATCATCAAAAATCCGATACACTGTTGCATCGCCACCTCACTTTAATTTTTGGCAACATGTCTCATCTAAACCAGCTGCAATACTAACCATTTTTGCGTAAAATCTCCTTCTCGCTCACTTGTGGTGTCTGTGTCAGTTGCAATGTTTTCGCGATCAAAAGAAAAGTCGAAAGTCTTGAAAGACAGCCGCAAAATAAACTCTGAGATGCTCATATCAATCACTGTTTTATATCTCACGCCATTGAGTAAAATCAGTCCCTTCCGTCGGCCTGCTACAATCTCTACTCAGTAACTTCCACAAATGTAGAGTTTACCTGCACTGTTTTCACTCGATTATCGCAATACGCTCTTTCTGAATTTAATTTCACATTTATATTTCGCAGTGCATATTTTTTCTGAAGTCCCATACTTAAAAGATACGTTCTCGAAATTCAATATCAAATACCGCAGGCAGTTCTGGTTTAATATCCGAAAAGCCAATTGCTCAATCGGATAATCCATATATTCTTTTGTACGCTGAAATAAAACCTTTAAACTGGTTAATCTGCAAAACATTCATAATGATTTGCGACAATGTGTCAAAGAAGTAGATATTGCACTTAAATACATTTGTGAAGCTTCAAACAGTAACTAGCAAAAACGACTGCCCTAAACAGATATGTAATACGAAACAAAAGCTGCAAAACCAAAACCTGAGATTGAATAAAAACCCAAGCTTAAATGCATTTCCTATGCTAAAACTCAAAAACTCCTAGCAAGCTGTCTTTCGAACTTTCCCTAAGAACCATTTGTTTAAGTTATAATTACGATTCTTTTTCCGTACTGAAAATCATTTATCCGTTTGTTAGTAGTCAGCTCACGCTCAATGACAGATTGGTCAATTTGAAAAATTACGGACAGGCTTTAGCCCTTTGTTTAATAAAAATCGTTTGCACAACAACAATTGCAACCAGTGCCATTATAACTATCGGGTGAAGTGTAAAAATAATTGCTGCAAGACCGATGAGGAGTGACAAAAGTTGCCCAGATTTGAAAGCCTTTGCCTTAGACAGCGATCCTGCTCCAAATCCTGCAACATAGCGTGCGCTTTTTGATGCAACCAAAAACTCTTGACGCTCAATAGTATACTTTGCGTTGAGTATTCTTTTCAGCAAGTTTTAACTGCGTACAAATATGCCAGCCGTCTTGTTGCTGTCGCATAATCCAACCCATTTGCCCTGAGCATATATAAAAACAAACTGCGAGCCCAAGACAATAGATCCAGATTAACGGACTGCTGCCTATTTTGTTGAACAAAAATCGCATCAATAACAAACTTCGGCAAAACCGCCAAGCTCACACTTCAGTGTACTGCAACCAGCTCATTCATTAAAAGCACCATTGGAAACTTCCAATTGAGACTCCAACATTCCCTAAAGAAAATAAAAAGCTTTGAACATATTTTTCTCCTTATCAAGATATTATAATATGATACAATCAAGTCATCTTTCAAGAAAAAGGAGTTTATCTCTTTTAACCGATATTAACCAGAATGTTCAATTCACTCCTGGTCAAAAGCTATTAGCCAAATACGCTAATTGACAATCGCTAATTTTATCTTTATCATATGATCGTAATATTTGGCAAGGAAATCTCAAAACGGAAAAATCATATGCACAAAAAGAATTGAGATCTACCAGGCACAATCTGGAAAACGCTGATAATTTTTACTCTTTCCCATCTTAGCTGGAAACTTTTTCAACACTCTATACGCAGCAGCAGACGCAGTCATTGTGAGGCAGGTTCACAGGCAAGGAAGGACTTGCTGCCATCGACTCCCGTTTCGAGTTTGCTAAACTACCGATAAGTCTTTTCAGTGGACTTTCCGCAGGAGCGACAATTATTATTTCCCAATTGTCTGGTGCAGCAATGAACTTTTTGCCGCAATCCACACTTCGATGAGAGCTTTTAACCCTCATTGCAGGCGTTTGGTCTTTCGATAATCGGCGTTCCTAATTTCGCCATTGCTTCTTTTTATGATGGGCGTTCCTGATGATGATTTTCCAGATGACGTTAACCTATGTCCGCAGTTTTATTTTGCAGGATGGGCGTTTCCTTTTTATAATATCGGTTCGGGCATTTTACGTGCACGGGCAATTCTAAAACGCCCTTTTACGCCCTTATAGTCGCATCGCTTTTGAAACGTAATCTTGGACTTAATCTTTCATCGCGATCTTTAACTGGGGCATCGGCGGGCTGCCGCCGCAACTGTTATTTCTTCGCAGCTAATGCAGTGCAGCTATAATCCTCTTGCCTCACTCGACAAAGATAGCTACTGCCCCTGCACCTTTTCCAAGATAAAAATCGAAAGGCTATCCGCTATCACGATTGCGACTCGGTCTTCCAATCGGTATACAGTCAGCCCTTTTTCCCCCATTGCAAATATGATAATCCAAGCAACCGTAAACGGCACCAGGAACAGCCAACATCGCGGCTTTGGGCTTTGCTGTAAGCTCGACGCTTTTTAATTTGAGATTGCTCTCGGAAACCACGGTGACCACATCGGTTGCAACCTTGTCGCTCAAAATTACGGTGCATACGAGCCGCATTACAGCAGTGGTGCGTGCGGGTCTCATTATGTCTGCCGCCATGGTCAGAAGCTATTTGCGTGATTCTTTACTTTTTGGAACGTACCATTGGGAAAAACTATTCATCAACTCAAAAGGACTACGGCATCCTCACAATCAGCGAAAAAGCTCAGTCGCACATTCTCATACCGTTTTACGTAGTCTTCATCTTCGTAGAAGTTTTTCGGCAGCAATCAACGCAACAGGCGAAACTTTTCACCCCCATGCTCATCACGCTCCTCGGCGTCTGTGCCTCCCGCCTTGTGTGGATATTTTTCTTCGTCCCACTCAACCCAGTTATCGAAATGATAGTCCTCGCCTTCCCGATTTCATGGACACTAACAAGCATCATCTTTCACAATCTACTACGTCATCTACCAAGAAAAACTGCCCCGCCCCTGCTAATCGCGACGCTTCCAAAACCAATCTTACTAACCACGTATCAAGCACAACTATTTGCATCAATAAATTAACCGAATATTCAGCCCACGGGCACCCTTCGGTGCCATCAGCTGCACAAGCACCACCCATCTCCGCCGAAAGCGAAACCCGCAAAATCACGCAGCTACTTTCGCTCAAATCTAAAAACGTGCGCAGATTTTCCTCTCAATGCGAAACAGCCCGCCCAAAGTCACCCAAAGTTAAATCTAACCAAAACTTAAATTCAAGCAGGCGTGTGGCTTTTTATTCTCGAAAAATCTTCGTCAATCGGAAGTGGAACTCATATCGCGAACGGAAACCATTTTTCCTGTTTTTGTCACGAAACCTTTGCACAAATTCGCTGAGCGTGGCAGCCTGCACGTTAATCGTTTTGAATTACACGAAAAGTACAAAACCCCATCCGTGTTCAGCATCTGGCTAAGCATAAACCGCAAAGCTCGCCCCAATCTCGATTGATATCCAAACGGTATCGGTTTTGAGTTTGAAAAAGCGTCGGTGCATCACAACATATACATATCGAACTTTGTTTTCAGATACTTTTCAGGAAAGCAAGCCTGTTCAGTGCGGAGAACTTTAAACTTGTCGCTATGGGTTCAAAACGCCTCGGCTTCAATCCCAGCCGCACCTCTCAAAAAGTAAACACGTCGCTTTCTATAAAAATCTTCTTCCGCAAAAATCCAGCCCATTCGAAAGCAAAATTTTCCTTCGCACGCTCCAGATAATTTTTCGACAAGTCAACAGACTAACTTGCTCGGCACCCGCCAAAGATGCAAACACCGAAAAAAGCCCCTGCATAACAAAAGAAAGATTTAACACCCTTTTTGCCAGCCGTGTTTTAAAAATGTACCGTCGCAACCAGCGATGGTCTAAAAAGCCCTGTGTCTAGATAGTTCGCCGAGATAAATATAAAGTACGCATTGCCTTCCCGCACGGAAAAAGCGTCTTTCTTTTTTGTGCCGAGATAATCAAAGGCTCATCAGCATCAGCATTTCGCCTTTGCCTCAGTTTCAAAACAGAATCGCTTCCCGATACCAAGCACCCGTTCAGCCACAGTTTGCATCGACTTAAGCCACGCCTTTTCCTCATCGGGAGCTTTTTGATATGGACGTTTATAAAGCGTCAAAACAGCCGATACCTTCTGAATAAGGCTCCGCATTTTCACACATTCATAATAAACGTCAACACAGAGTGGCACTTCTGGAATATCCATCATAAAGCCTAAAAACACATCGTTTCGTTTTGTCCCATTTTAACAGATGCTTTTTTGCTTTGACCAACCTATTTTCAAAAATATGCCTGTTGCTCTAAAATTTTTGTTATCCATCGCCGTCCGTATATTCCGTATATTAAAGTAAAAAGGCTAAAAACTTGCCATAAAAATCAGTATCAGTCTTTCTGAAATAATAATATCGACAAAACGCTCTCAAGGCATTTGTCTCCAAGAGCTTTTGAAACAAAGCAATCTTTTCCGCAGATTGCACAGAAACACTGTAAAATTTAGTCTTTTGATACCGTAGCGCTTCTTAAAGCGATCGATTCGTCCAGCCGTGTCAACCATTTTGCTTTCCCGCAAAAACGTGATGACATGCAGAACAAATTTCAACGTGGATATTTTTTCTCCAGTTGAACGTGTTTCAATCACATTGCCACACGCACACGTAATCTTTGTCATTTCTCGTATTTCAGTTGTTTATCCTTTGCATATCTTTCTCCAAAAATATAATGAAGTATTATACCTCAACTTGCACAAAAATCAAGAGCCTTGGTTCATTGAATTTAAGAACATGTGGTTATTTTTGTTTTTCATATTTTTTATCAATAATTCGATAATTTCGCATCATCAAGCGGATTGATACTTTTGCGTAAAACCCACATTTTTGCAGTTCTTCGTCGCTCGACAAAAGCTCCTCCTTGCGTGTTCCAGATTTTTGATATTGATTGCAGGATACAAAGCGACGGTCGGAAAGCTTTCTATCCAAAATAACTTCCATGTTGCCAGTTCCTTTCGACTCTTCGAAAATAACTTCATCCATCTTGCACGGTTTTCAATCAACGCCGTCGCACTAATCGTCAAACTTCCGCCTTCTTCGATATTGCGTGCAGCACAAAAATCGCTTTTGGTTTTATGAATGCATTTGAGTCAACACCACCAGACAACACCTTGCCAGAAGTCGGCGATTGTTTGGTTGTAAGCTCGGGTACCAAGCGTGTTATGGAGTCAAGCAAAATCACCACATCGCGTTTATGCTCAACGAGGCGCTTTTGCCTTTTTCGATAACCATTTCAGCAACTTGCACGTGTCGCGTTGCCTGCTCGTCAAAATGTCGAGGAAATAACCTCGCCTGAACAGTTCGCTCCATATCTGTTACTTCTTCTGGTCGCTCATCAATCAAAAAGCACAATCATATAAAACTTCGGGATGATTTTCCGTAATTGCGTTTGCAATCTTTTGCAAAAGATGGTTTTACCAGTACGCGGAGAGCTACAATCAAACCTCGCTGCCCCTTTCTCGATTGGACAGAAAAAGATTCATCATACGAGTGGAAAGCTCTTCACCTGTTGTTTCAAGGTTAAGTTTTTCGCGAGGATACAACGGAGTAAGGTTATCAAACGAAATGCGTAGCTGTGCTTGTTTTGGCTCTTCAAAGTTTACAGTCTCAACACGCAAAAGTGCAAAAACTTTTTCGGCTTCTTTTCGGTGAGCGAATTTGTCCGTACACCGTATCGCCCTGTCTTTAAGCGTAAACAAGCGGATTTGGCTCGGCGATACGTAAATATCGTTCGGTACGCAGGCAAGTAGTTGTTTTGAGGTGAACGCAAAAACCAAAACCGTCTTGTAACACCTCAAGAGTTCCAGACGCAAAAACTAAACCGCCTTGGTTTGTATGCGTTTTCAAAATAAACAAAAATCACTTCCTGTTTTTCATCAGGAGGGAGGTCTTCGTTATTTATACCGTAACTCAAGCAGAGTTCGCGAAAATTATTCGATGCGCATTTTTGTGAGCTCATTGATAACAAGTTGTTTTACCGCTCATCGGAAGATTTTCCGCATTCTCACCTGCTTCAAGCGGTTCTTCTGCAATGATTTCCTCAGCTGATTTTACGCACACGCGTTTTCGCTGTCGCCGCTCGCGCCTTTGATACCACGCGGTTTAACTGGCTTTTCCGCAAAGTCGTTTTCTCAGTCGGCTCATCATTAACCTCTTCCTTCTTAGCCACTCGAACTGCTCGCAGTACCTTCGGTTTTTCTTACAAGTACTTTTCGCTTCGGTTTTTCAGTTTCTATTGCTTCCGCAGTTTCGCCAAAAATCAAAACCGTTATTTTCAATATCGAAACCCAAAATCATTTTCCTATCCATATAATTCTCCATAAACTGGCATATATTTGTTCTGGGCATCTAATCTCAAAAGTTTGCACATACCCTATTAATAAATTAAAAATCAGTATTTAATACATTCAAAAAGACGCAATCGCATGTTCGGTAGTCTTTTTCTTATTTCGTTTCTATCACCAGTGAAATAAAGCGTTTCACTTTCTGTGTAAATAATTTTCTCACGCAAAAACCTCGAAATGAGCAAAAGCACACAGTTCCAACGGGAACTGTTTCCGTACCGCCTCAGGTACCTGCGATACCAGTTACCGCAAGTGCTACACAGTTTTCACTTCCAGTAATTTCAGCTCCTCGAAGTAAAGCCCCCGAAGCCATTGATTTTTGCAACTGGCTCACTGACCACGCCAAAACCTCTCGATAAGCATTTTTCCAACCGAAAGCACTTTCGTTTTCGCCTGCGTGTGTAAACGACAAACCCAGCCACAAGCACATCAGACGCTCCTGGAATTTCGGCAAAGCTACTGCTATCAAGCCCGCCGTCAATGATCTCGCGAGTTACCAAAAATGCTTTTTCCGAGCCTCGGATAAGGCTTTTTCAACGCCAGTACTCATCAATCTAACGTCCCAACTGCGATTTTATGTCAGATGCACTCATCGAAAATAAATCACCGTCAACACTAATATTGTCCCTAAGCATTTTCACATTGCCTTCAAAGTCAACTGCATCGGCGATTTTTAACTTTGACGCAACAATATTGCCCGTCATTTTGCAACCGCTTGCCAACTCAACGTCATCAACCGCTGTAATATTTCCAGTTAACTCACCTTTTTAGCAAAACCGAATGAGCATGCACAAAGTCGGTTTCACATTTTGAACATTTTTCTATACTTAAATCGCCCAAACCATCAATTGAGCCTGAAAACTTTTCCTTCTATTTTTAAACTGTCAGAAAAATTTTAAATGCCCCGACAAAATTGTCTCTTTTCCCAACACGGTTACATTTTTATCACGCTTTCCTCTAGCCATCTTTATGTCTCCATCCGATTATATTAAACGCTATCACCAATAGCACCGCTAAACTGCTGCAAAACAAAACCCCAGCCAAGCACATCGCCAATTTTTCGTGTACAAAGTATCTCGATGCTTCAGGCACTTCGCAATTCACTGTCAAAACGCCTTTTTGAAAAAGGCGGCAGTTTCTGCAATATTTTCCCGTGCCCATCGATGTAACAAGTTACACCCGTTGCCGTCGCTCTCAAAACTGGTAAACCAGTTTTCCGCAGCACGAAAGACACTAGTACTCAAATGCTGCAACTGACACACAGGACTTTTTGACCACGCATCGTTCGGAAATATTTATCAGTAGCTGACAGCCATTTCGTGCAAAATCCCGCGTGAGATACCCAAAATTGTCTTCAAAGCAAATCGGCACCGAAAACTTCAAGCCAGCGAGATCAAACACTTTCGCTTCCGAGCCTGCTTCATATAACGGCGTACCAGCACTAGCAAAGCCTCGTACACAAACGGCAATATCCGCTTGTAAGGAAGCTTTCAGTGAGCGGCACCAAATGCTGCTTATAATAATATTCGGGCGTCGGTGGGCGAGTATTACGCCCAGGCTCAAAAAGCAGTGCTCAGCGTTATAATCCACCTACCCGCTTCCAAATCATCGCTGGTACCTGCCAGTACCGCATCGTAAATCGCTTCGTCGTTCCCAATGATAAACTGGCACATTTGCTCATCCAAAAAGTCAAAGCAATCTCGTAACAAAGCGAAAAAAACTTCAGCATCAGAGCGAAATCGGTAATACCACCTAATCCGAGGTACAAATGCTGTTTCAGTAGCCATACAACCAACGAAAGATTCTCCTGACCAGCAAGAGCCCTCATTCGACAGTTGCATCAGCACATCCAAATCGGCAACATAATTTGAGTGCCACTTTTTCCAAGGGTCTGAGTTCGGTTGAACCAAAGCTATTTTGTGCACACTTCCGTTTAAGTTTGGGTTGCATAAAAAGGCAAAACTTAACCCAAAAATAAATACGTATCCAACAATAAAAAGCATCACGCAAAAGCAACAAAACTTCCCAAAAATTTTGCTTACTTCCGATTGCTCTATTTTCCCATTTATGACCGGACAACAAAAGGCAGCCAAAAACGCCGACGGAAATACGATTATCGCCGAAACGCCCCAAACCCCCAAACAAACGACGCAACAGGCAGAAGCGGTGAACTTCCACTGGCTATACCCGATAACGCCGTACGAAAATCCAAAAGCCTTTCGTTTTTAGGTATTCGTACGCAAGGTATAAAATCCAGTGTGTTAAAAAGCTTTCACCGAAAGCTTTTGTGCAAAAGTCCCAAAAGTGGCGTTAAAACGGCAGCAAAAATATAAAATGCACATTTCCAAAAAAATGCCACAGGGCTAAAATCAACAACCAAAACACCAAAGCCAAGTGTGCAAAAAGCCCCGTATATTCCGCCCCAAAGCGGAGCCGTTTTCAAAGGCACAATGGAAGCTAGCACAAAAAGGCACCAACGCAACAAAGGCAATACAAGCCCAAACCGTTGCAACTAGTACATTCGGTTGACACAACACAAATAACACGTCCCAAAAGTACTAAGCCAGCTTTGAGATGCTGTAATTTCATACTTCAAAAGCTCCGCTGGCAAGATTATTCTCTGCATCATCAAACCTTTCGGAACTCAGAATGATTTATAGCAGATTGCAGCTAGCGTTCCTTTTTATTCACGCTTTTTAAGTTTTTCCAGGAGTAAAAACAACAGATGACGTTTCAGGCATTTCCATAACCTTTCTTTTTCTTGAAAGTTAAACTGCTGTCAGTCCGCCTCCGCCCCGCTTTTCCCGTTGAAAAACCCCGAGACCTCTAATTTCGACTGTGTCTCCAGCTTCCAAGCATTCAATCAAGCACGCTACAAAGGAGTTCACCACAGAGCGGATGTCCTTCAACTGCAAATCCGATTTTTCGTACACGCTTGAAATAGGCTATTTCTTTTTGTGTGTTTTTGCATTTCCATGATTGCACTAGATGTACCTGATTGAAAGTTTTAGAATTGAAAGCACTACAGCTATACATATTGAAGTTTTTAACGTGTTAAAAACAATACTGACAACGACCCGTCAGGCTATTCAGTTTTTGTTAAACGAAACGTTGTAAAACATGCATTCGCGACTTTTCGTGCAGCGGCATTTTTCAAAATAATTCCTTTTCGCGCTGCCGAATCAAAGTTTACTTGCAAGCTCAGCGCAAAGCCAGCCTCTGCTTTTGCTGCGTCTCCCGCTTTAACAAGTGCAGTATATGCACAAGTTCGCACGCTGGTTTTCACAGACTTGTCTCCAGAAGGCGTCTTGCTTCGTTTTGCTTCTGTCGTTTTACTACAGAATGATTTTTTTCATAGTGTTCCTCCACTCTTTTAAATTTCTAAAAATAAAATAAAAATTACAGAAAATATTTGCAAATCAAAAGCATTTGCATTTTTCGAAAGTTGCAACTCTTAACTTTTGTGCATCGCCTGCAGTATATCCAAGAGCAACAGCTCGGTCTAAGTCTGCGAGGGCTTCCACATAATTTTCTTCATGGTAATATGATAAAGCCCGTCGAAAACACGCAGTGCCTGATAGGGGATTTATCTCAAGCGATCGCGAAAATACTCAATCGCCTGTGCGTGCCGATCCAAAAGCGTCAGTGCAATACCAACATAATATTGCGAGCGAAAGTTATTTTCATCGTATCCGACGCTTCGCAAAAATCATTCAAGCTGCTTTTCATAGTCGCCCTGGAGCAAATACACCATACCGCGATGCTTGAATATAACCGATAGTATAACATTATTGTCAGTTTTGTCAATAATTTTTGTGGCTAAAATCTTTGCAGCTGAAATCTCCAGCATTATGAGCCGAAATCGCATTCAAAAACCAAGTCGTCAATACTTTCTGGTTCATACAACGCAGGCGTTTCAACCGTTTTGCCCGTCAGACGTATCAAGCCCATCATCAAAAAGCAGCACTAAAATCATCTGCATGCGGAATAAAAATCCGCACGCCGTTTTTCAAGCTCAACATTGAGCTTCGTTTGACAATCGCGCACTTCCTGAAAAATAATATCGGCAAGGCTTAAGCTTGCATTATGCGCTGCCATTTTTCGCTTCAGCGGTAAATCAAACGGCGAAAACTCGGCTTTATACACAAGCTCATGCTCAACTTCCGCCCAAGCATCTTGCAAAATCAGTTCTGAATTTGAATCTCAAAACCAAGCCATCAGGCAAAAGTCAACCCAGCCTTCAAATCCTCGGGTATTTTAAGAAGCACGTGTCGAAACATAACCAACTCAATCACGTTGCATGATTCAGAACCCTTACGCTCAATTTCAACAATTTCAAAAATTCTCTAAAAATCTGTTCAACAACTGGTAAATCATTTAAAAAGAACAAAACAATCTAATCGCGACAATATCCGTGATATTTGTCGGCAGATCGGCAGTAACCTCTTTCGGCGGATGTTTCAAAAGCTTTGCATAGTAGCCTAGCAAAAAGTTTTGACACGCGATCGATGAGACGGTTGAGATTTTAACTGCACGATTTCTTCCAGTCGTGCCAAAAATGCGCTATAGCTACATCTCCAAAAGTTCGGCTTATATGTGTTAAATTTTTCCAACACCAAAGCCTTGTTTGGCATAAATTTCGATTGCCGTTCTGCTTTATCCATAATATATACACGGGAGGGAAAAATCGTTTCCCCCATAACGATATTCCGCTTGAGGAACGATTTTTAATGCGACTTATTAGCTCTATGCTTGTCCGCACCTTCAGCACCAGCTGACGGTGAGCAAACCCTTCAGTAGCTTGCTCAGCTTCAACAAAAACGCAATAATTGTTTCATACCAAAGCGTTTTGCTTCAGCTCGTTACTTTTCTTGAGCTCGCTGAGTTTGGATGCCCCAGATGTCTTCATCTGCGAAATCACGAGAAGTTGTCAAAACAGCTTTGTCATAGATGATTTTAACATCTTTTGAAATAGCCTCACAAACGGACCCACCATCGTGAGCAGCATCAGCGTAATCTGAAACCAGCAAACACAACAGACGGCAATGCATCGGGTATACTGGATACAATCTCAAATTCACGTGCTCGAACATCAGTGATGTACGAAGGATTGCTCCAAAACCAACTCTCTCCCAACGTCGAACAACAAACAGCCCATGAAATATCGTTTCGTTTCATTGTTCTGGTCGCGAGCAACACTAAAGACCGTGCGGAAGTTACCGCCGTAGGTATTTACAGCGATTGATTTGATAACGCCCGTGTTGCGAACAACGCCGTAACCGTCTTCAAACCGACCCTTTCCACTTCGCTTTGTCTTCTTCTGTCGGTGCCTGAAGGTTGCCTTGATCATCAGCTTGAGCCATCGGTGCGTAAATCGAATTTCAAAGAGGGCTTAATAATTGTATTTGCATGCTGGCTCAAAGTCGGAAAGCTCAACGGACACCCATCAGCTTCTGTCCTGCAAAATTTTTGCCTCTGCAGAAACCTCTAGATTCCTTTGGTATTTGAAACAGCAACACTGATCGGGTTCTGTGATGACGAGCTCAGTGCAATTTCCACTGAGTAATAGCCAATGATGTTTTCATCATGACTTTTGCTCATCAGTATACGACGCACCAGCGGTCTGACCGTAATCCATAGCTGTTCTGCGGTTTTGAGTCAAACGCTGTTCTTTTCAATAATGTCGGCATTAAGATTCCTGAAGTCGATGATAACCGCTTCATCTGCCACAGCAGTTCCAACCAAGAGGAAAGCTGCCGTCAAAACCATTCGTTTCATTTTTAAAACTCTTTTCGTTTCATGACCCTGATGCGTCAAGTATAGTATAACTATCGTCGCCTCAAAATGTAAAATATTGCAAAATTTTTGATTTTATCTTTTTGCAACAAACGCACATAAAAACTTTTAGGAGATATTATTGAAGGTATGGATACGATTTATGATTTTCGAGTGTCATGAATGAAGATGACGAACAGCTTTAAGCGACAACCCCACCGATACAGAGGACGCATCGGTTGACGAAGTTGCTCACTGTGCAAAAGTCAGTCTTCGGGCTGTCGTTTTTCCATGGCAAAGATTGGTTATTGCGAACATTTTAGACGGAGTCAACGAAGTAACTGCGTCAAATATCGAAGTTATTGATGGTTCTGACGAGCTGAAAGCGGATTCTCGGCGGAGAGTTAGCCGAAAAATCTGCATTTTGTGTTCGAAGAAGACGGGCATTTTCGTGCAGCAAATAATTTTGCTGCCAACTGGAGCTGGAAAGTCGCTTTGTTTTCAGGTTCCCGCCCTCTTACTGCCGACACCGAGCTCTTTCGTGGTTTTACCCGCTGCGTTAATGTCCGATCAGTCGGCATGTTTACGTGAAGTCGGTATTGAGCCAGTTTTGCTTCGCGGTGAACAGTCACCGGAGGAGAGAGCTACCGCGGTATCTCCATTAAAGAACTTCTGGAAGAAAGCAATGTCAAGTTGATAATTGCTAATCCTGAGTGCAAAAATGAGGAGATTTTTAGCACTTTTGAAAAATTGCAGATTTCGCATATTGCGATTGACGAAGCACATTGTGTCAGTGAGTGGGGAGATAGCTTCGTCCATCGCCACACAAAACTAAAACGTGATGAAAGAATAAACCGAAAGCAAATTACCTGCTTTCACTGCAACGGCAAGTCCAGACGTGCTGAACCCGACAGCGAAATTCTTTTGACGGCAAAGCACGCATTGTCCGAGGCGAAACCGACCGCGAAAAGACCTTCGCTCAGTTGCAAAACTTGTCGCGTTGCCTTCACCAGCCCTTTTTGAAACTTTGTGCGAAAGCGAAAAACCGCTTTGTGATCGTCAAGTCGTGGCGGACGAGCGTATTGCAGCATTTTTGCGATATACGCTGAAAACGAGCGAAATTCGCTTTTATCACGCAGGATTGGAGCGAGCTGAAAAGGAACAATCGCGAAGCTTTGGTTTAATCGAAGCGATGAAGGAAATTTTAGTTGCAACCCAGCGTGGGGAATGGGCGTGGACAAAAGAATATCCGCACGGTTATCCACTATGAAGCCCCATCGACAGTCAGCCTATGTTCAAGAAGCAGGATGACGACGGACGAGACGGTCTTGTGTCAAAGGCAATTCTGTTGTGGTCGCCTGAAGATGAGCTTCGGCTCGCAGCTCAAGGCACCGCCCTTTCGCGAGTGCCACGTCATCGCTGCTGCAACAGCAGAGTTGCAAGACGTCGATATTAGCTGAAAAGCTTGGCGACACAAATGCCTCGTCAATACAGCGAAATGCGCAACAAAGCTTGCTCTGGCTGCGATGTTTGCGACGATAGTGCTTTATACAAAGCAGAAGACGAAAACTGCACTTCGCTCTTTTCTAAAAACTACAAAAACTTTCACACTAAGTCCAACTTGTCGATTACTTAAAGGAGCAAACTCGCTCCTGGCGTCCTTCCGACGAACGCCCTCGTGAACATCTTTGAAACGTGAAAATAAAATCACCGAGTACATCGTTTTTATGGAAGAGTGAACATCAGTCAAATAACACGACTTTTCACCTAAGACTTGGGCTTTATCGTAGCTTTTTGCGTTATCGCGTCAATGACAAAAATCAGGCGTTGAAGCTCCAGCCGCCAATCCAATGATTTTCGCAGAATACGCTTGAGAAGTGAGTCGTCGGCTATTTTCAACCGACGCAATTACAATGCAATTCTTGCAGTCCGAAAAAGCCGGTTATACTTTAGAATTTTCGCCGACCACGATAAGCACATCGCACTCACCCGCAAGTTTAATCAAAGCGTCTCTGTCGCTTTTTGCGTCGCAGGGCAAATGGTTTTAAAACTTTTGAGCATAGTTTCATCTGTGCCTTTTCGACAAATCCGCAACCTTTGCGATTTCGATTACCTGCTCGTACCGGTTTTTGCTTCACGGTAGTTTGGGCTATCAAACAAAGCGGCAACATATCGGAACGCACGTGAAAGGCGTGAGCTTCATCGGCATTCTGCAATCACGGTACGGCTCCCTGCCCACCCGCATGCGATTTTACGCTAAAACTTCCTGATGCTCTTTTCACCTACTAACACAACGTGAAAACCGGCACTCGCAGTGCAAAAGCTCTTTTTGACTTTGTGGAAGCACATGTGACACGTTGCGTCAATCACCTTGCGAAAACTCTTTTTCAAGCTGCTCTTTTGCTCAGTCAATTCCATGAGCACACACAATAATCGCGTCGGAAAAATCGCACGCCTTGTCGAGTGCGACTTGCTTGTCCAAAAACCGTAAATTGCGCGGCTTTTCCAAAAGTGAATTGCATCTGCATTGTAGGATTAATTTATCAAAGGTAAAAATTCTAGCTTCCGGATCGCGTCGCGTTGAGTGCCTTTTTCCATCGCAGATTTTGCACCAGAGCAAAATCCCAAAACTTCCCGCTTGAATAACTCATTCCGACTCACGTGCAATTATACTTAAAAACTACCGCAATGCAAGGATAGCTTTTGCGAAAAATCGAAACCTCACAAATAAATCACAATTTTCAAAATACGACTACGGTTATAAAATTTTTACGTAGAAACTTTTTATCATTATCGTTATAATCGTGAAAAATACAGGAACTAAACTGATGATTTTATTAAAGCCGACACAGTTCGAATGATGCATTTGCTCTGCAAGCTTTATTGATGAAGATTACATACCCTGACATTATGTTCGTTTCGATGCGCGCATGTTGAAAATGGGAAATGCAATGATGAGCCTTTCTTCACCTGCTCAAAAATTATAAAACTATTTTTACAGTTGCTATGCTCACCTCATACTTATGCAGATGACGTGTATGTTGACGGCTGGACCTCCGAGCCTGAAAAATGTGCATCTGTCGCTACAAGTTTTCGTGGTTGATGATATTTGTGATCTGGGCGCGACTTTAAAGAAGATTTCCGAAAAATTTCGCGAGCTTGGTTTTTGAAAAAGATGCGGTAATGATTTGCAGTTCATGATACTAGCTTTTTATATGAAGGAGCAGTAAGCGTCAACTTTGTGCCTGATTACTTTTACAAAGCATGAGATAAAAACGAAGAAGAAAATATTTGGGTGCATTATATGAGTTCACGAGTTAATCGGACTTTCGCACGAACAGTTCAAAGAAAAATTATTTTGAAAAGAATATCCTGAGCTGGATTTTTGCGAATATTTTGAAGGAGCATAAGGTGATTTGGTTGTGTTTTATTGTTTATGTTTGATTTGCGGTTGCTGCTATGCAGCCGATAATGTCCAAGATAAAATCAACCTGCGTTTACCTTGAACAAACTATTTCACCAGAGTTACCGCTTGAGTATTCTTATCTCGCAAGACGTTGTGAGAAATAACATGCTACAAAATTAAAAATGCAACGCTTTATTTTCGCCAGTATTAACGAAAAATCAAATGCAAAATGCATTTGGCACTTTAGAAGCAGGCAAAAACTTTTCAGCGGTGTACGGTTCGACGGTTTGCTTTTGGCTTGAATATAACGATGGTATGAAAATCGCGCGCGAAAATTTTCTTTATACACATAACCGAGAGAAAACAACGCCAGTGAAAATACCTTATGCAAATTCTCCGGCAGTCAGAATCTCTGGAAAAATGCACAGCTAAAATATCAGTGCATCCCCCAAACACAACGGTATATTATTCCGCTAGACGGAAGTGAACCCGAACAATCGGGGCAAATTTATTTTGCTTTCGTTATCGAAAAGCTGACGTGTGCACTTTAAAAGCAAAAGCTGTATCGACAAACGGCAAAACCGAAGAAGTTGAAATCAATTACGCAGTGTCTCCGAAAGGTGCAGAACCGGAGTTCGTCATTTTTCGCTTTTTAACAACACTTCCGCAACAAAGCGAAAACACAGAGACTTCATCACATTTTAGCTTTGGAACTATGTTGAGTTTATATTGCAGTCGCCTATACGATACGAAATAACAAAACAAAACAAAGTGTCTGACAGTTTTGAAAGCGTTTACAAAAATATTTCAGGTCCGATATTTTTGGATAGAAGCGAAGACCTTATATTTTTGGTCTTGTGAAATCTTTTGAAAAAGGCGAAAGTTCAGAAAAATATACCCGGTAAAACCTAAACTCACAGTTTCACAAAACTGCGGTGGAGTACTCAAACCTGTTACGCTCAAACTTTCCGACAAAGAGGTATGATTGGTTATTTCGCAGTTGCAGATTTATTTACTATATGAGCTGCTGTAGACGAGAGCCCGCACAAAATTGAAAATACCTCACATACATTTTTCGCTAAACGATGGTGAAGAATTTCACTCACAACCTGGAGAATTAAAGCTTTTACGTTGGTGGTGCCTGCGCAGTGCGACTTCACCATCGACAGCCGCCAAAGTTGGAGCCGATAGCAAAGACAAAGCAGAAAACAAGTTACGAGTCATTATGTCACAAGTCTGAGCTTCCTGCCAACGCGGATTATGGCTCATTGTATTTTTCGCCCGAAGCGAAAAGCAAAATGACGGCAGCTACATTTGCTATATGAAAATGCACGAAGCACATCATACAGAGTTGTTTCATACTATGAAGATGCAGCAGGAAATCGTGGTGAGGTTTTTCAAACAGAAATTACTGTAAGCCCATTTTCGCTGTGATAGCTGACAGTGAACACGGAAGTACAAACGGAAATGATGGGTCGAGCACCTTTTCACACATCAACCAAGCATTTGAATTTATAAAAATAAAAATACTGCACATGAGATTTGGGATGCACATATGTGAATGGAAATTTTACACCGATTTGACGAGCCATCTGTCGGTGATAAAATTGACGTAGAAAACAACGCAGTATTTAATTTTCAAACAAATGCAGGTTTTAGTTTTGGGAAAATGCAAATGTTAATCGGGAATTATTTTCAAACGCACTGAGCACGAAGATGGAATCCCAGGAACCGTGCCTGTTATTTACGCTTCAAATAGCAGCATGAATATTTATAACTCGCACTTGATATAAACAACGGGTGGCACTGTTATTAGTTTATTTTTACACTTCGGCACTTTTCCAAAATATAATTATTTCAAGCCAAATCATATTGCAGCGAGTGCTTTTGGATACCCGAAGCGATTATTCACGACGTAAAATTAACACTTCTGAATGTAATTCCGCAGTTGCATTCCACCGCAGCGACTCATTGGTGTCAGTTTACAAATTGCAGTAACGTTAACATAACTAGCCTGCCATCGCTCGCCGAATGCTGGAATGTGTGTACTAATAGAAATGCTACGAGCTGCAAACAAGGTAGCGGTGCGACTACCAGATGTGTATATCACCGATGCGTGTATTTTCAGCGATAACGCTTCTCAGATTACACAAAAACAAAATGAGCACAAACGGTGTTCAAATATGAGCATAAGCGATAACATACCTATGCGCTAGATGAAGCTGGACGCTACCACTTGTCGCACCGTTTTTGCAGGAGCAGTTGTCTTCCGAGAATGTTTTTGATACAACGCCACCGCCGATCTTGAAAAACTTTCAGAGCGTCAACGTGAACACAGTGCGTGGCCACCCTCTTCTGAGAGTGTATGTTCGGCGTGCCGCGCTGCAAGCGTTTCGCGGAAATTCCCGCTTGATATTTTCGCATGCGTCAATGCTTGCGATGAAGCGTGGCATATTAGCGCTCTCTGGTGATTAAATGATGTAAACAGAATCATACATTGCATTGTGTAGACGGCAATCGAACGTGCCAGAGATACCAAACTGCGAAGCGGTTATCAAAGCGGATGCAAAGCGCATGAAGTGATGGCTGCTTCAATAATTCGCGAAAGTACTCCGTGATCGCCTGATGAACGCGTATGGATTTCCGGCAGTATGGTTTTGAAAACACAAAGGCTGCTGCACAAAAGCACCGTCGAAGCGATTTTAAAGCTTTGCGAATCCTCCAATCCATCGAAAAAGTTTCACTCTATCCAGGCAAACGATAAACTATATATAATCAAAAACAGCTATTGTCGTTACGATAAAATTATCTGGCAACACCACCACAGTTGAAATATGTCAACACAATATTTATCCAATGCGGTAATGTCATCAGGTGTAGATGCATTCTGGTGCTTGCACGCAAACTAAAACGAAGAGCATCAATTCCACCACGCTTAATTGTTGTAGTATCATACGTGTGCTGCAAAATATTTATGTGTCAACGTCTCACTTTGGATGCAACCGCCTGCAGAAGTGGCAGAAATATTTCGATGTGATGTTCAAAACCTGAGGCAGCTTCCTACCGCGAATGCTCAAATATTTTAGCTTGCCATTTGTCTCATCGTTGAGTAATATCTAGCGTTGGGCAAGGTGCGGAAAAGTTAGCAATGTATGCAAGCATGAAAAGTGTGCGTAACACAGCATACAGCTAAAATCAAAAATTAAAATGTGCAATCCTCATAAGTATTCACACCCGCACAGTTTGCTAAAAGTTTCGTGTTTTCACTAATTCCGTACGCACGCAATGCAGCAAAGTCTCTTGATATCGCAATTTTTAACAGCTTCGGCAAAACAATTTCAACACCCTGAAGCATCATTCAACATTCATATCTGGATGACTGCCATTTTGATTCACATTCACGCAACCGAGAGAAACTTCACGGCAGCACAATCCTTCCAATGGCATGCTAGCACGTACAATGTGACAAAAAGTGTTATCGTACGATGAAAAGATAACGCGTAAAAACTGTTTCGGTCATTGCAACAGTTTTAAAACATCTTCAGTCGAATGAGTTCTGCGATTACGCACGCAAAGAACGGCAGCATTATCACAAAGCAAACATTTTCGAGGGTGCATATTTATAGTGCAGGTGAAAAGAAATGTTTTCTTTCCTCCAGTGCGACACATCAATGTCAGCCAAACGAGACCGAGGATTTTCTTCTCGACTGCAAAAATCATCTTCCACTTTACATTATGTGGCAGCTCATCAGTTAGAATATACAGTTCTTCAAACGTGAGTGAATGATGCGTGAATTCTTTTGAACTTTCAAAAATGGCAAGTACGAAATTAAATGTGCATTACATTGTGTATGCTTTCGCCTGCATACTTGCTCCTGAATTGTAAATTAACGTGCAGCCAAAATTTCGCGTCATGATTTTCTTCGTTCAAACATCTCACGAGCTTCACGCGTATCACAGTAGTCAAATTATCTTCTTTCATGAGCTTTATCTTTAAAAATCAGCAACGTATATCGGAAACATAAGCTGCAGAAGTCAAAATCCAAAATATCGAACAACTGATGCACTGGACAACATTTCTTTCAGACACATAAAAGCCTTTCAATTATTTCACTGCACACCGATATTTCGGCGAATTCATCCGATAAAACTTCGTTGTATATGTACTTACGCTGACCCCGCTCATCACCCAAAACCCACCTGTAATTTTAAATTGAGGAACAAAGCATTTTGCAAACACTTTTCGCATCGATGAGTGCATGCTCTGTACCTTAACTCGCTCTATATGACGTGAAATGCTGTCAGCACTAATTACTTTCTTTGTTGAAGGAAGAAGAACAACATTAGAATATCTTTTGTGTTTTCCTTCACCAAATGAAAACGTCTCATCAAAAGACTTTTGTTTTCTTTCAACCACAAAGACGAGAAGAAAATCAACTTCACGTGAAGACGTTTTCAATTAAAAATTATGCCCAAGCGTGCAAAAGGATTTGCATTCATCACAACTGCACCACTCTCATATCAATGCACGCATTGACATTATTTTCTAAAACGACTGTAAAGCTCTGCACGTAACGTTGCAATCGCTTTTATACATCAGCACACTCCTCTCCTTTGTGCCACTGTTTCGTAAAATTATAACTTGTCGAAAAATTTTTACATTATCCAACTTTTGTAAAACAAAAATAGTCATGCTCTGTGTAGCATTCCCGTGAGCAGCGAAGAACACTACCAAATAAACCGCCACCTCGATATTCATCGGAAACGGCGAAACATCTTCAAAACATTTTGTCGCGGCAGCCACAAGCAACAATATTCTTCATCGTCAAAAACACAATAGCATGATCTCGTGCAAAAGCGTCGTGTCAATCAGATCGTGCCAAAAACGCTTCGCCGCTTTTCGATTAAAAATCCAACGAAAGGTTTAGTTTTTGTTCAATCAACATAGTCATCAACAACTATCAAAGCATTGAGTGCTTCTTTTCCTCGGCGAGACACTGCGTCCGCATCGGAAAGTTCAGCCTAGTTTTACCGAGCTCAGGAATGAAGAAAAATCGATCATAGCCGAAACCGTTTTCGCACGTACGGCTTTCAAGAATTTCACCTGTGCAAATTTCCTGCACTGCAAAACGGTCAGGTTGCACATACAAAAACAAGGCAGCACACAAAATACGCTGCACGATCTTTTCGACTGTCCCAACTCTGCCAACAACTTTTCGATGTTCTTTTATCTTTGCGGTCGTCGTCCGCATGAGACTGCATATCGAGCCGAATAAATTCCAGGTGCACCATTCAACGCCTGAACACACAACCCCGAATCATCGGCGTTAGACCGGCACCTTAACGACCTCGTACAACCACGAGCCTTAATCAACGCATTTTCAGTCTTTTCCGCTTTCATCAGGATTAGTGCCAATATTTAAGTCCGCAGTGCTTGAATTTTTATCTGCGGAAGGATGGACTGCATTTCAAAAGTTTATGTTTATTTCCAGTCGCTAAAAAGCTCCCGAATATTTTTAATTCCATAAAAATATATTTTAATGCTAAATTTATTTTTGTCAAGATAAACTATTTTAATAATATTTGTAAACGGCAAAAGCTTATCCACGGGCGGTTCGAAAAATTGGCATCCGTGCCGCCACCGCCAAGGATGCAGGCGGGCAGATAGTATTAACGAGCTTTTCACAAAACCGCATTTTTGTAGTGGGATCCGCAAGGTAATGGGCAACACGGACGTTGTCTCATTACCGCGATGCAGGTCAATTTGCAATATCTATAATTTAATTATTGGAATTGACCTTGTAAGCATTGATGAACCGCCCATCATGTTCAAATGCATTTTAGAATACCCAAATTGCTCATTTGTGCCACGGATGTCGACACTGAAGTTTGCGTCCATGGGCGGAAATGAGCTTTTAGCGTGTCGTAGAGTGTATTTAGAAATGATGGCAACCTTTCGGCTTGCCGGTCGGCTGAACTTTCGGTGAATCACAACAATCATTCAGTGCAAAAAGTTTCAAAATTCTTTTCCGTGAGCAATCTTCACGTGACGCATTATTTTGAAGTCATATTGACAATGTCATCGTGTGTTTTTGCAAGCTCAGGATTTGCAACAGTTCTCAAGCTTGCAAATGCGTTTGAAGCGTCCGTCATCAGGATTCAAATTCACGCATTTTTCAAATATTTTCAATGCAGAAACGTAATCCCTGTCGCGATATTTATCTATTCCCTTTCTAAAAATCGATAAGTTCCAAATCCCGCTCGAGGCTTCAGACTTTAACGAGAGAATGTTGTACAACTGAATTGGCGTGTTAATTCCGGACAACGCGGACACGGTCAAGTCGCCGCCCAAAAATTCACCGTTTGTGTCTTCCCAAGTCGACTGTGATACTAAAATCCACGGAGCCATACATTTTATTGACACCTTCAAGGCGAGCTGCCGTTCACATCGTTACCCATAATCGTATAATTCATTTTGTATCAGTTCCCATGTTGCCGACAACCATCTGTCCAGTGTTGATACCGATCCGCGTATTTATTGGCATCGGAATTTCTCCAGTGTCAAATAATCTTTTGATCCAACAATGCTTCTGCCGCTTTTCATTTTGACGGCAGCACTGGCACGCGCAGGCAGCGTGGTCAGATACTCAAGTGGTGCACCATGACACAATAGCATCACCTATATTTATCAACAGTTCCGCGTTCATCTAAAAATCAAATCACTCATAATCAGCAGCACTCATTTAAAAACTTGAACCAAAATGTGTTTCGGTGTGATTTTTCTGAAAGAGTTGAAAACGAACGTCATGTCGGTAAAATCAATGCAGTAATTTTTTCTTACCCGAGTGCCAACAACTTAGCAGGGTCTTTTACACTCTCATCAACAACGTTGAAAGACACACACCGAAAGCTTTTCGCAAAAACTCTTTTTCTGCAACAGAAAATCAAAAATGTGATACCGACAAAGCAAAACGAAAGGCTGAACATCGGTAAAACTGCACGAACGTATATCCCGAAAAACGAAAAACAAATGCTGCAAGAACAAAAGTTAGGCACCATGAGTATACCGAAGATGAGCTTAAAAGCACCTTTGTTCAATTTCGACAACACAAGTGCAGTAAAAATACGCACAAAACTGTGTGTATGCAATGCTCACCCAAAACGGCAACGGCTTTATAAACCGTCCGCTCATAATTGTAAGTTATAAATGTTTGGTGTAAAATCGACGTTCGGGTATGAAGCCCAAAACGGATTGACACCTCAAATCTGAAGTCCCCTACCCCGCTATAACCGATAATCGCAAATGCATTCTCACAATTTTTCCGTGCGGTTTGTTCGTTTTCGCGATACAATTCATAATTGCTATGTGTTGCAAAAACATCCGAAACGTATGAATCAAATTTCACATATCTGTCTGAGCCACTTTGTTGTTGAATACTTGCAAACAATTGATGTATCTCAGACTCAAAATCGCCTTTGAGAAATTCATCACGTTTTTGAAAAGTAATCTGGCACGTCCCTTAAAATACGCTTCATAATCGGTGAAAGTTCCATTCAAAAGCTCATCCCGCTGTTGCTGAATTTTTGATGCGTATCGAGCAAAAACGAACCGCAGCATCATATTGCAACAACCACTTTGTGTTCTAATTTTTAAGCAGCAATGTTATGAAGATTTTCCACGGATATTTCAATTTTGTCAGCATAAATTAAAACACATAAATCGAAAGGTTTTAAAGCTTGTGTCTGAAGGATCTTTTGGTATCCAAAAATTGTAAGCCAGTTAATTAAAAGGCAACCATTTGCATCAAGCGGAATCACAACATCTTTTTCTTTTTGTAAAATCAGGATGAGTGCACTTTAAAATCAAGCTACTTTGCTTTTCGTATAATTTTCTCAGGTTTCAATAAATTAAGAATTGACCGAACACAAGCTGACTAACATACTTTCCATTGTATTCTGCTAAAAAGTTGAATACGCCTTCGCACACCGTCACTCATCGATAATAACATTCTGGGAAACCTGCACCTTAGCATATTTGAGCACTGGCATAATTGTTGGCGAAATTCCATAAACGGCAGATTGTTCTTCACGGATTTTTATGACCTGTTTTAAATAATGTCTTCAATATTTCCAAAAGAAAATTGTTATATGCAAAGTCTTTTTAGTTCGGCATCTTCAGTGTTGAGGTTTACATTGTGGCATTAATTGTTGCGTGCATTTCCATCCGACAGCCTTTCCAAGATATGCATCATTATCGCGAAAAATATTTTTGTGAAACAGAATCACGAAGCTCATGCATTTGCGTGGTCAAATCGTCTTTTCATCATTTCGGCAAATTCTGGTGCATCCTTTGCAGCTATATCGGCTATTGCTGTGGAAAACTGCGTACGTAATCGTTCATTTTCGTCAGAAAATTTTTGATAGTATCTGCAAAATCAGTTTCAACATACGGGTTTTGTTTACACCAGTTGCCCAGGCGACAACACTCAATATCGAAGACCGCAGTTTTTGCAACCAAATTCACGCAACCTCAAAAAGCACATCAGCCATTATATCGCGAGACCGCGCACTAACCACCGACTTGCCCAATCGCCAAAATCATCTACGCTCAGTAACAAATATTCTCGCTTCGCTCTTTTTGGAGCGGGTTTTATATGAAGGAGAACATCGTAAAATGATTGCTCAAATGTCAGCCCTGTTTTTGTGAAAAACGGAATATTAGCGAAACGCACGCACAATACATTCTTTCTTGAAAAATTCTTTCAACTTATTCATGACAACCTCACTTATCGTTTATGCACACTTTAATTATAAAACACATAGACTATCAATGATGCACATTTATCACTATGGAATTTTTAAAAATAATAATATAATTAGACGCATGGAGTTAAAAAGATTTTCAAAATAGCGGTAGAAAATATTTCTAAACAAAATGTCTGAAAAATTATCGGACAAAAAGATTTGTGCCGTTTTATTTTGATGGCGCACACTGCCGAAGGACACGTCCTTTTGAAGGCGTGCCAGGACTTGCGAAAACACGCACTGTAAAACATTTGCCGAGCTTACAGGCTTGTCCTTTAAGCGCATTCAGTTTACGCTGACCTTTTACCAGCGGATATTATCGGGACGCTGATTTTTCATCAAGGTGATGGAAAGTTTGCAGTCAGAAAGCGCACCGATCCAACATACCTTTTAGCCGACGAAATTAACTGAGCTCCAGCAAAAGTACAGTCCGCACTTTTGGAAGCGATGGCTGAAGGTCAGGTTACCATTGGCGAACACACTACGAGCTGCCGAAACCGTGTTTTGGCGACTCAAAATCCCTATCGAGCAAGATGGAACGTATTTGTTGCCCGAAGCCGAGCTTGACCGTTTTGTGATGAAACTTACGTGCCGTATCCCGCACATGACTGACGAGGTTGCAATTGTAAAAGCAATGACAAAAACAAAATCAAGTCGGCAATGCGTCAGTGCTTGAGGCTTTATGGTTTGCATGATTTGCGACAATTTTGTGCCACTGTTTCAATTGATGAAAGTTTAACGCATTACATTGTGTCACTTGTGGAGGCGACACGTCCTGTTGGGGCTGAGCTCACCGAGAAAGATTTTTCAATGGCTCATATTTAAGTTACATCACAGTCGGTGCATCGCCCGCAAAGTATTGCACCTGCCCGCAAAAATCGAGTCGCATTTTCCAACCGCACTTATGTTATCCCTGATGACATAAAAAGTTGCATACCCAATTCTTGCACATAGGTTAAAACTTTTCCCGTATGAAGCAATCGCCGAAAACGTAACAGCCGATAGCATTATCGAAAAATTTTATCGTTGGTTGCAATTCTCAAACGTTACGATTGATGATTTTTAGCTTTTTGCATCTGTAAATGATTTGTGCGTGTACACATTCTATTGACGGTTTGCGTCAACCACAACAGTTTTCATCGCCGTGTTTTGCGTAAAGAGTCAAAAACTTTCACATCATCACGAACTGAAATAGTTGAGCTTGTAAATTTCCTTTCGTTGCAGTTCCAGAAGCTGAACGCTTTTCAACACGATGAAAACGCAGTTTCAGCATCGCAATCAAAAAGAAACTGAAACTTCAGGAAGCGGAGTTGTAGTCGCCTGCTCAAAAGCCCGCTCGCACCTTGATAAGCTAGACTGGAAAAATAAATATCTATCCGAAATAACGTAATCGTATGATGAAGACAAAATCCCAAAGGCGAGAAAAATATGCTCGTTGCGGTCAGCTGCAAAAAGTAACAAAATCGTTTCAGGCTGCACTTGAATAGTGCCAGAAAGACAGTTTCTCAAAACCCGCCAGTTTCAAAGGTTGTCGGTCGGAAGTTTCAAATACGCTTTTATGTCCGAAAAATAGTCAGTCAAAAGCGAAATCTGCGTCGTTGTTCTGAGCCGTCAACGCCTCAAACACGAAAAAGTATAATATCTGTATTCATTAAACGGTTTATTCAAGGCTGGAACTAAGACCATCGAACTTGCATATCGATGCCGTTTCTGCCAGCTCCTGCCAACATCCATACTTATTTTGATTTGTGGCTCAACTTCCACCGCAACAACAATGAAAGATGCGTTATCGTCAGGTTACGATATCGAACGCACCAGGAGATTGCACCGAAAAAGGTAAGGTTCAACGTGTCGTTTGCCAAAAACCGCAGATGCAAGCTCCAAATAATACCCGCCAGTGTTAAATGAACCTGCACTCTGCAATAATAACGCCTTTTTGGAAAAATCAAAGCTGGAAATATTTTTATCCTTTTCGCCAACAAAGACTTTAAGAACTGTAATTTTTGTCTGAACGGGACGATTGCACCTCGCCCACACTTGCGTAACTGCCCTGCTTAAAACCCTCATAATGCACATCAAAACGTCCTCACCAGATGCTTTTTGTTTTCCAACGCCTCTTTATCAATAGCTTTTAACAACTTTATCCACAGCCTTTGCCATATTATCAGTGGCTTTTGGTGCTGACGTTGTTACAGACTCAGTCGGACTTATAGGCTTTGAGTCCTCGCCTTTTGTGGACTGACAGCCCAAAAAGCCACTATACAAATCATTCCCGCAAACAAAACATACTTCATAAGTTGCCTTCCACTTCACCGCATCTACACATTAGCTAAAGTCCAAACACTGCTGGTAAGATTAACCGTGTCGCAACATAAAAACTCTGCTTCCAAGTTACATTCTTTTTGTAGGCGTCGCCAACAGCCTTTTTGAAAGCTGGGTACTTTAGGAGTTTCACAAGAGCAATCGCACAACCAGAAAACCCGCACCAGTCATTCTAGCACCAGCACAAACCTTCAGTTTTGATTGCATTGAAACCAGCGAGTCCAACTCTGCCCCACTCACTTCATAATCATAACGAAGCATGAGATTTTGTAAACCCGCAAAGGATTTGAGGTCTTTTTCGCGAAGAGCTGCAACCGCTTGTTTTTACGAGATCGTTTTCACAACACAATGTCAGAGACCTCGCTTAAAAGCACAGCCGCCTCATCTTTGTCGGCACATGCTGATTGTAGTATGTATTCTGCTCGCGATAAATTTTGAGGCATTAAAGAACACAGTCTGGAACGATAAACACCTGCTTTAATATCGCAAAAAGCTTTTTCGCATTCGCGTTTTCGCTCGTTATACTTTGAGCCAACAAGCGCTCGCGGTTTATTTGAATTCATAACGACCAAAGAATAATCCTTACCGTTCTGAAAATCCGAATGCTGTAAATCCAAAGGAATGTACTCGCAACGCAGCGAAGATGTATCTAAAAGCATCGCGTGTGAGAAACGGCATTAGCAACAACAAATTGATCCATAATGCCAGATTTCAGTCCCATGAATTTGTTTTCAACACGCTTACTCCAGCAAAGCCGCCTAGTGTGTGATCGAAAGATGAAAAGTTCGGCAACAGCAAGTATAAAAGCTATTTCCAGCAGCAGATGATGAAAGTCCGCTACCGATTGAATTGCACTGAAACTAAAACATCGAAACCGCTAGCACGCGTGAAAACCGCTTTCTTTTAAGCTACAAAACAGCCGTTTAAGTAATTTGCAAAACCGAAAGCTTCCATCATATTTTGCTGGAGCGTCAATTGAAAAGCTAAAACCGCGTTTAAGTCGGCAGCAAAATACGAAAGCGCACGACTGCTATTTTTACGCACCAGTACGCATAAGTAGCGGTTAATAGCACGAGCAAAACAAAGCCACCGTTGTAATCAATATGGTCACCGATGAGATTTACATCGCCGGAGCAAGTGAACATATAAGCTGTTCGTTTGATTGTCCGTATTTGGCTTCAAAAGTAGACTTCAAAGCCACAAAATCAAAGCCAAATTGGTTGATTGCTCAGATAATTTTTCTATCGGGTTATTTTTACATCCTTTTCTAAAAAGTTGTCAATAACCCTAAAAACCTCTCGTCGTTTTCTTTTAGCTAGTCAATGCCGATGAACGTGCAATCGAAACAGTTACCCGTCGCGAATAAACTTTTTCAACAAAAGCGTTCCTCCAGAAAGTTTTTGCACAAGGCCTGACACCGCATATACGCCAGCATTGATACACAAAGTCAGACTTGTCTTCGCCAGCAATAGACACGCTATTAACTTCTGTTGTTACTGTAAACTTTGAACGCAGCTCCAAGCCTTCCGCCGCCTTTGATTAAACCAGCTTCAAACCTTTAGCTCAATCGTCGCAATTTGAGCAATTCCGCGAATGTCCACCGCCACTTTGCTCGCATGCCGCCGCAACAGCTTTCGTAAACGCACCAAACGTGGTGTCCTTTTTACATCCCACGCCTAAATACAAGCTGGAACCAACAACAGCAAGGCTTTTTACGGCAAACTTTTTAACGCTTATAATCACCCACGAGTTTACATCCTCTTGTTACATCGTTTGTTTTTACAACTGTACACCTATTGGCTCCGCCTCGATTTCAGAATAATACCCTACCCGCCTTTCCATTCACAACATCCGTCATCACAGTTTTCATGTCATCAAAATTAGTAATCAAAAGCTTTTGCCTTTTCGCAAAACATCGAGTGCTTCCCATTCCGCGATTGTCCGACGCAGTTGTAATCACAGGCGTATTTCCCCAAAAAGATTGCAATCTCTTCTGCTAAGGTTTGTGTCTCACCCAAATGCCCCGAAAGAAGCGAAATTGTAAAACGGCAGGTGTCGTCCACAACAATTACCGCAGGGTCACTTTTTACTTTTGTATCAGCGGAGCGATTAGCCTCACCGCAATGCCCGTTGCACACACAAACACCAAAAGCATCTGCCGACGCAAAGTCTGAAGGCACGGCAGAACGCCCGAGCGGGTAAAGCCTCATGTCCAGGAAGTCGCAGCAGTTTTCCTGGCAACCTGCCGCCCAGCATCAGTAAAGGCGTATACCGCACCTGTCATTTGCAGCCTCTCGAACCATGCGAATAGCTCGGATCGTAAAGCCTTGACCGCTCGTGCTGTATCACCCAAAAATCACCGACGAGGATCGAGCTTGCCGTCCTATGCCCTTATCTCTTTACTTTCGCCGCAATGTCGGCAAGCGTTCCGACAACAGCGTCCTCATCAGCCCGTTGCCTGATAAATTACCGCACAAGGGACATCGCTTCGCCGTATCCTGCGTGGTTAGCTCGCGTACAACAGTTTCAATTTGCTGCACGGAAAGAAAAATCGCCATTGACGCACCATGATGCTAAACTTTGCAAGTTTTCCGCTTCAGGAACAGGTGTCGACCTGGCATCTCGTTAAAATCACCGTTTGCGAAACTCAGGCAAGCGGTAAACCCTTTTCCGATAACAGTCGCCGCAGCGGTAAATGAGCTTACGCCTGAACCACTTCATATTCAATATTCCGAGCTTCACAAAATCAATTTGTTTCGCGGATTGCACCGTAAATACTCGGATCGCCTGTGTGAAGCCCTCACCGTCAAATATTGCTTTGACTCTGCTTCGATAAACTTTTCTTGAAACTCTTCCAAGCTCATTCCAGCCGAATCGTATATCCTCACAGTCCTTTACACCATCGCAACTGCTCGGGAGAAACCAATGAACCCGCAAAGATTACCATATCGGCTTTTTCCAACAAAGCCTCGCCCCGCAGCGTGATTAAATCGGCACCCGGACCTGCTCCAACAAATAAACTCGCGAACCACTCCGTGCCGATGACGTATATAGGATTTTCCCTCTTTCCAGAGGTCAAGTTCCGAAAAGTGTTGCAGTTTGCCTGAGTCCCGCTTCAATATCGATAAAACCGCGGCTACGAAGCGTTCACGCAAAAGTTTCCAAACTCGAAGTTAAAATAAAGTTCGCAGCGATAATGCCGCCTTGCGGTTTTAAGTGTTTTGCCGCTGGTATGCTACAGCCTCGCAAGAGCCTTCTGAAGCAACTGCCGCCTATGTACCTTTTGTCAAAAAGATATCTGAAGGTACGGCTGGAGCCTTGTGCTAGCAAATCAAATGAAGGAAACATCGTGCTGGCATATATATGTTAATCTCAACCGCTTTGGTGAACTTTGGTCAATGCCTGTAACCTCCGCACTCCAAAAGTGTCGCTGTAACCGCAATCGAAACCTCGTTCCAACTCCGATATCCAAAATCTTTTCCTTCCGAAGATAGCCAACCGAAAAAGTTTCTGCCCGAATGGGAAACTTTGTCATCGGAATTTTACCACGCACTGTAATCTCTCATCTTTGAGTATTTTCAGGTCACTCATTGCGTATAATATCCATAACCTAGCTTTTTGCACAAACTTAAAAACTTCCAATCTAATCCATATCTGCAAATGCGTCTTTGAGTCGTTTTGGCACCTTTCTTCCAAAGCGTGTTGTTCATCAGCAGGAAGCGTACTTTCGATAATCCTTTTCTGCTCCCTGCTTTCGCCCGACACGCAAGCAAGGCACACTCAAGCATACGTTGTTCAACCTGAACTCACCGTCAAGCGTCACCGAAACCGGGACAAAGCGTTATGCTCATTGGTGCAAGATAGCACCAGTCTATCGTCACAAAGCAAGACCGACCGCATAATAAGTTGACCCTTTGTAGTCAATGATATGATACGCAGAATTTCGCACTTCTTCCAGAATTTTATCTTTTATCGAAATGTATACTCAGAGTTGCAAGCCCCCACCGCCACACTACCGTCAATCACGCCTTCCCGCAACCGATGTCAATCGACCGTCACAGAACCTTCGCTGTCGCCATGCTCGCCCAAAAATATAACCGTGAATATTGCGTGCATCGACACCGCACCTTTTTACCGAGCGTGTACCCAAATCGTGCCGTATCCAAAACCGGTCGGAGCCAATAATCACTCGCTCCCCAGCCTGAAGCCGCAGAGCCGCCCGCGTTAAACGTCCACAGGATTACCGACAATCAGCATCATCGCCTTTACAGCCACTTCTGCAGCAATGTCCTTTGCACGCCAGTGATAATCGCCGACAGTGCGTGTCAGCAAATCAATACGAGTTTCGCAGCTTTTGCTGCTTTGGCACCGCCGTAACCACAACAATATCGCTATCGGCTATTATTCAGCCCTATCGACGCCTGTGCGTGTACATCAATCTCGCGGCAAAAGGCAGCCCCCGCATAAGGTCGCGAGCCTGCGCCTCGGCAAAATTTTCGGTTCATATCGCCGATTGCATGTACGTGTCCGCATAACCAAGCTTTTGTGCTGTGCCATAGACAGGCAAGTCGAGCCAACCGCACCTGCTCCAAACAATGGTAACTTTTACGCTTTCTTCCCATCCATACTATCTCTCCAATTCTTCTCCGTTTACACCATAAAACAATCGTCCTCACCGAATGTTTCATCTACGGTTCATTTGGGTGGACGGCTTTGCCGCCGTCCAAATGGAGCATCTTTGTGTCAAAAGCTCAACACTCAACCGCCGCAGACTATCTGGTTTAGCTTCAAATGCAAAACAATCGTCCTTTCCGTCATCATCGCATACTTTCACCGCACCCGGCGTAAAAAGTCGCACTTTTCACTTGAGCATTTCCAAAGTGCATGGTAAAAAGCACGAAGCCTCACTCAGGCCCACGCCGGGCCATCGCAAAAAGCTCTGACCATCAGTCCGATTACAGCCTGCATTGTAGCTCTCACAAGCCTCTTTAAGCCATTTGCACAACTTCATTGCGTGGTCAGCACTTTATAAACCGCCGTCAAGGATAAAAACCCATCTGCAATCAATCATGTTCTCTTTTAACGCCGAGTTCTTCAAACTCAAAACGAGGTACCATTCCTTTTCATCCAATGCTCCATTGCACCAAGACACTCGCTTTCCGCACTTCTGCATCGGATTTGCATGCGTCAGGATTGTCGTTCCAAACCGCAATGGTGGCGTACTGTTTGAAACTTATGAATAGCCGCCAGTGGCATAATGTGCCTGATCACGCAAGCGAAACCGCCGACAGCGTCGCGCCGTGCGTTGCGTCCGTATACGCACCGACAGAATGCTCGGAACATGTGCACCATCCAATCGGTTGACTCTTCCTTTGCAACAAGCTGCATTATGCCCACGTCGAAACCACATGATGTTACTGCGGGCTTCGTAGTCCGTCGGCCCTTTCGCGGCACTGATCGACAAGGGTGGATAAGCGAACGCAACAATCCTTCCATAATATAATCCGATGTGTTATCATCGTCTCCAGAAAATGCTGTTCGAGGATGTGCGACATAATATCTGAAAAGCCCGCAAAGCATTTGATATTTCGGGCACAGTGAACGTAAACTCAGGATTGAGAATCGAAACACTTTTGGAAAAACGCCTTTCGTTAAAAACACGTCCGATTTTCCGCCAAGCGTTTTGTGATTAGTAATCACAGAACCACCGTTCATTTCCGAGCCTCGTTCCAACCATTGTTGTAAACTGTGCCCATCGGAATTATTTTTATTGTCAACTTTTTCGCCGATAAACAGTTTTTCCGCGGGTCTTTCGCGCATAAGCCGAAACCGAAACTGCCTTCGCATAATCGCAAACAGAGCCTCCGCCCACCGCAAGAATTAATCTGCATCGGCTCTCCTTGCAAGGACAGCTCCCTCGTAAAAGTTTTTCGAGCGTCGGATCTGGCATCACGCCACTCAAGCTCGGTAACAGCTTTTCCGCACTCTTTCTCAGAACACGCATCACGGAATCATAAATGCCCGTATTGCGCCACCGCCGGCACATAAAAGAACATTCTGTTCCATAATGCGAAAGCTCCTCGCTTAAAGCGTCAAAGAATCCGAAATACAACTTAGTCGATCGAATATGTAAAATTACCTAACATAATTACCTCCACGCAAAACTTTTGCTCAATTATCGATATAGTTACTACATGTTCGCCATTGCCATCATAATCAACGAAACATTGAGTGGCACAACGGAAATCAACTTTGCGAGATTTCGAAACATTCAATGCCCATCGTCGTCATTAACCGAATGTGCATCGATGTGGTACACATCGCAGGACGTGACCGTACCCATCCGTGCCAGTGCATTTTAGAACACGTCCAACGCCAAAACCAGCGTCTACTGCGGTAAACGCTTTTATCAAACCACGCTTATGCACAAGGCCTTTTACGCCGCAGCAAAGTGCTGTCATCACTGCGCAATTTCTCAAAACACCGATAAAATGCAAATCACGATCATACACGCCCAAAGTTCCGTCCGCATTGAGTGCATAAAAATGACAGCTCGGTAAAAGTTCCTCCGCCTGAAAACGTGCATACCGGCTTAAACTTAAACTTGTGCTTTCTGGCCATCAACCGTGACAAGCGAGCCACCAAGATTGGTAACAGTAAATCGCCCGTGATTGAATAAAACTATCCAGAGCTTTCAACCGCTATAGTTTAAAAGTTGAAACGCTTTTCATGGCTTTACATAGCGTTCACCATACTTTTATACAACGTTGTTTGTGGCATTCCATCATCACTTGAAATAACAAAACAATAAAGCTTTCTCGGTTGTGGCTACAAATTCTTCAAGCAATACGAAACGCCACTTATCGGAAAAGCGCAAGGTTTCGCTACTGGATGTTAATCAACAAATCGGCTGCCCTTCATCATCCGAATACCACAAGCACTATCGTTGATTTAGCCGGCCTTTGCATGCTTCGGCTGATTTTATACTCAAAAACAAGCTTCTGCATTGTGGTCAAAAAGCTTCCAACTCCAGAAAACTTTAGCGTCAGCAAGGTCTGAAGTTCGGAATCTAACGCGGTTACATCCAAAACAGGCTCCGATGACTTGAAAAATGGCTTTATTTTATCGGTTTGCAAAAGCAATAAAATAAACAGGTTCTTTGAGCCAAACTTCCAAAGAAAAATTCCGTATCACAAAACAGTCATTCTATTTGGTGAGGTGTTCTCCGAAAAGAAATGCAAAACAGCACAAAGTCATCGGAGCACCTCATCCTTATAATAAATCGCCGTATCTGCAAGTGCACGAAATCTCCGAAGCCTTTGCACCGCAATAATCGCGTAAATCGCTGAACTCTATTGAGTTCCGCACCGAAACTCTCTAAAGTGACTTTTCCTGCTGCAACACATAAATCGAGCCTTCTACGAGTTCCTGCAAAATCACGCCACCAAGATGTGAGCCGCGACCGTTATCGCTCGTTGCAAAGCAAAGTCGGACTTGCTTTGTTGCCTTGCCGAATGCAATATGAAGCGGCTCCAGCTTTTTCGAGCCACAAGTGAACAGTATCCGTAATGCGAGTTGCAAACACTGGTCTCATTTGTCTTATACGTTTGAATGTTCTTTCCCGGAAAGTGTGCATCCAACATATCGCCCCATTTTTATATCCCGCAAAACTGCGATAATCATTCAACACGACTGGATTTATTAATCGCCATCGTTGTCGCAAACTTATCTGCATGGAGGTTTGCGTAAACGAGGTTGCCTCGCTTTCACTATAAGTCATAACCGAACGCTCATGGTTTCAGTTGTTGCCGCTAAAAGAACAATCCCTGGTTGAACCATCGAATATCGGCACCTTCATTGCCTTGTGCATCAAAAACGTTAACACCGCTAATCGAAGGTATTGCCCACAAAAAGGTAAGAGCCTCGTGCCGACTCACGAAATAGAAAACAACTTGCTCGTCCAATTTATTTTGGTATATTGCTCTGTTCCAATCTCAGTCGAAACCATGTGAACGCCTATATCGTCCGTTTCATAAAACGCACATATAAGGCAATACAGGATGAAAGTCGTGCGTTTTAATCTCTATAACGAGAAACCTTGCACAAGTGTCAGTCACTCATACTCGGATAAAGCAAAGCCGCTACAAAGCCATCATTTCGCGCACTTTATCTGAAGCTGGATGAACAGAAATCGTCTGACACGTCCTCAGTATGCATCTCATCATATCCAACTCGAAGCTCAACTTCAGGCGACCCAAGTCCCAGACTTTTCTACTCGGAGCTAGACCCGTTCCCGCAGTCGCTGCAGAGTCAGTATTTTCCTGTACTTCCTGTTCTCGCAGACTGTTCACCGCCCGCAGGCGGTTGTTCTTCAGCGGTGAAGCCTGTACCGTCTGGAAGGCGTTTCTATTTGTGTACCGCCGATATTGCAAGGCCCATTTCGTTTCTGAAGTATCTCGTGCGAACCGGTACGCGAATCCTAGAACAAACTAACAAAAGCAACAGAACAAAAACGCGGAATGCACTAGCTATGCAGCTCGTATTCATAGCTACCCGTTACAAATGTTTTTACAGGAAATATAAAACATCCGACGCAACTGCCGAAATAACTCACCCTTATGCTTTTTATAATCCGATGCCATATTTTCTCATAAAGCTCCAAAGGCACATGAATAATTCCCACTCTCCGAAACACCCGACACATAAAATTCCAATTTACCGTCAGAAACAGATTTCAAAGAAATTTCCGATCTTTGGATTTATCGCCTTTGCAACCATCAAGGATTAAAACTTCAAAGCTTCCAAGCGGAACAGTTTCTGCCCCGCATTTATGCTATTCACTCATCGAGAAGTTCTCAGTTGCCGATAACTGAATTTCCCGAATCAAAAGGACACTTTCGCCAGACTCTCGGCAGCTTTCGGTTTCGCGCAGTAAAGACAAAACAAAGGCAGTAGCGCATTTTTCTCGGAACGCTCGCACCTTTAGTACCCTTTACTCTTCCGTCACATGGATCACGGTTTCAGGGCGAACCAATCGTGCCACACCTCCTCGAGATGTAACCGCCGAATGTTCCCGCTTATTTTTCCGATAAACCCAGAATCACTTATCCAAATCGACAGCCGTTATTTGTTTCACTTCAAATTTATTTTCTTCACATAAACATTGTAATTTTGCTATCCGTCCTATCACTCGACATGCAAAGTATTATGACTTTATTTTAAAAATATTTTACCAGCAGCCAATCTCGCCCTCACAAATGAAATCAAGCTCACTAAAAATAACACGTGCTCGTCGCCGCCATATTCAGCGAACGACGTTATTTGCGTTGAACGCCTCTAAAGTTTTATCGTCGGCATAAAAATCCAATTGGTCAAACCCATTAAATGAACTCCGTGATGAAATGCTTAAACGCATTTCTTTAAGCTTTGTGAAACTATACTCAAGCGAATAAATCGCACCAAAACCGACTGCATTAAAACTTTAAGATTTAAAACAGTTTAGTACGCAAGGTTTTCATACAAACCTCGATGTTAAAATGAGCGCATGATATTTTAGACGCCTGCCTTAGCCCTCCCAAAATAAAATCATCACCTATGAGTAAACACCTGTCATGACTAAATCTCATGTAAAAATTATTATAAATTCCAGTCATACATAAATCAACATTCTTGATATATTATTCAACAAAATCTTTATCTCTCCGCGGTTATTTGTGTTTTTCCACCCTTTTATATGTGTTAGATTTTGTAAGTTTGCTAAATTCACAAATCTGAAATAGGCGATGAATCGAAAAATATTCAAATTTTTGTAAATACCTCTTAAATTTCTGACAACGCCTGTAACCACAATAAATGTTTACAATTCTCTATTGTCATGTAACTTTTGGCAAGTTCCACCATTATTGTTCCAAAGTTTTTAAGTTTTGAAACAATAAGAGATCCAACTCTTCTATATTCGGTATTTAATCTGCCAATCGAAATAGAGGGGCACTTAATCTGAAAGAAAGCTAAAAATTGCAAATTACCTATTTGCTGACTCGCATAAATCACTATTGTCAGTTGGTGAACATCGATACTTTTGAAGATTACTACATTGAGAAATAATCACTAGACCACTCTATAACCAATAATACTAGTTATATTCTTATTAGTATTACTTCCTATAAATTTTGGACTTCCCAATTCTTTTCAGATTTTGCATCTCATCTCACAAACGAAATATCAATCGTTTTATAATCAACCTCATAATCAAAGAAGAAAGAGTTCTTAAGCTTTGGCACAACTGAAAAATCGTCACCTGCAATCCGTACTATCAACAGTAAGCTTCTTCAAATTATAACGACCGTAATTCTGCCTTACTCTCATTTGAAAAGTATATTGAAGCTTCAGGAAATTTTATTAGTAGTATCTGTATAAAGTCTTAATCCGCTCGATCAACATCATAATTTAATCCATTTTGTAGTTGGGATTGTCTCTCAGTATCTCGTTTCCACCATGACCTCATTTTATATATTCCCCAGGCTTTGAATTTCGTTATAATTGTATTTATCCGCATCGCCATATTCCTGATTTTGGGACCACCATGGTCTTGAATTGGTGATGTATCTGTCTCAAAGGCTTCTATAATTTGCAAGATAGTTTCCAATCAATCACCGATAGGCATAGCATCGTCAGCCTTAACTTAAACAAAAAGCTGCTGACGCACACGCTCTATCTTATTCCACTCTTTTCAATATAAGATTTTCTCCAGATCCAAAATAACTGTGTACGACCCAGTCGATATCTGTTTGTTCTTTTGTTAATTCTCTTGCCTTTGCTTTTGCCTCTATATAATGTTCAACATTTCCTCGTATATAATCTACAGCATTATTAAATGTTTTCAGAAACTGCCGTGGCATAGGCACCTGTTGCCAAACTCAGCTATATTTTGTCTAATCCTGCATTTGCTGCAACTCCAATCGCAGGGACACCTAAAAACGCCACCAAAGCGAACTGGACCTGCGACTTCTCTTTGCCACATTTGTGCGACCTCCCAGAGCCCATCCGGCTCCGCATACTTCACACGGATTATTGGCTTGAAGCTCGCTATCGCTTCTGCTGCCCGATGCGCGTGGTGGTGCACATGTAGGTTCACCACATTAAATAATTCTGCCCATGCTCAGGGAGGTTCTCATCGTGTTTGCAAGCTTCATCATCGGTTACGAGCAGAAATAAATCACGAATCTTAAATATAAATACTATTTCTATTTCTCCAGTTACACGTGAATCTTCAGGGATTATCTTTATTGCACAATAGTTGGAATACCAATCTCCCTCCAGACATATTCTCACTTTTACTCAAAATTATAGCAACCAATATGATGACCCGGCTTCCTTTTGATCGGGCTTTTGATATATTTCTCTACTTTGATCTTCCCTTGATAGCTGTCCCCTGAATCTTTATTTCATATTATATAAAATATTTATTAGGAGTTCCATAGAATATTATCAGTAATTTCATTATTATTATTAATTTTATATATACGTCTTATAATGTTCTCGCTCAGTTCACATCCTTGAAGGCATAAACATGATATTATACCGCAACACAAAACAAATATTAAATACTTAACATTTTTCACTATTCAACCTCTCTTTTGATTTTTGAATAACACAATCGGCAATAGAAACATCAGCTCTTCTTATAAAAGGATCATCAACATTTATAGTTTTAGTTTTATCTTCCATAGGTGACAATATTCTATAGGATACCTCATAAACTCAGTAATGTTCAACATCGTACTCTCATCCAGTTCTGCATGAAATGTGAAAAATCATGGGCATCGCGATATGTTGGAAAAGGAAAACTTTATTCAGTCTGTCTTATAGTCAGGAAAAAGCCCAACCTCGTAAAAATTATTTCATTATAAATTGAAGAATAAGAATAAAATTTTATATCCAAAATACCGACATCAAAACCATAGCACCCTTTTATCACTGGTCATTTTCATTTCATCTATGCAAATTGAAACCGAATACGAACCTTTCTTTCATATATAGCATTACCTTCTATCCCTTTGTAGTTTTGATGCTCCAAAATCAATTTGGTACCCAAACTTACTATGTTATCCGAATAACCCTCAACCCAATCGTCACTGCCTCAATTATTAAATTCTGCTGCATAATATTTACTCCTCTTTATTGGTATATAAGCTTTCCGCCAAGATGGATATGTTCTCCCCTTCTGCAGTGAGTTTCGCGATCATCACAACCTTGCAAGCCTCATTATTGCTCCACTTTTCCCCACTCCAACAATGTATCGGCATCTTTGTTAGTTACCCACCTCTTTGTTTTGCTTCTTTTCCCAACTCCCGTTCAAAGCCCGCTGATCAGGATCAGTGTCGTTTCTCATTATTCTTTTCTTTCCCTTCTTCGCTGCTCCACCTATCCCATGCACTCCTCGCCTTACCGCCAAGCTTTCATGTTCCAAATTTCTTTGCCTCACCAATCCATCTTTATGACTTCTTTTAGCAACTGAGAGCTATCTATAAGTTTTGCGTATATATATGTAGCAAAATAGCACCATATGCTCCATAGCTTTATTTTAATCAATGGATTGCAAAGCATATAATCTTAGCCCCATACAATTATAAGTGGATTCAAGAATTATTGGATCCGCTGTATAAATTTTCAACCCATTTATATTCAAAAACACAGTAGTTGCACTGAATGCCAATTGTTCAAGTTCAAAATAATATCTAAAAATTCTCTACATGTCATTCCACACTAAAGTATTAGCTCGATGCAATAATTTGTTTTTCATTTTTGAATTAAAACACAATCTTATCAAATTTTATATTACTGTCTCATTAATAGTCCAGTTCTCTTGTAGTTCGATCTTGCGTATTTTCAATCTCAATTTATTTATCATTGTTAGTAACGCATTATGAAAAACGAATCCCTCTCGCCTCTAATGTATATTATAGGTTATAGCATGGCTCGCCATTAATCTTTTCATCTGTTTTCACATCGAAAACATACCCACCACACCTTTTATTCAATTGTAACATTCAAGGCCAGCTAGGTAAGGATTTGCAAGGTTATCGGCGGTTTATAAGTCCCAATGCATTTTTGATGATATTTATCAGGTTTATGAACTCTCGCCATTCACCTCACCATTTTCATCATAGCGCTTTTTCACCTCTATTTGTGGCGTTTTTCTGGATCGCCTCCTCCTCATGGAAATCTCTCCATCACCGCGAGTGTGCTTTTGTCCATATAGAGACATCACCCCAAATCTATGTCCTTTTGCTTGATTGCTATTTTTCGTCTCCCGTTTTATCTTTAGTCTTCGGCTTTTCTTTATCTCCTTGAGAATAAACCTGCAATCACCCAATCCAATTTCCTGCTTCTATTGTCTCCATCAATGATATACCAAGTTTCACCGGCTTGGTGATGCTAAATCAGAAACAGCATCTTTATACGACCGGTTATCTCGCGTGGATATAACTCCTGCTGCTAGCAAAAGTCCCGCAGCAACAACTGCCACAGGTAGCATCATCATCTACCACAGCAACCCGACCATCCGTCATTGTATTTTATCGGATCGTTATTTCCGTGAAGTTAAAGTTACCTGCGTGTTAGTTGTGTTATATACCCCACCGTTCGGGTAGTTGTGTTGTATCGGCTCCGGCTTGCGGAATATAGCGTCATTTGAAACAGGTTAAGTGTATCGAAGCATACTGTACTCAGTTGTGCGGTACTCCCCAAGCATTTTTACTTTACTAATTGTATGCTCTAAAAGTTTCAGTCTTATGACATTGAAGCATTTCCATTATTAATCCTTCATGTTGTACCATATCGTTTACTCCTATTAAAATTTATCGACATTAATTTGCTTGTTGTAATTTGCACAATCCTTTGTTAAATCTACTTGACTGTTAGCTTGATGACGACATGATGTGGCTCCTCACTCCACAATTTTCAATAAGGGCGCTTTTATTATTATTTATCATCAACATGGATATCATAATTATCATCATACCAAAGCGAAGGATACGACTTAATATGAAAATCCTTAAATAGCGTAAGTGTAAAGCATTCACATTACCTGCCAAAATCGTTAATGTAAAATCTTTTCGTCATGGAACCAAATTCTCCTTTCCATTCCAAATAATATCTACCGGTTACCGTTATCATCAGCTTTTATAGGAACGGCTACCATTACCTACTATTACGCCTCCTCCATTTGCAAGATTTTTCTAATAAACTTAGATGCTGCAATTATTGCAGGAGCTCATTAAGCTTTAATTCTCATCGGATAACCTCACCCATAAGATTCTTTTTAACATCGTTTAGTGCCCTCGATTCTGGTAGTCGGTTCTAAATGTTGTACCGTTCGTTGGTGTGATCCCTGCCTACTTCCTTTTCTTTTCATTTCAGATATATCAGCCCTGTATTTGCATAATCAGTTGATTGGGTCTCGGATTTTTCTTTCGCTTGCCCTGGGCTCTCTTTCGCGCCGCTTTTTGCCACATCACCCCGCAGTGCAAACCAACAAATACAACAATTCCAATAACCGGTAGTAAAGCTTTCACCAAGCATCGCAAGTCCTTCCTTAAAATATGGAATTGCAGAAAAGTGCCGCCGGTAACGCTACGCCAACGCCGACAGTAGCAAGCAATGCTCATTGGGTCTCTCTCAAAGTCAGCAGATAGCAGGCATCATCGATAGTTCACCCATCAGGATCTACATATTTAATCGTTATTTCCACTCATAATGACAGACAGTAAAGCCACCGCATTATAAATCCCCGCCCGACGCTCCGTTGTAATATTCAATAAATTTTTCAGCACACAATTTCATAAACTTAAGCTTCTGAGGTTGGCTTCTCTTGGTATGACATTACCCAATTACAAAATATAAACATTCATTCTACATAATAAAAATCACACCTTCCAGGAGTAATTGATGCATAGGTTGCACCATTGTGACAAAACATAAATCTTCCGGACGATATGGATGTATCCAATCTGTTAACCACCCCTCACGATCTCTAATATTTCAGCTGTTTGAGTATATTTATATACATGAGCGGTTTGTTTTATATAACCTTGTACCCTTGGGCCAAGACGAACATTCTCTCATCCAGTATTATGAGAAAAACATATCTAAAATATCTCCATTGAAGATATGTTTATTAAAATCACGTATATCAAAACTGAAACGATTACATAATCTTAAATTGTTAAGAAGTATCTCATTATAATTCATATATTAATTACTCCGGCAATACAGGTATATGATCATTATACAACATGAATATGAGGATCTTTTTCCATGTGGTCTATTTGGATGTGATTCTACCACGTGATGGTAACCCTACTCTCATATATTTATTCTCCTAGCCACAAAAATATCCATGGATTTGTTTTCATCATATTTTCTATTTATCTCAACTCGTTTTATCAAATGTGTTTTACTTTTTCCTAAAAGTCTTTATTTCATATATATGCCAAAAATATCATCAACATATAATAGAGCAGTTGCCTTTTATATTAAACCTCTTTGTTAATTATCAAAGCAAATCTTGATCAAAAGCTACAGCAATAGGAATCACTGCCACAACTCCTACATCAAACTCCTGAAAACCATACTATTTTTGCTTTAGTTTTTCTATAAACATATCAATATTTTCAAACTGTTTTATAAATTTCGAATATCCTTTCCATTACCAAATAAAAACTTTGCTCTAAAGGTCGCCCTATTTTCATTAGTTTTTATCGTCAGGTAAAGAGGTGCAATCTAAAAATAACACAGCACCATCCTCATTAACATCATCATAACAAAAAGAAATAGACACTAATTTTTATAAAAATATCTTCATATTCTTCAGCAGATAACTCAAAGATTCTTGTATAAAAATTTGATATAAAATTTTGTACTCGTATTATCATCATTCATTTCTTTTTTCAACACAACCAGAGCAAAATAGATGCGATATGTTAAAAATAGAATAGTAAAATTACAAAAACAATATTTTTCATATTACAACCTCTTTTTAATCGTTTGATTTGAATTTCTTCATGCGTCTGGCAGAAATTTCTTTATAATGTTTTCGCCAAGCTTTCCATGCCTGATATCTACTAGTAGATTTTATTCTCTTTTTCCAATTCTCTTTCCATAGTTTTTATATTCTTCATACAGCTCTTGTAAATGCATTACAATCATTTATAAGAATTTTATATTGTTTTGCACTGTCATTATTATGTTTTCCATCTTCTAGTCTACCTCCAAACCTTTCCATACCTAAAACATTTTCAACAGCTTGTTTAGTAATATCATCATCCATATTTGTATATTTTATAATATATTGATCATTTTGTTACTTCTATTTTACTATTCCTAATCCTAGTTGATGAATTAGTCCACTCAGAATCTCTAAATGATTTTAAAGTACCATAATCAATTAATGAATGTTTTGCAAAAATCAAAAATATTTTCCAAAAACATGTCCTGAATCATATTTTGCATTTAATCCAGCATCTATCTGTCGCATAAGAATTGAAGCCTCACCATCCGGATCGATATACTACAGGATTATTGCCAGCATAATGGTATGCATTAAAGTTGACAGAATTATATATCCCACCCTCACCAACAGAAGAACCGGACATGTAATCAGTAATAGCCGGATCTCCACCAGCCACCTTGAATACTTTCGGATCAAGATACCCCGCACCATAATAATCAAACCCATTTTCTGTAAAGCTCCACGTTCCACAAATATGCGGGAATCTTCACGCATCGCACGGCAAAAGTTTCCTCGACGTCGCCCGATACGCCTGCAGTACTTTGCCTATCTCCTATGTACTTACCTCGCCTATTTTCAAAAGCCATTGTTTTTCCTGCCTTCCAGAAGCGGAAAAACATCCGATAAGTGGCAGCTATAAAATTTAAAAGTTTGAGTCCCCGATTTTTGCCGAATGGCAAAACTCGAAGCTCAAAGGTGCGTGAGCAACTTTGAGGTGACGGACTGCTGACATTTAGTGTACTATCATAATTGTGTAAAAAGTACACATTAAGCGTCAAGACATGCTTTTCAGGGCTACGCTATCGCTTCGGTATCTTTCCGCAGGAATTACTGGTGGAAAGATGTACAGCAAAAGCAATTTGTATAAATTGCTTTTACTCCCCTTCAATCGCTGTCCTAAATAATAGATAGTTAGACTGTAAATAAATGCTAAGTTTTACTTTCATAGTTTTTCTTTCATGTGAACTGTTTATCAATTAGTTCTTAATTTTACCTATAAGTCTTTTTTCTCATCATAATATCATATTTCAATCGATTACACAATTTATTTTACAGAGATCATTTTTACATCCCTTTTCTTATTATTAAAATCCATCTTGAATACCCATAGTTAGCCAACGCACATTAGAATACTCATTATATCTCGGATAACAGCAATAAGGTTTGTTCTTTTTAATTCATGTAATTGAGATTCCAATTCATTAGGAAGTAGCGATTCAAAATCTTCTATGTAATGACACTCTATTAACAAATCATTTTATTTTCTTATTAAATTTATATTTTTATGCATACCCACTGGAGATGGAGATTCTTCATTTATGGTTATCTTTTGTTAATGACGGCTTCAAGTGTTCCTAGTATAATAACTAAAAACATTTTCTCATCATACTTTTCATTAGTTATTTCTGTTATTTTTCATTTTTATAAGTCTCCTTAAGCATAAATTACTTTAATTATCTCGTGCCCCATCCATCTATAACTTTAACATCAAAAACTTTTTGGACTACTTTTCAAAGTAATGTATAGAAATTTTATTTCCTGCCTTATCATAACCATTCTTAAAGTACCTTTTCCAGTTACCTGGTTCAACTTTTGCGTGAAGTGTCTAGTAACTTACCTTTATTTACTTTATTCGCCAGTGTTTGACCTCGAACTGCTTGAAATCCTTTAGGATATTTTGGAGCATCTTTTAAGATATCTAAAAATATTATGGAAATATATGCATGCGATTTATTATTGTCAAATAGATGTACTGCAGAATCGTTACTAACACATAAAATTTTTCCTTCAGGCATTTTATTGCATTGCAGTAAATATATTTTTATTCCAAGTATTTCTATTTTTCAATGTCTTGTAATTTGAAAATAAAACAAATGCCATGACCACTATCACAACAAAAACAAAAATAATACAGTCATTTATCTAACCATCAGTAACAAGTTTTTATTTAAGGTATTTGCATTTCTAAATATTTACGATATGTATCTTTATCCATAAGAACTAAAAGTTTTGGAATTAGGGGAAAACTTGCACAAGTCCACCAGCAAATGCTATTCTAGCAAACATCTTGAGAACAGTTATTTTGAGTAAAGCTATAAGCTGTTAGTTTTTCATTTTCGCCAATGCCAGATCGTTCGCTGTTACTTTCGCATCAATTCCGCCCCTCGCCTTTACCGGTGCCAGTTATGTAATCCGTTATTGCAGCGTCCCTTTAATAAATAATTTTCACAGATGGATATGCCTGGTGAAAATATTTTCCCGGTTCCATAATTTTTTCCTATCTCATTCATTACTTTCAAAAAGATCGCTTAAATTTCTTTCTCTATAACTGCTGAATTAAATTGTACATTCCAAGCTAATGTTCCATCATCTTCAATAATCCAATAATCACCATATAAATATGGTTCAGTCCAACAATCATCATCACTTAGTGTTAGTGAAATCTTTTTATATATGACTGGATAATACGAAATATTATCTAAATATTGTATTTTAAGAAAATATTCTTGTTTTCCTAATGTAAAATTCATTAACTATTTTTACTATTTCATCTTTTCATTGTTCGCGCCTCCTATATTAGGGAATAAGATTAATACTACCGGCAATTACAAAATCAACACGATCACCGGGTTTTCCTGTTCTACTCTTAAAACTTCTAGCAACAGAACCTGATATTTCCACCTCCAGCTTTTGCATAATTAAATAAACTAAAAGACATTAAAACGTTAAATATTCCTCCAGCAGGTAATTTAGAGTTATCTTCACCTGCACTAGCCATCATACTCACCCACCGCCGGATCTCCGCTCAGCCACCTTTGAGTACTTCTGGGTCTGAGTATCTCGCACCATAATAATACAAACCCGTTTCTGTGTCCAGCTACACGTTCACAAATATACGGGCATCTCCTGCATCGCACGGCAAAAAGTTTCCTCGATGTATGCCCGATACGCCTGCGGTACTTTTTGCCCAACTCACCGCCACCGGATGGAGGTGATTATAGCCCAGCCTGGAATAAAAATGCACAGGATGTACCTTTTTCATCGGACTATTTTTCAAAAGCCATTGCTTTTTCCGCTTCCTTCCAGAAGCGGAAAAACATCCGATAAGTGGCAGCTGTATAAAATTTAAAGTTTAGCCCCGATGTTTTTGCCGAATAGCGAAACTCGAAGCTCAAAGGTGCGTGAGCAACCTTTGAGCGGCGGATGCTGACGCTGTGTACCATCACAATTATGTAAAGCACACAAGTGTCAGCATCGTGCTTCAGGGCTCCGCTATCGCTTCGGCTATCTTCCGCAGAAATTACTGCGGGAAAGATGCAGCAAAAGCAATTTTTATAAATTGCTTTTTGCTTCCCTCTCAATCGCTGTCCAGGGAGATAGTTGGGTTGTAATATAATAATAACTAATCTTCATTTATTCTCTTAATTTATTTAAATCTATATATCCTGATTCATCAAATAATTGCTCAGGACAATATTCATTTTCCAATAAAAATTACATCAAAATCATATACAGTAATATCGCATTTTCCGTTTTTAAAATTTCATATTTTCATAATCGATAATATTGTAAAAGAATACAACTTTCACAGATGTTATTTTTCTATATTCGGTCTCATTATTGTAACTATCGTGGAATATGGATAATAATATTTTACACCCTGAAAATTCTACGAGGTTATATTTAATACCGTTTCTAGGAATTACAATATAATATTTTAAATATTCATATATCTCATCATAAAACCAATTTGTCGGTATCAGTTGGTAGCTATTATCTTCATTCTTTTATATATACAGATGTAGTTTCTTTTGACTTGCACCGAAAGGGGTGATGTATTGATCATTTTTCCATCTGTATATCAGTATTCTGAAACTTTAATTTTTATCAGTCTCAGATATATATCTATAAAAACATCTTTCTGTGTCTGATATATTTTCTCAATAGATATTGATTGAGAAAAATAAAACCCTACAAACCAGCTGAACAAAAATAAATATAAACAATCTTTTTCATTTTCTTATCCTAAAAATAAATCTGCTAAATCCGCTTCTTCATGTTCAAGAGTTCTAGAATACACCTTTCCAACCAAGTTCTGCTCTAATTTTCTTTCTATTTTCATAATATCAGTTTTACTATTATATCCAGGAATACCCATATCACAAATTGCATGTCCCAACACTTCGTGAATAAATCCCTAATTCATCAGCTTCAGAAGGAGTACAATTAAATGTATTCTTTTAAATAATCGATAGCAACGTGTAGTAGGTACATCAATCATATACACCCCTACTGTATTACCAGGTTCGCCTGAAACACGCCTAGCAAGCCAAGCTCTCCATAAGCATCAGGGAAGCAATTCTTGAATTTTTCAGGACTTGCAGGCAAAACATAGGTAGTCTTACTAGAGGCTATCCTGCTATTAAAATATCACGTGCAGTTTGTGAATATTTACCGGAGGCTTTTACTTGAAGAATCAAATTTTAGTTTATTATTTTCAAAATAAAATCCTGTACCAGCAACATTGATAATATTTTCTAAAAGCTTTGCTTCTTTAGATGGATCAAGATTTTCAATTTCTCTCCCATCCGGATCAGTATACTTCACCGGATTATTCCCCGCGTAATGATAAACACTCAAGTTTACGGTATTATAAATCCCGCCTTCGCCAGCCGAAGTTCCAGCCATGTAATCATTTAACGCCGGGTCGCCACTCCAACCACCTTTTGAATACTTCGGGTCTAAGTAATGGCGCCCCGTAGTTATAACATAATTATTTTTAAAAACTTACGAAATATTCTAATACTATCATTCATAATATTTTGTATAATATTTATTTCGTTTCTTCCCATATGGGACTATATATCTCGAGAAGAATCTTTTTCAAAGCAGGAGTTTGCTCCGTAAAACAGTTTATTATATACGTCTAAAGATTATACAATCCACACCATTATCATCACCTATAAACGGTTCTTTCCAATGTATATGCCATACTCAGATGCAATGTTCCAAAAACGTAAAATAAGATTGCAATCTATGTCGTTCAGATATATATATCTATAAATGTATCAATATCATACAATACAGCGGCATCTACTTGAATATCTAAATTATGAATTTTACAAAAAGATCTCATTTCATTTCACAATAAAACATAATTAATTTACCACTTTCATCAATCAAAAACGCATCACGATTATCAGAAAAACCATAAACAATAATATGTTTGATTAGACATCTCAAATTCTACTAAACAATATTCAATCTCTGTATATATTTCATTTCAAAACCTCTATCTCCATATTTTTAAGCTGATTAAACTCACCGCCTGGTTCACGGAATTATAATTTCCTTCCCCGTATCTTTCTCATCCATTAATCTTTTGCGAAAGTCCTTACCGCTTTCTCCTTTTTGGGACGTTTCCCTTTTTGCCCCAGAGGGAATATCGGAAGATTTTTCCTTTTCCAGATCCACTTTTAGGAGTTTTTATATTCTTCTTTGGAAGCTTCTTCTTTTCAGTTTCAGAGTTCTTTTTATGATTGAAAAATATTATCCCAAGCACTTTTCGCCTTACCGCCAAGCCATGTTCCAAATTCTTTGCCTTTTTCACCAATCCACTTTCCTGCTTCTATTGTTTTGTCAGCTATAAAATTTATCCCATCAGCAATTCCTTCAAAAACCGCTCCGTCAAAAAGTTCGTTGGCAATAATCAATCCGGAAGCTATTCCAACACAAACAATTGCAGGTGTTGGAATACTAGATAAGGATTGCTTAGTTTCTTCAAGAAATAGCTCGACATCAGAAGGTGTAATGCTGAGTATGTTTGCCCGCCCATCAGGATCCGTATACTTAATCGGATTATTGGCTTGAAGCTCACTATCGCTTCGCTGCCCGATGCCCGCGTAGTGGTACAAATTACCATTTACAAAAAGTCTATTAAGAGTCCATCGGTTCACAGTACAAAAATAAGCTATGTTCAGACTTTAATCTTTCTTTTATTAAGTCTAATTCATCCTGAATCAGTGTATCCTTTAATAATCTATCACAGCCATCATTAAGTTGTCCATGAATTCGTCCATATTCTCTATGACATAAATAATAAACACATTCACCAATGATTTCTTTATTTTTCAATAACAAATAATTCATAATCAGCAAATTCAAAGTGAATTCCTAAATCCAATTTGTTCATAAGATAGCACGAAATCTTATAGTTCATTTCAGGATCTTTTACAATGGATTTATCAATAAAAACATTCAGTATTTGGGTTCCTTTTATAATAAATCGGTTTAGGATATGCGTAATTGGTTTTTGCAGACAAACTTTTGTACTGAAATCGTTCGTTTTTCATCGTTGCTGATGGTACGAAAATATTTTTCAAAAATTCGAGATATTTATATCTGCAAAAATAGGATAACATCGTATAATAATTAATAAAAACTAATAAACATTTATTCAATTTTCTGTACCTTAATAATATGCTTGTTTTGTTTATAATCAATTTATTGCAAATATCATTAATGAATTTTTCATATCCATCACCATTTATATATTCTCCTTGTAAAGAAAAAACCGTGGAAAATATTGCAAATATATAAAAATCTATTATCAGGGCATAAAGATATTTTTATTCTTTGTTAATTCCCTCTGTTCTTTAAAGAATATCTTAAAATTTGTCACCGCATTTCTCATCACTGTGTCTCTATAGATAACATGTGCAGAGCTACTCTTTATGGTTTTTCATATATCGTTCTAAGTTAAAAACACCTGCTCCCATATCGTCCGTCGTTCTACAAGTTTTTGCTTTTTTCTCCATAAGCTCAATGGTATAAAGCCCTATGTATTTTTGTATCTTTTCTTATATCGATAAAAACCAGACGATAATAAATTCCATCTACTTTCTATTGCAAAATGTCTCCCACCTCACAAATATATTACCGTCACCGAAAAGAGCTCGTTAACTGGCATACTGCTATCGATATTATTTCATAACTTTGCATTTCATATTTTTCAAACAAAGCCTTGACATCTTCATTATAGGGTAGGGACGATAAATCTTCAATTTCAGGAACAAATAAACTTCGCAAACTCTTTTATCTTTATTTTTATCGCCTCTAAAATTTGTTCAGCTTTTTCCTTTCTCTATTTTTTTCCATATTAGGATTAATATACAGATCATGCATTCCATAACCCCATAACATACTCACCTCAACAAGTAAACAAACAAGAATAACACAATACTCTTAATTTTTCATAGCACACCTCTAAAATTTTAATATTGCAGAATTTGCGGGAATCATCAAATGACCAATGAGAATCTTCTTCATATTTATTTTTAAAATCATTATACATTTGCTTATCGTTAAAGTCAACGGTAAACCGTGCATTTTAAATCGTCAGGATTTGCGCCTTGAACACTCGGATTAAAAGCTTGTAGCCCACCAGTGATATCCTGAAAGCTCCCTACATTTTTACCGTTTAGTGTTAAATCAAGGCACATATCCATGGCTAAAGATCTATCGACTTTGTAGTATCCTAATCTTCCAAATATTCCTTTTGCTTTTATATAAATACCTAGTTCGGCTCCTGCATCCATATTAAGATAATCCCCCTTCCATGCCCATAATACATAGTCATTACCATCAGATGAAAAATTAAAAATAATTACATATCATTTTCAGTACCAAAATCAAAGGCAACATCATAAAGACCATTATATCCTAAATTACCATTACTTGTGGGCAATCAAAAGTTGCGTGATAAAGCCCCTGTATTTCTATCAAAAGAAAAACCGACTGATTCATTAGGAAAACACCATTCTGTGCGGTACCCATGTGGCAATAGGATTCGCACTAAGATATCAGCATCAAGCCACGGGTTCCATGTTTTATGTCTTCAATATCCTCCCATCCGGATCCGTGTACTTCACGGGTTATTTCCCGCGTAATGATACACATGCAAATTGACGGTATTAAACACCCCGCCCATTCCGGGTAAGTTTTTCATTGTGCTTCTTCGCTTCATCATCGGTTGGAGCGACTGGGATATAAAGATAACCATAAAACTTTAATTCGTTTCAACACATTCTCGAAAAATGGATCATCAATTTCCTTGTAATATTCAATAACTCTTGGAAGATGCTTTTTAAAATTTATCATCAAGTATTGAAAAGAAAAAATTAATGTTACTAAAAATCGGGATATTTTTGACCAGTCTTCTTGTAAAAATAATTTTTCTGCATTGATATGCTTTTGTCATTTTGCATAGCCGATATACACTTCATCGCATAATTCATATTTTTCCTTTTTGTTAATTATCATAACCAGTTTTTTTCCAATATCACTTTCTCATCGTTTTGATATGTACATCACGAAATTTTTCCGGAATCCAAAAATAAAAACTTTCCGGCATCCATTGATAAATTCCCTGTTATGATATTCATTAAAAATTATGAGAGCTTCGTTATTATTTGAATCGCTTTCAGCGACTTCTAATAATATATTAATTCTTTTATCCATAACCCTTCCATATATCTATTCTATTAAATTTGGTTTTTATTCCCATGGCTTTGCATATCAATTCTATAATTTTGCCCATTATATTTAAAAATAACTCTCATCTGTGGCTGATCACCTTCTCCATAAGTATTTTTATTTTCAATATTTTTAGACATCTGTATTACAGCATCTTGAAACGCTTTGCTCTTTGTCATTTTACCATATCCCTGTATATTTGATAGTATGTCAACCTGTTCACGCAAAAGCATCTTGTGCTTGACTTTTCCGCACTCCTTTTTCATCACAGGCTAAACGCTCTGAACCTGGTTGAACAGATTTTTCTGCCTTCTTGTATTTGAATTATAATAGAACCAAACGAACGATTTCCCTTTTCTGCTATAGCAACCGCTTTAGCCTGTTCTTTTGCTTTAGCCGATGCTTTTGAAACTGTTTTTGCAACAAAGTAGTCTATAACAACCGCACCTGCAATAACAATTCCATATCCTACCCATTTCCATAGAACTGCATCTGTAGGTTCGGGAGTTGCAATATCTATAAAGTATTACTTTAATTGTTGCTTCTTTTTGCTAATCGTCCATCAGGGTCATTGTATTTTTACTGGATTGTTATTCGCATACCCGAACACCGCAAAGTTAAACGAGTTATACACCCCGCCGTTCAGTAATTTGCTTGTGTCAGTTCCGGCTTGCGGAATATACTCCCCCAGTGCCGGATCTCCACTCAGCCACCTACTGTACTTAGGGTCTGAGTAACTTGCCCAATAACTTTATAATCCCTCTTTAGTCCATATTACTGTTTCTTCATTTCCGAAAAACCACTTTTTTTATATCATCAGAAATTTTTAAAAAGAATATTCAAACTTTCCTGTCTCATCTTAATAAGAGAAATTTTTATTAAGATTGAACATTTATCATCATAGGTAAATCTTTTTTTACTACATAGCTACTGTGCATGCACAGACCTGAAAACAGTTAATAGAGTATCATCTTCAACTTTATGTTCTGATACTACAAAAATTTGAAACATCTTTGTATTCTAATATCATATTTAATGTACATCCCCATAATTCAAATATTATGCCCAAGAAAATAATTAAATGAAATAACCTTTTCATATTTTACCCCCATTATTGTGTTAATGAATCATAGATAGGATCTGACGAAAACATTTGAAGAGCCTAAATCAACTTCTGCATTCCATCCAACTACTTCTCCAAAAGAACCATTAAAAGCTCCAAATAACCCAACTCTAAATGAAGCACCAAAAATATCTTTAACTTCGGCTTTTTATTCTTTCAAATCCTTTTTATCCTTATGTTGAGTTACCCGCCCATCCGGATCCACATACTTCACAGGATTATTGCCAGCATAATGGTACACACTCAAGTTTAAGGTGTCATAAACCCCGCCCATGCCCGGTAAATTCTCGTTATCTTTTTTTCGCTTCGTCGTTTACCGGTGCTTGCGGTACATAGTCGTTTAACGCCGGATCCCCACTCAGCCACCTACAATGCTTATGGTTACAGTATTTTGCTAAAGTTTCACACTTAGCCATACGTATACTAATAAAAATCTAGCATAATTAATCCTATCTTAAAATCCTCACAATTGCCATTTATATCACTATACATAAACAAAGCGACTTCTCTCTTTTTCAATCTTCTTCCCTAAAAATATAAGATGTATATTCATTGCTATATTTTTCCCTTTTAAAAATCCATTTATACCTTTTTATACAACTGTTTATACAAAAATCAACATTTTTCAACATTATGAGTATTAACACTCAATAGTTCTTTATTATTTCCTCCACATGCCATACTAAATAGAAAATCTATATAGGCATCAGTGCTTATTAATATTACTATACCTGAACAAGCACGCACACAGAATACACTCCAGCAAAAATCATATTTTTATTTCTCATATTTGTATGTCCTTATACTGCCCCAAGTTATAAAACCATACAGGATCGCCTTTTTATGAACAAAGCTAGGATCAGGGTTTTGCATTAGGCATTGGGGCTGCTAAAAGCTCCCCAGTAAAACCTGTTACCGTTACCCCTTTAAAATATTGTGCAAAAATAGTCTGCAATAGTTCTTTTTCCAAAAATTTCTGGAGAAAATTTAAACTACTTTCTGATGCAGTTTTACAAACCATTAATCCTTGCACCATCATTAAAAAGCATCCCGATTCATAGAATTTAAATCACCCTCATACAGCAATTCACGTTTTCCTTTTCCTTCACCAGAACCAATAACAGATGCCTTTCCCTCCATGCGAGAAAATACATCCAGTTGGTCAATATTACCAGATGCTAAAAGATCTTTTAACTCCTCAATACTATCAATACTTACAACATTAATAGTATCAGTTTTTTGCATTAGTTAAAAATCACTCATTTCAATCACCTTTATATACCAAAACAATACGAACATCCCCATTACTCGATTTGAATAGTTCATAATTTATGCCACATAAAATTTCACTTAAATTGTACTTGTCAATAAATTCTTTATCAAACATCCGAGAAAAACATCATAATAATATATTTTGTCTTTTGCAAAAAGTATTTAATATCACATATGGTGGTGCGCTACCTCTTTTACCCTGCATCCAGTCATTTTCAACTTGAATTAATAAAATAAAATTTTTATACAGTGATTTTTCAATATTTATTTTCCATATTTTTGCATAAGCACACTGCCACATAGATACTAAACTTAATTCTTTTCATTCTTATTTCCTATTTTTAGAGAAATATCCTTAATACTATAACATATATGCCGTTGAAAATCAAATTCCATATCATTACCGTTTATATCAAATGGTTTGATCATATTATTTTTTATTAAACTAATGATAAAAATATTCTTGTTCCGTCATTTAATTAGTCTCCAGTGGTTGATTGTTTTTAGTGGTATCCTATCATCAGGGATTTTAAATCCTCGTTTTATTATCTTTTATAGCTGCATCTGCAACGTTATTAACATTTTTATTAAAATTTTTCTCTAAATGCTTCTTCTTTGACAGATCCAAGTATCTGTTGGTTCCCCATGCAGACATACTGCCATCGGATCACATATTTCACCGCGATTATTTCCCGCGTAATGATACACATGCAGATTGACGGTATTAAACACATCGCCCATTCCGTAAGTTTTCATTGTGCTTCTTCGCTTCATCATCGATTGGAGCGACTGGGATATCAAAAGATAACCATAAAACTTTAATTCGTTTCCAACACATTCTCGAAAAATGGATCATCAATTTCCTTGTAATATTCAACAACTCTTGAAGATGCTTTTAATTTATCATCAAGTATTGAAAAGATTAATGTTACTAAAAATCGGGATATTTTGACCAGTCTTCTTGTAAAAAATAATTTTTCTCGCATTGATATGCTTTGTCATTTTTGCATAGCCGATATACACTTCATCGCATAATTCATATTTTTCCTTTTTGTTAATTATCATAACCAGTTTTTCCAATATCACTTTCTCATCGTGATATGTACATCACGAAATTTTCCGGAATCCAAAAATAAAACTTTCCGGCATCCATTGATAAATTCTGTTATGATATTCATTAAAATTATGAGAGCTTCGTTATTATTTGAATCGCTTTCAGCGACTTCTAATAATATATTAATTCTTTTATCCATAACCCTTCCATATATCTATTCTATTAAATTTGGTTTATTCCTGGCTTTTGCATATCAATTCTATAATTTTGCCCATTATAATTAAACCAAACCCTCATCTGCTTCTGATCACACGTACCTGTTGTTGTTTTAGTTTGGATATTTTTTACACATCTTTATTACTGCTTCTTGAAACGTTTTGCTCTTTGCCATTTTCCCATATCCTAATGTATTTGATAACATATTAACCTGTTCATGTAAAGCATCTTGTGCTTGACTTTTTCCGTAGAACATAACTTACTCGAAAATATTTATAGAAAAACTCAAGAGACTTACCAAATATTGCTATAATAGTCCAGCCTACGATAAAAAAACGAACTCTTCCGTATTTAGAGCAAACAGTATAAATATAAAACAGATAATAAAAATTAAAAACCACGTTCTCTTTTTCATTTTTACTAATTTCCAAAAAATACTAATTATATCAGTATCAGTTGTTATAGTAGAAAAATAATTCGTTTTGACATTAAATTATTTTTGCACTTACTCCAAGTAATTTATTACATACGGCAATTGATATTTCGTAATCAGCTGTTGAGGCAAAAATTTTTCTGTCGATGTATCTAAAATTTTTACAAACATACTTTTTAGCTTTTTCAGTCTGTCCCAGATAATAAATGCAAATTGCATATCCACAGTATGAAAAAGAAATTCTTGTTTGTTGAGACTCATATCAGCTTATATACATTGATACAATCAGTAGAAAAACTTCTAATGATATAATTTCTTCAAAATACATTTTTCTTAATACATAACATTGCTGAGAATATCCGCTATTCCAATTCTAGTCTATCTTCCTTTTCTTCTAATAAAAACCCTGTAAAACTTTTTCAATTTTAGCTTTTTCTATATCTGTAATATTTTGATAATCTATAGAGATCTTTCAATACTCCATAAATCTTTTCATCCTTTGTGCTTGATTTGAACATGCCGGCAAAAACAAATCTAAAGTTACATACACTATCAACAATATCTTGTTTGTTTTCATTTTACCTTAATCCTTTCTCCCTTACCTTTTTGTCCTGTAAATGTAACGACTTTTAAAGCTTTGAAACAGCTGCAAGTACATAAGGTAAAATAACCAATAAATCTAATCCTAAATCAGCAAGAGCACCGCTAAATGCATCATCACTTTTTGTTATCAATTTCACTACGCCTCATCCTCACAATTTTATTTTTACTGTATAGTTCGTTTTTACAAGTATGCATTTGATGCAAGTATTCAGATTTTATCACGGACTGTGTTCATATATAACTATAGTATTTCTATCAACAAACATCATTGACTTTTCCCAGTTGTCTATATAAGAGAACACATCAAAATTTGGTAGAGCTAAATCAGTAGTATGTTTTTACTGGCATGAGTGCGCACGTAAATTTTATCAATATCAAAGGATGCGGCAAAATCAACACTACAAAAATTCAATATAAATTTTATCATATTCCGCAATATTTTTTATGCTTTCTTTATGCAGGTGTTCACAGGAATTCAAGTCAGAAATGATAAAACAATAATATCGTCAGGTTTTTACATCGCTCAGAAGAATATACCGAATTGTCGCTTCTAAATTATCACACACGATTTTCTCATCAGCTGTAACAGAAAATCTCCTTTCAGTTCTTTTTCTGTAAAATGTTTTTATTACCAGCGTTTTTATTATCGGCTTCTTCATATTCTTCAAAGAATCGATATGGTATGCCAAAGCGTTCTATCTGAATTATTTTCGTAACAAAACTTCTATGTCAATTTTTCTCCGTTTGCAGTGTAATTAATGCCGACACATCTCTATTTCTGGCTCGATTTTTATTTTTACAGGAAAAATGCTAAACAAAAATAGAAAGCACACACATTTTAGTATATTTTGATTAAAAACACACATGAGTTTTATCCTCCTTCCTTAACGGTAAGCCGATTTCTTTGCCAGAATTTTCATTTTTCTTTTTCAACAGCATTTCCGTTTTTCCTTATGAATTTACGGATAAATGACCTGATAACTCATGTATCAGTACTACGCATGCAGAAGTCTGCCTTATATCACCGCTATCAGCATCTGTGTAATAGGCTGTTTGAGGATTTATTGCTATAGAAGCCTCTCAGAGATCATAGGGTTGTATATCCTCCATCAATAATATTACCATATTCATCTGTTGTATTTTTACTAACATAATTTTTATATTTGTTTTTATCTGATATCGCATCAACGAGGTCATGACTAAAAGTTTTAGACCCCTTTGAATTTATGCTGCTTTTTGTCAGAATTAATCTGTTGCCTTTTTATAGTAAATTGAAGATACGAGTATTTTGTTAATCTCAGCCAATAATGTTTTTATTATTTGGATCTCTTGCACGATACATCTATCTCCCTTCCATCCGGATCCACATACTTCACGGGTTATATAGCTCGAAGCCGCGCTACGAATATCCCGCGTAATGATACACTTGTAAGGTTACAATATTAAATACTCCTCATGCTTTTAGCTTCGTCGTTTATCGGTGCCGTTATTAGGAAGGAAAGACACTTTTGCCAGACAAAACTTTCTTTACCTCGAAACGTTGTTGGTTGTTTACTCCCTATGCCCCCTATCTTCAAAACCGCTGTTTAAAAAGGGCCGGAGCAAGCATCTACCCTTAAGAATTCTGAAGCTTTTTATAGTTTTTATTATTTAGTTTTATTATTGCACAAAATATCAAAAATAAACAAGTATCGACACTTGTGCTATGCTTGAAGCTGCGCCTTATCGGCTTGCTGCCCCAATACCGCTCAAATCACTCGTCCGAAGGGGAGATAGTTAGGCTGTGGATAAAAATAATGGTTTATTTTCATAGCATTTTATAGCTACAAAACATCGTATTATTTAGTATATAATTTACTCCTCTAAGAGACATAAATAAAAACAATCCCTTGTTTGTTCTAAAACGATAATTTTCCTATAGAAATTAATTTTTCCCGTTCTCAGCATCTTTTTAAATCATTTTTCATCATAAACCAAGACCTGTTGGTAATCAAGAAATCCTGGTTCCCATGCAAATAGTATATATCCATCGATTATTTCTGTATTATCATCCACTCATGTGGAAACCCTCCAACCCATACATTTGTTTTTATCTACTCGTCTTTCAATTTTGGAACTTCGATAAGTAAAAGCAACCTTATCTTGCTAAATTAAATTTAGATATCAGATAGAATAACTGCCAATAATTGAAAAATTATAATTGAATATCGCTTTTTGCAAAGCTCAATACAAATAATGAATATATGACAAAAATGCAAAAAGAAAAATACTATTATAGTATAAGGAATAAGTCCAATTCGTCTCACATAATAAGACAGTAGTAGATAAAACCAGCACAAGAATATCAATTAGAAAGTTTATATATTTATATTTTCATGCTTTTTCAACCTCACTATGAAATCAATACAATCTAAAGATACTATCCCTAATGGAGCGATACGAACGAATAGCTCGTCCTTCTGGAGTTACAAATCCTGCAGAGAAGCTCAAGCTTGGGCTGCCCTGTGTAGCATATCCTTCTGAACATGTTTTTAGATTTCCAAGATTGATAGATATCAAAACCTAATCTTGCCTCACCCCAGTAAAGTCCATTTTTCATCCACATATCCTGCATGATAGTTTCCAACATCTCATTGTGATACGAATATTTTATTTCACATCATGTGACTTCTAAGCGGATACTGCCTCCTATGGCGGTGTTTATTCAAATCATCACCTTTTTATCACCTTTCCCATATCCTTAAAATCATACTTTTTACCATTTCTTGCATTATACATATAAGAAAAATAAATCAGGTGTATGCAAATTGTTATGAAATCGCTTCCTGACATATCATTTGTATCTATAATAGCCCCCTCAACTAAGGTATCATCATAGAATATTCTGTTAACATTTGCTCCAGAATATCACCAGAGCGTTTTTCCATCCTTCATTATATAAATATTTTTATCAGAATTTTGCTTCTCCACCAGACACAGTGTATGTTCCATCTCCATTATCATTGACTTCCAGAAACATTCCATCCGGATCCGTATACTTCACCGGGTTATTGGCTTTGAAGCTCGCTATCGCTTCGCTGCCCGATGCCCGCGCTAATGGCACGTCGCAAAGTTCACGGTGTTATAATCTCGCCTTCGCCAGCCGAAGAACCAGCCATATAATCTGTAATCGCCGGATCTCCGCTCAGCCACATACTGTTGATTTAGTTTTTCGCTACTTATTTTTAAATCATACTTACTTTTTAATCAAGGATCAATATTTCTGTTATTATAGATATTTTTATCATACTTTGTTTAAAAGCCGGTAATATTTTCTGTAAAAATACTCTTATCATTTATGCTTAATGCTATTAATTCATCAATATGATCCCAATTATTATGAAATTCATTTTGAAAATCAATAGTACTTTGATCTTTTATCAATTTATATATTCCCCATGTATTTTCTAAAAAGTATACAAATCAATCTTTTCAAGTTGCACTGAATAATTTGCTCAATAATTTTAGACACCTAAATGAAAAATCCATATATATTCCTCGTTTCTATTGTGGTGTAACAGTAATTACTTTCACCCAATTCATTTACAATGACTTTTGCTTCGTCTGTACAAATAAATAAAGTCGTATTTGCTGTATTGCAGGTTTTCTAGTACCATGTTTGATAGTTTCTTCCAACAATCATAGGAACAAGCTTTCTCCGCCATTCTCTTCAAAAAGCATGTCTAGAATATTCAGCCCACCTATCATAATAGGCGCTTTTTGCTGCTGTTTCTGTAGTTTTTGCAACAGATTGCTTTATTACATTAAATGCAATTTTTCCAAATGATTTTAATATTTTTCCAACGAGTACAATATCGACGAGAAGCATGTTTTGCACTATTCGGATCAATGATATCATTTTTACTTTCAATACCTTTGAAAAATATTTCGTCATCACATCGATATAAATAACCATTTGGATTCTGTTCAAAAATACCCTGTACTTGTTTCCATGTATATTGTTGTTTTAAAACTGGAATCATTATACTCATCAAGGGTAATTGAGGAATTATATAGTTCCCGCCCATCCGGATCCGTATACTTCACCGGATTGTTCCCCGCATAATGGTACACGTGCAAGTTCACCGTGTTATAAATCCCGCCCTCGCCAGCCGAAGAACCAGCCATATAATCTGCGAATCGCGGATCCCCTGCTTAACCACCTTGAATACTTCGGGTCCCAAATACCTAGCACCATAATAGCTAACCTGTTTCTGTGTCAAGCTCCCATTTCACAAATAGGCGGATGTCTACTTCATCTGCTCTACCTATTTTCAAAAGTCCTGTCTGTGGTAATTTCAGATAGTGATAGCTTTTTGCGTGAGCAACTTTGAGCGACGGACTCGCTGACATTTGTGCACTATCACATTATGTAAAGCACACAAGCGTCAGCATCGCGCTTCTCAGGGCTCCGCTATCGCTTCGCTGTCCGCGTGAGATAGTTTAGTTGTGAATAAATGCAAAAATTGTTTTCATAATTTTTCTTTCATCCCAAGAATTTTATCAATTAGTTTTTAATTTTACCTCCAAGAGTTTTATTTTCATATAATATCATATTTCAACTATTTACACATTTCTTTTATTATGTCGTTAAAATTTAATAAAACTTTCAATAATACTATCAACATGAGACCTATTATATATGATGAGTAGAAAACTATAGTATCATGTAATTTTCTGAAAAATAAGTGCTCTAAATATTAGGAATATACTTCCTATCACCATTAAAAATAAAAACAAGTATTTGTTCAATCATCATTTACCTCATTCAATTAATTTTTATAAACATAATCTCTTCTCTTAATTCCTTTATTGCTTTTTAGCATTCCATGAATATGATGTAAGATCCATCCCATGCAGTAGTAAATTTTACATCTCCATATTAATTCTGTCATACGAAAATTTTTGCAAATTTATATAATGCCGAAACATTTTTCATGACTATTGAGAGGTAAGTTCTCACCAACTAATCTGTCTATTATTTTTCCATACCTATCCCATTATTATCGGATAGTTGAGAATATATATTGAAAACTCCACCCATACCTTAGCAAGTTCTCATTGTGCTTTTTATATTGCACCTGAATAATTAACATAGACATATCTTGGTAAATTGTCAACTTCAATAAATAAAAACCGTTTTTTGAACACCATACACACGCCCTAAAACGCAATAATCTACAACTATTTCTAAATCACTCTTAATATACGCTACATAAAAACTCACTCTAGATTTGTATAAACTGCTCTTACCGCAATAGTGTATTTCTTTTCATAGCTTTTTCCAGCTATCATTTCACATTCTGTTTTATCAATTTCACAAAAGAAACATCTTTTAACAAAGCGATGTATTTTTCTTTTCACTATCCCGGAACAAGTATATATGGTAGTTCTATAATATCATTATCAAGCGTACACTCCTTTGTTGTATACTTTTTATTCATCCAGTCATTTTATATCTTTTTGTCGTTGTGCAGGAAGATAGCAATAGTATAAGAAATACATATAAAAATGAAAGCAGCAAATATTTTCTCATAATTCTATTCCTCAATTATTTTAACATTCTTTTTTAAAATATCATCAATATCTTCAACCTTTTCCCCAAAACTCTGCCATTATGTTTTTATCCCAAGTTTCTTTTGGGCTTGTTTTTCTAGAACCATCTGGATATTTTTCTCTCTTCACTACATATCATCTAAATACATAAAATGACCAACTTCGTGAGCTATTACCCATTTCTGTTTTTCTTTTCGTTCCGCTTCTGTTTTACCGTCTTTTATAGATTTTGGCTGAATAACTCGCAAACACATATGAAGTTCCCTCTCTATTTGAAAATCGCACTCTATTTTTCTACCTGTTTCCTTTCCTCAACTATTAATGTTACATTTTTATCACCGTATGTCCCTGTCCAATAACTCTTCCGCAGCACTTTAAACAGTGCCTTTTGTTCATCTGTTGTTCTTTTTAAATTTTACAGGAATTATTATAGTATATTATTTCCTTCTTGTGTTATTTCAGCATACTCCCCAGTCGGGTCATTGTATTTTATCGGATTGTTATTTCCGTAGTTAGAAGACTTGCAGATTAGTTGTGTTATACACCCCACCGTTCGGCAGCTTGCTTGTGTCGGCTCCGGCTTGCGGAATATACTCTCCAAGAGCCGGATCAGTAGAAAAGCCACCGACTATAGTTCTAGTTTTTTATCCTCCTCCGGGAAAGGAGCTTTCCCAAAAAGCTTAACATATAGTTTTTGAAAGCTCCAAAGCTTCTTTTGATAATTGTCTGCTGAATGCACCGGAAGCAATACAAATTTACTCATTGCCGTTTTTGCGCTCCTCTTCCTTTTGTATCTACTGTGACCGGAGAGAGTGGCTCATTTCTTTTTAAATTTCTTCCAATCTTTTCTATTATATTTTCAGTATTATTGATGTGATTCCATAACCATGCTTGACATTTTCGACAACATAAAGTTATTTTTCGAAAAACAATCGTTTTTCATTATTATAAAAATACGATGTGCTATTATAATAACAACGACCTACACCTACAAGTTCATCCCAATATTTTTCCAGAGCATTTAATAATTGTATTTGAAATTTATTGTGAAAATGATGATACAAAAAGTACTTTAGTAATTCGATACCAAAAGCAGTTAATATAAGCCATGAGTTTTCTACTGCTTTTTCATATACCATGACACCACATCCGATGTATAAACTTCTTCGTATAAAATATAATCACTTAAAACTGATGGAGCATCTGGTATCCCTCGTAGCATATACATCGTCCAAAAACGATTGGTGTATCCTCAGTAACCTCCATCATTTTATCGGGAGCTTGTATTTCGTTGATAAAATTTTTCATAAAAACTATATTATGATTTTTCAATGGTCTTAATCTTTTTATAACTTCGTTATATGATCCAAATAATATGCAGGTATTTTCACTTTTAGTCTCCTTGGTTTTATGGTACCAGAATAGATGCCGGTGCTAATGAAGGACACACGACAGTAACTAGTGCTGTTCTGACGTTTATATGTAACATATAGCACAATTGCAGTGCATGCAGATGCAGCTATAACAACTTTTCCCTTTGATGAATCTCGATCCAGGATTAGTGATCTTGCCATACAAAATAACACCAGCTTCCGGACTATGGTAGAACACAGATGTGTTTTCATTCAAATCAAAGGATCCAAATGTTCCGGCTGCATCGCTACTTTCCCAAATGTATATCACTTTCACCGTATTTTTAGTATAGACATATACAGCAAGCATCTCTCGTGCAACTTTGGCACCTTGGGTCAGGTTTTATTTCATAGAGTTCATTTGTTGTCATATTCCATATATCCGGTTTTAGTCCTAAATCAGTTCTTCCAAGTCCTTTATCTCACTTTTACCTGCCTTATGAAACTCCCTCGACATAGAAATCGTGTTACCGGTAACATTTTCATATTCATGGAGCACCGTCCAAATTACGTTTTGCAAAATGAAATTTCCCATCCGGATCCACATACTTCACAGGATTATTTCCCGCGTAGTGGTACAAGTGCAAGTTTACAACGTTAAACACCCCGCCCATTCCGTGTAAGTTTTCATTGTGCTTCTTAGCATCATCGTCAATGGGTGCTTTTTGGTAGTATAATCATTAACCGCAGGATCCCACTTAGCCACCTGCCGTACTTTCGGATCCAAGTACCTAGCACCATAATAATACAAACCCGTTTCTGTGTCAAGCCCTTTCCGGTGAAGCGGAACGGTAACTTGTCTACGCCGAGCGGTTTCTTCAATCAGCCCTGCGGGCTGCTTTGCAAGGAAATTGATTATCGTCGTCAAAAACAGCATAGCAGTTTTTGACTTGTAAGTCCATAGCTCTCCGTAGGGGCGTGTATTCGATGTGCTCGTACTTTTCACCCTTAGCGTTTGTTATAAACTGTGCACTTTGCAAGTGGTCTGCGTGGTAGTAGTACAGCTTCGCCGCCTGCTCCGTCGTGTCTACTCCCGCTTGGTGCGTAAGGGCTGTCACAGCCGTGAGTTCCCCGACAGATATGCTTACCAACCCGAAGCCCTTGTTCGTGATTTGGCTCGTGGGCAACTTGTTGCATGCTGTAAAAGTTATTGAAGTAAAGCGTTTCGCCGTTTGTCTGCTGACAGAATTTTAATGCCCGCCGCCCATCTTCTCCATAGCGGTGAGGTTACGGTTTTTCACCGTCGCGTGAGCAGCTCAGTAAGTTTCGCTCGTTCCACTCGTAGTCCCTGCGGTAGCCACTTTTCTTACCCGCCTGAGTGCCGGTATCGGCAAGGTTCGCTGGGTCTTTTTCAGGAGGAGCTAAATCAACCGTAATCAACGCCGTACACATCAAGGTCTTCAAAGTACGTATTCATAAAATCCTCGCATTATCATGGTATTAAATTTATTTTCCATCAACTCGAATATCTACTCGATCACCGTTCCCATTTTCTATTTTTGAAATGAGCAATAAGTAGAACTCACACTACTACTAGCCATACATTTGTCAATCCACTTATTTGCTTTTTCTACAATTAAGTTTTTCATGTACCGCATGTTCTTTTGCACAACAAAATAAACTCATCGTATGTTAACGGATCTGAAAAACTCTTTTTCAACTTTTTAATACCAGCCAATAATAGTCAGCATTCAATCCATTAGCGTACAGAATAATTTTCATTGTAATTATACAACATACTCCTGATGTTTTTTGCGGACGCTGTTTTGCGGTAATATATTTTTCATCGGTCTTTATACCACAAAATTTTAGCACAATGTCAGCAGCGTCTCCTGGTGATACAGCAATAATCTTCATAGTATTGACAAACCGTCTCCTAAATCCACTTCTGGTATAAAACATATTGCCTAAAACTACAAAAAGTATAAAAAGAACGAAACCTATCAAAGTGCAAAATAAAACTTTTGTCGCTTTTTGTATTTTCACTCGTTATGGTTAAAATAAAGCCTATCATTAAAAGTGCAGTAATGAGGCACTATCATTATTGGAAAAAAAGAAAAACCAGCCATGTTTATCTCCACCATGCTCTTTTTAGCTGTTTAGATCCATAGATATTGATTTCATATGGTGTACCCTTGCCTGCATATATGGAACCGGCTATTGCAACGATATTTCTGAACACAATTTTTAAGACTGTTCAAGGTTTCATATCAAAATCATATGTATCGGCATAAGCACGACAAGTATCATTTGGATATCGAACAAAGGTTAAATTTCCGTATACTTTTCCACCTTCGCTGCCAAGGAAAAGCAGATTAAAAGTGTATTCTTTCCCTACATAATCATCTCCCAAAGAATAAAGCATTGATATATCAATAGAATTTATATCGACAAAAAGCTCATTGCCATGTCCGTTTTCTATACCAATTGTTAGCTTCTTCTAATGTTAATTTACCATCCCAATCAGGTCTACCACTTAAAGCATTAAAACTTTTCATGAAACCTATTGTAAGCATTCTGTCCGTTCAAACCTTCAATTCTAAATTTTTATTCTTGCATCCTCTAGGCTCATTTTTGCATCATAATCTTCTTTATTCATAATAAAGGCTTCCTTGTAATCCTGAATTTTCGGTTACGCCAATTAATCTGCCTTCAATATCGTATACGGGATTTCGTCCTGTCGGGTCATTGTATTTAACCGGATTGTTATTAGCATACCCAAACACCGCGAAGTTAAACGAGTTATACACCCCTGTTGTTCGACAGCTTACTTGAGTCTGCTCCAGCCTGAGGAATATATCCCCAACAGCCGGATCCCCACTCAGCCACCTACTGTACTTAGGATCTAAATACCTAGCACCATAGTAGTACAAACCCGTTTCTGTGTCAAGATTTTTCCATGCAAAACCTAAATGATGTCGTATTTAAGCTATAGGTACTTACTTCTGGAATGATGTTCTTTCGACTTTTTACAGTAACATATTACATCACTGCAAAAATCTTTATCTGGAGCAACAATACTTTTCAATTCCAGATACGAAAACTTTTTAAAAATGGAATATTTAAATCACATAAATCGCTAATGTCTGAAACTGAGCCAGTGTGCCTGAAGCTTACTTCTTCAATATCGTGTACTTCAACAACACTCTTTTTGAGAGAACCATGATTTTTAGTTTTAATGGCAAAAACCTCCCTATAGTTCTCTACCATCCTCCCGCACAACTTTAACACGATATGCAAAAATGGATTCAAATTCAAAAAGGCAAGACATATTCACCTCTCGTTACAATCACATACAATGCTCCTTTCAAAGCCAGAATCCACTATAATCATAAGCGAACATATCAGCGAATAAATAAAAGTATAAACCGCGAGTATCATCGCAGCAGCAAATAAAATCAGTAATAAAAATTATCAAAGTAATTATCTCTATCTATGGGATTCCTTTTAAAGCCAATTTATACAATTTATAATTGTACTGAAAACCTTTATTTGTCTTTTCTTCTATCCAAATTTTTTTCCAACATCATAAGATACCGTTGCCATAAATGCTACATTAAGAGCCCCTACATATATTACAGAAAAAGATAGCAATTTTGTCATACAGCCTATATCTTCTAAACACTTACAAACACCAATTTCATATCCACTCCAGCAAAAATTAAGCCTCATTTCAAAAGCAGCTCCTTTTTATCGTTGTCCAATCCACATACTTTAAATTCACTCTGCGTCTATACCCTCGACAAAGTTAATGCGAAAGCTGCGATGCCGTTATCGATTTAATCGTATCACAAAACAAAATAGATTCCAGTAGTTTTGACACAAAAAGCTAAAAACTTTTCCCAAGGCTTTTACATTATGAACATAACTAGTATGATTTCTGTATATTATGCCAACATTCAAAAACAGTAAGAGTCTCAAGATGGTTAAAGCTTTTTACGGGAATCGGTTTGCGTCTGTCTTTTAATATTTTTAACTTCCACTTTAGATAAAAACTTTGAAATAAAATCCTTCATAATATCATCTATATCATCTCAACTTCCGCAATTGCTCGCATATGTATTCATTAAATCTTTAAGTAGTCCATAATCTAAAGTTTCAACTTATTTCGCATTCACCAAATATTTTTACACTCAGACGATAACCAACCATTATGCTATAATAAATTTATACCATGGCAATCGGCTATTTTCCTTGAATGTTAAACTTTAAACTTGCCGACTTCCGAAGACACGTTATCAATCGCATCTTTGTTCCGCTGAGTAATTTCATTTACTTCCTGCACTGCACGACTTATCTGCACAGCACCAGCAGCCATTTCGTTCATGCTATCAGTGATAATCATCGTTAACTCATCGAGCTTACGCATCTCTTCTGCAACTGCACGCCACCGCGGAGCATTTCAGCAGAACCAGATTGAACTTCCCTGCGTTACCGCATTGATATCCCGAATTGCCGATAACACTTCGCACTTCCGTGTTCCTGCTCTTTCATTGCGTCATCAAGTTCGCACTCATCATTTTTACATGCTCGGAAAGTTCAAAAATAGAGTTAAACTTTTTCTTCAACAGTTTTGACAACCTTGAGCAGCGTTTCAATTTCCGGAACCAAGCGTCTTTAACGTTGTAGTAATATTTTTGCCTTGAGCCGAAGACTCTTCCGCCAACTTTCGGATTTCATCTGCAACAACGGCAAAACCTTTTCCCGCTTCACCTGCGTGAGCAGCCTCGATTGCGGTATTCAGTTTGCCAAAGGTTTGTCTGGCTCGCGATGTTTTGAATAACATTACTTGCTTCGATTAAAGCCGCCTGACTCTTCAGCAATTTTGCGTTACTGTATTTGAAGTTGCAACTGCACCTTTTCCGTCGCTGAGTTGCCTGTACCCAATTTTTAATTGAATCGTCAGTTTTATCGATGGTTTTGTGTTATCGAAGCAATATTTGCAAACCATCTGCTCAATCGCGGAAGACGACTGTGCAACTGAAGCAGATTGCGTTTCGATACTGCCGTTCAACTGTTTTATCGTGCGGATAATTTCTTCCATCGTTGCAGCTGTTTCAGTAACGCCTGCTGCCTGCGTCATCGCTTGTTGCTTTACACCTTCGATATTTGCACTGATTTGTCGAATCGAGCTTGCCGTTTCATTTTGAGTTCGTCGAAAGAAACGAACCGACTTCCTCCATTTCAGCCGTATTCCGTTTAACACCAGAAAGAAGCTCGACAGTATTTTTATGGAAAATATTGAGCCTCACCGCAAGAATCCCCAGAACATCTCGACGCGTTACCTCCAAGTGCTTGACGGCAAAATTTCCAGACGCAAGCGTATCTGTAAACTCCATCACCTCGTCAATAGTTTTGCTCACTCCGCTATACATTGTGTAATTTATAAAAAGTGCAAACAACAAGCGTCAACAATGCAATCAGAATAATCTTTTGCAACGTTTGCACATATCCAAAACCGTTGTAAAAGCATTCCAACAAATGGAGCCACGCACAACAATATAATCGCCGAGAAAATAACTTATCAGCATTGTGCGGGTAATATACGACATGGTAATATGCTCTTTTTCTAAAGGCAAAAACGACATATAACGCTCGGTTCTCTTCGTCCACAAAATATAGAAAAAGTGCGATGAAGTTCAAACAGCGATAGCACCTAACGCACGAGGCAATAATCTTTGCTGGAGAATGGATGCCCTAAACCAATACAACGCAGAAAATATTGCAATAGGAGTTAAAAATAACAGGCACAGCTAAACTTATTTTAAAGCAAATGCTCAATGCTTTATTTGTTTCATCGATTCCGACAGAACCATCTTTATAATTTTCAAGCATATTTGTGAAAATTTTATAAACTACGCATGGTGTTGATAGATTGAGAATAAGAGTAACAAGAGACGGAAGTGACGAGAAAAACCTTGAAAGCTCTTCGATTGGAAATTATTTTTGTATACCACGCATACAAAAAGTAAACGCAAATGTACCATTAAATATATATTCAAAAACAAAAATCGATTTCGTGGTTTAGGAATAGAAACATTGCTCATAAGTTTAACGTCCTTTTAAATAAAATAATCTATCTCACAAGCCACTTATCAGCTTACAGACAAAAAGCACCACACAATCACACGCAAAAGCGTACAAAAGTTGAAGCATGGTGGTTGATTATATATTTATTTCCAGGTTATGTCAAGACTTTTTATAACTAAAATATTTCCAAAAGGACAAAAACGGATCGAAGGGATCTGAGACCCCTACCTACTGCTTAGAAGGCAGTTGCTCTATCCGAATGAGCTACGATCCCAATTCGGGATGGAGGATTTGAACCCCTGATCTTCTGCTCCCCAAAGCAGACGCCTTAGCCCTAGGCTACATCCCGTCAACAAAAAGCTGAGTATACCAAAAAGCGTCTGTTTTGTCAAGCCCCCGCATTTTTGTGAAAAATATATTGTTTTATCTACCAGCACGTCCGTGGCGGTAGTGGCACGGATGCGGTTTAAGAATTGACGTCCTTGTCAATCTTAAACTGCGAGATGAAAAACATCGGCAATAAACATGATGGGCAAATTAAAATCCAGCAGGATTTTAATTTGCCCCGTGAGCTGCACTTTCGGTGAATGACAACAAAACACATTATTTTGGTGAGCTTGATTTTTCGTGAATTTTGCTTGTCTTTGAAGGAGTTGTGCTTTTCGTTTGAATAGAGATCGGCTTATCTTTTCCGAAAAATGTCCCCCAAAAATACATAATTTTTGGCGTTTTGCTATTGACATATTTTTGATTTATGGTATGGTTACTGGTTGGATGAGCACTTGATGTTTGCAGTGCTTGGTACTAACCTCATAAAACGTAGAACTTTTTAGGAGGTTCATCATGCGAAAAACCTTTTAAGTTTGTTTTTCCTTTCTTTGTGCTTTTCCTGCAACATGGATATCAGCGTGCCTGATGTATCGCAGATGAACGGTGGCAATGTACGGCTTGTGCTTGGCGGTTCGCAACGGGCGTAACCGACGCGTGAAGATGGCTGAGCTTTTAGTAAAGCAGATTATGGTGCGTGTTAGGTTTGTTATTGATGGCATCGGAAATAGTGCGTCAGCAAAGGTAACGGTCTCGATATTTTCTGGAGAGATGCTCACGGTTTCAGATATCAAAAGTGGCTTTTATGAAAAGTATCGAAGTTGACATCATGGATAAGCTGTCGGCACATTTCGGCTGTCATGAAAAGCGTTACACTCTCAGCTACCGCCCAGAATGCTCTGACGCCCAATCGAGTAACGCCACATATTTTGGTGAAATCAGGTACAGTCGGTGACACAGCATGCAGTTTCGGACATTGCTGATTTGAGTTTGGGAGTTCACTTTCAACCAACGCGTTATCGCATAATTTCCAATTTGCCGGACTCGTATTTTTGATAAGTGGGGCTGTATGCTTTTACTATAACAATACTGATTTGTCTCAGATTTCGACAGATGAGTACTCAGCACATTGACTGGTACTGCCAAACGTGATGCAAGTTCAGCTGGTGCAGGTATACCTAGTTCTACGGGCTATATCTTGATCGCTCGAAAAACTTGCTCCACTATGATATAGACACAGTAAATAAAAACCAAGTTAAAAATCGTGGAAGATTAAGTGGACGAGATAGATGATACCGGCGAGATTGAAATAGAGGATTTTAATAATGCAAACTTGAGTTGTAAGCAAATCTGTGTTGACAATGGTGAGGTTTACGCTATCATGTCTGAAACCACTGCTACACCAGCAGCTTCAGTGCCCAATACTATAAAGCTTATGAAATTTACGATTAACGGCGATAAAGCGAGATTGGAAAGGACACAGAATCTTGGAAAATGTACATTGCCATCTAATATGACAGTGTTGGACATTGCGGATGGAAAGATATTTGCATTTATCGAAACAAATGATGAAGAAAGGTGGCGTTGGATCAAATGTTACCACAATCGTCTTTTAAAATTTTTGTGTTGAATGCGAAAAACCCAAAGGTTATTGACCAAGTGAAACTGGATACACAAAGTGCAACTATACAGAAGATGCTTGGAGTTCGTGAAAGTAAGGTGTACTTTGGAGTATTTGGTGGTGGTGGCAGTACTGCTGGCGATTACGTTGGAGTGTATGACATTGAAAAGAAAAGCTTCAGTAAGGTTGATAGCAAGGCATTAGTGGCTGCACATGCAAAAGATAAAGCCGAGTGTCAGCCCTGTGACCATTAATTATAGATAACAGGCGCGGGTGCCTTTTGGCACCTGCCGTGCAAAAGTTGGCTCTCGTGCTTTCTGGTTGATTGCGTGCGGTTATGGTGTCAGTCGTGCCTCTTTTACGGACTTTTTGCTGGCTGGTTTTCGGCTTGCAGAAATAATTAGAATTTGCTATAGTTGCCGTAACGCGTGATTTCCTAGAGCGTGAAATTTTGAGGAGTTTGTTTTATGAAAAAGCTTTTTGTACAATTTGCTTTATAGCTTCGATAGCATTCATAACTGGATGCAACTGGCGGTGTATTTTCCCGTCGAAAAACTAGCGGTTAGTGTTAGGCTGTGTGTGTCCGATGGTTCTGGTGAATACGAGATGCACTACTTCATGTGTGCGGGACTTTCCCAGTTATCAGCGATTTAGCGACTCGGTTGTTAAAGAACTGGACTTGAGCGTTATTTATCCAGACGGCAGCAAACACAGAATACTCGAGTGGCACATTGAAAATACGATGCGTCTTCGATTATAGTGGATGGGCTTTCTACTGGTGTGTACAGCTTTGAACTGAAAATCGTTACAACGTTTTCAACATACGAGGCTAAAGGCAATGGTCAGATTTCCAGTGCTCTGAGATAAACCAATTGTGCTTATAGGTTGAAAAAGGTAACCCGCATATTGTGCTGGTATTCAGATAATGCGACAGGCAGCACTGATGAGTTTTTATTTTGCACCACGGCAGAAAACTCAAAAGTGGTGTACTAAAAGTCGGCGGTTTGACTTTTAGAAACGAGCTCTGACCCGCAAAAACAGCTTTTTACCTTTGATAAACAGGGGCGTTTTTACTACATGGAACTTTCGGACAACACAAACTTTTATGACGGTCTTTTCAGATTCTGGTATTTTGCCCACACAGGGGCTTTGCGTTGATAAAACAAATAACCACTTGTATTATACTACGAACAATTCCAAGCGGTCTAAGACTCAATGCAAGTGTGATTAAAAAGTCGGTATTTCCACATTGGAAGGTCCGACAGGTCAGGCTTTCAGTCCTGGTAACGTTTTTCATGCCTTGCATATTTTTGATGATTATGTTGATAACCATATAAATGGTGCTAATGAGATATAAAGATAAGCGGTACATAGTGGGGTATCACGTTAGAGGCTCAGGGTCCGACGGCTGTGCCATCCCGTTCGGCTTTACTGCACAGCAAAGCTCACTAACGCTTTTCTGGGCAACATTAAGATTACCGATACAGTGTACATCTGGCGACATGGGTTGCAGGAAATATTGCTTTATGATATAGCAATGGTGAAAAATCACCGGCGAAGTGAGAAATATTTGTTTTGTGGCACGATGGAGCACCTCACTCACATCAATGGGAAATTATACAGTAACACTAACTTCATCAGTAGCACGTTTGACCATAAGATTAAAGGTTCGTCTGGAGGCAGTTATCCATTAACCGATTCTATACACTGTTGAATCAGGTAACAATGAACTATATATACGGACAGCGATTTTTGGGACACCGCGGGACTAAAAGCCGTACATTGCTGGTAAAGGTACTGTGACCTAAATATCAATAGTGTTCGACTATAGAAAAAGGGACAAAAAGACCTACTTTCCGTATTTAAGGGGTGAAGATGGAAACACTGTTACGATAAGTTTTAGAAAACGGAACACTTAGTTTATGCTTGAATATAAAAAGGTGGAGGTAAATTATGAAAAAGTTTTGTGCTTTTGGCGTTTGCTTTTTGGTGGCTGGTGTTTGCACAAAGTGCTGCGCACATTGAAGCAATTGTGAAATGAAGACGCTTTCAGTTGGTGAAGCGTGTTATTTGCGGCATACGTGCTGTGAGAAAATCACTGACGCCAGCCTCGAAAAAGGCGTTCGACGTGTTTTAGGGACACAAAATACTTGGCGATGAAAACGCTTTCAGGATACCGTCCGCATAGATGAATTTGCGAACTTTGTTGTACGGTCTTGGGATTGAAAAACTTGTGCATTCTGCTGTGAAAAAGCAACTCACTATGCACTCAAAACGCTTATCGGAATGGGTATCTAACAAAAGGATCCCGCCGTCTAAAGAGGTTTCTAGCAATGAGGCTCCGCATTTTGACTGAACTTTTGAATAGGAGTACACGATAACGAAACGCTTTGTACAAAAATTACGGCTTTGTCGCGGCATGTATCGCGTCACGCACCTATATTTGCGGATTGACGGCGGTGGCCTCGATTGCCGCAGGCATGGATGTGCAGTTGACTAAATTGCCGACTAGTCCAACTAGCGTGATTCTTTTGAGCTACTGGAGCTACCTTCAGCAAAATATGCGGATAGTTGGAAATTATAATTTCTATCTGGACACGTCCCATTTGTTTTTATTTTCTGGAGACTTTTCTGGAAAAGTAGCACTTTTATCAAAAATATTGTAGATATTGACCAGTTGAATTTTTCGGTTTTTGTTTCCGCTTAGCAATCATTTGTCATTTATCTTCGGACGTTTTCCAGTGGTCGATTATACAAATACGATACTAAAACAACAAAAGATTGACGGTGCAAAAGTTGGCATTGACTTTCAAACACGGCAAGCCAATTTTACGCTTGGTTATACGCTTTTGGAACACGCATACCAATCCGCTTTGAGCGCTGTCCCGATGAAATATTCAAATCCAGGGGTATAAGCCGTGTCGCCAGCGTTTATCATCACGATGAATGCGACGCAAACTTTATCTCGGAAAATACAGTCATCGGTTGGTCGAGTTTAAGGAGCTCAGCCGGAAGCCCAATCCCGTATCAACCGTACTTTACGGCGTTTGCTGGCGGGCAGATTATCCTGCTTAGTGCGTTTCGACCTTTCGACGACCTTTAATCGCGAGAAAGTTCCGTCACAACACGAGGACGCAGGTTGGAGGTCTCGCTGGCAACCTAATCCTATTATTCTTCCTTTGAGCCGCGTATCTGTCGTCCGGGTTCAGCGCTGTAGGCGTAAGCGGTGCAAACTTGAATCGGCAAAGGAAGCTTTTGTCGGATTTTTCGTTTGGCGCCTAAAATCAGCGGGATTGTTCCGTCGGATGTTGTTTTCGTCGACTTTTGGTACACTAAAACCGATTGAAGACTTGCATTTGAAATTCACGACGGATTGCATACTTGAAAGGTCTGGAAAGCCCACTGACTGGGGAGAGAAAGTCAGGCTTGCAGTGCTTTAATTTGATTAGAGTTTGACGCAGTCTTTTATCTCAATTTGAATTGGGACATGTATTGGGGAAAAGGACGAGGTGCCTGGGTTCTTTGTAGCTTTATGCTAACTTTCTGATAGGGAGTGGAAAAATGAAAAGCTTTGTATGGGTGCGTTGTTATTTACAGCGTGGTTGTGTGTTTGCGGGTTGAAGCTGAAATTGTTTCGTGCTGAGGGCAAAGTTGTACTAAATCCCAAGGGCGTGCGTGTGGCATACTGCAGCGAGCGGCGAAAGAAATTAGCGCAGGGAGGGCGTACTGCATTGCGGGTTTTAAATCGATTTCGGTTACTTTTAAGATTGACGGGTCAACCTTTGTGGTCAATCCTCTCACTCGTTTGAAGCGAAGAGATTGTGCAGAAAGACACCGCGGTGTCATCACCGTTGTGTTTTTGGTCAATCAGAAGTATTAAAGCCGATGTAAAAACCTAAGACAACCGCAGTGCGAACTTTCAGGGTACACAAACCCCAGCTGCAACGGTCTTCTGTCCGCGGAACTGCTGGTGAGATTAATGTCATGCTGGAACTTTGGTGAGCAGTGGTCAAGCGCGTTTTGGGGAGTACATGTCAGGTCCAATAGCTGCGCACATTCCGGCAGGTAGTCTTATCGCGTGAACGCGGACGGCAGGGTTATTGCACCTGCAAACTCGACGGCGTGCTTAAAACGCAAGCGAGTGTGTGCCTACGATTGCCGATACTGCTGCAATTCTAACGCCTTGCTGTGAGCCCACTGCCAGTCAGTCTGCCGGTACCAACAATAGACTGGCAGTTTAATCATCGCGAGGTGCAGGCCTGTCATAAATCGAGTGCACTGTGCGCGTAGTTTGAGCTTTCTAAAAGGTGCTTGATCAGGTGACCCGCCCGATAGGACGGGTTTTGTTTTTAGCTTTGGTGAATCCTTTTGCCTCACTTTGATATTGGAGCTGTGCTAAATTTTCTATATTTTGCAAAACTGGTCTCCTGCAAGGTTTTCCAACCTGGAAGGAGTAATGTGCCGGAATTTCGAGCTTTTCTTCGCGCTTGAATGACTCGGGAACTTCGCTGGGCGTAGCACGAGCCTTCAAGTTCACGAGATTGGTGTTCAAGCCGGAGCGCCATTCTGCTGGTTGTTCAAGGCAATACTCTGACGGTGTATGCATGATACATCGCTGGTCTCTACAAGCTTCCGCCGACGGACAATGATACTTATTACCGGGAACGCCTTCACTGTAAGCCGGGCTGACTTTCGCTGGATTTTGCGAGCGGGCTCGATGCTGACGATGGTCAATAAAGTCTCGAAAGTCATCGGATGCTCGGTTGCGTCGGCTGTTCTGAAATTGTACTAAGTGCAAAACGTTTCACGCGTATTTGAGATCTGTGAAGAACCAGGAGGTCGGCTTTGTCTCGGCATGTTCCGAGCTTCAAAAGAAATATTGTAAGACGCTGCTGCTGCCGTCGACGCCGTGAGCGAATGCTTCCATTTTCAACAAGCAACCATCTGCAGCGGATGCTCGCAATCGGCACACACAGCCGACTCCGGAAGTTTTCGCTGCAGTTTCAGAGCGCATATTTGTCGTCGGATTTGGGTTATAAACTTTGTTATAAATCCATTCTTCGGTTAATTTTGTTACCTTCGGCAAGTTGTTTAATAGGGTCTCGCAAGTTTCGCTTGACGGTATTAAAATTTTCAGCCGGAAGCAGTGTAAAGCCCGGATAAGTGCGGTAATGCGTGAGTCTTTGTACAAGGTATTGAATACTGTGTTTCGGTACTCTTTACATTTTCAGCCTCCTGATCTGATGATGCAGCCACTGTCTGTTTCCATCTTTATCTTCGCTTTGCTGTGTATAAAGCATGGGCGGCTCGATCTCTTTATGGTAACTTTATCCAACTCGAAAAGTTCTATTTTTGCTATCGTACGACAAGTCTATGGAGAGCATTGCAAAAGCTCATCAGCGGTAAGAGACAAGTGCACCAAGCTTTCCTGACATCTGGAAGTTTGATGGTGAAACGCTTTTACCGAGGCATCCAGGTAGTGAAGCAGTCGGTGTTTCAGGGTTTCCGACTCTTTACACCGCTCGCACCAGTGTGGTCATGGTTGTCCTGGAGAAATGCTTTCTTCGGCACATACGAGTACCGAAAGTTGTTCTGGTCATCGACGCTGCCAAACTTCAAACCAATATTGGTTTGCGATGCATTGCTCGATAAATTTCGGCATTGTATCTTTTGTTGACTGCCAGCTTTTTAATCGAAAATATCGTACCCAGACGAACCTGAGTCGCGTAATGCACTGTACATACTCGTCTGCAAATTTTGTCCATTCAGCTTCGAGCTTTTTCTCTCGATTGCTGTGTTATGATAATAGCATTCACATTTCTGTTGCCACACGAAATTAGCAGTGCCGCTATCAAAATCGCCAGTGTTTTGTAGATCATACAGTACTCCCTTTACGCTCCTTTTATTTTTGGAGCTTTCATTATACTCTCTCATTTTAAAATAATGCAAGTCTTAATGTAAAAGTCCCACAATCAAGCTTCCCAAAATGCTTCATTGTCGTCATTAAACGGACGTGCAGTTGATGTGAGCATTAAAATCCTCTGCAGATTTTAATGCTCACTAACATGTTCAGATCTAAATCCGCTCCGCTTTATACTCCAAACTCGCCACGGACGGCGGTTCACGAAAAAGCTATGTTGCATACGCACAACTAAACCTCATTAGAGCCTGCAACACAAATCGATAAAAACATTGACTACGCAACATAATGGACGAATGTTACGCAAAGTATCGCGAGTTGAGTTTACCGCTGCTCAAAAAGCTTTTAACAACCGCAAAAGCAAGCTATGACAAAGTTAGCTGAAGAAACAGGGTAAGATAAAAGCCACAAAGATTAATTTTACCCACTTGACTGAAAATGGACGATAATGTGAGCAATAAGCGGGGCGTGAGGTTGCCGAGTGTAACTGCGCACCACGCAACCAAAGAAAAGAGGTTTTTCAACCGAAAAAGTCCGGACGCAGGGCTCGGTTTGAACTCCTCTCATTTTTATTTCGCTTGAATCACCAGTTCCATATAAGCTATACCAGCTGTTTTTGGAACTGAACGGATACTGTCCCATCTCTATAATATCCATATTTTGATTTCAAACTGATGGTTTTTCAAATTCTGATAATCCGCATTTTCTTTTACTCTGTTGTGTTTTGTGTTTTTATAACGCTACGACATCATATACATACAATGGCTGCGTACTCCAGTACTCCCTTCCTTAAAAACTTGTAAGGAAAAATCACCACAAATATTGACGCAATTCTTCCTCGTACCTAGCACGTGCAAATTCTTCGTCCCAAGAATAATTGCCGTTATAATCCTTTTTCAAAAGAATTATAAACTATTTGTCTAAATTCCCTTTATAGGTGAAATCTTTTTCACTTGCTATTTTCTTTTATCCGATTGCAATCTATATTCTCTTGGGGAAAAATTTTCAAAATAGTATATATCCACCGTTTTGTAAAAACATTTGCATTTTGTCTCATCATCTTTTTCTGCATATTTTATAAATTTTATTTCTTTAGTCTCTTTATTAAATTCAATTTTACCGGTGAGTTTATGAGATTCAAAGCCATAATCATAAGAAACTCGACGGTGTTTCATTTGTTTTGAATTTGCCCACATTTTCTATTTCGCTTTGCCCAATAGTATGTTGGCTCGTTGAGCCTGCTCTTAGGTACTATCACTTTCTCGCATAAGTTCCTCTGTTTATCAGGGTTAGCAATTATCTCTATAAATCTCGATGGCTATCTCTACAGATACTTTTCATTTACATTCTACGATATTCTGCAGATATTGCAGATGATGAACATATAAAGAATTTATTTCACCACTTGACTGAAAATGGACGATAATTTCGGAGAAAGTGGATATTCTGCTTTGTAAGGAATTGCGTGTCAAAGTAGCTTTTAGCGAAGATGGGCAGGGTTCCTTTATCACTTCAAGAAAAAGTTTCGGCTGTAGCTTCTGTAACTTCCCCATTAGAAAATCCAACAAGAGCATTTGTATGGGTAGTTTTTCTATCTCCTCTTTTTATTATTTCAAAACAATCTGGCTTTTTGCTTTTCTGAACGAATCTGAATATATAAAGTTCTAGCTTTGTTCGCCACTACCTTTGCAGACATGTTTTATCGTTCTCTCCTTTATGGTTTCGATACGCTTTATCTCACCCTAACTCATTATCAATAAGCATGTCTGCTCGAAGTCAAATCGAACGAGGCAACATACACTTGATGCCCCTAAATCCGCAAGTCTCTCACACGGCAATCTCGTCGGCGTCGTGGTCTGCATTAACTGCCATTTTCGCACATAGCCTCCTGCATTGCCTTGATGTATCGATTTATACCCTTTTAACAATTCCGGAAGGTATGACTGCATATCAAGCTCTCTTGCGTCGTGCTACACGATGTCGGCAGTAATACCGTATTTCTCCGCACGTTCTATCGTGTCGGTTAGCTTCCAAAAGCTTTCTTTGTCAAGCGGGTTTGCCACCAGCCGTTAGTAGCGGCTGTGGGGTTTGCGTATTATGCAATTACAGGATGGACAAAAATATAAAAAGGTTAATTTACCACTTGACTTTTTGAAAATAGCCGATAATGAAGACGATAAGGCAGTGATGCACTGCTTTCTGATGAAGGGCGTGCATTCCCTGCGATGAGGTATCGCAGCTCTATTTTTGGATTTAATTGTTCATCTCGATTACCTTGCTTTTTATCAATCATAGGTAATGTTTGTGCTTTAGTACCTCTGTTTGCATTCTCTTATATCCGCAGAATGACTTTTTACCTGCTGCGTGAAAAGTCGTTTAACCATAATATCTCCTTCCTCTTCCTGGACAGCAAGCACGCCAATGCAGTGTGCCCTGTCTAACAGGCAGATATTTTTCCACCTGCTGAGCGGACGTGCAGCATCGTTCAACCACCGCTTAATCCTGCATTTGTGGCTTTGCTGTCGCGAAGAATGGCAAACTTGCACAACAAGTGCATAGAGTCTTTTGAAATAAACTACAATAGGTATACATACTTATACTGGAACATCTAGAATATACCTATTGTTTTTACTGATAGAATACTATTTCTATATTTTATAGCTAAAACCTGACATTATATAAAGCCCGTTTTATTATAAAATATCTATAGCTCGATTTTTCATAATCGAGTGATAAGTTAATAACATCATCTGCACCAAAATTCAGTCTTTTGCTTTTTTCATATAATTTACTATATGCAGCTCCACCCCAAGAGAATAAGCCAAGACATTGACGCACAGTTCCTCTATACTCAACTCGCCTAATATCTCTATACTGATTTTCTGCTAATTTTACAGTAACACCATGATCCTCGAATAGGTTTTACACTTGTACAGCTAACCGTTCAAACACAATGCACCAACCGCTACAACCAATCATTGAAACTAATCTTTTTGTTTCATCATTTTTGACCTTCCTTTGCAATGCCTTTTTCATTGTAAGTTTTATTTTTTCGGTCGAAAGTCTGTTTCGATTGGTTCCAGTACCCTGCCTGCATTCAGGCAGGTCAACTCTAACATCTTTTCAGACTAAATCTACTTGTTATTATATTAGATAAAGTCAAAGTAGGTTTTGGTGAAAAAGCTAAAAATTTATCAAAAAGTTTTTCTTGCTCTGATTGAGCCATGCGGTGTTGGGTGACGAAAAATAAAACGTGCTTATAGGCGGTGAAGCTGCGAGAAAGTAAAGCATTTAGTGACTTTTTCAGTTTTTCTTATTTTTCACGAGGCAGCCTCGTGTAGTACTGAAACATGCGACGTATTGTAGTGCTACACGAGACAGTCTCGTGTAGTGCTGAAAGAGGTCATCTATTACGGCACAAATAGGGCATCGATTCGTAGCCGTAATAGGTGACCTATTCTAGCCGTAATACATGACCTATTGTAGACGTTATGTTAGAATAAAAATATACTAACTTTCCCTACCCCCACACCCAAAAGCTTGAGCTAACTTTTTCTGTACGTTCGAGACAGAAGATACAAAGCATTCATAAAGTTATATTTCTAAACGCGACAGTTTTTAGGCGTTAAGTTTGTGTCCCCACTGGCACGCTTGCCTGAGCTGGTTACAAGCTATTCTTCGTGTTTATATTCTTCAGATTCTTGTAAGTATTTTCGATGCGACCAATCGGGGAAAGCTTTTAGCATGTGCCGCACTGCAACACAGATCGCGAGGAGCATTTTTTCTGTCTGCAAAAGGCTTTTTAATTCTCCGTCAGCTACCTTCTATCGCTTTGCTCAAGCTCAGAAACCTTTTCGTTCGTTTTAATTGTGTATCCTGCATCACACCCTAGACTGTCGGACAGCTTTCGTATCTTTTGGTCAATTGCGTTGAGACGTTTTGAGCTGCTTTGTTCAACCTGAGAATATGCATTACCGTAAAAATCGTGTCGGCAAGTAACATCGCATAGGCAAACGCCAACATAACAAACACAAGCAGCCGAGGCAAGACAGTCAGCATTTTCACCACAACTGGATGAATATAATCCACCAAAATATATGCACACGCCCCACATCATGCGAAAACATCAGGCAAACGTAGCCTCAATATTAAAAAGGCCATATGGGTAATCCCACCAACGTTGACTGAAAATTTTGTCCAGCAACCAGCCTCCAATCAACTCGATCACTGGCAAGTAAAACAGAACACACAAAAGCACGAGCTGATGTCCTTCACTGGAGCGAGTGGTCGACGATAACACCCACAGCCTGAACCCATAAATCGGACAAACTTTACCCGAGCAAAAATCCGCGGTTTACAAACTGCACTTTTCAGCGACATACACAACTTCAGCACCCAAACCCAAAAATGCATACACAATAAAAACGCAAAATACGAATACATGGTAAACTCTTTAATATCTTAACAATTGTTCGCGGAGGCTTTAGTGCAAAAGGCAAAAAGTTGTAACTTGCGTTTTGCGTCCGAAGTCTGCGAGCTTAAAAGTATATCAAAACTTCAATGAATAGCAATACCGTGCAAAATCCTCTTTGTACAAATCGCCACGTTATTGTTTTGCAAGTCGCAAGAATTATTGTTTTATGCATTGACACAAGAGTTTTATAACATATAATATTCACGTACTGACTAAAATCGGAGGCAGCGTATGCAGGACTTTTTCTTTCGTACTTTTGGTTAATTGCTTTTTGTTGTTTTGATTATTATCGAAAACAATGACATATAACCTTGTAACAATTTGGTTTGCTCTTGCTTGTATTCCGCTTATGTTTTTGACGGAACTTGCGTGGCATTACCAGCTTTTTAATTTTGTGTTGCTTTCGACTTTGCTCGCTTGCTTTTGACACGCCCCTCGTTTCTCAAAAAGCTAAAAACAGATCCGAACAAGTTTGTCGGCAAAAGATCACCGTTACAAAAGAAAATCTGCGTGCAGCAAAGCGGTGAAGGTAAAATGCAAAACGGCGTTATGGACTGTTGTTTCAAAGCAACGGGGCGAAATCGATGCTCACGCATTGTGCGGAAATCGTCCGTAAATGGAAACACGCTAACTGTAAAACCAGTTTGATTTATCGCTCAGCTTCGTTTATAAATTTTAATTATTTTACCACGATTGTAATGTAAATATTTAAATCCTTCCTTTGCAAAAGTTTGTACATATTATTTGCATTATGAAAACAGAAGGCTGAAAGAGCGAGAGAAACGAAGCTATCGTTCAAATTGCTGGACGGATTAGGTATCAAAGACGATGATTTGTGCGTTTGCGGAAAATATATTGGTGAAAGTCATGGACACCATTATCAATGAGGATAAATGAAAAGCGGCCAAATTGATTTTTAGGTACGGCGGATCACCTGACAAAAGCTGGTATTGGAAAACGACAGTGTTCGAGTCGGTTTGGCTTTGGGTATGCATCGGAAAGAATGCTGGTTATCGTACTACGCGAACCATCAGCTTGTACTTTGTTTCGGTAGGAAAGGTGGTGCAGCTGGTGGCGGTTACGCACAGGCTACCAATGGAAGAAATTAACCTGCATTTCACAGGCGACTTCCATCGCTATCACCATTCGCAACACAATATGATTAGTGCATTGCTGATCAACTACAACTTCCGGCACACGTGGCACACACAGCAACAACTGAAAAAGTGATTTGGAATCGCAGGCTTGATGTGAATGACCGCTCGTTGCGAAAAGTTATTACTGGTCTAGCACGGCAACGGTGTTGTTTGCGAAACCGCTTTGAGATTACGCCAGCTTCTGGAAATAATGGCGATTTTCTGCTTGGCTACGGGCATTGAAGATTTACGCCGCCGCATTGAAATAAATCATCATCGGCTATGATGGCGAATAATGCACCAGTGACGGTGAAAGATATTGGTGTTGCAGGCTCGATTGTTGTGTTGCTGAAAAATGCGTGAACCCGAACCTTGTGCACAACGCACACCTGCGTTTATTCACGGCGACCTTTTGCAAATATCGCTCGCGGTTGCACCAATCATTGCAACGAAAGACAGCTTTAACTTTGCGCATGACTATGTCATCGCGGAAGCAGGCTTTGCCACTGCGCTGGAAAGTTCTTGATATCGGGCGCCGCAGCTGGATTTCACCATAAGCGATCAGGATTGGCAACAACTGGCGGTTTGAAAATGCACGGTGATGTGCCCGAAAAAGAAATTTCAAACCGAACGCAGAAGCTTTGAAAAAGTGCTTGGCAAACTTAGATACAGCACATCGAAAAGGCGGTGATAGCTTTGGGCAAACGGTTATCGCTTGCTGTGAACATACGGCATAGTGATACGACGAGGAACTTGCAATCGTCTGCGAGTCATTGCGAAAACAAGGCGTTGGCTTTGCAGTCAACAGTGCTTTTCGGTGAAGGTGGCAAAAGGTGCGGAAGCTCTTGCGAAATTGAGTTGTCGATCGACAAGAGCCGCAAAGCCTTTGTGACACGTCTCACGATGAAAATTATGACAGCATCAAAACAAAGATTATCTGCAAGGAAATTTACGGTGCAGCTTCTGTAACGCATGCGAAGGCACAGCCGAAAAGATCATCGAGAAATTGCAGACAACTGCAGTCTCGCAAAGTATCCAGTTTGTACCGCAAAGACGCAGTACTGTTTTGCTTGCCAGACCCCGAAACTGCACGGTGTTCCGACATGGTTTTGAAACGGCATGTTCGCGAAGTTGTGCTGAACAATGGTCGCGGGAAACGTACAGTGCCGATTATGGGCGATATGGATGCGAATGCCTGGATTTCACCGAAAGAACCGCAGGCAATCCATATTGACTTTGTAAACGGACACATTGAGGGCTTAAGTTGCTACATCTCGGAATAGAACAGGGCAGTGAAAAACTGCCCCTCATCTTTGTATTATTTTTGCAGGAAACTAGTCGCGTACTGTTTCAGACTGCTCAAGCCCAAACTTTGACGGTCTCGAGTTCACACCAGCGACACGTGTTGCGTATCTCAAGACCTGGAGCGACGTAGCACGAGTAAATCAGCCCGCTTTGCCCTTTTCCAAGCTGCCGGACAATACGCTCTGCGGAATCGCCTTGCTGCGTTAATCGCACCTCCGCGGAAAATTTGCTCATGAAAGTTTCATCTTAAAGCAGGCGTTCCACATAGCTGCTGAATATTCTCCGTCGGCGATGAGCCGTTATAATCGGCTGCCATTGCGACACATACTCCGCTTTCAATCATCTTTTGCTTAAAGAGCATATTGCGGTGCCATCAAAAACGATGTGGCAGGCAACATCCGCGACAGTGCCGCTTTTGCCAACGCTCTGATCCCTCGCTCGGAAATTGCCATCGAGCGCTCCGCAGAAACTGCTCCAAGTTCAGCCGCCAACTCGGCACCGCCAAAACGACCTGATTTCATCAGCACGCACTCTCAGCTTAAACTCGAGCTTTTTCGCTTCGCTCAGGTCAAACACGTCGTGGCGTCGGTACCAACTGAGAAAATCTTTCGCGCAAAATTCGCGTCAACAAATTCATGGCGAGGCCTTCAGGCTTTTTATCTCTGGTAGTACACGCTCACGACAAAATCTCAGATCATCTGTATCGCCGACTCGGCGGTGTAGCGCATGTGCACCCGCGATATGTTGGAAATTATTTGGATGGGCTGCAACTCATCCAGCTTTTTAGCAATCCCTTCAAGCACTTCACCTCGGTTTTCCAAATCAAGTCACAACCGCTTTTTGCTTCAACCGTCGCTGCAGCCGCGCTGCGTCATCACACGCAAACCCGCAGTGCTTTTCGGTTAGCTCTTTTTCGCTTAACGTCCGCGTTGAGCCGCGACAGTACTGGCAAGATCACCTGGCCACCAGCTTCTGTGATTTGCACAGCTCTTTTCCAGAAAGCTTCATCGCAAGTTCATTTGCTCGCGAGCCCGTGCACCAAATGTGTATGAGCATCCACGAACCCTGGCACACCGCGTTTCCGCGCGAGCGTCAATCACTTCATCGGCGAAGTTGACAAAATGCCGCGGTGGTTCGCCTTTTCGACCAAAACCATTCTGTCCTGCATTTTCCAAACACAAACGGAAATAGGCTCCGGAAAGGTTTCACTTGCGTAGTAAATAGCGCAATCCGACAAAAACACCTCTCATTGTATTTTCCTTAATGTGTACGCAGCTTTAATCCTGCAAGAGCCTGTTTTCGATAACCTGACTGACATCAAAGTTCTCAATCTGCAAACAATATGGAAGCAACGTTCAAAAAGAGCTCGAACATTGCGTTAAAACCGACAATTTCTGGTGCCGACACTCGACACACCGTATCGTTTGCTTCCATTTCTAAACTCCATTTCGCACGACTGATAAAGTCGATGTTTTGCGTAATCTGGTCATATCTCATCGGAAACCTCGACGATGCCACGCCCGTCAAGTCCACGCCCATCGCTTTAACAAAAACGCAAGCCACCACCAATAAACTCGCACTTTTCTTTGCGATTGCGTCTCGTCAAATGCTTAAATCAGTTTGTGTTGAGAGTTGACGTTAAACGCAACAAGTGGCATCTCGGCAACTGCACGCGGTAACACCGCTGACGGATGAATTTCCGCACCGCCAAAGTCGGGCTTCCACTCAGGTTGCTTTGATCAGCCATGCCCTCGAACTGCCCCTGCGAATTGTCGACAAGTTTTCACGCTGAGGTGAAGAGTTGACTTCATACAAAACACAGGAATACCGTGAAGCGTTTTGAAATTTCCGCCCGACTTCTTTTGAAAGAGCAATACATTCCTCCATAGTTGCGTGTTTTTATCGGCAGGAATGGCACCACGTCAGTCGCACTCATCTGCGGGTGAGCCCCTTCGTGTTTTCGCAAGTCGATGAGCTTTGTCGCAACGCCGATTGCTTCTGCAAACAGCCTCTTTTCAACGGTTCAGGCTTCGCCGGATAACCGCACGACACAACGATTGTGGTCTTTGTCCGACCTCGACATCGAGCAAAACTCTTACGTCTGCAACAGTTAAAGAAAGAGCAAACAATCTGCCTCGATGATATCTCTGATCACTGCCCATTACTAAAAATTAGACACACTCAATTATTTTGTTCATAAGTACATCTCACCTCTGAGTAGAAGCCACCATAGCAAAATTCAAGAGAGGACCTTTGTTTACAAATATTTATTTGGAAACCCTCGAAAAATACCACTAAAAACTGCCGCCATTCACTGAACGTGGTTCTGAGCGGGCAACCTAAAAACTTTGCAGATTTTAGGTTGCCATCATTTTGCACATTACATTTTAGGAATACGCACAGCTCTGCTTTACCAGTTTCACTGCCTGAGTTTGTAAGGAAAATTGCTGAAAGTCCATTTCGGATTTTCAAGAAACTTCCAACCTTATTCACAATCGAAACTCAGGCGACGTAAACGCAAGTACGCATCTTGTTTAACACAACAAAGCTTTTGTTTGCGGTGAAAAGTTTTCGCGGTTACTGCAACGCACCGTTCATTGGCGGAACCGCAAAAGTTTTCAGGTTTTAGGTGCGTCCGTGCGGTTTAGGCTCGAAGCGTAAAAAGCAAAATAGCTTTACCGTTTCACAAGCTTAGACCGCAAAATCTAAACGCACCAATGACCGCCTTGCAAAAGAAGCAAACATCGGGTACACTGTTTTTCAAATGCAAAACAACGACACAAAGTATTATGCGCCAGGAAAACAGTGCTCGCTGGAATTATCGGAAACTTATTTTGGCACCAGTTGTTGGTTACTGAATGCGGCTTCGCCCGATTTGTGCAAAGATGGGTGCGGATTTTTGCCTACACGGAGCTGGTGTCTTCCGAAGCACTCATACGCACGAGTGAAAAAACACGAGCTTTTAAGCAAAGGCAAGAACGAAGCAAAATACGCTATTCAGCTTTTTGGCGGTAATCCTAATTCCATGGCACATGCAACTGAAATAGTTTTGGAACAATATCCTTGTGATTGTATTGACATAAACGCAGGATGCCCTGATGCCCAAAAATCACAGGAAGCTGGCATACTTTCACTTTTTGATGAAAGACCCAGTACGACTGCATCGGTTGTTGCAAGCAGTTGTACAGGCGCAAGAAAAACTGTGGAGTTCCTCAGAAGCGTGTAATCTGCCTGGGCTGGGACGAGCAAAGTCGCAACTGGAGCGACTCAGCAAAGGCTTGCATTGACGCTGGAGCCAAGGCAACAACCTACACCCGCGAACCCGCACGCAGTGTTACAAAGCACAGCTTGATTGGGCATTAATTGAACTAGTTGTGCGGTTTGGCTCGCAAATCGGCGTGTTCGGCTCAGGCGATTTATTCACGCCAGAAGATGCAGCCGAAATGTTTTCGACAAACAGGTTGCGACGGCGTAATGTTTGCACGCGGAGCCATGGGCAATCCTTTTTATATTTCAGCAAAACCAAAAGACTTTCTACCAGGCTCGTACCAAAAGGAAGTCCCGCTAGCTCTACGTTTAGAGTCGCTTTGACGAACCTCACTGAAACATCCGAATCGTCCGATGAAAATAGCCTGCCTGCAAATGCGTGATTTGGCAGCATGACAAAGGAATGCAAAAACGGCGGCAGCCGTTCGTGAGCAACTTGTCCGCTGCTCAACCATAGCCGAGTATAATGACGTGCTCGGCACATTCAAAAAATTGATTTTTCATGTACATTGCGGGAACCGCTTGATGTGGAAGCGATTAAGGCTTAAAGATTGTATTACAAACAAAACTTTTAAGCCTTATTGACATGCCTCATAAATGCGTTTTCACCAACGTGTGCTGAGTAATGTATTTAACGGTAAAATCTTAGCACAGACCGAATTAGTTCTATCGTTGGAGCTAAAAGCCCGTTTTCGATCCTGACTAACCTCGTCTTTATTTAGAAATTATTCAACTTTCTAACCTTTAATCAAGTCCCTATCCAACGCCCATAGCAGATAGAGACCCAATTGTCTCGCGACATTCTGAACCCAGCTCACGTACCGCTTTTAATTGGTGAACCAAACCTTCATAAGTGAATAATTTTATAATCATGTATTTTTATTGCGACGATAAATTATCTTGCACATCCATATTAAAAATAATCACGATATGCTCATGATTTATATCATCAATGTTACTAAAAGATCCATCAAGAATAAAAAGTTCTGTGTCAAAAACAGCATTCTTTGAAAATTCGCAACTATTTGCTTTTTGTCCGCCTGAAAGCATTATGCCGTTTTCTCCGACTTCAGTGCGTAAAACCATTTGGAAAATGATACAGTAAAATATTCTTGTAATCCAATCAATCAGCTTATGAACATGTGATTCATCCTTTAGTTCATGTGACAAAGCAATATTATACAGAATTGTATCATTAAATAAAAACACTTGCTGATTAGCTATGCCAATCGTAACGACGCTAGCGTATAACTTTGATATGGTGTTCCATTTATGCTAATTTCACCAGAAACTGGCAACAAAATGCCCCAACAGCAACCTTGATACAGTCGTTTTCCTGTTCCATTATTTCCAAGAATTAAAAATCTTTTCGTTATTGGAAATTGAAAGGTTGGAGTTATCAAAAATTTTTATCTTCACTATAAGAAAAAGCAACATTGCTAAAGACAACAGATTTAAGCTGTTTTAATTCATTTGTTGCAGAAAAACTTTCACCTTCATATTTTTAGTGACTCTCCAAGCGTTCTAATGCAGTAACTGCAGGGATCAATGTCATGCCCAAAGATGTTGAACCGACAACTGGAACTAAAAAGCTCCGAAATACGAAAACTACAGCTAAACAGTAGTTTATCGTCATTGAACCTTTCATTATAAAAACACCACTTACATAATCAGCGTTGAAACTGAGTTCAGTAAAAAGTAATTTCGCCAGGCAGAAAGCAATATAGATTGCACAATAGCTCGGATACATTATACTTTTGAGACATAGACCAAGCACTATATCCTGCAGTTACACTAGCATTTTTAATAGTTTCAGTGCCTGGAAATGTTGTGTTGCAAGCTACCTGAAACTTCTTGCACTCAAAAACATCCTTGAAGAATTAAACATTCTTCAGAAGATTTTTAGTTATAAAGTAAAATGGAATAAGCAAAAAGTGAAATAATTGTTATTTGCCAACTTAATGTAAATAAAATAAAAAGTGCAAAGAAAAATTCAAAAACAGATACCAGCTGTTTTTAAAATCATAGGTGAAAACAACACCTCAATTCCGTCAACCCTCATCTATCTGTTTTGTAATGTAAATGACTTTGTTTTGATTCAAAACCAATGTTGCTTTTCGATAAGTAAATTAAATACATTTTGTTTTACTCAATTAAAATTTTTCAGTATGGCTTGTTGTATTGAAACCAAAGAAAAGTTGAATTTTAAAATGTATAAACCGAAAATTCAGCACGCTTAATGCAAACTTTTAAAAATAACCTTGCCACTAACAAGGAGTCAACGCACGATTGCATGATTAACGGTACAGGCAATGACAGTAATGATAAAACCAAAAGCAATACAAATGCATATATTTTTATTCTTTTTATAAGAGGAAATATTAAAGATAATTTTGAAAGCTTGATTTTTCTTTGTTTTTGAACTGTGCCATATATATCGGCTATTTTATCGTCCATTTTTATCCCCTTATAAATTAAGTATTTGCTTCATAATCTATCTCCTTAAATTTATACTATATTAGGGTATCATAACATTTTTATTTTTGTCATTACTAAGATATCAACTATGTCAAAATCATAAAAATATTTTTCAATATTTATTGAACGCACTTCAAAAGTGAAGTGCGTTCTTTGTCTCTACTAAAACTCTTTTTCCAACTCATCGGAATGGGGTAATGATTTCTCGAGCTAAAATTTTGAATTCAGCCATACTTTTGCTCAAAAATAGAGAGTGCAAGTTTTTATTGCATTTTTCCAAAGCCTAAAAATCATCACACTGCTTAAGTTTAATCGCCCGTTCAGTTATCCACTAAAGGCAACCGTGACGTCCAGTGGCGAGCTTGACTTCCGTGTTCGATGGGATATAGGGTACTACTTTTTCACTATGAGCACTGGTAAAATTAAATCAAAGATTAGGAAATTTTGATAGGTAAAATTATCACATAGCAAGCATTCTTCCCTAGGAAACAAAACTATATTAGACTTTTTGCTGAAGCAGTTGAATGCGTGATGAATCAAAAATATTGGAATTAACTCATACATCAAGCGCTTGACATAAATAAAAATTTTTGTTACAATTATAGGTATCTTATATAATGGAGAGGTGATGATATGAAGGTTATCAAACCCTGCAAAAGCTGCATCGTATTGTTGCGACCCTGATGTCACATTAAAACTTTCTGAAACGTTTTAAACATCTCGCAAAAGCAAAACAAAAGCAGATTATTAGTTGACTGAAAACTTCTAACCTCTTGTTCTAGAAATTTCAGGGATGGTAGAGAGGCTACTCTGTGTTAGCTAGATCTTACGCACAGTAGCTGTTTTAATGTTCAGCGTTGATTTTGCAACAGATAGGTATTTCTATAGACAATGTTGGATTTTACCTGCATTATTTTGTGCAGTAAGTGTCGAATACTTGATTTATATGGAGACAAAGTATATGGATATAAGAAATCTATATATTCTTATGTATATTATAATTCAGAAAATGTTTATTGATATATAATTCTTTAACTATGGAAGTATTATATTGTGATGAAAGATTTATAAAAATATTTAATGAGCCTACAAATATTTAGAGACATAATAAGCTTGAGAAACGTTTTGTTAGTGTTATTGGAGCATGATTTATGGAGAAAAATGACTTTTATGAAGAATATTTATCTTATCAATTTGCAGATGTTTTTAGGAGGTAATGTTAATATTCCTGGAACTATGGTTCTACATATGACTGATTATTGTAATCTCAGATGTAAATATTGTTTTATTGAAGATCAGATTGGTAGCGAGTATATTAGAAAACAATGAACTTAGAGACAGGTAAGGTTATAGATAATCTTTTTAACTATAACAAAAAGATAATACATATGACCGCAAAAATAGAACCATTATATTCTGGTGGTGGTGAGTCTATTAAATTGGCTTGTGTAGAGAAGCTATAGCATACATAAAAGAAAAAGTGTTTTCTAAAAAATCCAATAGATATGGTGATAATCACTACTGGTACACTTATTGATACTCAAAATTACAAAAACACTCAAAAACAATATAATGTTGAAGTATGTATTTCAGATGGAACCAAGGAAGTAAAATGACAAAAACAGAGTTGATTTATACGGCATGGGCAGTTTTGATAAAGTAATCAAAAGTATTAAAGTTTTGCGATCATTGTATTGAACCAGCATTATCATCTATTATGAGCTAAAAGATAGTTTATCGACTCCAGAAATAGCAAATTGTTCGGTGAATTGAAAATAAAAGGGATTGGGGTTTAATCAGTTTCAATAATACCTGATCTCTGGAGATTCTCCGGCACATGACGCTGATTATGAAACACAATACGCAAAATCTCTATTACATATGCAGGAAATCATTCAGAGAGAATATCCTGATGTTTATGAAAAACGAATGGGGCTGAAAATCAAGCATTTTCTAAAAGAAATATTGAAATCTACTTGTACGGCAACTGGTTCGCAAATTAGTGTCAGTACGATGGGTTCATCGGTGTTTGTCAGGGGTATAGAAACATTTAACAATACGGTCTTTTGATGAAACGTATGATCCGAAAACATGATGAAGTATTTCCAAGAATGGCCACAGAACACCTTTATGTTATGGAAGAATGTATTCACTGCGAGGCGTTATCATCATGTGGTGGCGGATGTCCCGAAATGCACAAATGATTTCAGGTTCTATTTGGGGGCTTGACAAAGGGTTTTGTCATTTTTCAAATTATCGTTAGAGTGATGATTTGGCAAAATTATTGTTCGGATGAAGCATGTAAGGAGTTTATACATGTACCAGACTGTACATAAAATAATAAAAAATACGGATATACGCACTGTCGTGGTTTTATTTTATATGTGCTGACTTCGATAGGGCTTTTAGTTTCAATGCCACTTTGGCTGTTATATGGGTGAAATTTTTGACCCTATATATGTAACAGGTTTTTAGCACTTTGCTTTTGGACTTTCGGGTAGACAAATGCACTTGAAAAACATTGCTAGGTAAATTCGTACCGAATGGAAAATATAAAATTGTCGTTCAACAAGTGTTTGAAAATTAATTATCAATCCTTTTTGAGTCCTCATGAGGGACAGCAGTTATTTCAAAAGCCGCTACGATTACAGGGATTCATCTTAGTGCTCCATCAGCACTATTTCATTTATTAATCGCTCGATGGTATCATTGGTATTTATTTCTCATTGCGTTAGTGGACATGGATTTTTATTAAAGCAAGACCATTCAAATGTGTCGTTTTTGATATGTGCTATGTACTAACTTTCTGCATAAATTTTATATTTAGCAGTATGAAAACAGGTGGTTGAGCTCAAGAGAAAGCATTATTTTTCAAAACAATAAACTGATATATCTAAATAAAATTTTGGAAGTTAAATGATAAAGCGGAAATTTTACAGTATTATGATGCCAGTAACTTTTATCAGAGAAAATATGAACAAATTTACACAAACATAAATACTATAATACAAATTCATTATGCAACGATATACAATAATAAGTAATATCTTATTGTTTATTGTACAATTAGTTCTTTTGACGCTTTTATGGAAATCGGAAAATAAAAGCGTATTTTCTGAAAACCTCCATTATCATCTTACCGAGTATCTGGCAGTTTAATAAAGCCGCATCAATTTTTAATGATGATTTAGGCACTCTTCAATTGAAAACTACTATCGCTTTTAGAATATGCACAGAGCAGCTTCACCTAAACTAATAGAAGAAAAGATTATCAAGGTGGAATTTGAAGATGTTCAATTTCAATATCAAAGGAAAGAATTTTAAAATTGAGCATTTAAATCCCTACATTAATAAAGGAGCGAAAAATAGGCATAGTCTGGCAATAATGGAAGTGGCAAACAAGACTCTAAAATTACTGCTTGAATTTTATACTAATAATTTTGGAGGATAAAAATAAATAATGTTGATGTATCCAAAATCGAAAACTGCTACATGATAAAATTGCATGTTTTTCAAAGATGACATTATTGTACCGGGCAGTATTAGAGAAAACATCCTAATGGAAGGAATATAATCATACGAGCAGGCTATGAAGGCATCCGGTTTGTGTTGTCATTACTCGAAAACTTATGGAATGACAACATAATAATATCCCCTACGTACTACCACGCGATGGTGATTGATCTTCTTCCGGAGAAAAACAGTTGCTAACAAGATGCATCTATAAAGATGCAGATGTTATGATTTTGATGAGCTTCAGCCACTGTGGATCCAATCGCAGAAATGAACCTTTCTGAAAAATATAATCGCTTGGTAAAAGATAAGATTGGCTTGTTTATTACGCATAGAAGTTCAAGTGTGAAAATGTTTGATAAAAATTATTGTTTTCAAAATGGCAGCATTATAGAAGAAGGTTCGTTCAGGGAACTTATGGAGCGTAACGGGGAAATATGCCAAGATGTGCAAAAGGAGCAAATGAGCGCTTATGTTTAATAAATTTAATCGAAGAGCTATAAAATGGATTGCTTGATTGATAAAAACTTTTTGTTCCTAATATAAATATTTTACTTTTGCATAGAACCGTATATTTTGTTTTTGTTATACAAATTGTATCTGATATCGGATCGGAAATGTTGAAGTTTCACTATACCTTAATAGCCGGTTCTCTCGCACTGCTTCTCATCATAGATGCACTTAAACTGATTTTAAAAAGATTAAAAGATACAAGCGAAATTAAATTACGGGCAAATTACAATAAGACTCTTGCATTGAAAACGCATCGCAATGAGTAACTCATACAATAAAGAGCTTCTTGATATGTCCTATATAATAGATGATTACCAGCAGTATAATCGATGTCCTATTATTGGAAGCATATCGTATTCTTGATGATAGCTTAAAAAGTATGACAATTACATCAGTTATACTATGTATTAGTTACAATAATGCAAAACTCATACTTAATTTATTTGTTTCGATTGTAATTACATTAGTCATATCATCATTGTTTTATAATATAAATACACGGATTGAAAATGATAACTTTAAAAGTTCAAAATCAAAATGATGGAAAACAACAGACTCGGTAATTTTTATTTTTCTCTACTCACAAGTTGAGTTTTCTAGCATGAAGAGTTTACGCAATTATTCGATCAACAATTTCATTGAGAATAAGTATTCAGGTTTTATGAATCCAATGATAAAATCATGTCGGCAGTACTCATTGACAGTATCAGATACAATCCGTCTATTAGTAAAATGCAGGCTTTACCTTACTTGCAATTTTGTTGCTTTTTATCAAATACAAAAACAACATTCAATTTGGTTCTGTTATTGTGCATTATTTAACTCAACTCTACAATATATCAAATTTTATCTTATTATTAAATAACAGAAAAGCAAATAACAAAACGCCTTGAAAACCTTTATTTCTTTCATTTTTAGATGCAGAAATATTCCGATACACACACAGACAGCAAGACTGTATTGATAAATGTAAATTCCTTTGAGCTTTCAATATCCCAATCAACATAATTTTGCTTTAAAAATATAAATCTAGAAGTTTGAAAAAGAGTAAGATTTTACACCATTGTCGGAAGTAATGGGAGCGGAAAAACGACACTATAAAAGCATTTAATCGCTTGATGGGAAACAGTCATCATGGAACCATAACGTATAATAAAGATATATCGGAAGTTGTAATTCCGTACTGCCCGCAAAAATCCTATTTTCTCATTTACGATAGGCGAAAACATTGCACTATCGGAAGTATACGATGAACAAAAGATACATGAGCTTCTTTTTAAATCTAGATTTAACATAAACTCAGCACAGATTGCAAAGCTTAAACTGGGCATGATTTTAGTAATAATCGGTATTGATTTATCGGTGGACAAGAACAGAAAATAGGTGTGCACGGGCTTTATATTTTGATAAAAATATTATTATCCTCGATGAACCGACGGCATCGTTGGATGTCAGTGCAGAAAATATAATTTACGAGCTTGTAAAAATTTCGTAATCAACGAACATGTATTTTTGTTTCACAGCGATTAAGCAGCAGTAAATTTTCCGATCATATTATTGTTATGCATAATGGAGAAGTTGTCGGTCAAGGACCTCATACTATACTTTTAGATACAAATGAGTATTACAAAAATTATTTGAAGCACAGGCAAAAACATTATTATGGTAGTTGAGTATCTAGGAATTTTCTAACAACATCAGTTTTAGATGCTTACATAATTAAAAGTCGCTTCTGCCTCTACTTTCCCACCGCAAAGGCAACCGTGACGTTCAGCAGCGAGCTTGACTTCCGTGTTCTTTCACTCATCTACTACAAGCTCCTTTTAAAATAAGCCTCTTCCGCTCCACTTTTCCCACCGAAAGGCAACCGTGATGTCCAGCAGCGAGCTTGACTACCATATTTCCCAAAAACGGCTTTTAAATAGCCTAGCAGCC
>BNJS01000909.1_pt1 | contig 175293 bp, 277 predicted proteins | sample 8540461 | NCBI WGS metagenome assembly BNJS01 (sample SAMD00202454, study PRJDB9452) | human saliva metagenome | isolation source: human saliva | place: Japan
GTGCAGGCACTAGCAGAGTAGAAAAAAGAAGCTAAATCATTTTCGAGAACCCCCATTAAAAAGTTATAAAAGACGAAGGAGAAAATATGCATGGCATTCGGTGGGCTGGTTGACATTACTGATGTTGTGGGAGATGAAAAGTCGAAATAGGATGCAAAGAAAGATCCGGAAAAGGAATAGGAAAAACGGGCCATTCATCTGAAACTATCTGTCGGGTTGGATCGGTGGCCACAGCCCCACTTTGGGACTGCTTGTTTAGCCAGTTGTTAACGCACGAAGTGGGAGACGGAGGAGTCAGTCAGAGGGTTATATTACGGAGTTATATTGACTGACCAGAAAAGTCTGATGGCAGTCCAGGACTGAAACCATCTGAATGATCGTTATACGGAGTGTCCTCAAATTCGGCCACACAGGAAGCGCGAAAAAGTCAGCCGCCTCGGCCGGTCAGGTGGAATGCCTTCGGTATTCTAGCACAGAAATTCTGGTAAATTATTAGGTGCTTTTGTTTAGGAAGGAAGTATTGTAATATAGTCCTCAAGCTATGATAAAGAATTGCTTTCTGCAAGCTGCAAAAAGAAGCAGTGTATCGCTCAACACTTCCTGAGTCTGACAGCTACAGGCTAACACCAGGCTGGCTACCTAACTGCCACTGATTTGAGGACTTTGACTGCATGCCTTCTGCCTCAGCTACAGTAAAAGCAGAAGCTGAACCATGACCGGTGACCAAACCCAGAGCTGTCAGAGTGCCTGGTTATCTCAAAAGCAAAATTTAACTGAGGAAGCCCGCAGCTGCACGACTGCACAACAAGCCTGAACGCCCCAGCTCAGCCTCCACAAACTAAAAAGAAATCCGTGACAAGTCGGCAAAGAGTCAAGCGCAGAAGCTTCCTCTCCGGAACAAGGCGGTGGTCCAATGAGGAACGTTATCCACAAGAAACCAGTCTACACAAGACAGCCCTGCTGAGCCTCCAGGTCACGGCGGCGCATGTTTAACCGCCAGCCCGCGCATAACCGGCCCTATGACGCCCAGCGGCGTTGCGACGCGGGCCCGGTTGAGCCCAGCTCAGAATATGCGCATGCACCACAGAATCGGCAGTTCAAGACAACCATTCCAGCTCCAGTAGCTATAAAGGCAAGTGACGGCCCAGCTGAGCCAGCGTGAATGCTACGGTAGGTGGAAAGAATGGCGAGTCAGACAGTTCAAGCAGGGAACCAGCCTAGGTCTTGCTGCTACAGACATCAAGCTAAATGATCAAACTTTGTCAACAAGACAGATGATAGCAAGTATCTTACGAGAGACCACTGTTTGATGAAACCTAAAATAAAAAGAAATTGTAACTAGCCATGAAGTCTGAATACTGTAATCGCATCGGAGCCACAAAGAACGAAAAGAATCTCATAGAAGCAGCCAGACATGGGAAGGGTCACTGGAAGTAAGGCTCAATCAATAAAGAAGAACTGAGCGCGCCTAGCCACTGATCCAGAGTTTATAATTCAATCAATCCTACCAGCACTGAGGGCACCATAAATATGGCTGAGCGGTTTAATAAAAACCTGTCGAGTCAGATGAAGTAGACAGGTACAACCAACCTCCAGCAGGCTTTAGCTGACCGGCTGCTTCCTTAAAAAGCAGTCCCACCGGCCTCAGTGGCAGGAAGGAACTGCAACTACCTGGGATCTGGCAGGGACTGCCTCACAGTGCTGTCTGTCTGAAAGACACAGCATGAAGGCGGGCAGGCAGTCCCCATGCTGACCAGCCTGAAAGAACACCATGAGATGAATTTGAGAAACAATGAATTAGCCTGAGAAAGTCCAGCCTGAATTAAATCATTACTGGACTGTCTGACAAGCGGAAAACAGACAAAATTGATGTTTGTTTCTAGAAAAAGTAAATATGCACCTGGCTAATATTCAGCCATCCAGTTCAGAGTTCCAAGGACACCGCCGGTTACCCCATTGAAAAAATTACCAAAACAGCTTGATTTATTCGCAAAGTGGCAGTGAAATGTCTGGTCATACATCTCTGACGGTATCAAGGAAACTTCTGGAACTTTATTTAAAGCCGGTGGTCAAAAAGCAGTCTGATTGACAAAGCGCAAAGCCCTACGGCAGTGTAGTGTCAGTTGAACAGCAACGCCGCGATTTGTACCTGGGCATCCTCTATTTTACAAGATACCAAGTGGTTCACGGTGTTAGTACTACCGCTATGGTTTATTCAGACCGCGCGACAATTACATGCGAGGACCGGTCAAGGAAGAACAGAGAGCTGGCCTGTTCATAGCGCCACAATTCGGAGTTGAAAAATGCCCTTTATGTTGAATATCCGCGTGAAACTTCTGTCATGTTGTAGGCCGCCAAACGTTCAAGCGTCTTGGTGAAATGCGCCGTCGGCGTTGAAGGGATATTAAAGCGTGAGTACAAAACGGTGATGCTGGCAAAACTTCACTGATACCAGGTCGCTGGTACCAAAGTTCACCAATCGCCGCTGCTGTAAGTGAGTGAGGCAAGCCCAGAAACGCAAACCAGTATCAGGCCGCCCACTTGGCTGCATGAAGTTCAACAATGACACAGGCCGGCCATGCCACAGTAGTGAACGGTAGAGGCTCTTTAGCTCAGAGATAGCAGATTAGATTGACCGACTGGATGGGGCGAAAACTCCAAGAACCTTTTGGTGGTTCAGGGTTCACAGCTACTGGACACCGACGATGATAAAGATGCCAGGTTCCATGCTTGACAGAAGCTGAAGCGGAGCAAAAAGTCAAACTATCGGATTACGGCTCTTGAACAAACTCAGCGCAAATGAAGTAACAACTGAGAAGCTAAATGCGCTATCCTGAGAACAAGTACTTATCAAGACAAGCCAGGTTACAAAGGCAGAAAATGGAACAGCTTTTATCAAAACCTAGAACGCTATGCCTTTCACACAATCAAGAGTTCTTGATTCTATGAAGCCAATAAGCTGGTGGATACTGGTAAGGCGGGTGACTTGCTGACTGAGAGTTCTATCTGTTCCAAGCCCTGAAAGGCAACCAGTTTGTTGCTGGCGGAACAGATGCAGATAAGATCTTAGTCCATTTTGAAGATGGGAAAGCGAGATCATCTAGCAATCTTCAAAAATCAAGCACGATTTGAACAGACGGCTCTGCCGGAATATCAGATTGCAGAGCTTTGATAGTCTATACTCCAAATCACTCAACCGCTTTGTCAAAGAAGACTTGCTGACTCAGCTGACTGAGAGCCTGAAGAGCTTTGACCTGTACAGTGATGAAGTCTATCGTTCTGTTGGCCTGCCTAATGATAATGACAAGGTCAACAAAGTGAAGCGCCTCTTCTTGGATGAATCTCTGGCTGAGGTGAAAGCCAATTTGTCGGATATGATTAGTAAGCTCCTAGCCAATGAATGGACAAGATTCATGCTGATAATCCAGCGACCAACAAAGCTCACAAAGCTAAAATCGAAGAGAACAAGACCGCTATCATGCTCGGTCTGACTGCTATCTCAACCAGTTATTACGGATCTCAAGTTTGGCGACTACAACCTCAAGGAGCTGGTGCTCTTCAAACCTGACTTCTATGGTGAAAAAGTACCATTGCTGGATCGCTTGATTAAGATTGGGCGTTCGACAGAAAATCAACTGAAAGGGGCAGACAATGTCAATATGTTTTGCACGTCAGTTGAAGGCTGAGTCCAAGTCTAGTGATTTGGTCGCTTTACTTGGATTACAACCGTCGCCTTTTGACTGACTTTGCAGATATGGATTCTTGGTTCAGGATGCAACTCGAGGTTTTATTCAGTTTGAAGAACGCCATGTCAGAAGTCGAGGAGATTAAGTCTGCTAAGTATCGCGTCTTTGATAACCTTAACTCTGAATATTTCAGCAACTATAATCCTTCCCGTCGCTAACCTTGAAGAATACGCGTTTAGCCATTCTGTCAAACTATAGCTTTACGATGGCCTTTGTCAACAGAGACAAACGCCGGTCATGGTCTGATGAACGATTTAATGCGCGCATCAAGGAAGTAGCGACCCAGCATCGAAAATCACGTAGACACTTGGTACAAACTGCCTCAGATGATATCAAGTCCAGAATGGTCCAGCAAAATGTAACGGCTGTGTGGGATGGTTTCGATGTCGCGAAGGACGTGGCTGGATTGATGTCAACGGGAAATGATAATAAGGGCGAAATCCCATGCACCATCCCGCGAGTTCTTTAAACCCTGGTTGGCGGCAGAGCTGGTGGCTGGTACAAGTCAAATGGCTATGGCGCTCATCTATTTAGTTCAATCCGTGTGAACTTCGAGAGCCTTTGACCTGGATTTGACGAATACGGTGTGTCCGTCTTCACGCACGAGGCTCACCCACGTCAATGACAGAGATATTTATCTGGGCGGACATGGCAGACGACAGGGATCGGACCAGAAAGGCTATGCCCAAGGTCTGCTCCAATCGCCTGTTCCTGATCAGCCAGGCTGGGGTGCTCTGGGTCTCAATATGGCCTTTGATCGTCCAAATAATGGTAGTCTCATTTTCAATAGCTCGCTAAGTCTCTTCAAGAACACGAGCAGACATCGACCATTATATGAAGGGCTATAATGATACCCTCATCGCTGGATTACCCTTGAAGGTCAAGCTGTTGTTGCCAAAGGAAATGAGCGGTGACCAAATGGTTCAAGAAGGTTGAACCGAAAGTTGTGGATCCTCGGAGCCCAATATGACGTCGTGAGGAGAGTTGACGGCAGAGGAGAAAGCGAATATGTCCGTTTCATCTGTAGAGGACTTGGTTGACCAAGGCTTGCTGTCTAACCAGTGCGGTTGACAATCGAACCTATAATCCCTGCTGACTATGACTCTGGTTACATTGCTATCGACTTTATGACAGGTATCTATGGTGGTGGTCAAAAACAATACTGGGGCGCCAGGGCCTTGATGTTCAAGCATAATACCTTCAGAATCTGGGGTTACTATGTGCTATGAAAAAGGCTTTTGTAAGCTATTAAGCACAATAAACACCGTAAGACAGCCAATGAGCAAGGGGTGACTGGTTTTGAGCGATAACTGTCATCAAGCAAATTTCTGAAGGCGAATTTGAAACAATGGAAGACTTCAAGAAAGCTTACTTCAGAAAAGTTGTGGATAAAGCACAAACCTCAGGTATTAAGCCAGTGACTGTCAACGGAAAAGTCTATCACACTTATGAAGAGCTGAAAGCTGGATTTGCAGAAGCTGTTGACAAGGATCTGAAGAAGTCTCGTGTCGATGAACGGGCAACCAAGGACTTCAAGTACGCTGTCTTTACGCAGTTACTGAAGAATACCAACAACTTTATGGATGAAAAACTCCATTTGGGGGTCTTAATTCTAGAAAAGAGATAGGCAGTTAGATTCCGGTTTGGATATTGTGAAATCATCTTTACTAGCTTTAGAATCTAAAAGTCACTGAAAAACCAGAATTCCATTTTGAAAAATTGCTTGAGTGTGATATAATAGCTTGTATTCAATAAATTTTAAGGAGAAATGACAGAATGTCTGTATCATTTGAAAATAAAGAAACAAACCGCGGTGTTTTGACTTTCACTATTGGTCAAGACCAAATTAAAACCAGAATTGGACCGTGTGTTTAACTCAGTTACAATCAATAGTGCCAGGTTTCCATGAGGTCATCTTCCACGTCCTGTCTTCAACTAAAAATTTGGTGAAGAAGCGCTTTATCAAGATGCTTTAAACAATCTTCTTCCAAAATGCTTATGAAGTCGCTGTGAAAGAAGCAGGAATTGAAGTTGTAGCACAACCAAAAATCGATATCGTTTCTATGGAGAAAAGGTCAAGATTGGACCATCGTCGCTGAGGTTGTTACAAAACCAGGAAGCAAAACTTGGTGCTTATAAAGATCTTGAAGTATCGGTAGAAGTTTCAAAAAGATATCAGACGAAGACGTTGATGCACGTATCGAGAGCGAAAATGAACGCAACAATTTAGCTGAATTGGTTATTAAAGAAGAAATTGTTTGCAGAAGGAGACACTGTTGTAATCGACTTTGTTGGTTCGGTTGATGGTGTTGAATTTGACGGTGGAAAGGACAACTTCTCTCTTGGACTTGGTGAGTGGTCAATTTATCCCAGGTTTCGAAGATCAATTGGTTGGTCACAAGGCTGGTGAGACAGTTGATGTGGTTGTAACTTTCCCAGAAGACTATCAAGCGACAGACCTTGCATGAGTAAAAGAAGCTAAGTTTGTGACAACAATCCATGCGAAGTGAAAAGAAAGAAAGAGTTCCAGCTCTTGACGATGAACTTGCAAAAGACATTGATGAAGAAGTAGAAAACTCTTGATGAATTGAAAGAAAAAGTACCGTAAAGAGTTGGCTGAAGCTAAAGAGACGGCATACAAAGATGCAGTTGAATCAGTGACTATCGATCTTACAGTTGAAAAATGCAGATTGTAGAATTGCCTGAGGAAATGGTACATGAAGAAGTTCATCGTTCAGTCAATGAATTCCTTGGAAACATGCAACGCCAAGGTATCTCGCCTGATATGTACTTCAAATCACTGGTACTACCAAAGAAGACCCTTCGCAAACAACATGAAGCTGATGCGGGAAGCTCGTACTAAGACAAATCTTGTCATTGAAGCTGTTGCTAAGGCGGAGGTTTTTGGAAGCAAGTGCTGAAAAGAATTGAAGCAGAAATTCACGTCACTTGTGCTGACTACAACATGGAAGTAGATCGTGTTCGTCAACTTCTTTCAGAAGATATGTTGAAGCACGACATTACAGTCAGCTGTTGAAGTTATCACTGGGCACTGCAAAAGTGGAAATAATAGAAATGAAGTCCTAGTTTGACTAGTGGCGTCATTTTTCGGAAAACGAAAAGAGCGAAATTCTTTTGACGAAAACTCCAAAAAATATCGTACAATAGAAATGTGAAAGACAAGAGATTGTGCCTTTATCAGCAAAAAGGAGATCGACTTTGGAATTAGAAGTATTTACTGGACAAGAAAAAGTGAACTTTCTATGATTGAGGAGTGGCGCGTGCTATTTTTAAATTACGCGGTCGTGACCACGAGATGTATTTTAATGATCTCGTCAATGAAAATCCCAAAACCTATTTAGGAAAAATCAAAACAGTGAAAATTCGTGAAGCCTTGCGCTTTGTTCTACACAGAAATTAAATGTTGACGGGAAGTTTTATTCCGCTTGGAGACAATAAGTGGGGCTTACGTTCTTGGTATGCAATTGATGAGGTGGATGAGGAAATTATCGCTCTTGAAGAGACAGATGAGGATGATACACCTAAATCTCGTAAGAAAAAACGCGTCAATGCCTTTTATGGATGGAGATGAGGACGCAATCGACTATGTGCAGTGACGATCCTGAAGATGAAGATTCATACAGGGCAGATCCTGCCCTCAACTATGCATGAGTGAAAATCCAGATGATGAAAAGAATGAAGCAGAGTGCATATGATGCGGAAATCAATGAAATCGCATGAATGACCTGGATGAAGATGTAGAAATCAATGAAGAAGATGATGAATTTTCGGATGAAGACACTGAGAGTGAAGAAGAATAAATAGAAAAAGGCTGAAGTTTCTTTAACTTCGGCCTTTTTGTAATGTTTTACTGATTGAAATCACAGACATCAAGTCGTATAATGATGGAAAGAGACATAAGAAAAAAAGATGGAGGTGTTTTGCGATGGAATTTGTCCTTGATAAAAACATGAAAGATTTGGGAATTGAAAAAGTCGTTATAGGAATTGCTAAGAATGTCAATCCACAGGCGGACCTATCTCCGGACTTTTTGAAAAAGAAAAAGGAGAGAGAAGACTGGGCTTTGAATTGTAATCTGGATCAAGTTCTTCAGTCTCAAGTGGTGCAAGGTTACATAGATATGCTACAAGGCGTAGGACGTAGCATCAAAAAGAATCCTCCGACCGTAGTTGCTCTCATCCGTAATATCCAGCATCGTGGCTCTCTTCCGCATATTAATAGTCTTATTGATATTTACTAACGTGGAGAGCTCTCCGTTCTTTATTAGCAATTGGCGGTCATGATTTTTGATAAAATGGGAGATATTGAGTCTATTGTCAGTCAAAGAAGATAGCTTTCGCCAATTTTATCTAGAGAGAAACACGTAACTAAAACAGACTATGTTTATCGGGACGAAAAAGGTGTTTTAGCGTGGCTTGATGTCCGAGACAGTGATTTTTATAAATTTGATGATGATACAAAAAATGCTATTTTTATCATACAAGGAAATGCGAACACCTCTGTTGAGATGCGGTTGGAAGCCCTAAATCGAATTCGGAATGACTTGGAGAGTGTATGTTTCAGGCCTAGAGTTTGAGACATTGGTTATCGGAATGTCTGAAGATTGATTTTTAGGTGAATAACATTTTATGGGCTAAAGGGATGTAAAAAGACTGCGTCCTTTCAATAGGTCATGCAAAAGCTTCTTCTTCGAAAGAGGCTTTTGTGATCAAAAAGGAGAAGGCCTCTGTCTGGCAGGGTGCTGGAGAAAACGAAATTACTGGCTAGAAAATATCGTTCTCTAGTCTTAAATACTTTCTTTGGTATGTGAAATAAAAGTAGAGTTAAGTCGTGGAAAAAAATCAAATTTAGAGCTTTATTTCGGTATAAAAATGCCCACTTTCTCGAAAGTTATAGGATGCTATAATGAAAAAGAACATTCTAAAATCAGAAAGATTAAAAGTGAAGGATAAAAATGGGAAATATTTTACGAACAATTATCGAAAATGATAAAGGTGAATTAAGGAAATTAGAAAAATGGCAGATAAGGTCATTGCTTACAGTGAGCAAATGGCTAGCTTATCTGATGAACAGTTGAAAGCTAAGACCGAAGAGTTTAAGCAACGTTATCAGAATGGTGAAACTTTAGATCAGTTACTATTTGAAGCTTTCGCGGTTGTCCGTGAAGGGGCAAAACGTGTTCTAGGTCTCTATCCGCATATCCTGTACAGATCATGGGTGGGATTGTTCTCCATCATGGTGATGTCCCAGAAATGCGTACAGGGGAAGGGAAAACCCTGACGGCAACCATGCCAGTTTATTTGAATGCTTTGGCTGGAGAAGGAGTTCACGTTGTAACTGTCAATGAGTATCTGACTGAACGTGATGCGACTGAGATGGGTGAATTATATTCTTGGTTGGGTCTTTCAGTTGGTATCAACTTAGCGTACTAAATCTCCAGCTGAGAAAAGAGAAGCCTATGCTTGTGATATCACCCTACTCAACTAACTCAGAAATTGGCTTTGGACTACTTATGTGATAACATGGTGGTCCGGGCTGAAAATATGGTACAGCGCCCACTCAACTATGCTTTGGTCGATGAGGTGGACTCAATCTTGATTGACGAAGCTAGAACCCCTTTGATCGTATCAGGACCAGTATCTTCTGAAATTAATCAGCTTTACCATATGGCTGACAGCTTTGTTAAAAAGTCTTGATAAGGATGATTACATCGTTGATGTGCCATCAAAAACCATTGGTCTTTCAGACCTCAGGTATTGACAAGGCAGAAAGCTATTTCAAATCTGGATAATCTTTATGATATTGAAAATGTGGCTTTGACTCACTTTATTGATAATGCTCTTCGTGCTAACTATATCATGATTTTGGATATTGACTATGTAGTGAGTGAAGAGCAGGAAATCTTAATTGTTGACCAGTTTACAGGGCGTACGATGGAAGGCCGTCGTTATTCTGACGGACTTCACCAAGCATTGAGGCCAAGGAAGGTGTTCGGTTCAAGATGAGACAAAGACATCTGCCTCTATCACTATCAAAACCTCTTCCGTATGTATAAAAAGCCAGCTGGTCTGACTGGTAGCAGCTAAGACTGAAGAAGAAGAATTCCGTGAAACATACAATATCCGTAGTTATTCCAATCCCAACCAATCGTCCAATTGCACGTATTGACCATCCGGATTTGTTATACCCAAGTTTAGAATCTAAATTCAAAGCAGTTGTGGAAGATGTGAAAGAACGTTACCTTAAAAGGTCAACCTGTTCTAGATTGGTACAGTCGCAGTTGAAAACCAGCGATTATCTTTCTAAAAAGCTCGTTGTTGCCGGAATTCCTCACGAAGTGCTGATGCGAAGAACCACTATCGTGAAGCTCAAATCATTATGAATGCTGGTCAACGTGGTGCGGTTACCATCGCAACCAACATGGCCGGCCGTGGTACTGACATTAAGTTAGGTGAAGGGGTTCGTGAGCTTGGTGGACTTTGTGTTATCGGTACAGAACGTCGAAAGTCGCCGTATTGACAATCAGCTCCGTGGACGTTCAGGGCCGTCAGGGAGATCCGGTGAATCTCAATCTACCTTTCTCTGGAAGATGAGCTCATGCGTCGTTTCGGTTCCGAGAGAATCAAGGCTGTATTGGATCGCTTCAAATTGAGTGAAGAAGAATCTGTTATTAAGTCAAATATGTTTACTCGTCAGGTTGAAGCGGCTCAAAAACTGTGTTGAAGGAAATAACTATGATACTCGTAAGAGTGTCCTTCAATATGATGATGTCATGCGTGAACAAAGTGAAATTATCTAGCTCAACGTTATGATGTGATTACAGCTAACCGTGATTTGGCTCCAGAAATTATCATGGCGATGATGAAGCGAACGATTGATCGCTTTGTTGATGGAAATAGCAGAGCTCCTCAAGAGAAGTTGGATGCTATTTATGAACTTTGCTAAGTATAATCTAGTACCAGAAGATCAATCTCATTAGCTGATCTACAAGACTTCATCTGATGAGTGAAATCAAGGCTAACTTTGTATGAACGATGCTCAGTCTGCTAACTCGATTGCTAAACTGCATAAAAGCGTACAAGAATCGATTGGATTCTTCAGTTGTGAGAGTGATCGATCACATTGATGCTTTGACCAACTTCGTAACGCTGTAGGTCTGTGGTACGCGCAAAATAATCCAGCGTTGAATATCAATCGAGAGCGAATGTTTTAATGACATGATTGGTTCAATTGAGTTGATGTAACTGTCTGCTGATGAAGCGCAGATTCATGAACAAGAGTCCTCGTGCAGAGCACAATATCGTAACTAACAGCAACTGCAATATTGCCATCAAGAATCGAGACTTGTACAACAAATGTTGATTTAACAAAATTGGCCGGAATGAGCTGTGTCCGTATGTGGTTCAGGTAAGAAGTTCAAAAACTGCCACGGTCGTTAAAAGTATAATAGAAGGAGAGGGTTAGATATGTCACTAACAAGATAGTAGGTCCAATTAAAATCTAGAAGAGGTTTACAGTAGCTTGTCTCAGCTAGATGAAAAAGCTGGCAAAAACAAGTTCGTGACCAGGAATGTCATGCAATTCTTCGTGGAGTAGATCAGCCATCTTGTTGGTCATCGGCCCTGCTCTGATAATGAAGAAGTTGTTTTGGAATATGCTAAAGACTTCAGCGCCTTCAAGAGGAAGTGAAAAGAACACATTTTCATGGTCATCGGGTCTATACAGCCAAGCCCGTACAAAACGGCGATGGATATAAAGATTGATTCATCAACTGTGTGCCGGAACACCAAATCTGATGGATGTGACTAAGGCTGTTCGCAATTTGCATTACAGAGTCATTACTGAAAACAGGTTTGACAACAGCTGATGAAATGCTTTATCCAGAAAAATGTCTAGTTGATGACCTAGTTTCTTATATGGCTGTCGGTGCTCGTTCGGTAGAGGACCAAACAACACCGTTTTGTAGCCTGGTTTATCGACTCTGCAGGTATGAAAATCCGACTTCGGCACTGTGCTGTGATGTTTTAATGCTATCATAGCGCACAAAATCAACAAACTTTCCTCTATCGTTCTCAAAGTAGAAACTTCAGGCAACCTGCTGGCCCATGCCATTCTTCGTGGCGCATCTCATGAAAGGAAGAATGAGGCGAATTACCACTCACGAGCAACTTCTTGAAGCGATTGCAGGTTATGAAAAGTTAGGCTTAGCTAATCCATTTATTATGGTTGACACGAATCATGATAATTCCGGTAAACAATATTTAGAGCAAGTTCGGATTGTTCATGAAACTCTCTCTTAAATCGTGACTGGAATGAAAAAGATTAAGCAGTGCGTTCGTGGTTCATGATTGAATCCTACTTGGAAGATGGTCGTCAAGATCATCCAGAGGTCTTGAAATCCATCACAGATCCTTGCTTGGGTTGGGAAAAGACACAAGAAATGATTCAGGAAATCTATAAGCACTTAGCAAATAAATCTTATTAAAAATGAAAGGACCCTTTGGTGATATTCAATTACCAGCTGAGTCAGATTGTAGCAAGCTCAGTTGGACTTCCAGCTGAGTTTTGTCTCATTCTAAGAACAAAGATGATTATAGGACATGGAATTGATATAGAGGATCTGTCTTCTATTCAGCGGGCTTACGAAAAATGCTCGCTTTGCAAAAAGTCTTGACAGAAGAAGAGCAACTTCGTTTTGAAGAGCTGTCTGGCAAAAAGGAAAATAGAGTATTTAGTGGGACGCTGGTCGGCTAAAGAGGCTTTTTCCAAAGCTTTGGGGAACAGGAATTGGCAAGCTTCGTTTTCAAGATTTGGAAATTTTGAATGATGAAAAAGGTGCTCCAGTCTTCTACGAAGTCCCTTTTTCTGGGAAGGTTGGGTCTCTATTAGTCATTCAGCTACCATAGTAATGGCCAGCGTTATTTTGGAGGAAAGAGATGAAATCTAGCATACATAGGCCTAGTCAAGCACTTATTGATTTATCGGCAATTCACTTTAATATTCAGCAATTAAGTGCTCATTTACCTCAAGATGTTGAAAAATGGGCGGTCGTCAAGGCTAACGCCTATGGGCATGGCGCAGTAGCTGTTTCGCGGTACATTGATGGTATCGTAGATGGCTTTTGCGTCTCAAATATTGATGAAGCTTTGGAATTAAGAGAAGCTGGACTGGATAAGAAAATCTTAATTTTAGGTGTCTCAGCTATAGAAGCAGTCCCTCTGGCAATTCAGCACAAAATTACTTTGACAGTAGCTAGTTTAGAATGGCTGGACTTGCTGGAAGCCTCGCAACTGTCTGTGAAAGGTTTGGTGGTACACCTGAAGAGTGGATTCAGGTATGGGTCGGATTGGCTTTTAGGGATGGCCAGTCTCTTCAGGCGAGCTATTAATCGTCTCCAGGCGGCTGGGGTTCAAGTAGAGGGAGTCTTTACTCACTTTGCAACAGCTGATGAGGAAGATACTGCTAAGTTTGAAGAGCAGTTGGCTACTGAGGGATCTTGGCAGACTTGAAGTCTCGTCCACCGATTATTCACGCTAGTAGTCCAGCCACTTCTCTTTGGCATACGAACACGGTTATGAATGCTGTCCGTTTGGGGAGATGTGTTACGGTCTCAATCCTAGTGGTCGGGTTTTGGAATTACCTTATGAGATCAAGCTCGGCTTTGTCTTTAGTTTCAGAATTGGTCCATGTAAAAGAAGTAGAAGCGGGAGCCGATATTGGCTATGGTGCGACCTACACAGCAGATGAAAGCCAATTTATTGGCACAATACCACTAGAATACGCCGATGGCTGGACTAGGGATATGCAAGGTTTTGACGTTCTTATCAATGGTCGACGTTGTCCGATAGTTGGGCGAGTATCCATGGATCAGATTACAGTACGCTTACCAGAGAAATACTCCCTAGGGACACCAGTTGTTTTCATTGGTCAGAGCGAGACAGAAAGTATCTCAGTAACTGATGTGGCAGAAAAACGTGGAACGATAAACTATGAAGTGGTTTGTTTGATTAGTGATCGGGTGCCACGGATTTATAAAAGATTAGATGGATTGAGATTTTTCATTGAAAAATATTCCTGAGAAATCTGTCTTGGTACGAGAACTGAAAAGAGGAACTATGAATTTACACCAACCTTTATCGGTTCTGCCGGGAGTAGGACCGAAATCAGCAGAAAAGTTTGCCAAGCTTGGCATTGAGACTTTGCAGGATTTATTGCTTTATTTTCCGTTTCGCTATGAAGATTTTCCAGAGTAAGCAGGTGCTTGATTTAGAAGATGGGCAGAAAGCAGTTGTTTCAGGACTTGTTGTTACACCAGCTAATGTTCAGTATTACGGGTTTAAGCGCAATCGTCTCCGTTTTTCAATCAAGCAAGGGGAAGTCATTCTAGCTGTTAATTTTTTCAATCAGCCTTATCTGGCGGATAAGGTGGAAGTTGGAGCCAGTGTTGCTATTTTTGGAAAGTGGGATAAGGCTAAAGCTAGTTTGACTGGGATGAAGCTCTTGGCTCAGGTCGAAGACGACTTTTAGCCGGTTTATCAGGTAGCTCAAGGAATCAGTCAGGCGAGTTTGGTCAAGTTGATTAAAACAGCTTTTGATCAAGGACTGGATCTACTGATTGAGGAGAATTTACCTCTGATCTTGTTGGAACGCTACCATTTGATTTCTCGCTCAGAAGCGGTGAGAGCCATGCATTTCAAAAAGATTTGGCAGAATACAAACAGGCGTTGCGTCGTGTAAAATTCGAAGAATTGTTTTATTTCAAATGCGACTTCAGGTGCTCAAAATGGAAACGAAGGACGCCAGCAATGGTTTGGTACTGGATTGGCAGAATGAGTTGCTACAAGAGGAAAAAAGGTCAACTCCTTTCCCATGACAGGAGCTCAAGAGAGGGCTTTGGCTGAAATTTTGTCTGATATGAAATCACCTGCTCATATGAATCGCCTCCTGCAGGGAGATGTTGGAAGTGGGAAGACAGTAGTGGCGGGATTGGCCATGTATGCTGTCTATACGGCTGGCTACCAATCGGCTTTAATGGTTCCAACAGAAATTTTGGCTGAGCAGCTTTTTGAAAGCCCTTTAGTCAGCTCTTTCCTGAATTAAGAATTGCTTTATTGACAGGAAGCATGAAAAGCTGCTCAACGTCGAGAGACTTTGGTGGCTATAGAGCTTGGTCAGGTTGATATGGTGATTGGGACTCATGCTTTGATCCAAGATGGTGTTCAATACCATCATCTAGGACTGGTTATCGTAGATGAACAGCATCGCTTTGGGGTTACTCAACGTCGTATCTTACGAGAAAAAGGAGACAATCCTGATGTTCTCATGATGACAGCTACTCCCATTCCCAGAACTTTGGCCATTACGGCTTTTTGGGGATATGGATGTATCCATTATTGACCAGATGCCGGCGGGACGCAAGCCTATCATCACCCGTTGGGTTAGCATGAGCAACTTGAGGTCGTGCTTGATTGGATAAAAAAAGAATTAGCAAAGGGAGCTCAAGTTTACTTTATTTCTCCTTTGATTGAGGAATCAGAAGCTCTGGATCTAAAAAATGCTATTGACTTAGAAGAAGAACTGCAAGCCTACTTTGAGGAGATGCTCGAGTCTCTCTCCTTCATGGTAAGATGAAGGGGATGAAAAGAGGCGATCATGCAGGCCTTCAAGAATAGAGAAGTAGACATTTTAGTGTCCACAACGGTCATTGAAGTGGGTGTTAATGTGCCCAATGCAACGATTATGGTCATCATGGATGCGGATCGTTTTGGTCTCAGTCAGCTTCATCAATTGCGTGGGCGTGTGGGGCGTGGAGATAAGCAATCCTATGCCGTTCTTGTCGCAAAATCCTAGGACTGAATCCGGAAAGAAGCGTATGAAAATCATGACCGAGACGATCAGATGGTTTTGTACTTGCTGAGGAAGATTTAAAATGCGAGGGCTCCGGAGAAATCTTTTGGTACCGTCAGTCTGGAAATTCGTGAGTTTCAAGTGGCTGATATCGTAGAGGACTACCCTATCTTGGAGGAAGCTAGAAAAAGTAGCCAGCCAAATTGTGAAAGATCAAGATTGGCGTAAGGATCCTAACTGGCATTTAGAGCCCTTCACTCTAGATAAAGCAAGATTATTTGGATTAAGTGAAAGATTTTTGTAAGCGAGCCTTAAGTTTTACTGCCTCATAATAAAGTCAATTAAAAAGAAATGAGGTATGATTATGACAGTAAATGTTAAAGTAGACTAGAAGAGAAATTTTAAGATTTAGATAAGAAATTTTTCTACTTACGGCAAGTAAGTAGATCCTCTATTTTCATCACTCCTCCTTTATAATCTCGATGAGATAGAAAACCAGCATCGAGATCATTGATCTTGGCTGTTTTATTTATCCTTCCATATAGTCTTTTAGTTCTTGATCCGACTAAGCCGGCGTTGAGAGCGATGAGGAGCTTGATTCGGGCTTTGTGGAGCATTTAGCTCTTTAAACGAAATAAATACCTGCTTCGTGAAGTTGAACACTTCCACCTGGGTGAAGCAGACAGAAGTTCCAGCTATACCATTGAAAACAGCGGGATACCAAGGCGACAGGAATTCCTTGATTGATAAAAATAGGCTTAATTTTTCAGCGACTTCCTGAGAGGTAGGTCTGCCCGAAAGCTTCAAATGATCAAGCCATCAAGACGCTGTATCAAGCATATCTAGTAATTCAGTCTTCATGCCAGCATAAGCAGGATGATAGGACAAAAACCGGTAATCTTATTCTAAGTCAAAAACGAACACGGGGTTCAGCTGTTTAAAAATACAGAACCTCTTGTTTCATAATAAGACCGAGTGGGCCGTGTGTCGGGGTTTGAAAAGTACTAACATTTGTGGTATGAGTCTTAGTGACATATTTAGCTGCGTGAACTTCGTCATTCATAACCACTAGAACACCTTTTCCCATAGCTTTTTCATCTCTTTCGCTACACGCAAGGCAGAAAGGTAATTATAAATCCCGTCGCTACCTAGTTCATTTGAACTACGCATAGCACCCTGTGAGAACGATGAGGTATTTCCAGGATTTCCATGGTATCTAGGAAGTAGGCAGTTTCTTCAAGAGTGTCCGTTCCATGGGTAATGACTACCCCATCAAAATTCTGGGAGGAAGATTTGATTTTTTTATAAAGTTGAAGCATATGCTCTGGTGTCATATGAGGACTCGGGATATTGAGTCTGAGGGCTGTAACTTGAATGCCCTCCAAGGGTAGAGTGACATGATTCATAGGATTCTCGTCATTGGTCACGACCTTGCCAGTTCCATCAGCCTGCATGGAAATAGTACCACCGGTATGCAATACCAAGATTTTTGTTCATGGTAGATGAGCTTCTCTCCGATTTGTGTTATAATTTATTTTATCATAAAGGAAAGAAACTAGAATCATGGAAGTAAAAGCTGTTTTTGATATTGATGGTACTTGGTCAATGACAGCCGAACCGTCCTGCAGTCAACAGAACAAGCCATTCAGAACCTAAAGCAACAAGGCATCTTAGTGAGGGCTAGCTACGGGCAGGGGGCCTTCTTTGTCCAATCTTTTATGAAAGATCTGGATTTGGATTTTTGCGGTGACATATAATGGTCAGTATATTTTTTCAAAAGATAAGGTGATTTCTGCGACTCCGATTGACAAGGCTAGCCTTCGGTCTATCATTGATTATGCTAGGACCCATAAAAAAGAAATTGCACTTGGGACAGAGACTGATATGGTTGGAAGCCATATTATGCGCTTTGGCATGAGTAAGTTTTCTCAATGGACTAGTCAATTTGTACCAAAGCGTTTTGCTCGCTACATTAGTCATGGCTTCAATCGTGTTGTCAGCAAGGTTGTTCCCCAGCAAAAGGATGATTTGTTGGATAGTTCACGAGAGCCTATTTATCAGGTAGTTATGCTGGCGACTCCTGAAGAGAGTCAAGAGGTAGAAAAAGAGTTTCCGGGTTTGAAATTCACTCGATCTAGTCCTTACGCAGCAGATATTATCAATGGGAATGCCTCGAAATTGCAAGGGATTGAACTGGTAGGAAAAGAATACGGTTTTGATATTCACCAAGTCATGGCTTTTGGTGATTCTGACAATGATCTGGAAATGTTATCAGGTGTCGGTATGTCCATTGCTATGGGAAATGGAACTAGTAAGGTCAAAGCAGTTTGCTAAAGCATACAACAACCAGTAATAATAGTCAAGACGGTATCCATAAAAGCCCTAGAACACTTTTGGAATTTTGGCTAGAGTGAGAAAGTCTTTAGAGTATGATCATCATTTTAATAAAGTAAAGGAATTTCATGGGGTGATGGATGAGACGACTCAAGAAGAACCTATTGCTTGGACACCAGAACAGGCTCGCCATCGAGCCACCTTTAGAGATGGAAAGAGCTGGTTGAATTTCTTAGGTAGCTCCAGTGGATCAGAAGATGAGTTTGAAGAAGCTGTTCATGCAATGCATAGAGCTTTAGATACAGGCCGCTACTAAGGTCAAGGTAAAAGCCGGGCTGAGATTTCCTTAGTTGGGCAAGTAGATGCTTTGATTGATACTCTTTATTTTACCTATGGAAGTTTTGTCTTAATGGGAGTGGATCCTGAGCGATTGTTTCTCATTGTCCATCAAGCCAATATGGGCAAATTTTTCCTGATGGCAAAGGCGCATTTTGATCCAGTGACTCACAAAATTTTAAAACCAGATGACTGGGAGGAAAATATGCTCCTGAACCAGCTATAAGAAGAAAGAATTAGAACGACAAATACAGGCCTATAAAAGAAATTGTAGGGATCAAAGAGACTGAGGAATACTCAGTTTTTCGTATAGAATAAATTAGTATAAAGTTTTTCGCTATCACGGAACGTGACCAACAAGTCCAACTTTGCATGGCGCAAAAATACTCTGAGGAAGAACCAACCAGTAAGCGTCTCAAAAGCGTTGAGACCAGTTGCTCCAACCATTATTAAATCAACTTTCTGTTCATCTGGAATATCAGTCGCTAAGCTAAGGTCTTAGGATTTCCGAGTTCTCACGACAGTGACTACATCAGCAACGCCAGGCTTCACGAAACTCTTTTTCATAATCTCTTACTAAATGCTTGGCATCTTCTTGGAGTTCTTCGTAGACTTCAGCGTCGGACTTGCAGACACACTTTGAAGGCGCGCGTATCTATGACATGAGCAATCGTTAAGCGTGATTTATTTCTAGTGCAACGTTGACTCCTTTCAAAAATGCCAGTTCCGCTTCGCGAGAGCCATCGATCGCAACTAAAATATTTTTGTACTTTTTGTAACATAAGCCACACTCCATAAAGATACTAAGACAAACTCAACAGTTTTAAGAACGATTGAAAGTACAAGATAGAGAAAACTTGGATTTTAAGAAATGAGCCTACCCAGTATAGTGGAAAGAGTTGTAAATAAAATAGCTAGAGCTATGAAAAATGTGATACCTGTTTTCTAAGAGTTCTAATAACCGTTAAGATTTCTTTTATAGTTATATTTGTAAACCTTTTCATGAAAGAAAAGACGTAAAGTCATTTCCGGTAAGATGGGAAGAAATCTGAAGAAAACAGCAGGAAATTCATAGGAGAGAATAGCTAAGTGAAGAGGTTAAGCTTCGATATGAAAGGACATGTTGTTTAAATTTTCCTTTAAATGATGATATTTTTGGATTTTTGATTGAGTTATAATAAGACGATTGATTGAAATGAGGAGTTTGAAAATGAGAGAACATAATAAATCTGTCAAACTAGAGCATGTAACATGATATTCGTGGACCAGTACTGGAAGAAGCTATGCGCATGAGGCAAATAGTGAACAGTTTTGCGTTTAAATACAGGAAATCCAGCTAGAGTTTGGTTTTACTGCTCCGGATGAAAGTTATTCATGACTTGATTATTAATGCTCGTAGTAGTGAAGGCTACTCTGATTCTAAAGGACTCTTTTCAGCTCGAAGGCCATCATGCAGTATTGCCAGCTCAAGCATATTCCAGATGTTGGAATTGAGGATATTTACCTTGGAAACAGTGTCAGCTGAGCTGATTGTAATGTCAATGCAGAGAGCTTGTTGGACGATGGTGATGAAGTATTGGTTCCTATGGCGATTATCCACTTTGTGGACAGCGCATGTAAAGCCCTAGCTGGTGGAAATGCTGTTCACTATCTTTGCGATGAGCAGCGACTGGTATCCAGATATGGACGACATCAGATCGAAAATCACTTCAAATACGAAAGCCATCGTAGTGATCAATCCGAATAACCCAACTGGTTCCCTGTATCCGAAAAGAAGTCCTAGAAGATATTGTTGAGTTGCTCGACAGAAATGACTTGATTATCTTTGCTGATGAAATTCTATGATCGTCTGGTTATGGATGGAGAGAAAGCACACAGCTATTGCTAGTTTAGCGCCTGATCTGTTCTGTGTTAGTATGAACGGTTTGTCGAAATCTCACCGGATTGCAGGTTTCCGTGTTGGTTGGATGGCACTTTCAGGCCCTAAGAAGCATGTTCAAGGGTATATTGAGGGCTTGAATATGCTGTCAAATATGCGTCTTTGTTCTAATGTTCTTTCTCAACAGGTTGTTCAGACCTCTCTTGGAGGACACCAATCTGTGGATGAACTTTTGCTACCTGAGTGGTCATGATTTCTGAACAAAGAAACTTTTAGTTTATAGCTATTAATGATATTCCCGGGGCTTTTCTGCAGTCAAGCCTAAAGCTGGTCTTTCATTTTTCCTAAAATTGATCGAGAGATGTATCAAATTGACGATGATGAGCAATTTGTCTTGAATTTTTGAAACAAGAGAAAATCTTGCGTTGGTACATGGTCGTGGTTTCAACTGGAAGAATCCTGATCATTTTCGCAAATGGTTTATCTGCTCACTGTGTAGATGAATTGGCTCAAGTTCAAGAGAAAATGACCCGCTTCACGTCAGTAAAGCGGTTAAAAACTGGTTGACATAAGGAATCTCGAAATTGCTTATCTTTTAAGAGCTCCTTGATAGTTGTTTTCTTTAGAAGGTTATGATGTTAGTAGTTTATCTGAATATAGAGAGAGTGAGAAGGCTAAAATGTGCTGTCATTTTCAGTTCTATCTTACTCTCTCTATACAAATCTGCCTGATTTTTGCTGGAAAAGGCACTAAAATGACGGAATGTAAAAATTGTTATTCAATAGCCAATTTTCAGATAATTATTGAAATTTCTGTCAATTTATGATATAATCAAAGCAGGACTAAATACGAGGTGACTTATGGCACATTTACTAGATAGACAAGAAAATCACATCAATTTTGAAACGCTCTGAGGAACAACTTCAAGAAGAGGTTGCCATCAACAATGACATTACAAGACAGTTAGCAGGATATCATGGACTGTAACGCTTTGCATTGTCAATAGTAAAAGGACGCCCTCTGGGCTATTTCATGCGGCATAAGACTAATAACGATCGTGTAGAAGCTTTCTATCAAACTAAAATTTTCCCAGATGATTACATCCGATCTGCGAAATTGATATACGACACAGAGGCCAACTTTACCGGTCGAGCATGAATTATCATCTTCCCGGTTGAGACTCAGGCGGAGTTTCCGGATGGCTTGACGACCATTGCGCGCTATCCATGTTTCGGGATTCGTTTGGGATCATTGATTATTTGGCGAAATGATAAGGAATTTGACAATGACGATTTGGTCTTGGTAGAAATCTCAAGTACCGTTGTAGGCATTCAGTTGTTAAATTTCCAAAGAGAAGAAGACGAGAAAAACATCCGTCGTCGTACGGCTGTTACCATGGCGGTCAATACCCTATCTTATTCAGGGTTACGGGCTGTATCTGCTATTTTGGGAGAATTACAGCTGGCAACGAAGGTCGTTTGACTGCTTCAGTCATTGCTGACCGCATTGGCATTACGCGATCGGTGATGTCAATGCTTTGCGCAAGCTGGAGAGTGCAGGGATTATTGAAAGTCAGCTTCGCTGGGAATGAGAGGAACTTATCTAAAAGTCCTGATTCCGGATGTCTTTGAGGAAATTAAAAGAGGATTAGTAATGACAAAGCTTTGATTTCCATTGATTATACAGTTGATTTTGTTGCAGATGAGGGCAAGCTGACAGCAGGAGAGCCTGCTCAGGCGATTTCCCGAAGCCATTGCTCAAGTAACTGAAGCGCACTTTTGACCGGGAGATTATATCTTCTTTGCTATTGATGCTCATGATGAGGATGATGCCTCTCATCCAGAAAGCAAAGTTGTTCCACTTCACAATATCAAAGGAACTAGCGGTCGCAATCTTTATGGTCCTTTGGCTGATTTTTATGAGAAGCATCAAGCAGATTCTCGGGTCTTTTTGGATGGATAAGCGCCATTATTCTGCTTTTTCTGGCACTGATTTGGATATTCGTCTGCGAGAAAGAAAAGTAGATACGGTCATTTTGACTGGAGTCTTGACGGATATTTGCGTCTTGCATACGGCAATAGATGCCTATAATCTTGGTTATCAGATCGAGGTGGTTGAGCCAGCTGTAGCTTCGCTATCAGAGGAAAATCATAAATTTGCCCTCAATCACTTGCAAAATGTACTAGGTTCGACTATAATAGAAACAATTTAAAAGTAAAAGAGAAGCAGAGTAGGTTTGTTAACTTGCACAGAGAGCGCTAGTGGCTGAGAGTAGCGCCAAGAAAACAAAATCCGAAGAACATGTTTCATAATCTTTTGTGTGATCAAGCACAAACGTTGCTCACGTTACGAGCTCAGAGGCTGCCCTTTTAAGGTGCAGCGAATAACAGTGGTACCACGACTTTCGTCTGTTTTAGAGACGAAAGCCTCTTTCTTGTGCAAACAGGATAATTGAAGCTGATGTCGAATGCTTCAGATATCCTGAACAAGAGAAGGAGCAGTTACTAATTGATCTGAAAGGGAAAAAGAACATGAAAAGAAATTTTTATCGGAAACTATGGTTTAGAGCAGGTCGGGCAGACCATGACCGCAACTGGCTGGGTAGCCAATATCCGCAATCACGGCAAGCTAGCCTTTATTGAGTTGCGGGACCGTGAGGGTTTGCTTCAGGTTTTTGTTGGCGGTGAGATTGAAGATTTTGCTAAGCTGGAAGAAATCGGCAAGGAAGATCTTATTGCAGTGACAGGGCAAGTGGTTCAGCGTGAAGAGCGATTTGTTAACAAGGCGCTTAAGTCTGGTCAGGTTGAGCTGAGGGCAGAGAAGATTGAGGTTATTGCTAGCAGCAAGGCCCTGCCTTTTGAGCTGGATCAACACGCCCATACTGGAGAAGACCTACGTCAGAAATACCGTTACCTAGACTTGCGGCGTGAGAAGATGACACATAACCTTAAACTTCGTCATCAGGTCACATCAACTATTCGGGAATATTTGAATGGGTTGGACTTTTTGGAGGTGGAGACGCCTTATCTGACTAAGTCAACTCCTGAAGGCGCTAGAGACTTCTTGGTGCCTAGTCGGGTCTTTAAAAATCAGTTCTACGCCTTGCCACAGAGCCCTCAGATGCTCAAGCAGTTGCTGATGGGAGCTGGCCTTGAGCGCTATTATCAGATTGTTCGTTGTTTCCGTGACGAAGACCTGAGGGGGGATCGCCAGCCAGAGTTTACTCAGGTGGATTTGGAGCTGAGTTTTGCCAGCGAGGAAGAAATCCGAGCTCTGGTTGAAGCCATGCTCAAGGCTGTTGTCAAGAAAACTCATGGTTTAGAGCTGACGGAAGCTTTTTCCAACTATCAGCTATGAAGAGGCTTAAGTACCGCTTTTGGTTCTGATAAGCCAGATACGCGCTTTGGTTTAGAGCTAAAGAGTTTGACGGATTTGTGCCAGTCCAATGATTCGCTTCTCATCAAAGAAAGCCTTGGATAATCAAGAGGAAGTGATGGGAATTTGTGTGCCAGATGCGGCTAGTGCTTTTAGTAAGAAACAGCTCAGTCATTACTATCAGGAAATGAAGGAATTTGGCTGCAGTCGTTTCGCCAGTCTAAAGGTTGAAAATGGCCAGTTAGTTGGAGATTTGGCTAGCACCTTTGAGGCTGAGAGTCAGGATTTACTAGCACGTTTTGAGGCCAAAGATGGAGATCTCATTCTGCTAGTCATGGCTAAGAAGCGTCGGGCCCAGGAAGCTTTGGGACATCTGCGCATAGAAGTCGCAAAAGCTTTGGATTTGATTGACCCGAGTTTGCTTCATTTTCTCTGGGTTGTGGATTGGCCGCTGCTGGAGTGGAATGAAGACCAAAACCGCTATCAAGCCATGCACCATCCTTTCACACAGGGCATTTTTGAAGAAGGTCAGGAGCCAGATCAATTCCGCAGTCACGCTTACGACATCGTCTTGAATGGCTATGAAATCGGCGGTGGGAGTCTGCGGATTCATGATCGGAAGGCTCAGGAGGCTATGTTTGAGCTATTGGGTATGAGCCGAGAAGACTATGAGCGGGACTTTGGTTTCTTCCTGGAAGCCTTAGAATACGGCTTCCCACCACACGGCGGCTTGGCTCTAGGCTTGGATCGCTTGGTTATGATTTTGGCTGGGGAAGAAAATATCCGCCAAGTCATCGCTTTTCCCAAAAATGGTACTGGCTTTGATCCTATGCTGGAAAGTCCAAGTTTGGTGGATCAAAGACAGCTCAAAGAACTGCATTTGGAATTGAAGAATTAGCCTGAAATATGGTAAAATGAAATGATGAATTCCTGAAGAATAGCAGGAAGAAGCTCCCAGAAAGAGCTAGTGGATGCTAAACAAATCAGTATCCCCTAGCTTATCAAATCAAAGGTGAGCTGAAGCTTGGGAAATAAAAGATATCATCTAGAAATTATTATTTTCAGTCGCTAAAGCTCACATATCTTATGAAAGGAATCAGAGATGAAGATTACTCAAGAAGAAGTAAGTCACGTAGCAAAGTTGTCAAAACTGGCTTTTTCACCAGAAGAAACGGCTGAGTTTGCAACGACCTTAACCAAGATTGTCGACATGGTCGAATTGCTCAATGAAGTGGACACGGAAGAGTGCCTTTCACTTCCAATGTAGTACCTAATATCAACTATATGCGAGAAGATGTAGGCTCAGCCAGGCTGGAACCGGGAAGAACTTTTCCAAAATGTACCTGAAAAAGAGCGGGGCTACATCAAAGTGCCTGCCATCCTAGATGACGGAGGAGATGCCTAATGACTTTTAATCACAAGACTATTGAAGAGTTTTGCACGATTTGCTGGTCAAGAAAGAAATTTCTGCGGTAGAGTTAACTCAGGCAACTTTGGCGGACATCAAAGAACGTGAAACAGCTGTGGACAGCTTCATTACTGTCAGCGAAGAGGAGGCTTTGGCTCAGGCTGCGGCTCTAGATGCCAAGGGCATTGATGCTGACAATCTCATGAGCGGAATTCCGCTGGCGGTTAAGGACAATATCTCAACCAAGGGAATTTTGACGACGGCTGCCTCTAAAATGCTCTACAACTATAAACCGATTTTCGATGCGACCAGCGTGAGAAGCTCTACGTAAGGACATGATTATCGTTGGGAAGACCAACATGGATGAGCTTTGCCATGGGTGGATCAGCGAAAACTCTTACTTTAAGACGACTAAGAATGCTTGGGACAGTAGCAAGGTTCCTGGTGGGTCATCTGGTGGTTCAGCGACAGCTGTTGCCTCTGGTCAGGTTCGTCTATCACTGGGTTCAGATACGGGTGGTTCTATTCGTCAGCCAGCGTCCTTTAACGGTGTAGTCGGCCTCAAGCCAACCTACGGACGGGTTTCCCGTTTTGGTCTCATTGCTTTTGGTTCTTCTTTAGACCAGATTGGACCTTTTCTCTCAAACGGTTAAGGAAAAATGCCCAGCTTCTGAATGTTATTTCTGGTAATGATCCTAAGGATTCGACATCATCACAAGCAGCAGTGCCAGACTTTACCAGCAAAGATTGGCCAAGACATCAAGGGAATGAAGATTGCCCTGCCTAAGGAATACATGGGTGAGGGAATTGACAGCAAAGTCAAGGAAACGATTCTGGCAGCGGCGAAGCACTTGGAAAGCTTGGGAGCTATCGTTGAAGAAGTCAGCCTACCTCACAGCAAGTACGGCGTGGCTGTTTACTATATCATTGCTTCCTCTGAGGCTAGCTCTAACCTGCAGCGTTTTGACGGTATTCGCTATGGCTACCGCGCAGAAGGAATTGAAAATCTAGAAGATGTCTACGTCAAATCCCGCAGCGAAGGCTTTGGTGAAGAGGTGAAACGCCGCATCATGCTGGGAACTTTCAGTTTGTCATCTGGTTACTACGATGCTTATTTCAAGAAAGCTGGTCAGGTTCGGACCTTGATTATGCAAGATTTTGCTAGGTTTTTGAAAAATATGACTTGATCTTAGGTCCAACTGCACCAACGGTTGCTTATGACTTGGGCAGTCAAAACCAAGATCCAGTGGCCATGTATCTGGCTGACCTTTTGACCATTCCAGTCAATCTGGCTGGCCTGCCGGGCATTTCAATCCCAGCTGGCTTTGCAGATGGTCTTCCTGTCGGCTTGCAACTGATTGGGAACCACTTCGATGAAGCGACCATCTATCAGGCAGCCGCAGCATTTGAAGCGACGACTGACTATCACAAACAGCAGCCAGTTATCTTTGGAGGTGAAAAATAATGAACTTTGAAAACAGTTATCGGACTGGAAGTCCATGTTGAATTGAAGACCAATTCAAAAATTTTCTCACCGGCTCCAGCTCACTTCGGTGAAGATCCCAATGCCAACACCAATATCATTGACTGGTCCTTCCCAGGTGTCCTGCCTGTTATGAATAAAGGTGTTATCGACTATGGTATCAAGGCTGCTCTGGCTTTGAACATGGATATTCACCAGAAGATGCACTTTGACCGCAAGAATTACTTCTATCCGGACAATCCAAAAGCCTATCAAATTTCTCAGTTTGATGAGCCGATTGGCTACAATGGCTGGATTGAGATTGAGCTAGAAGATGGCACGACCAAGAAAAATTCGTATTGAGCGAGGCCCACTTGGAAGAAGATGCTGGAAAGAATACCCACGGCAGTGACGGCTACTCTTATGTGGACCTCAACCGCCAAGGGGTGCCGCTGATTGAGATTGTATCGGAAGCAGATATGCGCAGTCCAGAAGAAGCTTATGCCTATCTGACAGCCCTCAAGGAAATCATCCAGTACACGGGCATTTCTGATGTCAAGATGGAAGAGGGCTCCATGCGGGTCGATGCCAATATTTCCATCCGTCCTTACGGCCAGGAAGAGTTTGGTACCAAGACTGAGCTGAAAAACCTTAACTCCTTCAACTTTGTCCGCAAGGGTCTAGCATTTGAGGAAAAGCGCCAGGCTGAAATCCTGCGTAGCGGTGGTCAAATCCGTCAGGAAACCCGTCGTTATGATGAAGCAACTGGCGAAACTTTGCTCATGCGAGTTAAGGAAGGTTCAGCGGACTACCGTTACTTCCCAGAGCCTGATCTGCCAATCTTTGAGATTGAGGATGCTTGGATTGAGCAAGTACGTAGTAGTCTGCCAGCCTTTCCAAAAGAACGCCGTGCCAAGTATGTGGGTGACTACGGTCTGTCTGACTACGATGCCAAGCAGCTAACAGCGACCAAGGCTGTGTCAGACTTCTTTGAAGCAGCTGTTGCAGTGGGCGGAGATGCTAAGGCTGTCTCTAACTGGCTCCAAGGAGAAGTGGCTCAATACCTCAATGCCGAAGGAAAGACCATCTCTGAGATTGAGCTGACACCTGAGAACCTGACTGAGATGATTGCTCTGATTGCAGACGGAACGATTTCCTCTAAGATTGCTAAGAAGGTCTTTGTCCATCTAGCTAAAAATGGTGGCTCTGCCAAGGAATATGTGCAAAAAGCTGGTCTGATTCAAATCTCAGACCCTGCCCAGCTTCTGCCAATCATCCAAGAAGTATTTGCTAACAACGAAAAAGCCATCAATGACTATAAGGGCGTAATAAGAATGCAGACCAAGTCCTTGATCGGTCAGCTCATGAAAGCAACCAAGGGCCAAGCCAACCCCGCAAGTAGCACAAAAACTGCTCAATGAAGAGTTGGAAAAACTGTAAAAATTAGAAAACCAGTCCTAGGATTGGTTTTTGCAATTTTGGATATTGGGTATAATAAAATAGATAAAAATTAAAGGAGTCTTTTATGTCGGAAATTACAATTACACGCGCTACTGGTATGGTTGGCGTCTCAAAAGGTAGCTGTATATCTTAATGGTGAACTTGTAGATAAACTTGCAAATAATGAAAGTAAAACTCTGACATTTGAGGGAGACAGTGTTGAGCTACAAGTTGGACAAAGTTTTATGAAGTCCCATAAAATTCAAGTAAAAATGGCCAAAAGGTAGTTGTTAAAAGCTTCTGGAATTGAGCTATGCTAGAATTCTTGGGACTATCTTAGGCTTTGCCTTATTTACTTCTTGAGATAGAGGGTTAATATTCTGCAAAATTCAGAGAGGAGCGGTATTTAAGATTTTCTAAACTATAGAAAAATCAGTCAAAAGAGACTGATTTTTTTGTCTCCTCTATGCTATAATAAACAAAGTGATAAGAGAGAGGTCTGGGATGTCTAAGACAGTTAGAGGGACGTTTTATACATTAGTGGCTGGAACAGCCTGGGGACTGTCAGGAACAAGTGGTCAATATCTGATGGCGCACGGTTTTTCTGCTTTGAGTCTGACTAATGTTCGCTTGCTGATTGCAGGCCTAGTATTGATGGGGCTGGCATATTTTACTGATCAAAAGTCTTTTGGTCAAATTTGGAAAGACAAGCAATCACTAGTTATGATATTCATTTTTGCCTTATTTGGTCTTTTTCTTAATCAATACGCCTATTTGGAGGCTATACATGAGACAAATGCGGGAACAGCAACGGTTCTACAATATTTATGTCCTGTGGGGATTTTAGCCTATACTTGCATCAAGGATAAGGTCTCCCCAACTGTATCAGAAATCGCTTCGATGATTTTAGCGATTGGTGGTACTTTCTTGATTGCAACTCATGGTCAGCTTTAATCAGTTATCTATGACGCCAAAGGGCTTACTTCTAGGTTTATTCTCTGCCTTTACATACTCGCTCATATCCTTTTGCCTATTGATGTGATAAAAAAATTGGGTAGTATGTTGGTGATTGGAATTAGTATGACAGTAGCTGGCCTTCTTTACTCCCTTTCAGTGGCTTAAGTCAACATCAATGGAAGTTTACTCCTGATATTGTCATGGCCTTGTTCGGTATTATCCTTGTTGGAACCATCTTTGCCTATACCGTCTTTTTGAAAGGAACAACCTTGGTAGGACCAGTTAAATCAAGTTTGCTAGCCTCTATTGAGCCGATTTCAGCAGTTTTCTTTGCTTTTTTAATCATGCAGGAACAATTTTACGCCCTAGATTTTCTAGGAATGGCTATGATTCTAGTCGCGGTTATGTTGATTTCTTTAAAAGACTTGCTCATCCAAAAGAAAAAGGACTTTTATAAATTTATATCAAAAAGACCGAGACATTTGTCCTCGGTCTTTCGTATGCTTCTTCTTATTTGGGCGCCATTTGCCAAAAGAGATCAATAATATATGTCAAACCATAGGTATAGACTACAAGTGTAAAGGGCTTGCACAGAATAATAATGGTTATGTAGCGTTTAAAGGTCATCTTAGTCAGGGCACTAGCATACAGAGAAAGTCAGCTGGACTGATGGGCCAAATCATCATAAAAGATAAAAAGGATCAAAACGGTATGCCTCCTGTCGAAGCCAGCCAATGTATTTATCGTAGGTATCGCTTGCTGACAACAGATTGGACAAAGGCTGGCCATAGACTCGAAACCAAGTGAGAAGATAATGGCGCAACCAATGACAATGCTGATATAGTTGTAAATGGTACTGATGATATGACCATAGATAAAGATACCAGCTACTGATGTCAAAGCGCCAGGTATAATTGGGACCACAGTTTGTAAAAATCTGCAAAATATAAAAAGTGGTGGCCTCTAAATACCAGCTTTCTGGATGAAAGCAGAGAGTGTTTCCTTTGATTCTAGCACACCAGCCTGATAGGCCCAGATGCAAAAGGCGAGTAGTCCCAACAGCTCCAATAATAGAAGACCAATTAATAACTTTTTGTAAAAAGGGGACACAGCCTGTAATTGTCGATTTCTCCCTGACATACTCTCCTCCAAAAATAAACTACTTCTACTATATCATCTTTTGCTCTTTTTGTAATCTTTGAGGTCGTAAGTGTCAAATGGTATATAGTATGATAGACCTACATAACCAATTGACAATAGTCTATAATTGTGCGAAAATCGGTAAGAGCATATGAGTATAAGCTAAAATTTCAGTGTATTAGGAGAAGCAATTTTGGAAGAATATTTAAACTTATATCATCAAAAATTGTGGGAGATTGCTTTCGGTCATGTTGAGAAAGTATTTAGGGTCGTCATTTTGTTAGTTCTATCCATTTTTCCTATCTATATTTCATTTGATCTTTTGGTAAAAAAGAAAAAGCCTGTTTTATCGCTTTCACATGTATTCCGTTGTGTCTCATCTTCCTTCTTTGTATGGTTGCGGAGTATGCCCACAGTTATGATAAAATTATGAATCCTGCTTCAATATACAACAGTTCATTACACGTCGCTTCCTTAAAACATGAAACTGTTCTACCGATATTGGAGCATGTAGATGAAACTCCTTAGATAGTGTCGATGGGAAGCTAAAGAGAGATGATATTTTAGTATTTGCTCTATCTAATCCTACCTATTATGACGCTCTGTTTGCAGATATCGCAAACTCTTTTTAGCTGGTGAGCAGACGATAGGAAAGCATTTTTAGTTGCTTTAGTAGGATACGAAGAGAAAAATGGTCAATGGCAATCTGTTGACATTCGCACTGCCCCGGGTGATGAGGAGAAGGATTTTCAGAAATTTTTCTAAGGTGCTTCATATTAAAAAGATGAAACAGAGGGTGCTACTGGTATTATTTATAAACTTCAAAGCTTTTATGAATTAAAGTTACGAAAAGAAAAAGATGGATACTGGTCTGGCTTATGAGTATGATTTTTAGTCCCATTTTAAAATGAAGCTTCCACTTTTAGGAAGCTATTTTTATTTGCTTGGAAAAATAGAAAAGTGAACATCACCTATTCACTCTAGAAGAAAGAGGACCATGAGTGCCAAAAAGCCCATTTTATGCTATAATAATGAGAATACGATTTTTGGAGAGAGAAGTGGCAATTGAAAAATTATATGCCCGATTTTGCTATCGAGGCAGTTTACGATTTAACAGTAGAAAGTTTGCAAAAACAAGGTATTAAAGCGGTTCTAGTAGATTTAGACAATACCCTCATTGCTTGGAATAATCCTGATGGGACTCCAGAGATGAAGAAGTGGCTTCATGATCTGCGTGATGCTGGCATTCGGATTATTGTAGTGTCTAACAATACAAAGAAAAGGGTCAAGCAGGGCTGTTGAAAAGTTTGATATTGACTATGTCTACTGGGCGATGAAACCCTTCACTTGGGGAATTGATCGGGCGCTCAAGCTTTTCATTTTGAAAAATGAAGTGGTTATGGTGGGCGACCAGCTCATGACGGATATTCGGGCAGCACATCAGGGCCGGATTCGTCTCGATTTTGGTCAAAACCCCTAGTTGAGCACGACTCTATCAAGACTCAGATCAATCGGGCGCGTGAACGCCGTGTGCTCAAGAAAATTACTGAAAAATACGGTCCAATTCAATACAAAAAAGGAATTTAAGCATGGAAGAACTTCTCTGTATCGGCTGCGGAGCCACTATTCAGATAGAAGATAAAGGGTGAAAGCTAGGCTACACGCCCCAGTCGGCTCTAGAAAAAGGCTTGGAGACAGGTGAGCTTTTATTGTCAGCGCTGTTTCCGCCTGCGCCATTATAATGAAATCAGCGATGTCCAGCTGACGGATGATGACTTTCTGCGGTTTCTGCATGAGGTTGGAGATAGCGACGCCTTGGTCGTCAATGTTGTCGATATTTTTGACTTTAATGGCCTCGGTCATTCCCTGGCCCTGCCCTCGCTTTGTCGCTGGAAATGATGTTCTCTTGGTCGGGAAATCAAAAAGGACATTCTGCCTAAGTCGGTCAAGGATAGCAAGGTGACCCAATGGCTGACGGAGCGGGCTCACGAAGAAGGCCTGCGATCAGTCGATGTGGTCTTGACTTCTGCTCAGAACAAGCAGGCCATCAAGGACTTGATTGACAAGATTGAACACTGCCGCAAGGGACGTGATGTTTATGTGGTCGGCGTAACCCAATGTGGCAAGTCCACTTTGATTAACGCGATTATTCAGGAAATTACAGGCGATAAGGATGTCATTACGACTTCGCGCTTCCCAGGCACAACTCTGGATAAAATCGAGATTCCTTTGGCAGATGGCAGTCATATCTATGATACGCCGGGTATCATCCATCGTCACCAGATGGCTCACTATCTCATCTGCTAAGAATCTCAAATACATCAGTCCCAAAAAGGAAATCAAAACCCAAAACCTACCAGCTCAATCCTGGGCAAACCCTATTTTTGGGTGGCTCTAGTCACTTTGACTTTTGTGGCAGGTGACAAGCAAGGCTTCACGGCATATTTTGACACATGAGCTCAAGCTCCACCGGACCAAGTTAGAAGGTGCTAGCGATTTTTATGACAAGCATGTCGGCAGTCTCTTAGTGCCACCGGTTGGCAAGGAAAAGGAAGAATTTCCAGCCCTGGTCAAGCATGAATTTACCATCAAGGACAAGACAGATATTGTCTTTTTCTGGTCTAGGGTTGGGTTCGCGTCAGTGGTCCCGCCCGAGTAGCTGGCTGGGCTCCGGAAGGTGTGGCGGTTGTCACTCGGAAAGCGATTATATAATACTCAAGAAACAAAGGGGAATAAATCTCCTTAAAAATATGGAAGGAAAAGGCTATGAACAGTGGGGAAAAGCAGGACCCAACTGTATCAAGCCTTATAGAAGAACATGACACTAACATCAAAACAACGAGCCTTTCTCAACAGTCAGGCACATAGTCTCAAACCAATCATTCAGATTGGGAAAAATGGACTCAATGACCAAATTAAAACCAGCGTTCGTCAGGCACTGGATGCTAGAGAGCTAATCAAGGTCACGCTCTTGCAGAATACGGATGAGAATATCCACGAGGTCGCAGAGATTCTGGAAGAGGAAATCGGAGTGGATACGGTGCAGAAGATTGGCCGGATCTTGATTCTCTACAAGCAGTCCAGCAAGAAGGAAAATCGCAAACTCTCTGTTAAAGTCAAGCAAATTTAAGGAAAAATTTCTGTGGAGATGTCAGCCTATGGCTATTGAATTACTGACCCCCTTTACCAAGGTGGATTTAGAACCAGAAGTTAAAGATAAAAAACGCAAGCAGATTGGCATTTTAGGTGGGAATTTCAATCCTGTTCACAATGCTCATTTGGTCGTGGCGGATCAGGTCCGCCAACAGTTAGGCTTGGATCAGGTTCTGCTCATGCCAGAGTATGAGCCACCCCATGTGGACAAGAAAGAGACCATCGATGAAAATCATCGGCTGAAAATGCTGGAGCTGGCTATTGAGGATATTGAAGGCCTAGGAATTGAAACCATTGAGCTGGAGCGCAAGGGAATTTCCTATACCTACGATACTATGAAGCTCCTGACAGAGCAGCATCCAGATACGGACTATTACTTTATTATCGGTGCGGATATGGTGGACTACCTGCCCAAGTGGTACCGGATTGATGGGCTGGTTGAGCTGGTTCAGTTTGTCGGTGTTCAGCGGCCGCGCTACAAGGCGGGGACTTCTTACCCTGTCATCTGGGTGGATGTCCCACTTATGGATATTTCCTCCAGTATGGTGCGGGATTTTCTGGTTCAGGGACGGACTCCCAATTTCCTGCTGCCTCAGCCAGTCTTAGACTATATTGAGAAAGAAGGGCTTTATCTATGACCTATGAAAGCTATATCAGTATGGGCCGTGAGGCCTTGCTGGATAAGATGGAAACAGTCATGCCCGAGAAGCGCCTGAGGCATTGTCTGGGTGTGGAAAAGGCTGCTCGTGAGTTAGCGGAGCGCTTCGGTCTTGATGTTGAAAAAGCGGGTTTGGCAGGACTCCTGCACGACTATGCTAAAAAAGTCTCGGATGAGGAATTCCTATCCTTGATTGACAAATACCGGCTAGATCCTGACCTGAAAAACTGGGGCAACAATGTCTGGCATGGCATGGTGGGCATATACAAGATTCAGGAAGATTTAGGTGTGAAAGACGCTGAGATTCTCCGAGCCATCGAGATTCATACAGTGGGGAGTAGCACCATGTCTGAGCTGGACAAGGTGGTCTATGTCGCTGACCATATCGAGCACAACCGAGATTTTCCGGGAGTGGACAAGGCCAGAGAGCTGGCTCAGCGGTCACTCAATCAAGCTGTGGCCTATGAAACAGCAAGGACGGTGGAGCATCTAGCCCATAAAGGAATCCCTATCTACCCGCAGACCTTGGAGACTTACAATGCCTTTGTAGGATATTTAAAGGAAATAGAAGAAAATTAAAGAGGAACTATGAAAGAACAAGAATTATTAGAACTGGTCGTGAAGGCGGCCGATGAAAAAGCGTGCAGAAGATATTGTGGCTTTTGGACTTGCAAAGGTCTGACTACTGTGACAGATTACTTTGTCATCGTCAGCTCTGATGAACAGTCGTCAGCTGGATGCGGTAGCTGAAAAATATCCGTGAGAAGGTCTGCTGCAGAGGTGTTTTCTGCTGGCCATGTTGAGGGAGACGCACTGGTGGCTGGGTACTCTTAGACTTTGGGCAGGCGTGGTCGTCCATGTCTTTTTCTGAGGAAATGCGGGCGCATTACAATCTGGAAAAACTCTGGCATGAAGCAACGGGTGTGGATGTTGCTGCCTTATTGGAAGAAAAAAATAAGTGATTTTTTTGCCCTTTGGCAAGAAAGCAGAATTCGGCTCAGTCAGCCTGCTGGCTGGGCTGTTTTTGAAAGGAAAAGTATGGCAACTTATGAAACCTTCGCGTCGGTTTACGATGCGATTATGGATGATTCATTGTATGAGAAGTGGACGGATTTCAGCCTGCGTCACTTTCCCAAGGATAAGAAAAAGTGCTGGAGCTGGCCTGTGGTACGGGTATTCAGTCCATTTATTTTAAGAAGGCTGGTTTTGAGGTGACGGGGCTGGACCTGAGTCAGGAAATGCTGGATTTGGCAGAGAAGCGTAACAGAGAGGCCGGTTTGGACATTCCCTTTATTCAAGGCAATATGCTGGATTTGAGTGGTGTTGGTCAGTTTGATTTGGTGACGTGCTATTCAGACTCGATTTGCTATATGGAAGACGAAGTCGATGTCGGTCAGGTCTTCACTCAAGTTTACCAGCATCTAAATGAGGACGGTCGCTTTATCTTTGACGTACCTCGATTTACCAGATTGATGAGGTTTTTCCAGGCTATTCTTATCATGAAAATGCTGAAACCTTTGCTATGGTCTGGGATTCTTATGCGGACGAACCGCCTCATTCCATCGTGCATGAGCTGACCTTCTTTGTCCAAGACGAAGATGGGCGTTTCACGCGCCATGATGAGGTGCATGAGGAGCGGACCTATGAGATTCTGACCTATGATATCTTGCTGGAGCAGGCCGGCTTTTAAGAATGTCAAGGTTTATGCGGACTTTGAGGACAAGGAGCCAACAGACAAGAGCGCTCGCTGGTTCTTTTGTAGCGGAGAAATGAGATGACAGTTACCGGTATTATCGCAGAGTTTAATCCTTTTCATAATGGGCACAAATATCTGCTGGAGCAGGCTTCTGGTCTGAAAATTATCGCTATGAGCGGCAATTTTGTCCAGCGAGGCGAGCCGGCTATCGTGGACAAGTGGACTCGGGCACAGATGGCTTTAGAAGCTGGAGCGGATCTGGTTCTTGAGTTACCTTTCTTGGTCAGCGTTCAGGCGGCAGACTTTTTCGCTAAGGGGGCAGTAGACATCTTAGAGAGGTTGGGAGTCGAACAGCTAACTTTTGGGACTGAGGAAGTGCTGGATTATGAGAGAATTTCCAAGGTCTATGGTGAAAAGGCAGAGCGGATGGAGGCTTATCTGGCTAGCCTGCCTGATTCCCTATCCTATCCCCAGAAGACTCAGGCCATGTGGCAGGAGTTTGCAGGGCTCAATTTCTCAGGCTCTACTCCCAATCATATCTTGGGCTTGTCCTATGCCAAGGCTGTGGCGGGAAGAGATATAAAACTGTGTCCGATTCAACGTCAGGGAGCTGGCTATCATTCCTTGTCAGCTAATCAGGAATTTGCCTCTGCAACTGCCCTTCGTCAGAATCTGGATCAGCCAGACTTTCTCAAGAAATTCACCCCAGCCCATCACTTGCTGGAAACGGCTCCCAAGGTGACCTGGTCGAATTTTTTTTCCTATCTCCGTTACCAGATAGTGACCTGTCCGGATTTGACAAACTTTTATCAGGTCAATCAGGAATTGGCCGTTAGGATAAGAGAGGCCTTGAAAAGCAGTGAGACCATAGAAGAACTGGTTGAGCAGGTGGCGACCAAGCGCTATACCAAGGCTCGGATCCGGCGTCTGCTGACCTATATTCTGGTCGGAGCTAGGCAAGAAGAGCTTCCATCAGGTGTTCATATTTTAGGCTTTTCCGAGCAGGGGCGCCAGCATTTGTCCCAGCTTAAGGGAAAAGTTGAATTGGTCAGCCGTATCGGCAAGGTGCCGTGGGACAGTTTGACCCAGCGGGCTGATAAGGTCTATCAACTAGGAAATCCTGCACTGATGGAACAAAATTTTGGACGGGTTCCAGTGATTGTGTAGTAAAGAAAGCTTTTTATCTAAAGTGGAAAGATAGAAGCAAAAAGAATAAAAATATAGAAAAGGAGTCTTCTTTTATGAAAATGAAAAATCAATCTTACTTTCTGTCTTAGCTTATCATTGCTCTTGGCCTGGGAGCCCTGCTCAAACTCTGCTGATAATAAACAAGCTTAGTGGTAAAGAAAACATTAGTCAGAGTTCTAGTAAAGCAAAAGACATAGATAGTTTATTCGAAGAAATCTAGACGGCCAATGAAAAATGGGTAGTGTTCGTCAAAAACAGACATAGCTGGCTTGCTGGGAAACAAACAGATAAAAAGATTCAAAAACACAAAATATGACTTCAAAATTATTTATAAGGCTGAAAAACAAGAAGTAGAGATGGCAAGCATTACAGTTAAGACTGTGGAGGATGGAGAAGAGGATTTTAAAGAACTCTTGATGCCGGGTGGTGAAAAGGCTCCATTATATACCCGCTATAATAAAACTGGAATGGGATAAAGAGGTCCAAGAAAAAGGAGGCAAATACAGTGTTTATCCAGACTATTTCCAACTCTTAAATGGCTTAAATAAACTAACACAGGACTTAAAACTAGAAGAAACAGATAAGACTATGTCTTTACTTTGAAAAAAATCAAGATGCGGATGTCTTAGGAGTTTATGGGAAAGAGTTTCAGTTTAACTCTTTCTCAATCTCCCAAATCCAACTTCAAAAAGAATTGACCGTAAAGATTGACATAAAAAGTAAATTCCTCAAAGAATTTAAGATGAATATATCTACCTCTGATGATCAAGGAACACTTGCTATCAAGAGTGAGACCAGCTACTCAGACTGGAACTTGGTTAAAAAAGAAGAAATCCCAACAATCTCTGATGAGAAAAAAGAGCAATAAGCAGTTGAAAGCTATATGAGCTTTGAACCCTCTAAGGCAAGGGTTGGTAAAACCAAGGCTAGGGTTAAAAGAAGTTAAGGGTTAAAAGCTTAACTTCCCTTGATTTTTTTCTGGGAAAGATAGGAAAAAGGAGCGCATTTCTACTCTTTTTCTTAGTGATTTTTCTGTTTTCCTGTGTTATAATAAGAAATGTTAAAAATGTAAACTATTCAAAGGAGAACCTCCAATGGGACGTAAATGGGCTAATATTGTGGCAAAAGAAAACAGCCAAAGACGGCGCCAACTCAAAAGTGTATGCTAAGTTTGGTGTGGAAATCTATATGCAAAAGACAAAAAGGTGATCCTGATCCAGAAACAAATACAGCACTTAAATTGTTGTTGACTCAGGCCAAACAAGCACAAGTACCAAAGCACGTTATTGATAAGGCTATCGATAAGGCTAAAGGAAACACAGATGAAACCTTTACAGAAGGTCGTTACGAAGGATTTGGACCAAATGGTTCGATGATTATTAGGATACCTTTGACTTCCAACGTTAACCGAACAGCGACCCAATGTCCGTGCCGCCTTTGGTAAAATAGGTGGTAATATGGGAGCAAGTGGATCAGTTTCATACCTTTTTGATAACAAGGGAGTTATTGTTTTTAGCTGGTGACGATGCGGATGCTATTTTTGAATTGTTCTTGAAGCTGATGTAGATGTGGATGATGTGGAAGCAGAAGACGGAACGATTACTGTCTATACTGCGCCAACAGATCTTCACAAGGCTATCGTAGCTTTGCGTGAGTCTGGCATCGAAGAATTTCAAGTTACAGAGCTAGAAATGATTCCTCAATCAGAGGTTGAATTAGCTGGTGATGATCTTGTAACATTTGAAAAATTGGTAGACGTTCTCGGGAAGATGATGAAGATGTTCAAAAGGTCTATACAAACGTAGAAGGATAAAAACTGAGCTAGGCTCAGTTTTTATTGTATTCTAGCTACGATTTCTAAAAGATTATGAGGAGAATCTGTTAAAAAGTCTGTTTACTTCATTAGATATTTATGATAAAATAACATATGATTAATAGAAAAGGGGATCCCAATGAAAAAAATTCTTAGAAATATTGCATTTCTAGTTGCTATCTTCGCCCTTGCTGCTTGTGGTGCTAGCAAGAAATCTGATAATCAAGCTGGAAAGTAATGGAAGTTGATATTAAAATCAAAAGCGGTACCTATATCGTTCCTCGTGATGAGTCAACAGATTCTAAGTACTTAGCATTGAAGCTTGAAATCAAGAACAAGAGTAAAGAAAAATTGAGCATTTCTGCAGGTGATGTGACTCTTTACGATTCTGAAGGTGAAAAGATTTCTGCTGTAAACGTATATGACTCAGCTGAAAAGTTCAAAAACAATTAGCTATGAAGATCTTTCAAAAGATAAAAACTATAGTCAGCTATGTAGTTTTTGAAGTAGATCCAGATGAGAAATATGAGCTGCACTATGCTCCAAAAATTCATGGATAGTCTTGCTAAAAGATCGTAAAGATATCGAAATTTCAGTAAGTCCTTCTAAGTATGAAGACAATACTGATGCTGTTGCTGACTTGGCTAAAGAATATGTTAATAAAGTGTTCTTGAGTGGAGATGCTTCTGGAGATGCAACTAACGTTGCTGATACATCTGCAGGTGAAAACACAGTGACTCTGATGGCTAAAGATGATAAGAAAAAGTCCAAAGATGATGACAAAGAAGGCTCTAAAGAAAAATTTGTCTTGGGTGGAGAACTTGAGAAAGACAGAGCTGCCTTTGTAAAGAAATTTGGTACAGACTTTGCTGAAAACTTCACTTACTACAAACCATCTGATGCTGAATTACGTACTTTCATCGAAGCTTATACAAAAGTCAATGCTAAACGTGCTAAGGTAACATACTCAATTAAGGAATTCTTGCCTGAAAGAGCAACTATCAATGTTCGTCCAGAAACAATTGGTTTGGAAAATATCAGAACATATGAATTAGTTTCTAAGTTTGCTAATGAGCACCGTGCAGAATACTCAGATTACAAAGATGCTTATTCTACGACTGAGAAAATACATTTTTAGAACAAAGCACCAACTCAATTTGATAGTCTTCCGCTTTTGACAGATAAATACATGGATAGTGAAGGTTATGAGTTGAAATTGGTTAAGAAAAATAATAAATGGGTTGTAGATACTTCTGATAGTAGTTATGAGTCATTAGTCCGTATCTTTAGCAGGAAATATCTAATTTTGTAATAAAAAGAGTGAGACAAGAGGCTGAGGGTTCGCCTATCTCCGCTCTGTTTAAATATGAAAAAGAAGTCTTAAAAAGTTGCCAATATAAATTTTAAATACACTTATTTTTATTTAATTATTTATATAAACGTGATTTATGCTATACTTATGTTCAAAAGTCATTGCTTCAAGGAGACGAACGTGAAAAGAATTTTATGAAAAATTAGTGAAACCCGTCATTATCTTCTATCAGCACCCTAGAATTATCTGGTTATGAAACTGCAACAACAAATTTTCTTCGTAGTTATTTAGAGGATCTTGGTGTTAGGATTTTAGATTCTGGATTAAAAACAGGTTTAATTGCTGAGGTTGGGCAAGGAAGTCCTGTCATCGCTTTGCGAGCTGATATTGATGCACTGCCGATTTTTGAACAAACTGGTCTGCCCTATGCTAGTCAAAATCCAGGTGTCATGCATGCCTGTGGGCATGATTTTCATCAGATAAGCCTCTTAGGTGCAGCGGAGATACTCAGGACTATGGAAGAGGATTTGCGAGGGACTATCCGACTTGTTTTCCAACCTGCTGAAGAGACCTCTTGTGGGGCTTTGGAAGTTTTGTCATCTGGCTACTTAGATGATGTTAAAGCAATTGTTGGGTTTCATAATATACCTCAGCTAAAAGCAAATCAAATAGCCTTGAAATCAGGAGCTATGATGGCTGGTGTTGAAAAATTCAGGGTGGAAGTAGAGGGAGTCAGCAGTCACGCAGCACGACCTGATTTAGGAGTAGATACAGTTCTGACCTTAACTAGCATGGTTCAAGCCTTGCAAGTTTTGGTGGCTAGAACTGTCTCCCCTTTGAAGCCAATGTTCTGTCTATTACCCATATTGAGGCCGGAGCAACTTGGAATGTCTTGCCCCAAAGTGGTTTTTTTGAAGGTACCATTCGATCCCTTTAGTCCAAACTCTCAAAAAGAAATTAAAAAGATTTTATTAAAATTGTTGAGAATACGGCTGAAAATTTTGGCGCTAGAGTATTTATTAATTGGGACAAAACACCGCCTGTAACCTTTAATGATTCAAATTTGACTCAACTTCTAATGGATCATTCTAAAAAATTTGCTGATGTAGTGAAGCTAGGCCTTCAACGGCTGGAGAAGACTTTGCTTTTTATCAGGGAAAAATTCCAGGAGTCTTTGCTTTTATTGGATCAAATGGTTCGGAAGATGCACCAGATCTCCACCATGACAAAATGATCATTGATGATGAAGCTTTTAAGGTTTCAGTACCCTATTATGTTGAGAGTGCACTTTTGTATTATTAGATAGGTATATATAATAGCTATATCCCAGTATAGAAAAATGAAAACTAGGCAAAATCTCACATTTGTTATGATAGAACAGTGACAAGGGTTTTTGTGATGTTCTAAAAACTTGCAGATAAATAGAATTTATAAGCTTGATAAAAAATATATATTAGGCAAAGTCTAGAAATATTTGATATCATAAACCTTACTTTATGAGTGAATAGGAGAAAACTGTGAATAAAATAGTAAAGTATTCTTCCCTTCTTGTCTTTGGACTAGCTGCAACTGGAGCTTTGGTCGCTTGTTCATCTTCTAATTCAAAGACGAATTCAGGCGATGCAAAGAAAACAACAATTGAAGTTGGAACAGTTGGAACGACTCGTCCTTTTTCATATGAAGATGAAGATGGAAAAATTAACTGGCTATGAAATTGAAGTATTATGGAGAAGTCTTTAAGGGATCTGACAAGTATGAAGTCAACTTTAACAAGACTAAATGGACTTCTGTTTTTGCTGGATTAGATAGTGATCGTTTCCAATTGGCGGCCAATAATATCAGCTATTCTGAAGAACGTGCGGGCAAGTATCTATATGGTAATCCATATGCTAAGAACCCAACTGTCTTAGTAGTGCGTAAAGGGACTAACATCAAATCGTTAGATGATATTGGTGGTAAGTCAACAGAGGTTATACAAAGGGACTTCGACAGCAAAACAACTAGAAGATTATAATAAAGAGCATGCAGATAAGCAAACAAAAATTAATTATACAGATGGGACTATTCAGCAAATTTTAGTGAATTTGAATGAAGGTCGTACAGACTACAAGATTTTTTGAGCGGATTTCTGTCGATGCTATTATTAAGGCACAGAACTTAGATAATCTTGAAGTCATCGAACTTCCAAGTGATCAGCAACCGTACGTCTATCCGTTGTTTGCAAAGGGACAAGAAGAATTAAAAACGTTTGTAGATAAACGTATCAAGGAGTTGTATGAAGATGGAACCTTGAAAAGCTTTCTCAAAAATACTTTGAAGATAGTTATCTTCCTGATGCCAAAGATATCAAATAATAAATAATGTCTTTTAAAATAAAAAGGAGATTGAAAAGAAATGAAATTATGGTTTGGTGTGGCGGCAGTCGTCGCAGTAGCAGTACTTGGTTTAGCGACTTGTGGAGCTTTTACTAAAAGAATCAGGAAATGCCAAAAGACAAAAGTAACAATCAAAGTCGGTACAATGACAATTGACAATGATGAACAACAACATGTTGGGATTTAATTCAAGAGAAACTTAAAAAGATAATATTGAGCTTGAATTTACACACCTTTACAGAGTACCCACAAGTAAACAAAGCTGTGGCAGATGGTGAACTAGATGTCAATGCTTTCCAACACTACTACTACCTCAATAACTGGAATAAAGAAAATAATCAAGATTTAGTAGCAATTGCGGATACTTATATCGCGCCAATCCGTCTTTACTCTGGAACAAAAGATGGGAAGAACAAAATATACTAAGATTGATGAACTTCCAGATGGAGCAGAAATTGCTGTACCTAACGATGCAACTAACGAAAGCCGTGCATTGAACTTGCTTCAAGCAGCTGGCTTGATTAAGCTAGACAAGTCTGGAAATGAGCTTGCAACTATTGCAAACATCAAAGAAAATCCTAAGAAGTTGAAAATTACTGAATTGGATGCTAGTCAAACAGCACGTTCCTTAACTTCAGTAGATGCTGCGGTTGTCAATAATACTTTTGTCAACGAAGCTAAATTAGACTATAAGAAAGCTCTCTACATCGAACCAAAAGATGAGAACTCTAAACAATGGTACAACATTATGCGAGCTAAGAAAGATTGGGAAAAATCAGACAAGGCTGATGCAATTAAGAAGTTGATTGATGCCTACCATTCTAGATGATGTTAAAGAGTTAACAAAGAAAACTTCAGACGGCTTGCTTGAGCCAGTTTGGTAAGAAGAAAAAGGCAGTAGGCACAAGTCTTAATGAGTACGTCAAACAAGCAAGACTGAAAGTGTTTAATAAAAACTCAGTTGGGACGACCAGCTGAGTTTTGTCGCCTTATTTATGGGGAGGAATTATGGCTTTTTTCAGTGAGAAAGAGCAATTGCAAAAATTTGAAGAGGATGAAGTCGCGCAGGCTTATTTTTGAGATTTTGCGTGAATTGATTGCCAAAAATCTATTTTTGCTCAGCAGGTTGGTTTTGAACGATGTAGCAAACTATTTGAGAGAAGTTTTTGAAAGAGGCTGGCGCTGAAGTGACAGTAGATGCTAGCTACAGGGGCGCCTTTTTGTCATTGCTCGTTTTAAAAAGCTCAAATCCTGATGCAAAAAGTGTTATTTTTTACAACCACTATGATACAGTACCTGCAGATAGTGACCAGCCTTGGACAGAAGATCCTTTCACCTTGTCTGTCCGAGATGGGGTCATGTATGGACGAGGAGTTGATGATGACAAAGGTCATCATCATTGCTCGTTTAACAGCCTTTGCAGAAGTATCGAGAAGGCAAGAAGGATTTTACCAGTTAATATCACTTTTTATTATAGAAGGTGCAGAAGAGTCCGCCTCGACTGACTTAGATCGGTATTTGGAAAAATACAAAGAAGACTTATCGGGAGCGGACCTGCTCATCTGGGAACAAGGTAGCCGTAATGCACTGGGTCAGTTAGAAATCACGGGTGGCAATAAGGGAATAGTGACCTTTGATGCTAAGGTGAAAAGCGCTGATGTAGACATTCACTCCAGTTTTGGAGGTGTAATTGATTCGAGTAGCTGGTATCTTTTAAATGCACTCTCTAGTCTGCGAGGAGCTGATGGTCGCATCTTGGTAGAAGGAATCTATGAGCAAATTGTCGAGCCAAATGAGCGTGAACTAGCTCTGGTTGAGGAGTTTGCGCGACGAAATCCTGAAGAACTACGACAAATCTATGGATTAGAATTACCTATGCTTGAAAAAGAAGTTAATCAATTTTTGCGACGCTATTTCTTTGAACCAGCTATTAATATTGAGGGGCTATCATCAGGCTATCAAGGTCAGGGAGTTAAGACAATCCTGCCTTCAGAAGCCGAGGCTAAACTTGAGGTAAGACTTGTACCTGGTTTAGAGCCACACGACGTGCTTGATAAGATTCGGAAACAGCTAATCAAAAATGGCTATCCTAAAGTGGAACTGACTTATACATTAGGAGAAATGAGTTACCGCAGTGACATGAGTGCTCCATCTGTTCTTAGTGTTATTGAGTTAGCTAAGAAATATTACAGAGAAGGAGTAGCAGTGCTCCCAACCTCTGCAGGGACTGGCCCTATGTTTACTGTTTATGATGCCTTGCAAGTCCCTATGATGGCCTTTGGTATTGGTCATGCCAACAGTAGAGACCATGGTGGAGATGAGAATGTTCGCCTAGCAGATTATTACACCCATATAGAATTAGTAGAGGAGTTGATTGCAAGTTATGAGTAAAGAAATTATTACATTAGATCGAATTGATGTGACCTTCCAGCAGAAGAAACGTCAAATACAAGCTGTAAAAGATGTTAGTATCCATATCAACCAAGGGGATATCTATGGGATTGTTGGTTATTCTGGAGCTGGTAAATCTACTCTGGTTCGGGTGATTAACCTTTTACAAGTGCCTTCTGGAGGGACTATTACTGTTGACGAGGATGTCATTTTTAAGGACAAAAAAGTTCAACTATCTGCGGCTCAGTTACGTCAAAAACGCCAGGATATTGGGATGATCTTCCAACACTTCAATCTAATGAGCCAGCTGACGGCTGAAGAAAATGTAGCCTTTGCCTTAAAGCATTCAGGCCTGTCTAAGGAAGAGAAAAGAGAAGGTGAAGAAGCTACTAGACTTGGTTGGTTTGGCGGATCGAGCTGAGAACTATCCTTCACAGTTGTCAGGTGGACAAAAGCAGCGTGTAGCGATTGCTCGTGCCTTGGCAAATGATCCCAAAATCTTGATTTCGGATGAAGCAACATCAGCTCTAGATCCTAAGACGACCAAGCAAATCTTGGCTCTCTTGCAAGATTTGAACCAAAAATTAGTTTGACGATTGTTCTCATTACTCATGAAATGCAAAATCATTAAGGATATTGCTAACAGAGTGGCAGTGATGCAGGATGGACAATTGATTGAAGAAGGTTCTGTTTTAGATATTTTCTCAAATCCTAATCAGGATTTGACGAAAGACTCATTACAACAGCAACTGGAATTAATGAAAGCCATGGTTAAAAATCGAAAAGCAAGAAATTGTTCAAAAATCTGGCTCGAATAGTATTCTGGTTCAATTGGAGTATGCGGGTGAAGCGACAGATGAGCCTTTTATTGAATCAAATCTATAAAAATACCAAGTTACTGCCAATATCTTATATGGGAATATCGAAATTTTGGATCACACACCTGTTGGGAGCTTTTAGTTGTTGTCTTGTCTGGTGAAGTAGAAAATCTTGTCTGCTGACTAAGACCGCTATTAGTGAAGCAGGCGTTCGTTTGACTGTTCTAAAAAGGAGGTGCATAAGATGCTGAAATTCATCGAAACTTATTTGCCAAATGTATATAGGATGGGCTGGACTGGTCAAGCAGGCTGGGGAACAGCTATTTATACGACCCTTTATATGACAGTTATCTCTTTTTTGATTGGTGGTTTCTTTGGCTTGATAACTGGACTTTTTCTTGTTCTAACCAAGCCAGGTGGAGTTCTGGAGAATAAGGTGGCTTTCTGGATTTTGGATAAAGTCACTTCAGTTTTCCGTGCGATTCCTTTTATCATTTTGCTAGCTGTCTTGTCGCCATTCTCTCACTTGATTGTTGGGACAGGAATTGGGCCAAACGCTGCTATCGTTCCGCTCTCTTTTGCAGTTTATGCCTTCTTTGCTCGCCAAGTTCAGGTCGTTTTATCAGAGTTGGATGGTGGGGTGATTGAAGCAGCTCAGGCTAGCGGTGCAACTTTATGGGATATTATTGGTGTCTATCTCAGTGAAGGTCTGCCAGATTTAATCCGTGTAACAACAGTCACCTTGATTTCTTTGGTTGGTGAAACTGCTATGGCGGGTGCAGTCGGTGCAGGTGGTATCGGTAATGTAGCGATTGCTTATGGTTTTAACCGGTATAATAATGACGTTACCATTCTTGCGACGGTTGTCATTGTAGCCATCATCTTTACGATTCAATTTGCAGGAGACTTTTTGACTAAAAATTAAGTCATAAATAGCTTGTAATTGGTTACGGTTAGAAGTACGAACGATTTAGAAAAGCTTTAACGGGCTCTGGATTGCTATTCTATAAAGTGTAGATTAATAGTTAATGTGCTTTATTATTGCTCTAATCTTGATAATAAAGAAAGTTCACTTTCATTGCTTTAAAGAATATGATAACTGCGAGTAAGAGCTTCTTAGTTAAGGAGAAGAGCAGTACAGTAAGACCTGGATATTTTTCCTGTTGGAAAGAATGCTGAAAAAGATTTTGCTGGCTTTTATTCCTTACACCTGGTCAAATTCATATTGAGTGAAAATGTTTATAAATCTTTAGCCCCTAACTTACATTGAATTGATGATGGGGTCAGATATCTTGTTCGATAACTTTTTGGACAATTTGATTGAAGAATTCATTCTTAAACCAAGAAAGTAGATTTTTGAAAAGGATGTCGCAGAAGAAGGAGACTTTGTCTGGCTTTCTTTTTCTATTTTTGGTATGATAGAAAGGTGTAAAGTTGAAATTTTCAGCTGATAGTAAGTTAAGCAGTTTATTGTTTTTTTGAAGGTTGATTTAGAAAACACAATTTTATTTGAAACCTACAATTAGCTATTTTTAAAATCAATCAAAGAGGGAGAACACATGAACAATTTACTTGTATTGCAATCAGACTTCGGTCTTGTGGATGGTGCGGTATCAGCAATGATTGGTGTGGCTCTGGAGGAGTCAGCTACATTAAAGATTCACCATTTAACACACGATATTACGCCTTATAATATTTTTGAAGGTAGCTATCGTCTTTTTCAAACGGTCAACTACTGGCCGGAAGGGACAACCTTTGTTTCAGTGGTCGATCCGGGTGTCGGCTCTAAGCGGAAGAGCGTAGTTGCAAAAACGGCGCAAAACCAATACATTGTCACTCCAGACAATGGAACCTTGTCTTTCATTAAGAAACACGTTGGTATTGTTGCTATTCGGGAAATATCTGAAGTCGAAAACCGTCGGAAGAATACTGAGCATTCCTATACTTTCCATGGTCGTGACGTCTATGCCTATACAGGAGCTAAATTGGCTAGTGGCCACATCACTTTTGAAGAAGTAGGACCAGAATTAAGCGTGGATGACATTGTGGAGATTCCAGTGGTGGAGACTACTTTTGGCGAAGGTTCTGTCAGTGGGGCTATCGATATTCTAGACGTTCGATTTGGATCTCTTTGGACTTCTATTACTCGCGAAGAGTTCCAAGAGTTAGAACCTCAGTTTGGAGAACGCTTTGAGGTAACAATCTATAACAACGATATGTTGGTTTACCAAAATCAAGTGACCTACGGGAAGTCCTTTGCGGATGTTCGCATCGGTCAGCCAATTATTTATATCAACTCGCTCTATCGGGTTGGACTGGCAATCAACCAAGGTTCTTTTGCTAAGGCCTACAATGTTGGTGTTGGTGCCCAGTGGCATATTGAAATTAAGCGTATTGAAAAATTAGTGATTTATAAAGAGGAGATGAAAATGAAAAATATTTGATACAACTTTTACCATTCAAAGAAGTCATGCAACTGGTATTGGTGCTCGCACTCTTTTGTTGTAATTGGATGGCTAAAGCATTCCAACGCCTGTTCCAAAATACCAGTATTCAACTGCAATATGCTGTTCAAGCTTTGTTTGGTGTTGTTTTTTTGGTCCGATTGTTGGTTTCTTAACAGGATTTATTGGTCATGCCTAAAAGACTCTCTCCAGTATGGAAACCCTTGGTGGACTTGGGTCTTGGCTAGTGGTTTGTTTGGATTTGTAGCTGGATTGCTTAAGAACTACCTTCGTGTATCAGAAGGGGTATTTGAATCGAGAGATATCATTACATTTAATGTGGTACAGTTTGTGTCCAACGCCTTGGTATGGGTAGTCATTGCACCAATTGGTGATATCTTGATTTATAATGAGCCTAGCAATAAAGTCTTCACACAAGGTGTTGTAGCAACTCTTGTCAATGGTTTGACTGTTGCAGTTGCCCGGAACCTTGACTTTTAATTGCCTATGCTCGCACTCAAACCAAGAGTGGCAGTCTGAAAAAAAGATTAATTACATCAAAATTGACAGATTGGGATTGCTCCCAGTCTTTTTGTAAAAATAAACAGCTAAATGCAAAATATATATTGCATAATTTAAAAATATATTGTATAATAGACTTATAAAAATGAAGGGAGAACCGATATGAAAAACATCAAGAATATCTATTCACCACTTATTTGGCTTGTTTTGGGTGGAATTTGCTTGATTATGGGTCTGATCAATCAAAGCCAAACTTTTCTTATTTTTGCTGGCTGTGATATTGCCATTGGTTGCGCACTCTTAAGCATGGCGACTAAGAAGAATGATAAGGGCGATGATCATGGCAAAAATCTTAAGCTAAAAGATGGCGCGAGTGGAGCATGATATGACTCAGGGGGACTTAGCAGATGCTATCGGAGTTACCCGCCAGACTATTGGCCTGATTGAGGCAGGTAAGTACAATCCCAGCCTCAGTTTATGCTTAGCGATTTGCAAATGTCTAGATAAAACACTGGATCAATTGTTTTGGGAGTAAAAATGTCCGGGGGACATTTTAGCCTGAGCCGAAAAACACGAAAGCGAGGGAATGTCCGGTGGACATTTTTAGCCTGAGCCGAAAACACGAAAGCGAGGGAATGTCCGGGGACATTTTTAGCCTGAGCTGAAAAACACGAAAGCGAGGGAATGTTCGGTGGATATTTTTAGCCTGAACCAAAAAACACGAAAGCAAGGGAAAGTCCGGCAATAGTTGAAGAGCAATTTTCTCACAAAGGTTAAATAGGGATAGAGTTTTAAGTAAAAGAGGAAAATATATATGGAATCTAAGGATAGACAAGAGATCTTTAAAGATGAGCGTACAGGTACAGATTGAACATAAAATAGGAAATGAACTCGCTTTTTAGCTATCATTCTATTACTTTTTATCTATTTTTGTGAAACTCCTTTATTGGAGATTAGATTGGCAAAGCTTTATTTACCTGAAATTATCATTATTTTTACTTTAGCAATTTATGCAGGTGTACGCAGTTGGCAACTTGGTCTAGATATTAATCCCTAGTGGTTCAGCTAGTAGTATGAAAAAGTTCAGAAGCTCTTTAGTTATTGGAAGTTTTCTAGCGACTTCATTTTTGCTTATTCAGATTTTTAGGTGGAATTCAAAACTCAGACTATTTTTTTAGTCAGCATCCTGTTATGCAATTTGCTTTTGTTGTTATAGTGATAGCGTTATTATCTGGATTTCTAGATAAGTTAGTTAATTATTTTTAATCGGAAGAGACAGATAAAATTAGAGCAAGAACTAGAAAATGATGAGAATTAGAATTAACGATTTTTAAATTTATAAATAAGAAAGTGAGTAAAAATGAAGAAGCATCCTGTTATAAAAAGATGAACGAATAGAGAAATTAGACGGAAAAAGTTGCAGGAGAACTAGTGTTAGGAATGTTTTTCTTCTTAGCTATCTCTGTATTTTTCAAAGTCTATATTCTCCGTCTAAGCTTGCTAGCTTATCTGCCAGAAGGGACTCTCCCTATCCTAGTAGGTCTATATGCTTTGCTTCGTCGCTTAAGCCTCAGGCATTGATGTTCGTGATATGGTGAGAGAGGAAAAATGGCCAGAACGTGTTGGTAGTGGAATTATTTTTGCTTTAATTCTTGTGGCTATTGATTTCTTTGGACAGCGAGAAAGTATGGCTAGCATGCTGAGTATGATGTATCTGCTTAAGATGCTTTTTGCAATGGTTCTTTTTTTATATTTGGAAGCTTGACCATGGACAAGATTAGTCTCTTCCTAAATGGCAAGCGCCAGGCAAAGTTAGATCAGGAATTAGAGGATGAAGAATGACTTGCTGGAAAAAGATTGATGTGGGGTGGTTGTGCTTTCTTTGCCTTAGCCTTGTATGTGCTACCTATGGTATTTCAGCAGAAAGCAGAGACTTATCAAATTTCAAAACCGTGGACTATTGGCATAGGGTATTTTGCTGATCTTACTCGCTTTTACTGGTCTTTATCGTGGTAGCAAAGAAGATTGGAATCTTATCTCAGTCTGGGAAAAGTCTTTCAAAAAGGGGACGGAAACGAATTTCTCTTAGCATCTTAGGCATGTTTCTTATATCTATCCTTGGAACGGCTTTATTACGGTGGCTAAATGGAGACGTTACAACGGCTAATCAGGCGTCTTTAATAGAGGAGTTTAAAAGAGGAAATGGGATTTTGTTACCCATCATGCTTGGAGTTTTAGCACCTGTTGTAGAAGAAATTATCTTCCGTGGAATCCTCCCACTAAAAATCTTTAAAGGCTATGAGGGATGGGGCTATATCGTAGGCGGACTTCTCTTTGCGCTTTTTCACGGGCCAACCAATATCGTGTCTTTTGTGATTTATGCTGTTTCTTCTGTGATTTTGACATTGCTGGCCTATCGAACTCGTCGCTTGGAAGTCAGTATTGCAGTTCACATGATTAATAATGGACTTCCTGCCATTATCATGTTGTTAATTGGTATTTTTGGAATGGAAGTATAGGAGCTTAAAATGAAGATAAAACTAATTCATCGTCAAATTTTAGACGAACGTGAAGAGCAACTTGTCAATAAGGATGGCATGTAAGCTTTTAGTTTCCTGCTGTTTAGTAGTTTGGCCTTATATGTTGGATCGATGGTTATGAATGCGGGAGCCATTCACTATCAACCATTCTTGATCCTGATTGCGATTGCAGGTCTATATTTTCTCTGTCGAGCTCAATATCTAGGAGCTAATTATTACAACAGTTTCAGTCTGACTATCTGGGGTGTGCTACTTGCGACAGGATTTCTGACCCTCTTGATTGCTTGTCAGAATTTCCAACTGAATCATGCTATTTATCATAATAGTGTTTTTCACCCCATGTTTCTTTTGGCCATTTTGGTTACATTTTGCATTAATCTTCCCTTGATACTGGTGGTCAATATTTTCTTAGACGCTATAAGCAAGAATCAAAAGAAGCGTTTTGAACGCTATTTGAACCAACTTGAGGAGGAGTGAAGTATTTAGCAATTCAGCTCTGCTATTTTCCAAACAAATTTTTTGCCCAGTTTTTTCAATCAGGTTATAATAAATAGATGAATTAAAAATTCAGAAAATTTTATAGAGAAAAGAGAGTTGAAATCTTATGGCAAAAGATATTCGCGTCCTACTTTACTACAAATATGTTCCGATTGAGAATGCTGAGAAATTTGCAGCTGATCATCTGGCCTTCTGTAAATCTATTGGTCTGAAAGGCCGTATCTTGGTAGCAGATGAGGGAATCAATGGAACGGTTTCTGGTGACTATGAGACCACTCAAAAATACATGGATTATGTGCACAGCCTTCCGGGTATGGAGGACCTTTGGTTCAAGATTGACGAAGAAAATGAACAAGCTTTCAAGAAAATGTTTGTTCGCTACAAGAAGGAAATTGTGCACTTGGGCTTGGAAGACAATGATTTTGACAATGACATCAACCCGTTGGAGACGACAGGAGCTTACCTGTCACCTAAGGAATTTAAGGAAGCCCTTTTGGACGAAGACACTGTTGTCTTAGACACTCGTAACGACTACGAGTACGATCTAGGCCACTTCCGCGGAGCCATCCGTCCAGACATCCGCAACTTCCGCGAATTGCCGCAATGGGTCCGTGATAACAAAGAGAAGTTCATGGACAAGCGCGTGGTTGTTTACTGTACCGGTGGTGTTCGTTGTGAGAAATTCTCAGGGCTGGATGGTACGTGAAGGATACAAGGATGTCGGTCAGCTTCATGGTGGTATCGCGACTTACGGCAAGGATCCAGAAGTTCAAGGTGAGCTTTGGGACGGCAAGATGTATGTCTTTGATGAGCGTATCTCCGTTGATATCAACCATGTTAATCCAGTCGTGATTGGGAAAGACTGGTTTGACGGTACTCCTTGCGAGCGCTATGTCAACTGTGGCAATCCAGAGTGTAACCGCCTGCATCCTGACTTCAGAAGAAAATGAAGACAAGTACCTCCGTGGTCGCTCTCATGAATGCGCATTCACCCTCAGCAACCGCTATGTGGCTGAAAACAGCTTGAGCCAGGCAGAAGTGATGGAACGATTGGTTGCGATTGGAGAAAGCTTGGAAACACTGGTAGCTCAGTAATTTAATCGTGAAGATAAAAACTTTAGACAATTTAAGCGTCTAAAGTTTTTTATTTTTGTGATCATCTAGGAAATCCGCACCGGCTATACATATAAAGTGATAAATCTTTATGCTATAATTATTATCATATTGCGAGATAATAGAGATGTTTTGATGAAAAATCGCAACAAAAAGTTGAAAAACATATTCAATTGAGAAGTTGCTTTGTAACATAAAAGGAGAAAGAGCAATGATGCTAAAAACAGCTTTTAGTTTAGTTAAAAAGGATAACTATTATGCTGTTTATGGGAAAGTTCCACTGAAAACCAGTGGCCAAAAATCCCTGATTCCATTGATGAGTTTCTGGCCCAGTACCAGTACGAGCTAGAGGAGTTGGACTGATAAGCTAATAGGAGGTGTATTTTGATAAAAAGTTTTTGCGATTGATGATAATGGAGCTACTCGCCGTCTTGCTCTTATCAGCTTGCCAAAGTACTTTTCAACCTCAGAAAGTTGATCAGCTTGAAATCGGGACAGTTTATCAAAGTGATGGCGAGTTTAAATTGCTAGACGGCAAGCGTTTTGTTCGTATGATAAATGAGTCTTATTTTGATAGTGAAGAAAAATTGAAAGAATTCCGCACTGATAATGAAGATTTTGCTTTTTATCCAAATATTTATTTTGCAGAAGGAACTTATGAAAAGGTGGGAGACGACTATCAACTTAAGGTCCTCAAGAGTGTAAAAGTTGAATTTAAAAATGTAGCTAATATCAGAAAGAAAATTATTTCAACTAGAAGCAGTAAAAAGCAATCCCACTACAAAATATATGAGATTAAGCAAAGAAGAAGGTTATTATACATTTAACAAGAAAGTTTCGCTGAAAACCAGTGACCAAAAATTCCTGATTCGATTGATGATTTTTCTGGCTCAGTATCAGTACGAGCCAGAGGAGTTGGACTGAGAAATAGCGATGATTTCTTTCAGGATTTTAAACTCTATAAAACTTTAGACGCTTGAATCGTCTAAAAGTTTTTCATCATTTACCCACAGATAAAAAGGCTTGTTGGATAGGAATTTGGGAAAAGTAGGCTATTTCCTCTTGTTCTCGGAACATCTCGCAGAGTATCACTTGATTTCGGATTTTCTTTCTGCGGTTTTATTTTTTTCTAAAATAATCTAAAACTGTCTCAATCTCGTGATTTTAGGTATAATAGTAGCCAGAGGTGATTTTATAGGGAATTCTAATATTTCTATTTCTTTTAGGTTTAATCCTTTTTATTCTATTTTGTAGGTCTCATTATTAAGCTGATTCTAGGGTCGTCTTCTTTGTTATTGGTTTGGCGGCATTTTTTTATTCCTACTGGATCGTTATCGAAAGTCGAATAAGTGATTGCTATGAATCAATGGAAAATGGGAGGAGAACAATGTAAAAATAGAGCAACCAATTACGATTGTTTCATTTCTTTTTGATGATTTTTGAGACCCTAGATTTGATGGGACCGGTAGAGTTTTTAGTCGCTTTACCCAATGTAGAGATGAACTATGTCTCCCTTGCTGGTGGTCTGATTTCTAGTCGGCAAGGTTTTCAAATCATGACGGATAATTTTGAAAGCATACCTCCCAATTCTATTCTCTTATTGCCTGGTGGTAGAGGTGTCAGAAAGATGGTGGAAGACAAGGTTTTCCTATCTTCGCTAGAAAAGGCTGTCCAGCAAGCTGAGTTGGTCTTAAGTATTTGCACGAGGCAGCTCTTTTAGCTATGATTGGTCAGCTCAAAGGCCGTAAAGCCACTAGCAACAAGCTTGCCTTGTCTTGGGTTGCTTCACATGATAGAGAAGTCCTTTGGCAAGATCAAGCACGCTGGGTCGTAGATGGGAAGTTCTACACTTCGTCAGGTGTTTCGGCCGGTATGGATATGTCCTTAGGCTTTGTAGCTGATTTTTTTGGGGGCAGGACTTGGCAGAAGAATTGGCAAAAAGCAGAATACGTGTGGCAAAACAAGGCTGACCAAGATCCCTTTTTCTAGTAAATAAAGAGCAATTTGAGGATAGGATTGTTTTTGAGTGATTGTGTAATTTGTACCGCCATGTCAAAAGGAAGCATTAAAAAAATAGAAAAAGCTTGTTTCAGATTCTTATTTTTTCCCCATAGCAATTTATGCTATAATATAGTAAAAATATAATAGGAAGTTTATTTTATGAGTATAACATTTTTCCGTTTCGAATAAACGAGGTCTTCTAGGATTTCAAAAAGTTTTAAAAATCAGCGAATTACTTGGATTGGTCGACGGACTTGAACTGCACCCTGTTCAGAAGGATTCTATGACTCTTGGCTTGGATAAGCTTCCTTTGTTGAAGTGTTGGGTTCCTGCTAAGTCTGGCCGTTACATGGACGTAGAATATGACAAAACTCACAAAACTTATAATGTGAGAATTTTGACCCCTTCAACACTTGCTGACTGGGAGTATGCCTTAACTTTGGTTTCTAAGCTATCCGCATATCTGGGGACAAGTATTCATGATGAGTATGGCAGGGAATATAGTAGCTCAAGTGTATTGGCTTTTCCCTTATCAAGAAGATATACTCTTAGGCTTGGAGGATTTTCTAAAATCAGGATATCCCTTAGTGTATCAAGATGGAGTTCGCAGGAGAATTGCTCTGAGCCCTCAGATGGTGGAAGGATTCCTAAAAGAGGATAATCCTGCTCAGAGTTATAGCGATTTCTTCACTCTTAGACAGTACCTCGACGCTTACGATGCGCAAAAGTAAATTTTTATGGGAATGATCAGAATCAACAAATTTTTAGGAGTATATACTCTAACTGCTGGTGTTGACACGATTCTACCCTTTGAACTTAGTCTAGCTCCGGAAGATGTAGAGTATATCGATGAGTCAAAATTAAGCTGGTGTTGCAATCTTGTGGGATGCGATGATACGGATCCAGATAATGTTGAAAAGTTCTTCTTTTATAAGAGAATTTCTTATTCAGATTTTTTGGAAAGGCTCCCTAAGAATATGGCTCAAGTATTTGATGGTGAGAAAATTTATGTTCCTGCTATGACTTTTTGCCCAAATGAAGGATCTTTTTGACAGCTGTCCTGAGCTTTTGTAAGAGAGACTTGGTCGTTTTACTTGATTCATTTAGTAAAGTCCTGTGGAAGATACTCTAACATTTCGCTCGTCATAGTAAGAAAAGCAATCTGAGGAGATCAGATTGCTTTTTGAGTTTATTGGAGATTCCTTTTGTTAAGTTAGAGAGAAATGTTGAAACTTATCCGACCTTTCTTGTAAGAAGCCCAGATTCTACCTTTGAAGAGGCTGGTTAGATGTTGAGCCATGGAGAGGCCAATGCCATAGCCAGAAACAGCTTGGTTATTGTGGGAAGTTTCTGCTCGGTAGAAGCGATCAAAGAAACGTTTGTAATCGATTTTTGCCCCAGCTGCATAGTCGTTTGAAATTTCAATGCGAACTTTTTCGCCCTAAAGGATCGACGATTGTTGTAGGCCTTAATCATAATCGTTCCCTTCTCATCGCAATATTTACGAGCATTATCCAAGAGGATGCTGATTAATTCGTAGCCTTCATCTTCTGACATCATGGCTTTTAAATCTGGCTGGATATCAAGTTCTAGATGTTTGTCTTCCTGCTGGATAAGAGATGAATGGTCTTTCCCAACTTTTTCAATCAGTTCTGAAAGATTGATGCTGGTTAGCTCGAGATTTTCGTGTTCCTCCATCCGAGACAGCCTGATCAAGCGGGCAATTAGTTTGTTTAAGCGTTCCGTTTGAACCTTTGGTACTTTCTGTCCATTCGTTTTCACCTGTCATCATCTCTTGCAGTTCAGTATTGGCTGCGATAATGGCCAGAGGCGTTTTGAGCTCATGTCCTGCATTGGTGATAAAAACGCGTTGTTTCTCATAATTTTTAACGTAGGGACGGATAACAATGCCTGAAACTAAGGCGATAATGAGCATTAAGAAGAAGAGACTCGCAAGGGCGATCCAGGTGGAAAATTGAGCTAAAATACTTCGTTCACGGTGATAGTTGGTCGTTTCTAAAAAGGCAACTAGCCGTTTTTGGCCTTTAGTGCTAACTTGGTAGGAAAAAGTAGCGATTGTTGGCTTGCATTTGACCATATTTACCACCTGTTTTTAAGGCCTTTTGAGCCATCTGATAAATAGTATTTTCACTGAGTGATTGGATATTGCCTAGGTTGATACTGGTAGCCTGCTTTGTTTGGCTGGCAGAGAAATATTGGAAATTGTAAATAATACCTTCTTGGATATTTTTATCGGTCAAGTCCTGCTTAATCTCTTCTGTCATGGGTAATTGGCCATCATTATCTGTTAGTACAGACAAGACAGTTTGGATATTGCTCTCCGTTTGAGCATAGACAGCAGAGTTAATCAAGAGCCAAAACATTCCCAAGATCAATGCGACAACCAGAGTGGCAAGCCCGATAAAACGAAGCTGGAGCTTACGAAACATGATTCTCACCTACCTTTTCAGTAAGTTGGAATGGACCAGCTTCATCGCCAAGGATTGCTAAATTAGAATGGACGCTTTTCAATTTTTGACGAAGGTAGGATACATAAATAAAAGCAAGCTCTTCGTCTGTCTCGTCATCTGACCAGACTCGTTCAAGGATTTGCTTACGGCTCAGATCTTTTTCCGAGTTCTGCATGAAGTATTGAAGAAGTTTGAGCTCTTTTCCAGCTAAGCGGATGCTATTGGAAGCACGGAGTTCTTGTTCGTCCAGATGAAGCTCGGTGTTGCCAATCTGGAGTTGGACGGGACTATAATTATCTGCTCGACGAGCCATTGAGCGAAGGCGGGCCAAGAGTTCTTTAAGAGAAAAGGGCTTGGTCAGATAGTCATCAGCACCAGCATCCAGACCAGTCACTCGGTCATCGACCTCAGCCATGGCAGTCAGCATGATGACATGGGTGGTATTGCCAGTTGCACGGATTTCTTTTAGCGCTTCTAATCCAGTCATAATAGGCATCATAATATCAAGAATGATGACATTGTAGGTGTTTTTGATTGGCGAGGTTCAAGGCCTCTTGACCATTAAAGACACTATCAACTTGATAGCCGTCATGCTCAAGAGCAGCTAGGATAACACGGTTGAGTTGGGCTTCATCTTCAGCTAGCAAAATTCTCATCACTTAGTCCTCTCTTTCGTTAGATTCTTGAATGAGATTACGAATCGTCTGCATGGTCAAGTCGCAGGAAGCAAGTTCATCGGCACAGCGTTTCAATTCCCGCTCGATTCGTTCTGGATTTTTAATCTTGTGTTTGTATTTCATCTGGTGCTCAAGGCTGGCCCAGGAGTCCATAGCAATGGTTCGTAGTTGGACCTCAATAAAGTACTTGCCAGGAGTCTCTCCATAGCAGTCAGGGTAGGGGGTCTCTACTTCTAAAATGAGGTGGTAGGAGCGGTAGCCATTAGGTTTGACTTGATTGATGTAGTCTTTTTCCTTGAAGATATGAATGCCAGGCATTTGACGGATAAAGTCAATAATTTGGTAAATGTCATCTACAAAGCCTGTAATAATGCGAATGCCGATGGCATCCCGAATCTGCTTGAGAGCTGATTCGGAAGACAGAGGGTAAATTTTTCGTTGGCATTTTTTCTGCCATACTATCAGCAGTCTTAATACGGGCGTGGAAATGTTCAAAGAGTTTGAAAGAAGTTGTTTTCTTGTGCTCTAGTGCAGCTGTTTTGATTTTTTGAGTAAAGTCCTCTAGGATAAGAGGCAGGTACTGCTCGTAAGCTTCATAAATACTCGTCATGATTCTCTCTCTTTACTTGCTTTAGTCTTTCTATTATATCACGAAAGACAGGCAAACATATCAGCCTTGAGCAGGAAGTGATTTACTTTAAGTTTTGTGAAAGAAAAGATTCGTCTTTTGCTCTTTTGATGGCTGAATTTAATCGATAAAGCAGAAGGATCCAAGCTTTTTATGATACAATAGAAAGAACAAATGCGAAAGTGAAAGGAGTAGGCTTGATACTAGAAGAATTTGACCAAAATCCCAAGGCCATTATCAATCCTGAAGATTTGATTGGACCTATTCCCGATTTTCCTTCTGTAGCAGTTTCCTGCTTTGCTAGAGAAACTTTCAAAAGACTCTTGGAAAATTTTAATCATGAGCTTATCACAACAACGAGTATGGCTAATATAGAGATTCCAATATACAGAGTTTTTGTGGCTGATCAGGAACTGGCTTTCTTTAATGCTCCGGTTGGGGCCTCGGCCTGTGTTGCCATTCTAGAAGATCTCATTGCTTTTGGCATGAAAAAACTAGTCCTCTTTGGCACCTGTGGGGTGCTGGATGAGGATATTAGTGAGACTTCTATCATTGTGCCGACAGCTGCCATACGAGATGAGGGGACTAGTTATCACTACCAAGCAGCATCTGATGAGATTGTGGTGAATAATGGTCTGCAGGATTTTCTGCTAGAATTTCTAGAAGATCGAGGCATTTCTCATAGTAGGGGCAAGGTTTGGACCACAGATGGCATTTACCGAGAGACGGCAGCGAAACTCCTAAGGAGAAAAGAAGCAGGAGCTATTTGCGTCGATATGGAATGTTCTGCAGTTGCTGCTCTGGCGGCCTTTTCGTTCTATATCTGTCTGCCAATTTTTCTATGCTGCTGACCATTTATCAGAGGAAAAATGGGATATAAGAAATCTGTCCAACCATGCGGACTTGGATGAAAAAGATAAGATAGCAAATCTGGCGGTGCAAATCGCCCTAGCTTTATAAAGAGAATACAATGAAAAACCTATTATACAGTTTGAAAATTTTACTTTTTCAATATCAGGCCCAGCTGGAGCCGACCTTAAAAGAGATTGATCTGACCATTTACGAAGGCGAAAAAGGTCTTAATTGTCGGGCCTTCTGGGTCAGGAAAGTCAACTCTTGGCCAGTGTCTAAACGGTATTATTCCTAATATCTATAAAGGCCAAGCTAGTGGTCACTTAAAGGTTCAAGGACAGGATGCTTTTGAATCGAGTATCTATGACAAGTCCAATTTAGTCAGTACAGTACTGCAAGATACAGACGGTCAATTTATTGGTCTCAGTGTGGCGGAAGACTTGGCTTTTGCTTTGGAAAATGACATGGTTGAATTACCAGTCATGAAAGAAAAAGTTCAGCATTGGGCGGAAAAATTGGATCTAGCAAATCTGCTTCAGCACCGGCCTCAGGATTTGTCTGGCGGTCAAAAGCAACGGGTCAGCCTGGCTGGTGTCTTGATTGATGAGAGTCCCATATTGCTTTTTGATGAACCTTTGGCTAATCTAGATCCTAAGTCTGGCCAGGATGCAATTGATTTGATTGATCAGATTCATAAGGAAGCTGGAACGACCACTATTATTATCGAGCATCGTTTAGAAGATGTTCTTTATCGCTCGGTAGACCGATTGGTCTTGGTCAATGATGGTCGGATTCTCTTTGATGACCATCCCGATCTTTTGCTGAAGACAACTTTACTGGCTGAAAATGGGATACGAGAGCCCCTCTATCTGACCACCTTGCGTCAGCTGGGGCTCAATATAGCTGAGATGGATCATTTGTCTGACCTAGCTAGTCTAGAGTTACCTGCTTTGCCATTTTCAAAAGAGGCTGTTGTAGAGGCTACGCAAGAGCGGGATTCTAATCTATTTTGCGTTGAGAATATCAGCTTTTCTTATGGCAAGCGACCTGTTTTGCAGGATATCTCTCTCGAGATTGCTAAGGGAGAACGGATGGCTATTGTCGGCAAGAACAGGGGCCGGTAAGTCCACTCTAGCCAAGGCTTTCTGTCAATTTATCCAGACAGAGGGCAACTACAGCTGGCAGGGTAAGGATATCAAGGAGATTCTATTAAGGAGCGAGCAGAACGGATAGGCTATGTGCTGCAAAAATCCTAATCAGATGATTTCCAGAAACCATGATTTTTGATGAAGTGGCCCTAGGTCTTCGCTTGCGAGGTCTCTCAGAGGAGGAAAATTGAAGAGCGAGTACTGGCAGTTTTGAAGACTTGTGGACTCTATGAATTTAGGAAATGGCCTGTTTCAGCCCTGTCTTTGGTCAGAAGAAGCGGGTGACCATAGCATCGATCTTGGTCTTAGGGGCCAGAAGTCATCCTGTTAGATGAGCCAACGGCAGGTCAGGACCAGCGCAATTATACGGAAATTATGAATTTCTTAGATGAGCTACACCAAAAAGGTCATACTATTATCATGATTACCCACGATATGCGACTAATGTTAGATTATTCTGATCGTGCGATTGTAATAGTGGATGGTCAGGTTTTGCGGACAAATCACCCGCCCAAGTACTGACTGATAAAGATTTGATTGAGGCAGCAAATCTGAAGGAAACCTCAATTTTTACTCTGGCTAAAAAGTTGGGAGTTGACCCTCTAGCCTTGACAGAGTTTTTATATGAAAGAGAAAGGAGCAAGTCATGTTTCAAGATAAAAAACTGATTGGTTATCATGCTGGAACAGGCTTTTGTTCACAGTCTGTCAGGTGCTAGTAAATTATTGTTTTTCGTCCTTGTGTCGGTAGCAGCTATGGTTAGCTATGATACGCGACTTTTATTAGTGATTGCTATTCTGTCTCTGTCACTTTTTCGCTTGTCAGGAATTCGTCTAAGAGATGTTCGTTTTGTTTTGGTCTTTGCTGGGGTCTTTGCTATTCTCAATATAGTGATGGTTTACCTCTTTGCGCCCCAGTACGGCTTGAGATATCTATGAAAGCAATACCGTTTTGCTGGATGGTCTTGGTATTTATAATGTGACCCTACAAGAGTTATTTTATCTCTTCAATCTATTTTTGAAAATACCTCTGTACCATTCCTTTAGCGGTCATTTTTCTGATGACAACGCATCCCAGTCAATTTGCTTCCAGTCTCAATCAGATTGGTATTCCTTATAAAATCGCGTATTCAGTCAGCCTCACCCTCCGCTATATTCCAGATTTACAAGAAGAGTTTTATCTGATTAAGATGTCTCAAGAGGCGCGTGGTTTAGAATTGTCAAGCAAGGCAAAATTAAGCCAGCGGATTAAGGGAAATTTACAGATTATTATTCCTTTGATTTTCAGCTCTTTAGAACGAATTGAGACGATTGCGACGGCCATGGAACTCCGCCGTTTTGGAAAAAATAAAAAGAGGACCTGGTATACTTACCAAGCCTTTACCAAGTTAGACATCCTTGTTATTACTCTTTCTCTAGCTTTTCTTTGTTGATTAGTTTAGGTTTATTCTTTGTCAACCATGGACGATTTTATAACCCTTGGAGATAGAAAACGGGGAACAGAAAGTATGGAAAAAAAGAGAATGAAAGAAGAATACAGGTTACAGATTCAGCTTGTCTTGGTTATTTATGTGGTTTGCTTTATACTGAGGATTGCGGAATACCTGATTTTGAGGACGGATCAGACATTCTGGGAGAATCATTTGTCCACAAACTTCTAGGCCTGATGTTACTGGTTCCGGCCTTGCATTTCTATGGTTTGAATTCAAAACAGATCGGCTTTGGGACAAAAGGTTTGTTCCCTTATGCTAGTTTGGGTCTGGTCTGGGGGATTCTGTTTTTTGCCTTAGCTTATCTGATAGAAATCACTTTGTTGCTGAGTCAAGGCAATCTTTTTAGGGCTTGATTTCTATGTATCTGCTTATTCAGTCAGTGGTAATATCGGCCAGCAAAGGGGCTTTCTTTTTCTGTTGATCTGTCTGGTAGGAAATCTCATCAATGTTCTCATGGAAGAAGGAATCTTCCGTGGACTTTTTTTCAAAAAGTTTTTGAAAGAAAATACAGCTTTTTGAAAGCAGCTCTTTTTGTCCAATCTTCTTTTTGGCCTCTGGCATATTATGGGGCCATTCAGAAGTTTTCTCGATGGAGAAATGAGCTTGATGGGATTCTGGATTAATAGTTTGATTTTAATTCTCACCAGTTTTTCTGATTGGTTTTCAGTTTTGCTCTTATGACCAAGATGACCGGCAGTCTTTATATGGGGATGGCTGTTCATTTTTGTTAATAATACGGTGGTTAATCTCCTTCACGTCCTATCAAAAGGTGGAGTGGATCAGCTATTGAGTCTTCGAATCACCGTGGCTCAGACCTTGTCATTTTTAGTACTCTTTGATCTACTACCAAATACGAAAGCGATCGCGTAACGAACTTCTTTTTAGTACATCGGATTTTTCAACTGACCTCAACGAGGCATTTAAAAAGCAGGCAATTCTCACTGAATTGCTTGCTTTTCTTCTTATAATGGTCTTTTGTTTGGCATACCAGCTTTGCGGGGGTATTTGTTGCGTTTTTCTTTCTTTTCCACCACTGTGATAAGCGAGGGTCGCCGTTTGGTAGGGGTATAGCTGAGGTTGTCTTGGACCTTGCTAAAAAGTAAGCTGAGGGCGTTTTTGGCTTCTTCCAGTTCTTCTGGAGCATTGGAAGCCTTGAGTGCAAGGAGCTTGCCACCAACTTTCAGGTAGGGAATGGTCAGCTCAGATAGGACCTGCATTCGAGCAACCGCACGGGCAGTGACCAAGTCAAATTGGGCCCGAAAAGCCTTGTCCTGAGCAAAGTCTTCTGCGCGACCGTGGTAGAAATGAACCTTGTCCAGCCCGATCTCTTCTGCCAGAAGTTTGAGGAAGTTGATGCGTTTGTTGAGCGAGTCAATGATAGTCACATTCAACTGAGGGCAGATGATTTTCATAGGGAGACTGGGAAAGCCAGCACCGGCTCCGATGTCCAGTAGCTTAAGCTCTCGATTATCAATCAAACCTTGCAAAACGGGCGCTATTGAATCATAGAAATGCTTGAGATAGACTTCATTTTTTTCTGTGATAGCTGTTAGATTGATTTTTTCATTCCATTCGACCAGAAGCTCAAAATAACGCTCAAACTGATCTTTCTGGCGGTCGTTCAGCTCGATTCCCTGCTGGGCTAAGAGCTGGTAAAATTCTTGCGGTGTCATAGTTTCATCCTTGTTTGTCAGTATTCATCCTATTATATCATAAAAAGGGAGACCCCAGTTCAAGAGGGATCTTTTACATCATTCGAATTAATCTTAGAAACATATTCGAGCTCCTTTATTGCGGGTTGACGGTAGAGAAAGAGAGCGCTCATACTGATGCAAAATCCTGCAAGGATGAGAAGAAGGCCGTAACCTCGGCCGCTTCCTATGCCGATGATGGAGCCGAGCCAATTGGTTAATGCTCCTTTAGGTAGGAGGAGTGGTTTAAAGAAGCTATCGGCCACCCAGCCCATACTGGCATAGGCGATGACGTAGCCGAACTGAGAGATGATTCCGATTGTTCCCCAGGCTTTCCCTTGCTCACACTTATCTATATTTAAGCGAATCAAATAATCAATAGCCGTATTCGCAAAAAGGCAGAGACATAAACAGAAAGAAGCCAAAAACAAATCCAGACTAGGTTTTCTTTCTTTGCCCATACCCGCCATAAAGATTCCCAATAAGCCTAGAGACAGACTGAGGATCAAATGAAAACGTCTCTTGATAGAAAAAGATGCCCAAGATAAGTCCGCCAAGGAGCATACCGCTACTGGAAATGGCCATAGTCCAACCGACTTCCTGACTAGAGGCAAATCCCAGAATCATAGGAGAAAGTAAAATTTCAACAGTGCCTAGAAAGAAAGAGAAAGCTGATCCCAGTAAAACCAAGAGCCAGATTCCTCTTTTTTCATGGATAATTTGAAAGCCTCGCATAAATTCGCTCCAGAAAGGATGAGGTGTAGACTTTTTGCATCGTTTTGATGTGACGACGAGCGTACCAGACTGCAAATAACAGTCACAAAAATAGTTGAAAAATCAATTAAGAGAATCTGAGCGATTGTCCCTTGGGCTAAAATCAGTCCAGCAAGACTAGGGAAATGAGGTAGCGAGCAATACCATTAATCTGTGACAAACCGCTTGCCTTGGAAATCTGATCCTCAGGAACCAGGTCGGAAATGGTGGCTCGAAAAGCTGGATTAACCAAAGCAGAAAATACAGAACTGATTGCAGCACCAAGACAAATGTTTAGTAGGGAGGGTTGGCTAGTCTGTAAACTAGAAAGTATCCAGAGACTCCCAGACCTGATAGACCATCACCCAGAGCCATTAGAAGACGACGGTCATAACGATCTGCTAGAATCCCTGCCAAGGGAGTCATTAGAGGCCAGGTAAAAAAAGCACAAAAGAGTGACGAGGGCAGAAGAAGCGGCTTGACCAGTCAGCTGGTAGATGTAAATTCCTAGTGCAAAAAGAAGTCATACCTGTTCCGATTTCCGAAATAAAAGTTCCTAGCCATATCAGGAGATAGATTTTAAAAGCCACTATGTTTCATTAGGAGCCTCCTTTAGTGGATTAATTGTGCCAAAGAAGCAAAATACCCTTCTTTTGTTTGAAAAATTTTTCTCTAATAGGTAGATGAAAGCTTGAATTTTATGATTTTTTTCTGCTCGGTCTAATTTCTGGAAGGAGCTGTTAAAAATCTGCAAGGAATAAGTTAGCATCATCTCGATACTCTCATAAGGATAAGCTGTTTGCATCTCACCTGCTTGAAAGCCTTCTTGAAAAAGGGGATAGAGGATTTCAGGAACCTTGCTCAATAAGATTTGATTAGTTTTTTTCGTGAAGAAGTGCGTTTTTGGGGCGCGTGTGAAGTGGTCTAGAAGTTCTTGGCCATCTTTTTGCATATTCAATGAAGCTAGAGCACCCATTAATCTTTCAAGGATTGGAAGCTGTTTCGCTCTACCCAGATGCGAACTTGCTCAAAAGATCGGTCAATCCAACGTTCAATGATGGCATCCATTATTTCTTCTTTTTGAAGTAAAGTAATAATAGAGGGTTCCTTTTGCAATCTGGGTTGCATCTAGAATCTGAGCAATAGATGTTTGGTCAAATCCTTGTTCCACAAACATTTTTCTACGGTATCTAAGATAAATTCCTTTTTATTTGCCATGAGAAACTCCTGAAGTTTATCTCACCGACCGTCGGTCGATTGTTTTCTATCTACAGATTACTCTTTTTGTAAAAGATTGTCAATAATTTAGCCACTTTTTCAAAATTTTTGATATAATGACTAAAACAGTAGATTTTTCTGTTTATTTATATTTCTTAGGAAAGAAAGAATGGAATACTTCTTTTTGTTTCACTTAATGTTGATAAAAAGGAGACTTCTTATGTCATTCATTATTACTATTGCAGTTGTTGCGGTATTAGCTTTGTTTATAATTTCTGTCTACAATGGAAGCATTAAAAAGAACGGATGCAGACTCAAGAAGCTTGAGGTCAGATTGATGTACAGCTTAAGCGTCGAAATGATTTGCTTGCCTAATTTGGTTGAAAACAGTCAAAGGTTATGGTAAGTGACACGACGCGACTCTTGAGAAAGTGACTCAGTTGCGTAGTCAGGTTGCTTCTGCGACATCACCAGCTGAAGCGATGCAGGCTAGCGATGCCTTGACTCGTCAAATTTCTGGTATTTTCGCTGTTGCTAGAAAGCTATCCTGATTTAAAAGCCAATACGAATTACTTGAAACTACAGGAAGAATTGACAAATACTGAAAATAAAATTGCTTATTCTCGTCAGTTGTATAACTCTGTAACAAGCAATTATAATGTCAAGTTAGAAACCTTCCCAACCAATTTAATCGCAGGAATTTTTGGCTTTAAAGCTGCATGACTTCTTGACTACTCCGGAAGAGGAAAAAGGCTGTCCTAAAGTTGATTTTAGTAGCAATGGTTTAGGTGATTAGTATGTTGTTTTCAACAAATTGCTACAAATAAAAAAGGCGGACCTGGTTTTCTCTTGGTCGCCTTCTTTACTCTTTCAAGCTCTGATAGGTGCGGCTGCTGGGTATCTTTGGTTGGGGTCCACTTTGGGTGGTATGTATCATTGCCTTTATTATTGGTGGAATTTATGCGATAGTATGATTTTTCAGTCAACTGAGGTTGTCATGTCCATGGATGGTGCGCGACAGTATCTGAGCAAGAAGCACCTGAACTTTACCATATTGTTCAAGATATGGCTATGGTGGCTCAGATTCCAATGCCTCGTGTTTTCATTGTTGAAGATGCCTCTCCTAATGCATTTGCGACTGGCTCTAAACCTGAGAATGCTGCTGTTGCGACTACGACTGGCCTTTTAAATCTTATGAATCAGGAAGAATTGGAAGGTGTTATGGTCATGAAGTTAGTCATATTCGCAACTATGATATTCGTATTTCAACTATTGCTGTTGCCTTAGCCAGTGCTATTACTATGATATCCAGTATTGCTGGACGGATGATGTGGTACGGTGGAGGACGGAGAAGAAATGACCGTGATGATGACAGTGGTCTTGGAGTTTTGATGCTGGTATTTTCATTATTGCCATTATACTAGCACATTGGCGGCTACCTTAGTTCAACTGGCCATTTCCCGTCAGCGTGAATTTTTTAGCGGATGCTTCAGTGTTGAATTAACCCGAAATCCTCAAAGGAATGATAAATGCTTTATTAAAAACTTGAAAACAGCGAGCCCATGCACCGTCATGTGGATGATGCCAGTGCTGCTTTGTATATTAGTGATCCTAAGAAAAAAGGAGGCTTGCAAAAGTTATTCTTCACTCACCCTCCGATTTCTGAACGAGTCGAACGCTTGAAGCATATGTGATGGCAATAAATTAATTTGCTGCTCGTAAGTTCTGTAGCATCATTCTTCTATCTAATTGGAGGAGATTTTCTCAGGAGATAGAGAACCTGCTTTTCAGACTTGATTTTAAAAATTTGAAGGCTAAAGGTACTTATCTTAGCCTTTTTATCATATGGAAAATGATTGCAAGTGAAGATTGCTTATTTGTTTTTTAGACTCAATATGAAGCAGCCACCACCGACCAAAGAAAATACCAACCAAGCAATTCCTATATTCCAAAGAGCTAAACTAGTGAAAATCATGCTTCCTAATGGAATTGAAAAGGTGAAGAGCATGGTCAGAAAGTTGGATGTCTGAGCTAGGACATCAGCAGGCAGTTTACTAAGTATCATACTGTTTAGTTTAGGGTTGATTTTTCCTGAAATATACATAAGGAAAGTCAGAGAAAGGATTCCAAAAGATGGCAGGGGTCTTTGAAAATTGCTGACTCCTAGGATAAAAATGGCAAGTGAACTCCATACCATCATCTACTTCATAGAGATTTTGGAAAAATAGTCATTGGAAATGCACTAGTGACAACCATACCAACTACTAAGCAGGCCTCGATGATTAAGAGTGACTGACTCAGATTGAGATCCCAAAATGGATGATCAAGTAAGTAAAAGATTGTGAAGTCCATAATGGAACCGGCAGAGCATTTAACAAAAGAACCTGAATCAAGACTAGCAAAAAATTGTCGACCTTTTCTTGCTCAAAGATTAGTTGTACATTTTGATAGAGTTCTTTCATCTGGGTTTTGAAAGGAATCTTTTTCGATCAATAGTAAAGATCATCGTGCGTTAGTTTTTACGAACCAAATAGAGATACTTGATGAAAGAAGGAAGCAAAGAGCATTAATCAAGGCTACCACGCCAAAGTTTTTGCTGACTAAGACTAAACAACCAAACTCCTAAGGCACGCAGCAAAATTTCCCAAAAGCCAAGAGCTGGCTAAAAGGTAAGCTTCCATCAAGTCTTTTTCGTCTACATTTTTCACTGCAAAATAGGCATCTGCAGGCCACTACGATAGTCGCTAATAATATCCGGAGAAGATATTGAGAAAAGCAGACTGTCAAAAAGCTAGGTAGGAAATCGATTTAGTCAGTAAGGCTACAAAGATGAAGAGAAAGAGCTTGTAGATAACCTAGATGGATAAGCCAGCGAGCTTTGTGAACAGTTTTATCGGCCTTAATTCCAACCAGAACGGTGAAGAAGGTAGGAACGAGAACGATAAAGTTGGCAATGCCGACTGCAAATTTGAGGCTGAGGAGCATACTAGAAGCAAAGACTACAAAAGACGATATTGTAGATTGATGAACCTAAGATGTTAAACATTCTAGAAGGCTGATAAAAGCAAATAATTTATTTCGTAATGCAAGTTTCATAAAAATTCTCCTTTGGTAATAAAGCGAATGAAATATTTTTAAAAATCGATGGCTACAAGACCTTGTTAACTCAGATTATAGCAAAGATTAACCGGAGTTTCAAGAGCTTTTTCTAAGTGGTTATCATCTACCTAGTAAGTGGTGAAAATTGGAAAGTGACTTGTAAAGCTTCTTTCTAGCTAAAGTATAAAGAAAAAATAAGAGCTCTTAAAAAGGTTGCAAATATTCAACGAATATTTTAATGAGGCTAGAAAAATTTGAGTTTTTATGGATGATTCATTATACTAGTATTAGCTGAAAACAAGGAGTTTCTATGAAATTTTTAAAGGAACAGAAGAGTTCATTCTTACTATTATGTATCATCAATTGGCTTTTTCTTTGCTCTGGTCATATTTTTCTCAATCAGGAATTGCCTACTTGTTTTTATGCTTTTACTCATGCTTTTATCTTAGGAGTTGGTTTAGCATTGCTTCTCCCTGTATTTGTCATGCTTTTGGTAGCCTTCTATCTGCTAATTTTAAGTGTTAGCTTACGAACCCTGTGGCAGGCTTTTCCCTCTTGCAAAAGAAACCAGATATGTGCTTCCGTCCAGTATCGTATTAGTTACAATCTCTCAGTTAGTCGGCTACTTAGACATATACAAAAATTTAGGTACTCATCCTGTGTTTACTAGGTCAAGCTTGTTCGATTGGGGCATTCCTTTCCTATCGCTATGTAAAATATAGCCAGTCTGGAAAAAGAATTCCAAAGTTCTTTGGGGACTGCTGTTTCTAAATATTGTCTTATTTTTGATTTTCTTATTTGCCTTTTTGCCTAACATATTTTCTTAAAAATAATAAGTCCCTACCCTCAGAGTAAACTGCACCCCAAAAAGCTAGACTATTTTTGTCTACCTTTTTGGGGTGCAGTTCAAAAGATAAGAATAGGGTTTTTAACTGTTAAATTTTTGTAAGCGGACTGAAGGGCTTCTTTATAATAGTTTATACTGTGCTGACGTCCAGAATTCAGAAGACTTCCAGTGCTTGTTCCATCTGAGCCAGTCCCTCTTCTTTTTGTCCCTTTAAGCAAGTGAGTTCTCCCTGGGCAAAGAGATAGACGATTCGGAAATAAGTCTCGTTTTCTTCGTAGAAGTGTAGCTCAATTACTTGTTGAAAGTAGTCAGCTATTGGTATATTTTCTTGATTAATAGCTAGCAAATAGCCATTTAAAAAGCAGTATGTAGGGCGTTGCGATTATGAGAAAATAAATCAGAAAAATCTTTTCTAGCTAGGATTTCTTTAGTGTACTGGGAAAACAATTGAAGTGATAAAATTGGACTACAAACAGAAAAGAGTTTCAGTTCATAGCGCCCCCAAATGTCAACGGAAAAGAGGTAGTCGTGCAGAAAATTTAGCTCGTCTAGACTGGCTTTTTTTCTGATTCGTGTAAAGCACAGAGATAGGCCTTGACAATGACCTGTTCAATCCAGTCACTTGCTTTCTTGCTTTTTTGAGCAATTGAAACTTTATTTTGATAAAGCTTTTTCAATAAGTTTGTTTGATCGCTTTGTAGAATTTCTTGGATTTGGTTTAAGAGATCTTTGTGTGATTGCTGGTCCTGAATGCCGGCTACTGCAGTAAATTCATCTGTTTCTGTATGGATGGCACTAAGAGCGTTAAAAAGCTTCTGAGGCTGATAGTTCACTTTGCCCATTTTTCAAAGCAGAAAGCTATAGACTGAAAATTTCTCCACCAGTAGCCTCTGATGAGAAATATGTCTGGCCTCTCGAAAAAATTTAAAAACCTGTCCCAAATGTTCCATTAGCTGTCCTCCTTGCCTCATATTATAACAAAATATTTTTCATTCACTGCAACTCGGACAAACGTGATATAATAAAAAGAAAAATAAAGAGGAACTTATATAAACATACAAGAAATTCGTAAGAATCCTGATGGTCTAGCTTTTTGAAAAGAAATTAGATCTGGCAGATGAACTCAGAGAGCGTAATGCTGAAATTTTAAATGTTCAGGATATTTTAGCTAGTGGCAAAGTCCAGTATGAGGATGGTCTTTATTTCTTAGATTATGAGCTTTCTTATCTTATCACGCTGGCTTCCAGCAGAAGTATGAGACCGGTTGATCTCAAAGAATCTTATCTAGTTAATGAGATCTTCATGGAAGAAAGAACAGCCTGTTTCTCAGAATTAATTGATCAGGACTTAGTGCTTCCTATTGAAAAATGGAGAAATAAATGTAGCTGAAAGTGTGGCGGACAATATCCTTTTAAATATTCCACTAAAAGTTCTAGCAGTTGCTGAAGAAGCTGGGGTGAATTTACCCTACTGGTCTGGATTGGCAGGTGATGACAGAAGAAGACTACCAGAGTATCAAGCTGAAAAAGAAAGAAGAAAACAGTCCTTTTTGCGAGGCTTGAAAGAGACCTCTTTAAAGAGGATTTGAGGCTGAACTAAGAACAAGCTCTTGATAATGGCTGGTCTCTAAGGGAGCTCCTTCTGGATTTTAGTGCCAAAGCTTGTAAATAATAATTACTTTCTTTTTCCCTTTTTAAAAATGATAGAATATAACAAATCAACCTATAGGAGAACAAAATGACTAAAGCAAATTTTTGGTGTTGTTGGTATAGCTGTTATGGGCCCGTAACCTCGCTCTTAATATTGAATCTCGTGGTTACAGTAGCCATTTACAATCGTTCAGCAAACAAAACAGAAGATGTGATTGCTTGCCATCCCTGAAAAGAAGTTTGTGCCAAGCTATGACGTTGAAAGCTTTGTAGAACTCAATCGAAAAAAACCTCGCCGTATCATGCTCATGGTTCCAAGCTGGACCTGGTACAGATGCGACTATCCAAGCACTTCTTCCTCACCTTGACAAGGGTGACATCTTGATTGATGGAGGGAACACTTTCTACAAAGATACCATCCGTCGTAATGAAGAATTGGCAAACTCAGGTATCAACTTTATCGGTACAGGTGTTTCTGGTGGTGAAAAAGGTGCCCTTGAAGGTCCTTCTATCATGCCTGGGGGACAAAAAGAAGCTTACGAATTAGTAGCAGATGTTCTCGAAGAAATCTCAGCCAAAGCACCAGAAGATGGCAAACCTTGTGTGACTTATATCGGTCCTGATGGAGCTGGCCACTATGTGAAAATGGTCCACAACGGTATCGAGTATGGTGATATGCAATTGATCGCAGAAAGTTATGACCTTATGCAACACTTGCTTGGTCTTTCTGCAGAAGACATAGTGAAATCTTTACTGAGTGGAACAAAGGGTGAATTGGACAGCTACTTGATTGAAATCACAGCTGATATTCTTGGACGCAAAGACGATGAAGGTCAGGATGGACCAATCGTAGACTACATCCTTGATGCACGCGAGGCAACAAGGGAACTGGTAAATGGACTAGTCAATCATCACTTGACCTTGGTGTGCCATTGTCACTGATTACTGAGTCAGTATTTGCTCGCTATATCTCTACTTACAAAGAAGAGCGTGTACATGCTAGCAAAGAGTGCTACCAAAACCAGGTCGCCTTCAAGTTTGAAGGAGACAAGGCTGAGTTGATCGAAAAAGATTCGTCAAGCCCTTTACTTCTCAAAAATTATTTCATACGCATCAGGTTTCGCTCAATGCGTGTGGCCTCTAAAAAGAAAACAATTGGAACTTGCCGTTTGCGGACATCGCATCTATCTGGCGCGATGGCTGTATCATCCGTTCTCGTTTCTTGCAGAAGATTACAGATGCTTACAACCGTGATGCTGATCTTGCCAACCTTCTCTTGGATGAATACTTCTTGGATATCACTGCTCAGTACCAACAAGCGGTGCGTGATATCGTAGCTCTTGCTGTTCAAGCAGGTGTACCAGTACCAACTTTCTCAGCGGCCATTACTTACTTTTGACAGCTACCGTTCAGCAGATCTACCTGCTAACTTGATTCAAGCACAACGTGACTACTTCGGTGCCCACACTTACCAACGTAAGGACAAAGAAGGTACTTTCCATTATTCTTGGTACGACGAAAAATAGGACGATGAGTCAATGGGAAGCGGATTTTATTAGTAGAAAATGAAAAATCTAGCTCGTTTTATTAAGCTGGAATTACAAAAGGAAAGTTATCAGGTTGACTTGCTGGAAACAGGACAGTGAGGCCTGACTCTAGCCAAGGAAAAACGATTATGACTTTCTTTTGCTAAATAATCAACTGGCAGATCAAACAGCTTTCAATTTTTGCCCCAAAAACTGAGTACTATTAAAAGCCGGTCTGCAGTTATCATTGTAATGGTGAATCGTGAAGGGACTGGAAGATATCCGTCGATGAAATTCAACGTTTTGCAGTTTCTTATATGGTGAAACCTTTTATAATCGAGTGACTTAGTTGATAAAATTTCTGCTATTTTTCCACGGCCAGGACTTTTATCGATCAGCACTGCAGCCAGCTTAAGGTACCTACTGCCTATCGTAATTTGCGAGTTGATTTGAAAAATCATACGGTTTATCGCGGGAAGAGATTATTGTCCTAGACGAGGCGCAGAGTATGATTTACTAAGTGACCTTGATGAGCAGTAATAAAGTGATGAGCCGTGAGCAACTGTTGGATCGAGTGTGGAAATATGAAGTGCATCTGAGACGAATGTAGTGGATGTATATTCGCTATCTCCGCAGTAAAATCGATCTTCCAGGTCAAGAAAGTTATATTAAAAACCGTTCGTGGAATTGGTTTATTCCATGCAGGTTGAAATCTAGAAAAACTCTCAATTCTTTTGAGAATTGGAGTTTTTATATGATTTTTCAGTCAAAAATTAGCTTAATTCACGCAATCGTTTTGCTCAAAAATCTATAGATGGTGTTTACTTGTTGAAAGACAGAAGACATAATCTATATTATTATGTTGATTCTATGCCTTATAGAGCCTGATAAATCAATCTCTTTTCGGGTAAGTGAAAATTAAGGTAGAAAAAGTAGTAATAAAAGAGGAAATAATAAAAATTAAAATTTTTATGAAAACCCTTTACAAAATTAGTGATAAAATAGTAGTGTGCAATGCAAACGATTTCATATAAGTTTTGTAAAAAGAAGGAGGTCTGGATGATGAAAAATTCATTTCAAGAACATTTTTAGCTTTGAATTTTGGCAGAAATTCAGTAAAAGCTTTAATGGTGGTCGTTGCAGTTATGCACGTAGCTGGTCTAATGATTAGTATTGGTGAAGTCGCTTCCAATGATATAATCCTAATTTTTGGTGTGTTGAAGTAACGACAGGTGGCGTTTTTAGAGCAAATTGGTTGGGGTGTAATTAGGAACCTCCACGTACTCTTTGCTCTTGCGATTGGGGAAGTTGGGCTAAAGAGCGTGCCGGTGGTGCCTTTGCAGCAGGTCTATCTTTTATCCTGATCAACCGTATCACTGGTGTATTGTTTGGTGTGACCGCAGATATGCTTAAGGATCCTAAAGCTATTGTTCATACCTTAAATTTCAAATTATTTGGTTTACAAATTGGTTGGGACCCCAGCTGAGTTTCTGATTATTTTACAAGTGTTTTAGAATCTCCCAGCTCTCTTAATATGGGAGTCTTCACGTCGGAATCATCGCTGGTTTTGTCGGAGCAACAGCTTATAACAAATACTATAATTATCGCAAACTCCCAGATGCCTTGTCATTCTTTAATGGTAAACGTTTTGTACCATTCGTGGTTATTCTGAGATCTACTCTGGTAGCCCTTATATTAGGATGTTTGTCTGGCCTTATGTTCAGGCTGGTATCAATCTTTGGTGTTTTGGATTGCAAACTCACAAGATACTGCTCCAATTTTGGCACCATTCTTGTATGGTACTTTAGAACGTCTCTTGCTTCCATTTGGATTGCACCATATGTTGACAATCCCAATGAACTATCTGCTCTTGGTGGAACATATGAAGTGTTAACTGGTGCGATCAAAAGGTACACAAGTATTCGGACAAGACCCACTTTGGCTTGCTTGGGTAACTGACCTTGTTAACCTTAAAGGTTCAAATATGGCAAGTTACAAACAATTACTTGAAGCATACCATCCAGCCCGCTTTAAAGTTGGACAAATGATTGGTTCATTTGGTATTTTTGATCGTAGCTGTGCTATCTACCGCAATGTGGATGCTGACAAGAAGCACAAATATAAAGGTATGATGATTGCGACTGCATTGGCAACCTTCTTGACGGGGGTTACTGAGCCAATCGAGTACATGTTCATGTTTGTTGCGACTCCACTTTACTTGGTTTACTCACTTGTTCCAAGGGTCTCGCTTTTTGCAATGGCTGATATTGTCTGCTTTACGTGCACTCATTCAGTTCTATTGAGTTCTTAACTCTGTACCCAATGGCAATCAATGCTGGTCTTGGTGGAGATATCATCAACTTCGTTTGGGTAACAATCCTCTTTGGTGTCATCATGTACTTCATCGCAAACTTCATGATTAAGAAATTCAACTACGCAACTCCAGGACGTAATGGTAACTATGAAACTGCAGATGGATCAGATGAAGCTTCTTCATCAGAAGCTGGCAGTGGCAAGGTCTGAGTAGCGTCTCAAGCAGTTAATGTTATCAATCTGCTAGGTGGGCGCGCTAATAATATCGTAGATGTGGATGCGTGTATGACTCGTCTGCGTGTGACAGTCAAAGATGCTGAAAAAGGTTGGAACAGAAGAACAGTGGAAGGCTGAAGGCGCTATGGGCTTGGTTATGAAAGGTCAAGGTGTTCAAGCTATCTACGGACCAAAAGCGGATGTTCTCAAGTCTGATATTCAAGACTTGCTGGACTCTGGTGAAGTGATTCCTGAAACACTTCCAGCCAAAAAGCAGAATCAGCAGTTGCCGAAGTTACTTTATAAAGGTGTGACGGAAGAAGTAGAAACTGTTGCCGATGGTCAAGTCATGACTTGGCGGACGTCAAAGATCCAGTATTCTCACAAAAATGATGGGTGACGGATTTGCAGTTGAGCCAGAAAATGTAGATTTATTCACCAGTTGCTGGTACTGTAACTAGCGTCTTCCCTATAGAAGCATGCTATCGGTCTTGTGACAGATAGCGGTCTAGAAGTCTTGGTACATATTGGTTTGGAAACTGTTAGCCTTGAAGGTAAACCATTCGAAGTTCATGTTTTCAGAAGGTCAAAAAGTTGTAGCTGGAGATCTTCTTGTAACGGCTGACTTGGAAGCAATCAAGGAAGCAGGACGTGAAACTTCAACAATCGTAGTCTTCACCAATGCGAGCAGCCTATCAAGTCTGTAACTAGTAGAAAAACTTGGTCAAGCATCTGCTAAGACAGTTGTTGCTAAGGTTGAATTGTAATATAGAAAAGAGAAATCGTGGCGAAATTCCTGACATTAAATACTCATAGTTGGATGGAAGAAGAGCAAGAAACTAGTGATAACCAGCTGGCAGAACGCATTCTTCAAGAAAAATATGATGTCATTTGCCTGCAGGAAGTCAATCAATTAATGGAGTCTGAACAGGTTGTTCAGGCTCCTTTTATCAGAGCAGTTGAAGGGCGATTGCGATTCATCAGGATCACTTTGCTCTTTGCTTGGTATTGGCTGAAGCAGGACTGGACTATCATTGGTCCTGGGCTTATAATCATATTGGGTTTGACATTTATAATGAAGGTGTGACGATTCTATCCAAGAATCCTCTGACTCCTAGAGAAGTTTTGGTCTCAGAAGTAAATGATCCTAGGGATTACCACACCCGCAAAGGTCTTGTTAGCGGAGACTGAGGAGAGGTCAGTTGATGACTATCGCCTCTTGCCATCTATCTTGGTGGGACAAGGGCTTCCAAGGGGAGTGGTCTAAGCTTGAAGAAGAGCTTGTCAAGGTCAAAACTCCTCTGGTTCTCATGGGTGACTTTAACAATCCTGTTGATTACGAAGGCTATCAGCATATCTTAAAAAGTCGCTCAAATTGCAGGATAGTCATAAGGTTGCTCGAAAAATTGAGTGGTAAGGCAACGGTTGAAGGCGCGATTGCTGGCTGGGATGGCAGCCCAAGATGCTCTGAAGATTGATTATATCTTTACCAGTCAAGGTATCCAAATTGAAAGCTCTGCTGTGGTCTTTGACGGAAAGGAAACCCCTGTTGTCAGTGACCATTTTGGTTTAGAAGTAGAGGCAAAATTTTAGAAAAAAATAGTTCCAAGTTAAATGAACTGTACTAGCGAGGTTAGTTTAAAAACCTAACTTTCGAGTTTCAGTTCAACTTGGAACTTTTTATATAATGATTCATTTTTGGTAATAGTTTCGTTTTATCACATTCTCAATTCTTTTTAATGTATTAATTAAAGTCTTGAGACAGCATTTTTATTATCGTTGTTTAAGTTGAATTCATAAACCATATAAGTAAAAGCAAAATGCTCAACATATAAATAATAAGGAATTGAAAATCAGAAAAAGTCAAACTATCGATAGCTTGAAAATAATATCATGGAAAGACAAATGAATTCAAGCACTACATCCCATTTAATTTGTTCCTCCAAAGTGTGTTTAAGTCAGATTGCGTCAGCTGAACGACTTTCTAAAAGTCTCCGTCTTTATTTTACGTCTGGAAGATTTAGTAAAGGGAAAAAGGGTCCCGAAAACTAAAAATAAAGACATGAAAATAAAGAAAAGCAGATTCAAGGGCGAAGTGACGTTCCCAAATGATTGGTTTAATAACTTAGAAAGTCTTTGTAACAGAAAAATTGGTAATAGGTGCTATAATTAAGGAATAATTCACACCAACTGGCTTTGTGGCATATACTTTTTGATCTTTTGAATTATAATAGATATTATGGTCATTTAAACTTCCCATATTTATTAAAAATGTTTTTCACTGGTCTTCATATTATTTTCCATTTCCCTTAACAAAATCCGGTACTCCTAACAGAAAAAGAAGGATCTGGCTAAACTCTCTATTAAGTTCTCCTTGCACTATTTTAAATAAGCAATCGCTTTTTCTTTGGTGCTTTGATATTTCTGTTGAGGGATTCCACCGATAAATCTTTATTTTTGACTGCCACAATTGTTCCTCCTATGATAAGGGCTGATGCTATTAGCAAGGATGAGCATTTTTTTCTTTTTCATTATTATTTTCCTATACTCAGGGATTTTCTAGCATTATATCATAAATAGCTTATTTTTTAAGTATTATTCTAAAGCAAGGATTCTTTGTAAGGCAATGTCTGGTTATAGATTTGCCTTGCTTTTTATATAGGCGAAAATATGATAAAATAAAGTATTAAGATTTGAGGAGGTAATCGTATGCGTTGTCCCAAATGCGGGGAGCAAATCCAGTGTAATTGATAGCCGTCAAGCTGAGGATGGGAAATACTATTCGCCGTCGTCGTGAATGCGAAGATTGCCAGCATCGATTTACAACTTATGAACGGGTAGAAGAGAGGACCTTGGTCGTTGTCAAAAAAGATGGGACTAGGGAGCAATTCTCAAGAGACAAGATTTTTAATGGCATTATCCGGTCAGCTCCAGAAGCGTCCGGTTTCAAGTGATGAGATTGAAGCTTTGGTTAATCGCATTGAGCAGAAAGTCCGTAGTAGCAGTGATAACGAAGTTAGTAGCGACTTTATCGGTAATCTTGTCATGGACGAACTAGCTGAATTGGATGAGATTACCTATGTTCGTTTTGCTAGCGTCTATCGTAGTTTTAAAGATGTTGGTGAATTAGAAAGTCTGCTCCAGCAAATTACCAAGGGTGTGAAAAAGAAAAGAGAAGAATAGATGAAACCCAATGATCAGTTTTCCTATTTGAAAAACAATCTGGTCAGTCAAGATACAAAAATTTGATGCGTTTGTACTTCCGATTATAGGTGGAGATGTCGCCAGCCTTTTATCTTTACTGTCTGGCTTTTTGGGATAATGGGCGTCAGACCTACCCTTTTGGCCATATTCTCAATCATTTGAATATGGGAATGGAGGTTTTGGAAAAGAAGTTTTGAACGCTTAAGTGCCATGCAGTTGGTAGAGCTTTATCAATCCGAATTGATCTATTCAATTAAGCTTTTTAGTCCTCTATCAACAGATGAGTTTTTCAGCATCATGTTTATAAAGGTCTTTTTGGAAAAAGAGGATCGGTGAATCAGCTGTTGAAGCCCTTTTGATGAGTCAACCTCAGGGACACCATTGACTAGCAGTTATCAACAGTATTTGATGTGGAGGCTGAAGTTGTTCCAGTTAGCAAAAAGCAAGACGACTTTGATCTGACCAATTTAAGCAAAAGAATGGCCCAAGAAAAATCTTCGTTTTGCTGATGAAAAAGAAAGACTTGTTTGATCTGTTTGCTATTGCTGAGCATTGGACCTGGTATGAAACCTATGTTTTGGCTAGAGAAACAGCAATTTCTAATGTTATTTGCTGCAAGCGTATGAAGCAGAAATTGGCCCAAAAATCTGTAAAGAAGAGTTTTCAAGCAAGAGCAGGCCATTATCAACGTCGCCAAAAAGCAAGACGCCCATGCTCTCTTGTCGAAATCAAAAACCCGTCAGGCCACCATTGCCGATCAGAAAAGACAGCTTTTATTGGACTTGGCTGAGATAGGTCTTTTTAGATGAGGTTATCAACATAATCTTGCTCTTTGACCTTTAACAAGGTGAATTCAGCCAATCTCAATGAAAAGTATGCTTTGAAGGTGGCGAATGACTTTTTCTTATCAAAAGGTGACGACAGCTGAAGAAGCTGTGATGAAAATTCGTGAGGAGACCAGCAAACTCCCAGAACCGTCCAGCTAAATCTGGACAAGGCTCTACCAAGAGCAATGTACCTGACTGGAGTTCTGGCCAGATTATAAAAACGAAACCAGTGCAGAGAGGCGGCTGAGCTCGAAGAGAAAAAGCGCCCTTGCTTGCTAAATTAGAACAAGGAGGTGACTAGATGGAAAAATTGGAGAGACCCTTTGCATAAAAATCCTGCCCGCCAATTCAACTATGAGGAGTTGGTTCGCCAAATCGTAGAAGATCCAGACGTGGCAGCTTTTATCGAGCAGGAGAAGCTCAGTCAATCTGAAATTTCCCGTAGCATCTCGAAGTTCAATCAGTACATCAGTGAACGGAATCGTGCTGGGGATGAAGTCTATATTGCTAAAGGCTACAAAGCGATTTTTGATTAAAAATGCAGGCTATGCGGATGTTGCCTGTGAAGAGACAGCTGAGTTGGTCAAGCAACAAAAGAATGAAGCAATTAAGAGTAGGCTTAACCTGATCAATCTACCTAGTAGCCTCAAGGAAGCTAGTCTAGCTCAGGTGGATCTGGATGATGAAGGCCGCGACAAGGCTTTTGAACTGTTGATGAACTTTGTTGCGGAGTTTCCACATTATCAGAAGGCTGTTTATCTTTACGGGGATTTTGGAGTCGGAAAAAGCTACATGATGGCTGCTCTGGCGCATGATTTGTCAGAAAAACGCGGTGTTTCAACGACTTTGCTCCACTATCCAAGCTTTGTTTTGGATGTTAAGAATGCGATCAGTTCCGGCTTGGTCAAGGAAAAGATTGACCAGGTCAAGACAGCTCAAGTACTGATTTTAGATGATATTGGTGCAGAGCAGTCTAGCCCCTGGATGCGCGATGAGATTTTGCAGGTCATTCTCCAGCACCGCATGCAGGAAAATCTGCCAACTTTCTTTACTTCTAACTTTAGTTTTGCGGACTTGGAGCGTCATTTTGCTAGTTCCAAGAATGGTGATGAGACTTGGCAGGCCAAGCGGGTTATGGAGCGGATTAAGTTTCTGGCTCAGGAGGTACGCCTAGAAGGAGAGAACCGCCGATGAATGAAACGATTAACTTGATGAATGCTCACACGTCTCGTCCGCCGCTTTACGGAGAAGCAGATTTCGGATAAGGAATTACGTACCATCATTGATGCTGGGCAGGGTGCATGTCCAGCTGGAAGAATTTCCAGTCCTATTCGATCATTGTGGTGCGAAGCAAAGAGAAAAAAGAAGCCCTCTTTGACTTGGTGCCCCAAGAAGCCATTCGGCAGTCTTCGGCCTTCCTGCTTTTTGTTGGCGACCTCAATCGTGCCCAAAAGGGCGTTCACATGCATACGGAAGATTTTTATCCTGAGGGCCGGAGAATCTCCTGATTAGCTCAGTAGATGCTCGCTTTAGATGGGTCAAAAATACCTCTTAGCAGCCTGAAAGTTTGCTATGGCGGAGTAATCATTGGACTGGTTCGTTATGTCGCTAGTCAAATAGCGGAGCTTTTCAATGCCGGACTACACTTATCCTGTCCTTTTGGGATTGCTCTGGGAACTCCCAACCAGAACCATGCAGTCAAGCCACGTCTGCCTTATGAAGCAGTGGTCTTTGAGGAAGAATATCGTGAACAGGTTGATTCAGTTATTCAAGCCTATGACCGCGTACAGACTGAATATGCCGGCGAGCGAGCTAAGGAAACCTGGAGTCAACGCCTAGCTGCCCAATTTGGTCAGGAGCCTAATCAGGCTATTGACCAATTGTTCAAAGAAAAGAAATTAGAAAAATAGGGCGGAGTTTGGCTCAGTCCTAAAGAATGAAAGAGGAAAAACATGGCCTTACCAACTATTGCCATTGTCGGCCGGCCTAATGTCGGCAAATCAACGCTCTTCAATCGGATTGCCGGTGAGCGGATTTCCATTGTGGAAGATGTTGAAGGGGTGACCCGCGACCGAATCTATGCGACAGCAAGCTGGCTCAACCGTAAGTTTAGTATTATTGATACGGGTGGAATTGACGATGTTGACGCGCCTTTTATGGAGCAAATCAAACACCAGGCTGAGATCGCCATGGACGAAGCAGATGTAATCGTATTTGTCGTGTCTGGCAAGGAAGGTATTACAGATGCGGATGAGTATGTGGCTCGCATGCTCTATAAGACTCATAAGCCGATTATTTTAGCAGTCAATAAGGTCGACAATCCTGAAATGCGCAATGAGATTTTTGATTTCTATGCACTGGGCCTAGGTGATCCATTCCCGGTTTCCTCAGTCCACGGGATTGGTACAGGGGATGTTCTTGATGCCATCGTTGAAAATCTGCCAAATGAAGAAGTCGCTGAAAATCCTGATATGATTAAGTTTAGCTTGATTGGTCGCCCTAATGTTGGCAAGTCTAGCTTGATCAATGCCATCTTGGGTGAGGAACGGGTCATTGCTAGTCCAGTGGCTGGTACAACGCGTGACGCTATTGATACGGTCTTTACAGACAGCGAAGGTCAGGAATTTACCATGATTGACACGGCTGGTATGCGCAAGTCTGGCAAGGTCTATGAAAACACAGAGAAATGCTCTGTCATGCGAGCCATGCGGGCCATTGACCGCTCGGATGTCGTTCTCATGGTGCTGAATGCTGAAGAAGGAATTCGTGAGTCGACAAGCGAATCGCTGGCTTTGCCCATGAAGCTGAAAAGGTATTGTCATCGTCAATAAGTGGGACACACTGGAAAAAGACAACCATACCATGAAAGACTGGGAAGAAGATATTCGTGACCAGTTCCAGTACTTGTCTTATGCGCCGATTATCTTTGTCTCTGCCCTGACCAAGCAGCGTCTCCATAAGCTGCCGGATATGATTAAGCAGATTAGTCAGAGTCAGAATACCCGTATTCCGTCAGCGGTGCTTAATGATGTTATCATGGATGCCATCGCGATTAATCCGACACCGACTGACAAGGGCAAGCGTCTCAAGATTTTCTATGCGACTCAGGTAGCGACCAAACCGCCGACCTTTGTCATCTTTGTAAACGAAGAAGAACTCATGCACTTCTCTTACCTGCGTTTCCTGGAAAATCAAATCCGCAAGGCCTTTGTCTTTGAAGGAACTCCGATTCACTTAATTGCAAGGAAGCTGAAGTAGGGGTTAAATTCCAGCGATTCTATTTTCACTGTGAGAGACAGAAAATGTCATATTTTGAATTTTTACATAATTTTTTGTCTGTAATCCTGCTTTTTAGTTTGGGTATTAGGAGATATCTAGAGAATAATATAGTGGACGCTTGCTACTATTTATTTACTAGCCTTTTATTCTTCCGCTTTTGCAAACCTTTTCGGTGGAGTGGAAGTACAAAAATCTAGGATACTATTTGAGTGAGAGTTATTATAGTTTTCATGAAAACTATTGTATTTTTGTTTATGTTATGGTCTTTGTTTAAGATTATTCTAGTACTATCGCTTTTATATTGTAATAGGCTACACCTTAGTGAAACAATCGTCCCAAAGCACAGCGGATTGAGTAAAGCAAACCTCTCAAGATTTTTTATGTGACTCAGGTAGAGGACCAAGCCACCTGCATGGTCTTTTGTCAACGAAGAAGAGCTTATGCACTTCTCTTACCTGCATTTCTTGGAAAATCAAATCCGCAAAGCTTTTTGTCTTTGAAGGAACCCCTGATTCACTTAATTGCAAGGAAACGGAAGTAGGGGCAGAGCTCCTTTGGTATTATGATTCATAACTTTCTTAGATGAACATCAATTTTGATCCTTACATTTTTGGGGGATTGCCTGAGTATCAAAGATAGATTTTGCTGATCAAGCTAGGATAGTACTCAAGGAATAGTATTTTGAATAGAGTCTTTGGATCTCGCAACTATTTATCAAGGCTTTGGCCATCAAATAAGCAAAAATAAGAATCAAAGAATCGGTTTGATTATTAAACTGTTTAGAACAAAAGAAGTAAGCATGAAGGCTTACTTTTTTTTTTGTCTGAAATCTATGTTATAATGAAGAGATAAACATAAGGTGGTAAGTATGGCGAAATTAATTCCAGGGAAAATTCGAACTGAGGGAATAGGCTTTTATGAAAAAGGTCAAATCAGCATTAGCGAAGTCAAAAATCGTATTATCTATAGTCGAGTTTCAGACTATAATTTGAGATACAGTTTGGCAGATGACGCGATTTTCTGTTCTTGTGAATTTTTCCAGAAAAACAATACTGTGCTCATTTAGCTGGACTAGAGTATTTTCTAAAAAATGATGTAGCCGGTAAGGAAGTTTTGGCTGAGTTGGAGATAGAGGAGACCAGTCAACAAGAAGCACAAGGGCGAGTTTCTTTTTGGAAGTCTCTTCTTAGATCAAATCTTACCGCTTTGAACAAGAAGAAATCAAAGTACCAGCTTTTCAGCTGTTGGCCAGGAAGATGCTTATACAGGTGAGTTTTTGTGGACTCTGCGTCTCAGTCGTTTGCCAGACGAGAAGTCGTATGTGGTACGCGATATTCGGGCTTTTTTACAAACGATCCAAAAAGAGGCCTGCTATCAGATTGGTAAAAGCTACTATGAGCCCCTTCATTTTTGAAGCATTTGATTCTGCTAGTCAAGACTTGCTAATGTTCTTGCGGGGATTCTTGACGACTAAGGATGATTCTTTGATTTTTCAAAATGCTGGTCGACACATAGCCTTTCCGCTTCTTTTGCTCGAAGAAGGAGTGACACGCTTGATGGAGTTAAACAGCTTCCATTTGGCGTATAGTGTCTTTGATTTCCATCAGGTCTTTTTCCAAGATCTACATGAAGATGCAGGCATTTTCTCCTTTGAACTAGAGGAGTCTGCTGATTACTTAGAACTTGTGATCTCTGAACAGTACTATAAACTTTTATACAATGGTGAATTCTTATTTTACGGAGATACCTTCTTTCAACTCAGTTACCAGCAAAGAACGGATACTAGCAACCTTGAGAGATTTGCCTATGGATTCGGATAGGAAAAAGCGTCTTCAGTTTGATAGCTCGGATCAAGGGAAGCTAGCAGCAGTTTGTTAGAATTTATGGGCGACTTTAGCAGCCCCTAAAGAATTCTTGATTCATGGCTTTCGACCTCATTTTTCATTCGATTTGCTAGCTTCAGGAGCTGGCGGTTAGGCTTAATCTTTGACTATGACTCTCGCGTGTAGCAAGTCGAAAAAGAATTGGAAGATTTACCTTTTGCCAGTGATTTCCAGACTAGAACAAAAAGGTTTTTCAAACTCTACTGCAGGCAGGGTTTGAGCTGATTTTTGAAAGTCGGAGGCCAGCCTTGTTGCCTCAAGATATTTATGCCTTCTTTACTCATACTTTAGAAAAATTCCGTTCCTTGGGTAGAGTAGCCATCAGTCCTAGTTTATTGGCGCTTTACCAGGTGGAAAAACCCTAAGATTGCTGTTGAAACTAAAAGGAAGTCTATTGGAAATTGGTTTTGATTTTTGCCAATATTGACCAGTCAGAAGTTGAGGATGCCTGTATCTGCTCTATTTGCCTCTCGCGATTATTTTTGTCACACGATCAGGAAAGCGTCTTGGTTTTTGATGAAGAGACAAAAAGTCAGCAAAACTTTGCAAAAATTAAGAGCAAAGAAATCAAAAAGATGGGCAGATAAGAACTAATCCGTTGCGCTTACTGCGCTGACTGAGGTTCTTGAAGATCAGGAAAATGTTTCTTTTTCAGATGAGTTTCAACAGTTGGCTTATGATTTGAGACATCCAGAAGAATTTAAGTTACCTATTTTGCAGGTTGACGCAGAGTTGAGGGATTATCAAGAATTGGGAGTCAAATGGCTCAGTATGTTAGATCATTACGGCTTTGGTGGGATATTGGCAGATGATATGGGGTTGGGGAAAACCTTACAAACTATTGCCTTCTTATCTACAGTTTTGATGGATTCAAAAAATGCTTTGATTTTAGCACCTTCAAGCCTAGTGTACAACTGGCAGGATGAATTTGGGAAGTTTGCCCCATTTGGACATTGTAGTTGTCTATGGCTCCCAAGCCTATGAGGGACAGTCTCATCGCCGAGAAGCATCAGGTGATGATTACCAGCTATGCATCTTTTCGATCAGGATGTAGAAGAATATGGTCGTTTGAGCTTTGATTATCTGATTTTAGATGAAGCGCAAGTCATGAAAAATGATCGGACAAAGATTGCTCAACATTTACGAAATTTTGAGGTGAAAAATACATTTGCCCTGTCTGGAACGCTGATTGAAAATCATATGGGGGAATTGTGGTCTATTTTTCAAATTGTCCTTCCTGGCCTACTTCCTGCAAAAGAGAATTTCTAAAGATGCCTGCTGAGCTTGTGGCACGCTTTGTCCAACCTTTTATCATGAGACGAAAGAAGGAAGATGTGCTTCAGGAATTACCGGATTTGACAGAAGTGATTTATCGCAATGACTTGCAGGACAGTCAAAAGGCGATTTACCTAGCTCAGCTTCAACAGATGCAGGAACGAGTGCTGAAGGCGACAGATGAGGAGTTAAACCGAGATAAGATTGAAATCCTATCTGGTCTCATGCGTCTGCGTCAAATCTGTGATACGCCAGCTCTCTTTTTAGAAGATTACCAGGGAGATAGCAGAAGTTGGATAGCCTACGACGAGCTCTTGGAACAAATTAAGTCCAGTAATCATCGAGTTTTTGATTTTTCTCAATTTAGAGGAATGTTAGATTTGATTGAGAAAGAACTTCAAAATCTTGAAATGGAATCCTTTAAGATAACTGGTTCTACCCCAGCCAAGGATCGACAAGAAATGACGACAGCTTTTAATGATGGTCAAAAGGATGCTTTTCTGATTTCCTGAAAGCAGGTGGAGTTGGGCTTAATCTGACAGGGCAGATACTGTGGTTCTAGTGGATCTGTGGTGGAATCCAGCTGTGGAAGCTCAGCGATTGGACGAGCCCATCGGATGGGACAAGAGCGCAACGTTGAAAGTTCTACTGCATGATTACTCGTGGTACCATTGAAGAAAAGATTCAGGAACTCCAAGAAAGTAAAAAGAGTTTGATATCTACGATTCTAGATGGAACTGAATCCTGTTCAAGCTTGACAGTGGCAGAAATTCGTGAAATCCTAGGAATTGCAACAGAATAGTTTTCAAATCATCCAGAATAGTTTATAATGAAGTGTTGAAAAGGAAAAAGCATGACAAATACGAAATTTCCTCTAATATCTGATAATGAGCCTATTTTTCAGAGGTCCCACAAATGAATCTTTTATGATGAGTTTGATTTTATTAGTAATATAAAAGGGACTACCAAGACAAAAACTATTTTGATTCTCAACCACCTGTTGAGTTGAAAGAGCAACCTCTGCCTTCTTCTCATGCAGAAAAAGAAAACAAGCGATTGCGACTAAAGTGAAGCCAATCGTTTTCGACAACTGCTCAGGACAAGAGTTATGCTGAGTTGGCTCGTGAAGAAGCCCGTGCGGATTTAAAGAAAAAACGCTCTGCCTCCTATTTGACCAGTGATGCAGTTTCAAAAAAACATCGTAGCAAAATAAGCTTTTTCCCCAAAAAGTCTACAACAACAAAGTGCAAACCAACTGCCTTTTTCCAAAAAGAAAAATCCAGGTGAATTTAGCAAATTTGTCAGCATTTGAAACAAGAGGACTATATTGTATGGAACTACCTGCAGAGACAGTAGTTGAAGTTCAAGCACCTAAAAGAGAAAAAGAAAAATAATTATGATTTTCTGAAGACCAGTCAAGTCTCACAATAAGAAAGAGCTACGAGAGAAACAGGAAACCTCGCTCGCAGCGGAATTGAATTTGACACGCTTTGATCAAGCTCTAGTGAGCTTGTTTAAGAGCTGGCTTTCTTCTAGTTTATAATAATCTTTTTAGCTAGATTGCTTTGCTCTCTAGTCTCTTCATTTTGCTTTAAAACTAGAAAACGATACAGATTTGGAAAAGATTCTCACAGGAAAGGAAAAATTTACTCATGACAAAAATCTATCATTTTTATCGGGATTAAGGGCTCTGGCATGAGCGCTTTAGCTTTGATGCTCCATCAAATGGGCCACAAGGTTCAAGGGAGCGATGTGGATGAAATATTATTTCACTCAACGAGGACTTGAGCAGGCTGGAATTAAGATCTTGCCTTTTGATGCAAAGAACATTAAAGCCGATTACGAAATCATTGCTGGTAATGCCTTTCGTCCAGATAACAATGTAGAAATTGCCTATGCGGATGCCAACGGTATTGGCTATAAACGCTACCATGAATTTTTAGGTGGTTTTATGCGTGATTTTGTTAGCTTGGGAGTTGCTGGCGCCCATGGAAAAACTTCAACAACTGGGATTCTTTCTCATGTTTTATCTAACATTACCGATACTAGCTATCTAATTGGAGATGGAACTGGTCGAGGTTCCGCAGGTGCCAAGTATTTTGTCTTTGAGTCAGACGAATACGAGCGTCATTTTATGCCCTACCACCCAGAGTATTCTATTATTACAAATATTGACTTTTGACCATCCCTGACTACTTTACTAGCTTAGAAGATGTCTTTAATGCTTTTGATGATTATGCCAAGCAGATTACCAAAGGACTCTTTCATTTATGGTGAAGACGAGCAACTACGTCGTCTAACGGCAAAAGCGCCCTGTATACTATTATGGTTTCTCAAAGAAAACGACTTTGTTGCTCATGATTTACTACGTTCAACAACAGGCTCTACTTTCAAGGTTTCTTATCGTGGTCAGGAATTGGGCGAATTCCACATTCCGACTTTCGGACGTCATAACATTATGAACGCTACAGCTGTCATTGGTCTTTTATATGTAGCTGGATTTGATTTAGGCTTGGTAAAGGAACACCTGAAAACTTTTGCTGGTGTCAAACGTCGCTTTCACTGAAAAAATTGTCAACGACACGGTTATCATTGACGACTTTGCTCACCATCCAACTGAAATCATTGCGACCTTGGATGCAGCTCGTCAAAAATACCCTAGTAAAGAAATTGTAGCTATTTTCCAACCCCATACTTTTACACGGACTATCGCCCTTTTAGATGAATTTGCTGATGCCTTAAATCAGGCTGATGCCGTTTATTTGGCTCAAATCTATGGTTCGGCTCGTGAGGTGGATAATGGGGATGTCAAGGTTGAAGACTTGGCTGATTGTTAAACGAGTTCAAGTGAGTGTGGACAATGTCTCTCCTCTGTTAGACCATGACAATGCTGTCTATGTCTTTATGGGAGCTGGTGACATCCAAACTTATGAATATTCATTTGAGCGCCTCTTGTCTAATTTGACGAGCAATGTTCAATAAAAAGGAGTAGAGATGGAATCACCAATACACATTCGCCAGGTTCAGTTAGGGTGATCTGGAGGAAATATTGGCATTGAGCAACTCAATTTCTCTGAGGAAGAGGTGCTTAGCCCGGAAGTCTTAAAGGCTGAAATTGAAAGGATTCCCGATACATTCTTGATTGCTGATTTGAATGGAGAAATCGCTGGCTACGTCGTTGGTTCAGCGATTTCTTCACATCATCAGCCAGGAGAGACCCTGCCAACAAGAATAGAAAATATTGAGAAAACAAGCATCATTGCCCTTCAGAGGTTATCAGTGAATCCAAATTTTTAAAGGCCAAGGAATCGGAACTCTACTATTAGCTACTATGAAAGAAGTAACAGTTGCTAAGCGAGCCTGGGGAATCTGTTTAACTTGCCCAGATCATTTACTGTCTTATTTTGAGATGAATGGTTTTCGAGATGAGGGGATTTTAGAGGATAAATCAGGCAAAATTCTATCCTTTGAAATGCTGTGGGAAAATCCCTATTTAAGGAGTTAATAATGAAGATCCGGACAGCGAATTTGGAAGACTTATCTGCTATTTATAAGATTGAATGTGAAAATTTTAGTCCAGCCGAAGCTATGAGTCGGGAACTCTTAGCTCGTCATATTGAAGTCTTATCAAGGACCTTTCTAGTTGCTGAGAAAGATGGGCAGATTTTAGGCTTTTTAGAAGGACCAGTGCGACCGGATCGCTTTCTGCAAGATAGCTCTTTTACAATGGAGATAGAAGAGTATAGTCATTTATCTGGTGGCTATATTTCAATTACTAGTCTGTCGGTGGCTAAGGCTGCGCAAGGAATGGGGGTCGGTCAAGCTTTATTGACAGCTATGAAAAAAATAGCTATCAGCGAGAAACGATTAGGGATTAATCTGACCTGCCATGACTATTTGATTGATTATTATGAAAAAAACAAGGCTTTGTTAATCATGGCCTATCCCAATCTAACTATGCTAATGAAGTGTGGTATGATATGCTTTGGGAGACTCTTTGAGATAAAAATAATATATTAGGAAAGAAAGCTCAAGCTTATTGCATTTATCAAAGTTTTAAGATATAATGTTAAAGATTATGAAGAAGGAGGTCATATTTTTGACTGAAAATTCACAAGATAATGAAAAGCAGTTGAGCTTTTAAAGAGCAAATTCTAAGAGATTTTTGCTAATTCACAAAAAGAAGAAGCAAGTTCTCAGATAGAAGAAACAGCTTTATCTGATCAAGAAAATACAGTCTTGACAGATAAAGATGATAGTGATTCTCACTTGTCTGATTTACTTCATAAGGATGCTTCGTCAACAATTTTGACGAATGAAGAAGAACCTGAAGGAAGAGAAACAGAAGCTACTCCAGAAGTGAGAGAACCAGCTCGAGTTCCAGTGGAAGTTTCTTATCAAAAGGAATCTGATACGACAAATGATGAACCATTAGCTAAGACAGCAACATATCGAAGAGATGACTTGGTTCAGCAGGAGCCTTTATCACGGACAGCTAAAGAAAGACAAGCTAACAAGAAAAAGCGTCAAAATAACGTAGCTAAGAGAATTGTCTGGACAATAGTTGGTCTCTTATTGGTTAGCCTGGCAGTGACAGGTGTCTTTGTGTATAACTATATTGATTCTGCACTAAAACCAGTTGATTCCAAGGCTACTGAGTATGTAACGATTGAGATTCCATCTGGTTCGAGTGCTAAAGAAATTGGTGCGATTTTAGAAAAGAAAGGGCTGATCAAGAGTGGCCAAGTCTTTAACTACTACACCAAATTTAAGAGTTATGCTAATTTCCAATCAGGTTACTATAACCTGCAAAAGAGCATGGATTTAGACAGTATTGCGAGAGCTTTGCAAGAGGGAGGGACACCAACACCTCAACCACCGAGTCTAGGCAAGCTAGTGATTCCTGAAGGTTATACACTTGACCAAATTGCTGAAGCAGTTGAAAAAAGTAGCAACAAGAAAGTATCTATTAGCGCGAAAGATTTTTCTAGCCAAGGCTCAAGATGAAACCTTTATTAGCAAAAATGGCTGAGAAATATCCTAGATTGCTAAGTGGCCTTCCCTACGAAAGAGACCGGAGTGAAATATCGCTTAGAAGGCTATCTCTTCCCAGCTACTTACAACTATACAACTGATACCAATGCCGAAACATTGCTTGAACAAATGTTAGCAGCTATGGATGCTAAGTTGAGTGCATATTATGATACCCTAGAAGGAAAAAATCTAACGGTAAACGAAGTATTAACGCTAGCTTCCTTGGTTGAAAAAGAAGGTTCGACAGATGAAGATCGTAAGAACATCGCTAGTGTCTTCTACAATCGTTTGAATCAAGGTATGCCACTCCAAAGTAATATTGCAATTCTTTATGCAGAAGGCAAGCTAGGTAAAAAGACAACCTTGGCAGAAGATGCCGCTATTGATACCAATATTGATTCGGTATACAACGTCTACAAGAATACAGGCTTAATGCCTGGTCCAGTAGATAGTCCAAGCATATCAGCTATTGAGGCAACAGTTAATCCTTATAAGACAGATTACCTTTACTTTGTTGCCAATACTGAAACAGGAACAGTCTACTTTTCAACAACCTATGAAGAACATGCTAAAAACGTTGAAGAGCATGTCAATAGTAAATTGACACAATCCAGCAGTTCAAATTAAAAATTGGGAGTGGGACAGAACTCTAAAACTTATTTAGTTGACCGTGCCCACCCTCAATTTTTATTTTTAAAGATTTTATAGAAATGAGAAAAACATGGCAGAAAAACATATCCAATGACCCTTGCGGAAAAGGAAAAAGCTAGAAAAAGAATTAGAAGAATTGAAATTAGTTCGTCGACCTGAAGTCGTAGAGAGAATTAAGATTGCTCGTTCATACGGTGACTTGTCTGAAAACAGTGAATACGAAGCAGCTAAAGATGAACAAGCCTTTGTAGAAGGACAAATTTCTAGCCTAGAAACTAAAATTCGCTATGCAGAAATCGTAGATAGCGATGCAGTTGCTAAAGACGAAGTAGGAATCGGCAAAACAGTAACTATCCAAGAAGTTGGTGAAAAAGAAAAAGAAGTCTACATTATCGTAGGTTCAGCAGGTGCAGATGCTTTCGCCGGTAAGGTTTCAAATGAAAGTCCTATTGGACAAGCCTTGATCGGAAAGAAAAAAAGGAGATCTTGCAACAGTTGAAACTCCAGTAGGTAGTTACGATGTGAAAAATCCTTAAGGTTGAAAAAGACTAAATAACCCCAAAAACGAGTAGAAGCTCGTCTTGAATTTCATGAAAAAAAGAGTATAATGTTCGTGAAAAAAATTTAATGGAGGGGATGCTGATGCTCGTCAAGCTTGTCTTCTTGTCCTCAATTATTTTATGGATTCTCAATAGATATTTCCCAAGTCGAAATGCAGCTATAGGCCTGCGTTTTCCTATGGCTTTTTCTTCGCTCAAAAAAAGTGGCAACAAATACAGGCAGAATTTTATCAATTACTAATTCTCAGCAATGGAGTTCTTTTGCTTTTATCCTGTTTATATAAGATCAATCCCTTAAAGTTAAACGCCCTTAGTCTATTAACGGTACTTGCTTCCGGTGTCCTTGTCTTAATCAAATATAACCGATAAAGAGAAGGGAGCGTGTTATAAATCTTTCGGCAATTGGACGAACTATAGGCATCATATTTTTCGAGTATTAGGAAAAAGACAACTAACCTTGACTCCTTTTTGGGTGCTAGTTAATTCCTGATGGTCGCTAGTCGAAGCAACAATCTTTTTAAGTGTTTCTTCGCTTGGACAAGGAAATTTATATTTCGAAAAAATTGCTTTACTCTGCAATTTTGGGGTGAAATTATTCACCATTCCGGTGTCTAGAGACAAAGCAATCCAGTCAAGGACTTGTGTAAAGAAAAACCTCTCCGTTCGTTACGGAGAGGAAGTTTTTATCTTGAACGCTGTTTACCAGCGTTACGATTCTTTTTCTTTTTGTTATTTTTAGGACGATCATCTATAACCTTAGTTGCTTTAGGGGTAACGTCTTTTAAATAAGTATTAGCAGACATGGTCTTAGGAGGGTTCTTTTCGTACTCTTCTTCGACACGTTTCTTCATGTGTGGACGGATAAACAAGTTAATAATGAACTGTTGCAATATTTGAACAAAAACCACCGACTACCCAGTAAAGGGTAACACCGGCTGGTGCGGTGAGAGAGAAGACGACAATCATGAGTGGGCTCATATAAATCATTTTCTTCATTTGTTCTTTTTGTTCTTCGTCTAAGCCAACGAGTGAAAGAAGCGATTGAATATAATAAAGAACTCCGACAACAATTATAAGAATCATACTTTGTTGACCAAGCTTGATTCCTAAGAATGAACTATCAGCTATTCCTTTAGTGTATCGAGCTGCATAAAAGAGAGCTGAGAAGAATGGCATTTGGATTAAGAGAGGTAAGCATCCAACACCCCCTAACATACTGAGACCATTCTCTTTTTGAGCGGCCACTAAAGCTTGTTGGGCTGCCAATTTCTCTTCCTGAGTCTCTGCATTTTTCATGCGCTCGTTAATAGGAGTAAAAATTGGGCTCAAATAATTTCTTTTTTCGGACTGATAAGTCGCATTCCAAGATTGATATAAGCCAAGAGGTAGGATAATTAAGCGGACGATAATGGTCACTAAGATAATAGCAAGACCAAAATCCTAAGTTCAAATCATGTGCAAAATAAGTGATGACCTTGCTCATTGGAGCAACTAAAAATTGGTATACAAAGCCTTCCTGTTGGCTGACCTTGTTTATTGGTCTGGACGCGACCCAGAGAGGATCAGGAGCAATGTTAAGCCCATTCCTGAAAATAATAAACGTTTAAATGTTTTCACGATTCTATATTCCTTTTTAAATGATACCTTTCTATTCTACTGTTTTTTTCTTAAATATACAATAGTTCCCTGGACCTAATTTGAAATTTTAAAATCTGAGAAAGAATCAAAATTGGCCATTGTTACGTCCAGATAGCTTACTTTTGAAAATGGTGTAGGTCCTTTTGCGGATTTCTTGAATAAATTTTGCCATCAAAGCTGACGTTTCTGCTTGGGCAAGGATACTGACGGTTCCATCCTCGTTATTCCAGACTCTACCTGTTATACCACCGATTTCCAAAAGCCAGAGAATAAACTCCCCAACGAAAACCAACTCCTTGGACCCGTCCCTGTGCAATCATTTTTGACCTTTTGCATGGTAGCTCCTTTTTTTATATCCGACTTGAGCATGAGTTTTTATTATTAAAATTTATGCTATACTATTCTTATGAATATTATAACCTCTAAAAACTAATAATGTGGTAAAAAGCTAAAAAAACTCCATCAAAAGAAATATAGAACAGAATCCTACTTGATAGAGGGATGGCATTTATTTGAAGAGGCTCTTTCTAGTGGAGCGGATATCGTCTCTATCTTCGCTTTATCGGATTATGCTGATAAGCTGGTAGGCTTTGATCAAGTGAATTGGTTGAGCCAAGACTTACTTAAGGATTTGGCGGATAGTAAGACTCCGCAAGGAATCGTGGCCGAGGTTAAGCTCCAACAAGAAGTCTTGCCAGATAAACTCTCAGGCAAATATCTTTTTCTAGAAGATGTTCAGGATCCAGGAAACCTAGGGACGATTATCCGGACAGCAGATGCTGCAGGATTTGATGGGGTTTTTATTTCCAAGCATTCGGCTGATTTGTACAATCTGAAGACCTTGCGGTCTATGCAGGGCAGTCATTTTCATCTTCCGATCTATCGCCTAACTACAGCAGATTTGATTGACTTGGCAAAAATCAGACCTTCCTATTCTTGCCTCAACACTTTCAAATAACTCAGTTGACTATCAAACACTAAAAAGGGACACCAAATTTTTGTCTTAGTGATGGGAAATGAAGGACAGGAATTAGTTCCATGATTGCATCAGCAGCAGATCGGTTGGTTCATATTCCGATGAAAGGACAGGCCGAAAGTTTAAATGTGGCAGTAGCCGCAGGAATTTTAATCTTTCATTTAAGCTAAAATTTAGAAATTAGGTTATAATAAAGGCAAATGGAGGTGATTCTATGCCTTATAAAAGTGACCAAGAATTTATGGCCTATGTGGGACATTTGCTTGAGAAGCCCAAAGTACAGCGTTTGAAAGAAATTCCTCACCATTTGCATTCCAATCGGCTTGAACATTCTATCAATGTAAGTTATACTAGTTATAAGATTGCGAAGAAATTGGGTTGGAATAGGCGGAGTACAGCGCGTGGTGCTCTTCTTCATGATTTGTTTTACTACGATTGGCGGGTGACTAAATTTAAGAAAAAGTCATGCCTGGGTTCATCCTCGCTTGGCTGTTCGAAATGCCCGTAAGTTGACTAAGTTAAATAAAGTAGAAGAGGACATCATCATAAAGCATATGTGGGGCTTAACCTTAGCACCACCGCGATATAAAGAAGCTTTTATCGTGACCATGATGGATAAATATTGGGCCATCAAAGAGGCGACCTCTCCCTGGCGCAAAAAAATTCGTAATCGAAAACTATTTCATCGTAAGATGTTAAAGAATTAGAAAAAGGAGACGAGATGTTATGAATAATCGTACAATCATTCAAGATGCTAGTGGCATCAATGCTTTTTATGCAAAAATTTATTCTCTTGTTGGAGTCGGACTTGGAATTTCAGCGCTAGTGTCAGCACTGATGTTGACTATGTTTCAGTCAGTTATTGTTTCTGTATTGATGGGATCTACTTGGATATTCTATCTGGCTATTGCTGCTGAACTTGTTTTAGTATTTGCAGCTTCTGGTATGGCTTTGAAAAATAGCCCTGCAGCCTTACCTCTCTTTCTGGTTTATTCTGCATTAAATGGCTTTACTTTTTAAGTGTCGTTCTTGCCCTTTATACTCAATCATCTGTTTTATCAGCATTTGTAACAGCTTCGGCTATGTTCTTCGCTATGGCCTTTATTGGAAAGGTAACAAAGAAAGATCTTTCTGGTATGGGACGAGCATTGAGAGGCTCTTGTTTGGTTTGATTATTGCTAGTGTCGTTAATATCTTTTAAGAAGTGGAAGTTTTGACTTTTTGATTAGTATTGCAGGTGTCATTATCTTTTTCCGGTCTGATTGCTTGGGATAATCAAAAGATTCGTTATGTTTATGAGCAATCAAATGGTCAGGTAGAAAATGGTTGGGCAGTTTCCTCGCTTTTAAGTCTCTATTTTGGACTTTATCAACCTCTTCCTTAGCTTACTTCGTTTGTTTGGAAGAAATGATTAATAAGTTTTTTCAAGCTATCACTTGTGTTGGTAAAAGACTGATACATATGTGATTTGGTACCAATAGGCTGAAGAGATTTTTAGCCTATTCCAGAATTTACGAAAGTCAGGACTAGTTATAGTTCTGACTTTTTATTAATGAAAACCAAACTATTTTTATTTTACTTCCTTACTGTTTCTAGCCTTATTTTTAAAAAGGCTAGTTTGTGAAAAAGAGAAATGTGCCAAAAATACTAAATTTTCTGAAAATTCCTTGACATTATGATGAAAAATGGTAACATAGAGTATACGTTTTTGAAAAGATAACTCTGATAAAAGACTAAAGAGTATAACAAAGTAAGTGGAAAAGCTATTTAGGGTTTACAAGCAACTTCCATAATTTGCTATAGCAAAAATGATAGAAATCAATACTTTTTCTTGCTTTATTGAAAAATGTTATTATGGGTAGAAGAAGTTAGAATTTTTGACAATTCGGAATTTATCTGTAAAGGAGGAACTTGTGAAGCAAATCAAATTAAAAAGAACCTAGAAATGGTTCGGAACTGGTTCTAGAAACCTTGAAAAAAATCTTGGTGTTGATACGATTTTTGGCTATCCTGGTGGCGCTGTACTGCCTCTTTTATGATGCTATTTATAGTTTTGAAGGCATCCGTCATATTCTAGGCCGCCATGAGCAAGGCTGTGTTCACGAGGCAGAAGGCTATGCTAAGTCTACTGGGAAAATTGGAGTTGCGGTTGTGACCAGTGGTCCTGGAGCAACCAATGCCATTACAGGTATTGCTGATGCCATGAGTGATAGCGTCCCCCTTTTAGTCTTTACTGGTCAGGTAGCTAAGGCTGGAATCGGTAAAGATGCTTTTCAGGAAGCGGATATTGTTGGGATTACGACTCCTATTACCAAGTACAATTATCAGGTCCGGGAGACGGCAGAAATTCCACGTATCATTACAGAAGCTATTCATATCGCGACGACAGGTCGTCCTGGACCAGTCGTGATAGATTTGCCTAAGGATGTCTCTGCTCTGAAACGGACTTTATCTATGATAGCAAATTGCATCTGCCGAGCTATCAGCCGACTATTGAGCCCAATGAATTGCAGATTAAGAAGATTATTAAGCAAATTTCTAAGGCTAAAAAGCCTGTCCTTCTTTCAGGGGGCGGTATTAGTTATGCAGGAGCGGCAGCAGAGTTGGTCGCTTTGGCGGAGCGGTATCAGATTCCAGTAGTCACTACCTTGTTGGGTCAGGGAACTATTGCGACAGACCATCCTTTGTTCTTAGGTATGGGTGGAATGCATGGTTCTTTTGCGGCAAATATTGCTATGACTGAGGCTGACTTTATGATTAGTATCGGTTGCCGTTTTGATGACCGTCTGACCGGTAATCCCAAAACCTTTGCCAAGAACGCTAAAGTAGCACATATTGATATTGACCCAGCGGAAATTGGAAAAATTATCAGCGTAGATATTCCTATCGTAGGGGATGCTAAGAAAGCCCTGCAGATGTTGCTGAATGAAGAGCAAGTGCATAACAATACCAGCCAGTGGATTGAAAAAGTAACGCAGGACAAGGAGCGGGTCCGCTCATATGATAAGAAAGAACGTGTCGTACAGCCTCAGGCTGTCATTGAGCGCGTGGGTGAGCTGACCAAGGGTGATGCCATCGTCGTAACAGACGTCGGTCAGCACCAGATGTGGGCCCCAATATTATCCTTATAAAAACGAGCGTCAACTGGTAACATCTGGCGGTCTGGGGACCATGGGCTTTGGTGTTCCAGCAGCGATTGGGGCTAAGATTGCCAATCCGGATAAGGAAGTAGTGCTCTTTGTTGGAGACGGTGGCTATCAAATGACAAACCAAGAGATGGCTATTCTCAATATCTATAAGATTCCGATTAAAGTCATCATGCTCAACAATCATTCGCTAGGCATGGTGCGCCAGTGGCAGGAAGCTTTCTATGATGGTCGTACCTCTGAGTCTGTCTTTGATACTTTGCCAGATTTCCAGCTCATGGCTCAGGCCTATGGTGTTAAATCCTATAAATTTGACAATCCGGAGACCATTGTCCAGGATTTGGAAGTCCTGAAGGAAGATATACCAATGTTTATCGAGGTAGATATTTCTCGTAAGGAGCATGTTCTTCCAATGGTGCCGGCCGGCAAGAGTAATCATGAGATGTTGGGGGTGAAGTTCCATGCGTAGAATGTTGACAGCTAAACTCCAAAACCGTTCAGGTGTTCTGAACCGCTTCACTGGTGTTCTTTCCAGACGTCAGGTTAATATTGAGAGTATCTCAGTCGGAACGACAGAAAATCCAGAAGTCTCCCGTATCACCATCATCATTGATGTGGCTTCGTTGGCAGAGGTTGAGCAGATTATCAAGCAGCTCAATCGTCAGATTGATGTGATTCGGGTTCGAGATATCACGGACCGTCCTCACTTAGAGCGTGAAGTGATTCTGGTTAAGGTCTCGGCTCCAGCTGATAAGCGGGCAGAGATTCTGTCTATTATCCAGCCATTCCGGGCGACAGTTGTGGATGTGGCACCTAGCTCTATTACCGTTCAGATGACTGGTGACGCGGAGAAGAGTGAAGCCCTGCTTCGAGTCATTCGCCCATATGGTATCAAAAATATTGCTCGGACTGGAGCGACAGGCTTTACCCGAGATTAAATCAAACCTTTAATTTGTTAAAACCGCCTAACAGGCAATAAAAATAGAAAAGAGAGTAAAACTTATGGCAGTAACAATGGAATACGAAAAAGATGTAAAAGTAGCAGCACTTGACGGTAAAAAAATTGCCGTAATCGGCTATGGTTCACAAGGTCATGCCCATGCGCAAAACTTGCGTGATACAGGCCACGATGTGATTATCGGTGTTCGTCCTGGTAAGTCATTTGACAAGGCTAAAGAAGATGGTTTTGATACTTATACAGTAGCAGAAGCTGCTAAGTTGGCTGATGTCATAATGATTTTAGCTCCAGATGAAATTCAAAGAGATTTGTATGAAGCGGAAATCGCTCCAAATCTGGAAGCTGGCAATGCTGTTGGTTTTTGCTCATGGTTTCAACATCCATTTTTGAATTTATCAAAGTTCCCTGCCGATGTAGATGTCTTCATGTGTGCACCCTAAAGGCCCCTGGTCACTTGGTTCGCCGTACTTTTGAAGAAGGCTTTGGTGTACCAGCTCTCTATGCAGTTTACCAAGACGCAACTGGAAATGCCAAAGACATCGCAATGGACTGGTGTAAAGGTGTTGGTTCAGCTCGTGTTGGACTTCTTGAAACAACTTACAAAGAAGAAACAGAAGAAGATCTCTTTGGTGAACAAGCTGTGCTTTGTGGTGGTTTGACTGCCCTGATTGAAGCAGGATTTGAAGTTCTGACTGAAGCAGGCTATGCGCCAGAATTGGCTTACTTTGAAGTGCCGCACGAAATGAAACTGATTGTCGATTTGATCTATGAAGGTGGCTTCAAGAAGATGCGCCAATCTATCTCAAATACAGCTGAATATGGTGACTATGTATCTGGTCCACGCGTGATTACTGAGCAAGTCAAAGAAAACATGAAGGCAGTCTTGGCTGATATCCAAAACGGAAAATTTGCGAACGACTTCGTTGACGACTATAAAGCTGGTCGTCCAAAACTGACTGCTTACCGCGAGCAAGCTGCTAATCTGGAGATTGAAAAAGTTGGTGCAGAATTGCGTAAAGCAATGCCATTCGTTGGTAAAAACGACGACGACGCATTTAAAATCTACAACTAATCTGTAGAAAACAGATGGGGCAGAGAAATGAATTTCCTGCCTCCTTTCTTATCAACTAACATGAGAGATTGCTGTTTTTGATTCCGAATTAGTTTTCAGAACTTGAAATAACAGTATTCATTCTGCTATTTTGAATAGGGGATATAGATTTCCGAAAGAAAAGTAGAAAATTTCAAAAAGAAGGAAAAAGTATGCTTGCAGCTAGAGATGTTTTTAAAGCCCATCAAGTATTGAAAAATGTTGTTGAACGAACGCCTCTGGACTTTGATCGGTATTTATCGGAAAAAGTATGGAGCGACTGTTTATCTAAAAACGAGAAAAATATGCAAAAGGTTCGTTCTTTTAAGATTCGTGGAGCTTACTATGCTATTCACCAGTTGTCTGAAGAGGACAAAAAGAGGAGTGGTCTGTGCTTCGGCGGGAAATCATGCTCAAGGCGTGGCTTTTACCTGTCATGAAATGAAAATTCCAGCGACCATTTTTATGCCTGTTACAACACCCCAGCAAAAGATTGGTCAAGTTCGATTTTTTGGTGGTAATTATGTAACCATTAAGTTAGTAGGAGATACTTTTGATGCTTCTGCCAAGGCAGCACAGGAATTTACTAAATCAGAAAATCTAACCTTTATCGATCCTTTTGACGACGTAAATGTTCAAGCTGGCCAAGGCACAGTAGCTTATGAGATTCATGAGCAGGCCCAAGAAAAAGGTGTTGATTTTGATCAAATCTTCGTTCCAGTTGGGGGTGGCGGTTTAATCTCGGGAGTAGCAACCTATGTCAAGTATGTTGCGCCTGGGATGGAAGTGATTGGAGTAGAAGCATCTGGTGCTCAGAGTATGAAAGCAGCCTTTGATCAGGGTGGTCCTGTAAAACTTGAGGAAATTGATAAGTTTGCAGACGGAATTGCAGTTCAGAAAGTTGGTCAAACGACATATGAAGTAGCCCGTAAGTATGTCAATAAGTTGGTTGGAGTAGATGAGGGGTTAATTTCGGAGACCTTGATTGATATGTACTCTAAACAAGGAATTATTGCTGAGCCTGCGGGAGCCGCTCTATTGCACTTTGGAAGTTATGAAAGAAGAAATTAAGGGGCAAAAATGTGGTCTGTGTCATTTCAGGCGGTAACAACGATATTAATCGGATGCAGGAAATGAAGAAAGAGCCCTTATCTATGATGGGATTAAACACTACTTTGTGATTAATTTCCCACAACGTCCTGGTGCTCTAAGAGAGTTTAGAATAACATTCTAGGCGTCAATGATGATATCACACGATTTGAATATATCAAACGTGCTAACAAAGGCACAGGGCCAGTTCTAATCGGTATTGCCCTAGGAGATAAGAATGACTATGAAGCTCTTTCTGTCTCGTTTAGTGAGTTTTGACCCATCTTATATTAATTTACATGGTAATGAAAGCTTGTACAATCTTTTTGGTTTGATTTGTAGCTGGTAAATGTTTAATAATAAAGTTTATATTGAAAGATCTGGCTTTTGTTAGCAAAGTCGGATTTTTTTCTTAACTGAATTAAAGAGAAAAACACCACAAAAAGCTTGCTTTTTGTGGTGTTGCTATTAAGAGTAGGAGATAGTCTTTTATAAGAACAATCTCATCAATTCGTGGGCCACCCCGTCTTGATCGTTGGTTGCCTCAATTGTTGATCTGCAAAAGGAAGGAGACTAGACTTGCGTTTTTCATGGCATAACCAGTACCAGCGAACTCTAACATTTCAGTGTCATTGTGTTCATCGCCAAAAAGCAATCAAGTCTTTGCGGTCGGCATTCATGACTTTTAAAAAGATAGTTTAGAGCGAAAGGCCTTGTGAACTCCTTTTTGGTGTACATTCCAAAATATTGAGAGGTCCACCCCAAGTGTTGATGGAGAGTTCATGCTTATAGAAGTCTTTCATTTGATCAGCCAAGGCATACTTTATCTTGAGCACGTGTTTGCAGAGAATTGCACTTGGATTTTTGGTGATGAGCTGAGGTTCAAACTGATTTTCCGGGACAAAAAGCATCTACGCCAAACAACTGAGGGTTGGCAACTTCTTCATTGGGATTGGTAATATAAAATTTATTTCGGTATTCCCCTGCAACAAAGTCTGCCCTCAATCTCTTCTTCCCGAGCAACCATATCAATCAGAAATGATTTATCAACGGTTAAGGATTGCTCAAATTTCCATTTTTCCCAGGTATATGAGTAAGGAACCATTGAAATTAATCATAGGGGTGTCCAACTCTAATTCTTTTGTAGTAATGATAGGCCATACGATAAGGACGACCTGTCGTGATGATAACCTTATGTCCCTCTTGACTACTTTTTTATAGTTTTTTTGTTAGCTCCGAAAGTTGGCTTTTCGGAGTTAAGTAAGTGCCATCTAAGTCAACAGCGATAATTTTTATGTGTCATGTTATTCTCTTTTCAGGTATGATAGTTCCTATTATAGCAGATTTTAAGTTTAATGGTAATGATTTATGTTATAATGTATTTTCAATAGTCGGCGAGATTACTTTATTCAATAAAGTAAATCTAGTCAGACTTTTTTATTTCTTATGGAGGAGTGTTTCTAGTATGCGTAAGATAATCATGATTCATATATTTTTCTGGTCATCTCTATTTTGGTCTATGTAGAAGGGATTACTAAATCAGGTCCTGACTTGATTTGGAATATGATGTTAGCATTGGTTGCATACGATTTTGCCATCTTAACCCGTTATTTTAGGCAGGCTTGGTTATTTCCCTTGTTGTTTATCCTCTGGTTGGTCTTTTATCCCAATACCTTTTTATATGATTACGGACCTTGTTCATATGCATTGGGTCGGAGATACTTTATGGAATAAGACTCAGTTTACATCTGTTTATGGCTTTTATCCCAAGCATTTTGTTTGGAGTTTACTGTGGGATTGAAAGTTGGCTCATTATTCGGGGAACGAATAAAATTAGCTTTGGTGGTTGGATCTTTTATCAATGGCTTCACTCTCTTTTCTTTCGAGCTTGGCCATCTATATTGGTCGTTATGACCGCTTAAATACTTGGGATTTGGTTAACAATCCTAGTCAAGTAGTAGAAAAACTATTAGCTACCTTCCAGAGAGAACGTTTGGTTTTTATACTTGGCTTCACATTTATTCAATTCATGAGTTTGGTTTTTATGGCGAGAAATGAAAATAAATAATAAAAAGCGGAACATTTGTCTTGAAAGGATGAATGTTTTTGTTATAATTAAATGGTTGTTCGCAAAAAGACGAACGTAAACAGATGTCTATAGATGGGAGATACGAAAATGGACAAGTTTTTTAAGTTGAAGGAGAATGGTACGTCTGTACGTACGGAAATTCTCGCTGGTTTAACGACTTTCTTTGCAATGAGTTACATTCTCTTTGTTAATCCAGCTATGTTGTCTCAAACTGGTATGCCGGCTCAAGGAGTCTTTTAGCAACAATTATTGGGGCTGTTGCTGGACTTTGATGATGGCCTTTTTATGCTAATTTGCCTTATGCTCAGGCACCTGGGATGGGGTTGAATGCGTTTTTCACTTTTACGGTGGTTTTAGTTTAGGTTACACTTGGCAGGAAGCCTTGGGAATGGTCTTCATTTGTGGAATCATTTCTTTGATTATTACCTTGACTAAGATCCGGAAGACGATAATCGAGTCAATCCCAGGTTCTTTAAGAGCTGCAATTTCAGCGGGTATTGGTGTTTTCTTAGCCTATGTAGGGATTAAAAAATGCTGGTTTTGCTAAAAATTCTCGATTGATCCAGGGACCTACACAGTTGCTGGAGATGAGCGTTGAGAAAGCCCAATCGGCTATAACTGCTAACTCTGTGCTGCAACTCCAGGTTTGGTTGCCTTTTAATGATCCTGCTGTTTTAGTTGCTCTAGTGGGCTTAGCAATTACTGTCTTCTTTGTAGTCAAAAGGGATTAAAGGTGAGGGTGATTCTATCTATCTTTGCAGACAACTGTTGTTGCTATTGCAGTAGGCTTGGTTAACTTATCTCATATTGACCTGAGTCAAAATAATATTGGAACAGCCGTTAAAGAGTTAGGGGAAATTTTTGGTGTAGCAATCGGTCCGAAAGGTTTAGGAGCGCTCTTTACAGATACAGGTCTGGCTACCACAGACTTTTTATGGCTATTTTGGCCTTTCTCTTTGACTGATATTTTTGACACGATTGGAACCTTAATTGGTACTGGAGAAAAAGTAGGGATTGTGGCAAGTTCTGGAGAAAATCACGAATCTGAGAGACTGGATAAGGCTCTGTATTCAGATTTGATTGGGACTTCTATCAGGGGCTATTGCTGGAACTTCTAATGTGACGACATATGTAGAGTCTGCGGCAGGTATTGGAGCGGAGGCCGAACTGGTCTAACAGCCTTGAGTAGTGGCAATTTGTTTTGCTATATCTAGCTTCTTTAGTCCTCTCTTGGCGATTGTTCCAACAGCGGCGACAGCACCGATTTTTTGGATCATTGTTGGAATTATGATGTTGGGAAGTCTGAGAAATATTGAATGGGATGATTTGACTGAAGCAATCCCGGCATTCTTCACTTCAATATTCATGGGATTCAGCTACAGTATTACTCATGGCATCGTCGCTGGTTTTATCATGTATGCCCTTGTTAAAACGGTGAAGGGACAAGCTAAAGAAGTTCACACCATGATTTGGATTTTGGATGCTCTCTTTATTTTAAACTTCGTTAGTCTGGCTTTGGCAAAATAATTAGAGAAGTTGGATTTATCCAGCTTCTTTTTATGTTGTGTTTTTATGCATGAAAAAAATTTTTCTGGTATAATAAGACTTATGTTTAGTCATAATGAAAATGAGTTGATTGCAATTGGTCAAAAAATAGGGCGTTTATTATAAGCGCGCGATGTACTGATTTTATCCGGCGATTTAGGAGCTGGTAAGACGACCCCTGACCAAGGGGATTGCTCAAGGCCTAGATATTAAGCAGATGATTAAGAGCCCTACCTATACGATTGTTCGTGAGTATGAAGGACGTCTGCCTCTTTATCATTTAGATGTTCTATCGAATTGGAGAAGATCCAGACTCCATTGACTTAGATGATTTCCTCTATGGTGATGGAGTTACTGTGATCGAGTGGGGAGAGCTGTTGGCAGATAGTTTGCCACACGATTATCTAAAAATTAAGCTTGCCAAAGAAGAAGATGGACGACGACTTATGTTTGAGGCGGTTGGGCAAGCTTTCAAAAAGATCTTTGCAAAAGATAGAAAGCGAAGATTATTAATGTCAAGGAATATGACTTGCTATTGAGGGAAGCAGATGCTAGTGATGCGGAACTTCTGATTGATTTTCTTTTCTCAGATTGGTCAAGAGTCCAATTATACAACTTTGGACGAGGAAGGGTCAGGGATGAATCCAGACAAATGGCTGATTTTATAGACCAGCAGGCTTCCTTAGGAAATCGAAATTTCAATTCTGGCTTTCTGGATGAGCATTTGGCTGGATTAATCAATATCACTGCTGATTGTCATGCGCGTGTTTGCCATATTGGTGATCTGTTCATCGCTGTAAAAATCGTACTGGAACCAAGGTTTAGGACGAATTCTCATGGAAGAAGCCATTGATCTAGGGCTAGCCAATCAGGGGTCATTCGTAAACTAGCTTTTGAGCGTTCAGTGAGAAATGAACGAGCAGTACATCTCTATCAAAGCCTGGGCTTTGAGATTGAAGGCTTACAAAAACGTGGAGCCTATCTAGACGAAGGGAATTTCTAGATGTTTACCTCATGGGAAAACTGATAGATTAAAAATATATGTTTAAAAAGACCTTATTAATGTTTTTAAGTTTATTAATGGTAACAGTTTTTGGGAGTAGGAGCCTATGCCTGGACTATTTTTGATCAATCCACAGGCGAACTCTCTAAGACCCTATAAGAGTTTAGGTGGAGAAACAGATGTTATTTCTGCTACCAAACCCATGACAATTCTGTTGATGGGAGTAGATACAGGTAGTGGCTCTCGTGAAGATACTTGGTCTGGGAATAGTGACAGTATGATTTTGATGACAGTCAATCCAACAACCAAGAAAACAGTCATGATGAGTTTGGAGCGAGATATTCTCACGAAAGTTAAAGATAGTGATGGTGAGACTGTTGAAGCTAAACTAAACTCTGCCTATGCTTCAGGTGGGGCTAAGTTAGCAATTTCTACTATCCAAGATTTGATGAATATCCACATAGATCGCTATGTTTTAATTAACATGAAAGGCTTGGTTCAGTTAGTGGATGCAGTAGGGGGAATTACAGTCAATAATACCTTTGATTTTCCTATTTCGATAGAAGAAAATGAACCTGAATATACAGCTAAAGTTGAACCAGGGGTTCAAAAAATCAACGGAGATCAAGCTTTGGTCTATGCCCGTATGCGCTATCAGGATCCAGAAGGGGACTATGGTCGTCAAAAACGCCAACGAGAAGTCATCAAAAAAGTAGTTGAGAAGGTCCTTAGTCTAAATAGTGTAAGTCACTATCAGGCTATTTTAAAGGCTGTTAGCTCAAATATGCAAACCAATATTGAACTAAGTTCAAGAAGTATTCCACAACTCTTAGGCTATAAGGATGCCTTTAAACGCATTGAGAGTCAGCAATTACGAGGTGAGGATGCTACTTTGGCTGACGGTGGTAGCTACCAGATTGTGACAGGAGAGCACTTGTTAGAAATGCAAAATATCCTGCGCAAGACTTTGGGGCTGACAACCTTGACCAAACTAGAGACTAATGCTGTGTTGTATGAAGAGTTGGATGGAAGTGGTGGTGTTACTTCAAGTTCTTCAAGTAACTATCCTTCCTATACACCAGAAACAACCGATTCTGTGCCGACTTATTCAAATAATATCTATTCTTACTCAACGCCGGCTAGTAGTAGTTCTGCTACAATAGTCAGTCCATCAAGCGCTATTGAGCAGGCTCCAGCAACAACTACAACTACTGTTCCTGAAGGTCTGTCTATGAACAGAGACCGATCTCAATAGAAAAAGAGTCAAGTTTCGTTAGTTAGCGAAACTTGACTCTTTTTGTTTAATTTTTTCTTGATCGGAGAGGCTTCCCAGATATCTTGAACTTCAGATAAGCGAGCTTGAGCATCTTGACTGAAGACTTTAAATTTATATTGAAGATCCTTGCTGATGTCTTCTAGTGTATTTGTTTGACTTTTCAGATAATCTAAATTTGCTTGGATATTGCTTAGACTGTCTTGAGCCTTGTGTAATAATTCGACCGGTTTCGCTGACTTCTTCTGTGATACGCTCTGCGATTTTTACAAGCATATAGCTAGCTAAGGCTGTTCCAGTAAAAAGGAATAGATTAGTTAATTTTCATAAAATTCTCCTATTCGATGGTTTGAGAAATTCTGTTGCCAAACGTGCAAGTTCTGTAAAGTCGGGTTCATGGGCAACAAACGTCACTTTTAAATCATCCTCTTCGTCATATCGTGGTGCTAGATGGACATGGGTGTGGAAAGACGGTTTGGCCAGCTATTTCTTCATTATTGTTAATGATATTCATGCCGGCTGCACCTGTTGCTTTCATGACCTTGCGAGCGATTTGAGGTACACGTTCAAATAGCTGACCAGAGCTTGTAGCATCCATTTCCAGCAGGTTACGGTAGTGTTTCTTTGGGACAACAAGTGTGTGACCTGGAGTTACCTGAGAAAATATCTAAAAAAGGCCAGAACGTCTTCATCTTCATAGACTTTGGCTGCTGGGATATCTCCCGCAATAATTTTACAAAAAATACAATCTGTCATAATATGTACCTCTTTTGCTAGATTTTGATATAATAGAGGAGACTGCAAATGCTGAGCCGATATTACCAGAAATACGGGCCTAGGCTAATTGTAGAGCAGTATTCTATAATACAGATATTATACCAGAATCGGAGAAAAATGTTAGAAATAAAAAGGGCTTACAGGAGGCTATGTTAATATTCCTGTTTTTGAAAAATATAAGCTTTTGAAGTTGGAGATGGGTCAGACTTGTTGGTCTTATTGGTTTAAATGGGGCTGGAAAGTCTACTACTATCAATGAGATTATCGGTCTCTTTGACCCCTTATCAAGGGGAAATTCTAATTGATGGCTTGAGTCTTCAGTCAGATAGAACTTCCTATCGCAAGAAGATAGGATTTATTCCAGAAACTCCAAGTCTCTATGAAGAATTAACTTTGAAGGAACATATTGAAATGGTTGCTATGGCCTATGATATTGAGCCTCAAATAGCTATGGACCGAGTGGATAACTTGCTTCAGATTTTCCGCCTCAAAGACAAGTTGGATTGGTTTCCAGTCAATTTTTCTAAAGGGATGAAACAGAAAGTGATGATCATCTGTGCATTTGTGATTAATCCAAGCTTATTTATTGTCGATGAACCTTTTTTAGGGCTGGATCCTCTGGCCATTGCGGATTTGATTGAGCTCTTGGCGGACGAAAAGGCCAAAGGGAAATCTATCTTGATGAGTACGCACGTGTTGGATTCTGCTGAGAAAATGTGTGATTCTTTTGTTATTTTGCACAAGGGACAAGTGCGGGCTAAAGGGAATTTAGCTCAGCTGCGAGAAGAGTTTTCATTGCCAGAAGCCAGTCTCAATGAAATCTATCTAGCTTTGACAGAAGAGGCAGCCCTATGAGAGAAGTATTTGCTAAGCGCAGACGGGATTTTTCGGGAATCCCGATCTATAAAATATTTGCGCTATGTGTTGAATGACCACTTTGTTTTGTTTTTAATGGTCTTCTTGGGCTTTACAGCAGTTCAGTATAGCCAGTTGCTCCGCAATTTTCCTAAGAACCATCTGCCAATCTGGCTTGCCTTAGCTATTCTATCGCTAGGGTTGGTTTTTATGGGGAGGATTGCCACTTATCTTGAAGGGCCAGACAGTCTCTTTCTTCTGGCTAAGGAGAAAGAAGTTCGCATCCATGTTGGTAAACAAACGAGAAATTCTTTTATTCTCTGGGGGATTTTGCAAAGTCTTGTTTTGCTTCTTTTGACTCCTCTCTTTCTAGCCTTAGGTGTGAAGATTTGGGTCTTTACGCTCTATTGTCTGCTCTTGTTCGTATTGAAAGGCCTGGTCTTTCAGTGGAAAAGTCAGAAGTTCTATTTGCAAGAAGGGCTTGATTGGAAGTATTTAATTGCTTATGAAGAGAGACGTAAGCAGGGAATTCTACAATTTTTTGCTCTATTTACAAATGTCAAGGGAATATCAAGTAGCGTCAAACGTCGAGCCTATTTGGATTTTTTGACCAATCACTTAGTCAAAAGTCAGGAGAAAGTTTGGGATCATCTTTTCTTGAGGTCTTATTTGAGAAATGGAGACTTTTTTGCCCTTAGCTTGCGTTTGTTGATTCTTTCCTTACTGATTATTGTCTTTCTACCTCAGAGCATGATTGCCTCAATCTTTGTTGGTCTCTTTCAATATCTCCTACTCTTTCAACTTTTGGCTTTATATGATGCTTATGATTATCAATATTTGACCAAACTATTTCCACTCGAGGGAAAAGTCAAGCTTGTTGGTTTAAGGAGAATCATCACAGCTATTGGAACTTTTGTTTTAATACTAGAATTGTTGGCAGCTTTGCTATTTTTCCAGGATAGAATAATGACGTTTATAATCCTTGGAATACACCTTTTACTTTATGTTCTTTATCTACCTTTTAAGCTAAATCGCTTGGTTGACTAAAGGGGGTAAAACTAGTAAAATAGTTAGGAAACTTTGATGGAGGCTAAGAATGGATTTGATTGAAAAGGAACTGACCCTAACGCCGATTAATGGCAAGAGTGGCAAGGCATACATGGGCAGTTATCCAGATGGAGAGCGTGTTTTTGTCAAGATGAATACGACTCAATTTTAGCAGGACTTGCAAAAGAGCAGATTGCGCCCCAACTCTATGGAGCCGTCGTTTGCCTGATGGAAATGTTATGACTGCACAAGAATGGTTGTCTGGTCAGATTTTGGGGCCAGATGGTTTGGAGCGCAAGCAGATTTTTGATATCTTGATCCGACTGCATCGGTCGCGCCCGCTGATGACTCCAGTTGACTAAGCTAGGCTATGCTTTAGAAACGCTAATGATCCCGTAGAATCACTGGGGTGATAAAGCGCCTTGCCTTGAAGAAACAACCAATATTTGCAGTCTATTATTGCTGATTTACGAAAGAATTTACCAGCCTTTCCGTGAAGACTACGCAACCATTGTGCACGGGGATGTGCGCCATAGTAACTGGGTCGAAACAAGAAGTGGTTTGATTTATCTGGTTGACTGGGACTCTGTCCGCTTGACAGATCGGATGTTCGATGTCGCACACTTGTTGAGTCACTATATTCCGGAAGCGCGCTGGGAAGAATGGCTAGATCTATTATGGCTATAAATACACGACAAAAGGTCTTGGAAAAAGCTGTACTGGTACAGTCAGTATGCCTATCCTTTGCCAAGTTGCAAATACTATGAGAATAACGATTTAGAAAATGTGAACTGGGAAATCTACGCCTTTGCGTAATTTTCGGGCAAACTAGAAAGGAATCATGAGAGTAAGAAAATCGCAAAGGGAGCAACTGGAACTTCTGAAGCTAATCCTCAATATGTCGTCCTTAATCCAGCTGATGCAAAGGAAAATGGCAGGAGCTTTGGTAATGATCACCCCGATTCATGTGGAGGTTGGAAGTGGTAAAGGGCTTTTGTTACAGGTATGGCCAAGGCTAATCCTAATATCAACTATATCGGGATTGATATTCAAAAATCAGTTCTTAGCTATGCTTTGGACAAGGTTCTAGTGGCAGATGTCCCCAATATTAGATTGCTCTGGGTTGACGGATCAGACTTGACAAATTATTTTGTTGACGGGGAGATTGATCGTCTCTATTTGAATTTTTCTGATCCTTGGCCCAAAGAAACGCCACATGAGAAGCGTCGTTTGACATACAAGTCCTTCCTAGATACCTTTAAGCAGATTTTTGCCAGAAAAGGGGAACTGCACTTTAAGACGGACAATCGAGGTTTATTTGAATACAGCTTGGTTAGCTTCTCCCAGTATGGTATGAAATTGAATGGCGTATGGCTTGATTTACACGCTAGTGATTTTGAAGGAAATGTCTTGACAGAGTACGAACAAAAGTTTTCTAGCAAGGGACAGGTTATTTATCGAGTGGAAGCGGTATTTTGATAAAATAAGCTGAAAAAGGCCATTTTTCTTGCTTTTTACTAAGAAGAGTGCTATAATACCCTTAATGAATATAAGAAAGCGAGGCGGAGAACATTCTTCGCCTCTTATCTGTGAGGAGGTGCAGTCTTATCGCAACAATTGTAGAGTTAGTAACGGCTGTGATTGAGCCGGCTATAAAAGAACCATTTGAACTGGTTGATGAGTATGGCAAGGTAGGTAGCGACTATATCCTAAGTGTTTTTGTGGATAAGCCAGAAGGAATCACGGTCAATGACACGGCGGATTTGACAGATATTATTAGCCCTTTGCTAGATACGATAAAACCAGATCCCTTTCCGGAGCAGTACTTTCTTGAAGTAACCAGTCCGGGCTTGGAGAGACCGCTTAAGACCAAGGAGCAGTTGGAAGCGGCAGTTGGTCAGTATATTCATGTTGGTTTGTACAAGGCTTTGGACAAGCAAAAGGTCTTTGAAGGAACCTTACTTCAATTTGAAGAGGATGTCCTGACCTTAGAATATATGGACAAAACCCGCAAGAAAGAAATTGAAATTCCCTACAGTCTTGTTTCTAAGGCAAGGCTCGCTGTTAAGTTCTAGAAATAAAGAGCGATTGCTTTGCCTCAGCAAAAGCTAAGAGAACATGAGTAAAGAAATGCTAGATGCTTTCCGCATCTTAGAAGAAGATAAAGGTATCAAAAAAGAAGACATCATTGACGCAGTTAAAGAATCTCTTCGCTCCGCTTATCGCCGTCGTTATGGTCAAGCAGATAGTGCTTTGATTGATTTTGATGAAAAAGGTGATCGTCCATGTCTATACTGTTCGTGAAGTTGTGGATGAAGTCTTTGACAGCCGCTTGGAAATCAGCTTGAAAGATGCGCTTGCAATTAGCTCTGCATATGAGCTCGGGGATAAAATTAAGTTTGAAGAAGCACCTGCGGAGTTTGGTCGGGTAGCAGCTCAGTCTGCTAAACAGACTATTATGGAAATGCGCAAGCAAACTCGCACAATCACATACAATACTTATAAGGAACATGAAAATGAAATCATGTCTGGAACAGTAGAACGCTTTGATAACCGATTCATCTATGTGAACTTGGGCAGTATTGAAGCGCAACTGTCTAAACAAGATCAGATCCCTGGAGAAGTTTTTGCTTCACATGATCGTATTGAAGTCTTTTGTATACAAGGTTGAAGACAATCCTCGTGGTGTTAACGTTTTTGTTAGCCGTAGTCATCCTGAAATGATCAAACGTCTGATGGAACAAGAAATTCCCGAAGTATATGATGGGACAGTTGAGATCATGAGTGTAGCTCGTGAGGCTGGTGACCGTACGAAGGTTGCTGTACGTAGTCATAATCCTAATGTAGATGCAATTGGTACAATTGTCGGTCGTGGTGGTGCTAACATTAAGAAAATTACTAGTAAGTTCCACCCAGCCAAGTACGATGCTAAGAGCGATCGTATGATCCCTGTTGAGGAAAACATAGATGTTATCGAATGGGTAGCAGATCCAGCAGAATTTATCTACAATGCCATTGCTCCAGCTGAGGTAGATCAAGTTATCTTTAACGCTGAAGACAGCAAACGTGCCTTGGTGGTTGTCCCAGATAATAAATTGTCATTGGCAATCGGTCGTCGAGGACAAAACGTTCGTTTGGCAACTCACTTGACAGGCTATCGCATTGATATCAAATCAGCGAGTGAGTTTGAAGCGATGGAAGCAGCTAATGAATTAGGTGGGTTTGGAGAAGTAGCAGAGGAAGTCTTCTATGACGAAGATGCTAACCTGGCTTATACAGATCAAGTTGTCGAAGAATTAGCAGAAGCTGCTCTTGCAACAGACATTGAAGAAAGTGAAGTTACAGAGCTAGACTAAGGGGGAAAACATGGCAAAAACACGTAAAATCCCTTTAAGAAAATCAGTTGTTTCAAATCAAGTGATTGACAAGCGTGATTTACTGCGGATTGTCAAGACCAAGGAAGGTCAAGTTTTTGTGATCCTACAGGTAAGGCAAATGGCCGTGGTGCTTATATTAAATTGGATAATGAAGAAGCTCTTCTAGCTAAGAAGAAACGAGTATTTAATCGTAGTTTCGATATGGAAGTCGATGAGGCTTTCTATGATGAATTGATTGCCTACGTTGATCACAAAGTGAAGAGAAGAGAGTTAGGTCTTGAATAAACAACAAGTCGCAAATCTACTGGGTCTGGCGCAAAGAGCAGGTCGGATTATCTCCGGTGAGGAATTAGTCGCTAAGGCCATTCAAGAGGGGAAAGCAAAGCTAGTTTTTCTAGCTAATGATGTCGCCCAAATTTGAGTATAAAAGATAAAAAGCCTTTACTACCAAGTAGACGTATCAACCGTGTTTTTCAACACTGGAATTGAGCTCTGCGATTGGCAAAGCAAGAAAAAGTATTAGCCGTCACAGATGCTGGTTTTACAAAGAAAATGAGGTCTATTATGCAATAGAACAGGAGGACAAGGATTTGTCTAAAAAGATTATACGAAATCGCAAAAAGAACTGGGAAAAGAAAGTGGAAGTCGTTGAGAGGGCAAAAGAACTAGGCTTAGATGTAAAAAGTCATTCATCAAGTGTAGAAGCTGTTGCTGCGAGACAAGATTGTAGCTAGCTTTGCCTCTGCAAAGAAAGAAGTGGCTAATAGTCCTCGAAGCTAAAGCGAAACCGACTTCTGAGCCAGTGACAGCTGAGCCAAACCTGCTAAAACATCTAAAGAGAAAGTGGAACAAAAGGAGAATATCTCTAGTCCAGCTTCAACTGAAAAATCCAGAAGCAACTGCTGTAGCCCGCTGTTACTAGTCAGGCTGTAGGAAAAGGAGTTGCTACACCTGAGTGACTCGTCCTAAAGTCGGAACTTTAAGGCTGAAAGGGAGCGCGTGCAAAGAAAGAACAAGCAGAGCGTCGTAAACAGCAAGGACAACAAAAACAGCAAGGAAACCATCAGGAACGTAAAGATCGTCGCAATAATCGTAACGATCGTAATGACCATAATGGTAAAAACCGAAATGAACGACGAAACCGTCCGGAACAGGCTGATCAAAGCCGTCACCAAGGTCAACAACGTCAATCCTTTAATCAAGGACCTAAGATTGACTTTAAAAGCACGAGCGAAGCAGATTTTAAAAGCGGAAACAGAATGCCGAATATGCTCGTACTAGTGAAGAACGTTTCAAACAGGCTACTACATCATAGCCTTGCGTGAGCAAAACACAAACGCAAGGAACAGGCTAAGCTAGAGGATTTATTTGCAGAAGTAGAAACTCAAACTCCTGCAACACCAGCTAGGCCAGCAACACCAGTTGCACAAGAACCTGCGGTGGATACACGTCGCAAGAAACAAGCACGACCAGATAGGGAACGTGATGACTTTGATCACGAAGAAGATGGTCCAAGAAAACAACAAAAGAATCGAAGCAGTCAAAATCAAGTGAGAAATCAAAAGAATAGTAATTGGAATAACAATAAGATAAAAAGGCAAGAATAATCGAATACCTAAACGTAACTCCAAAACCTGTTACAGAGCGTAAATTCATGAATTGCCAACAGAATTTGAATATATACAGATGGCATGACCGTGGCAGAAATTGCAAAACGGATCAAACGTGAGCCAGCAGAAATCGTTAAGAAACTCTTTTATGATGGGCGTTATGGCAACGCAAAACCAATCTCGATGGCGATACGATCGAACTCTTATGGTAGATTATGGTATTGATGCTAAGAAGAAGGTTGAAGTTGACACCGCTGATATTGAACGTTTCTTTGTCGAAGAAGGCTACATCAATGAAGAAGCTCTAGAAGAACGTCCGCCAGTTGTGACGATTATGGGTCACGTTGACCATGGTAAAACAACGCTTTTTGGATACCCTTCGTAATTACGTGTTGCAATAGGTGAAGTGGAGGAATTACTCAGCATATCGGTGCTTATCAAAATCGTCGAAGGTGGCAAGAAGATTACCTTCCTAGATACACCAGGGCACTGCACTTTCACATCTATGTGCGGGCCCGTGGTGCATCTGTTACGGATATCACTATCCTAGTCGTGGCGGCTGGATGATGGGGTTATGCCACAAACAATTGGAAGCGATCAACCATTCAAAAAGTCGCCAACGTTCCTATCATCGTAGCGATTAACAAGATTGATAAGCCGGGCCAATCCTGAAAGAGTTATCGGTGAATTGGCAGAGCATGGTGTCATGTCAACTGCTTGGGGTGGTGACTTGAGTTTGTCGAAATCTCAGCTAAGTTCAACCAAAATATTGAAGAACCACTGAAACAGTCCTTCTTGTAGCTGAAATTCAAGAACTCAAGGCTGACCCGACAGTCCGAGCTATCGGTACCGTTATTGAAGCCCGTTTGGATAAAGGAAAAGGTGCTGTTGCGACTCTGCTTGTCCAACAAGGTACCTTGAACGTGCAAGACAATCGTTGTTGGTAATACCTTTGGTCGTGTCCGTGCGATGACCAATGATTTGGGACGTCGTGTCAAAGTGGCTGGTCCATCTACACCGGTTTCTATCACTGGTCTAAACGAAAACCCAATGGCTGGTGATCATTTCGCAGTTTATGAAGATGAAAAAGCTGCACGTGCAGCCGGTGAAGAACGTGCCAAGCGTGCTCTTCTCAAGCAACGTCAAGCCACTCACCGTGTCAGCCTTGAAAATCTCTTTGATACTCTTAAAGCAGGTGAAGTTAAGTCTGTTAATGTCATCATCAAAGCCGATGTGCAAGGTTCTGTTGAAGCTTTGGCCGCATCTTCAGAAGATCGAGGTGAGGGCGTGAAGGTAACCATCGTTCACCCAGCAGTTGGTGCTATCAATGAATCAGATGTAACCTTAGCTGAGGCGTCAAACGCTGTTATTATCGGTTTCAACGTTCGCCCAACTCCGCAAGCTCGTCAGCAGGCTGAGTCTGATAGCGTTGAAATTCGTCTCCATAGCATTATCTATAAGGTTATCGAAGAAGTAGAAGATGCCATGAAGGGAATGCTGGATCCTGAATACAAAGAAAAAATTATCGGTGAAGCCCTTATCCGTGAAACCTTTAAGGTTTCTAAAGTTGGCACCATCGGTGGATTTATGGTTATCAGTGGTAAAGTTACCCGTGACTCTAAGGTCCGTGTGATTCGTGATGGTGTCGTGATTTATGACGGCCAACTAGCTAGTTTGAAGCACTTCAAAGACGATGTCAAAGAAGTTACAAACGGTCGTGAAGGTGGTCTTATGATTGATGGCTACAACGATATCCAAGTAGATGATACCATTGAAGCCTCACATCATGGAAGAAATTAAAAATAAACTTTAACATTCAGAGGCTTTTAAGTCCGTGTTCAGTAGATAATTCTTGATGGAGGTGGTAGTTTCTACTGAAAGCCTATATCGAAGAATTTCGCAAAATGAGACGGATAGCTTCTACCACTAAAGAAAAATAAGCTAGGCTCAGCCTAGCTTATCTTACTAAAAAGAAACAGAAAGGAAAACCCATGGCAAATCATTTCCGTGTGGACCGGGTTGGGATGGAAATCAAGCGCGAAGTCAATGAGATTTTTGCAAAAAGAAAGTCCGGATCCGCGAGTTCAAGGTGTGACCATCACTGATGTTCAAATGCTAGGTGATTTATCAATGGCCAAGGTCTACTATACCATTATGAGTGACCCAGCTCAGATAATCAAAAGGCGCAATTGGGGCTTGAAAAGGCGACAGGAACCATCAAACGTGAACTGGGCCATAACTTGAAAAATGTATAAAATCCCAGACCTGACATTTGTAAAAAGATCAATCAATCGAATATGGGAATAAGATTGATCAAATGTACAGTGATTTAGATAAAAGTGAGAAAAAGACCCTGGAGGTCTCTTAATCAAAATAGTATAGTTTTTGTATAAAAGGTCTTGTGACTTTGCCGATTATTCTATAAAATATAAAAAGGAAGACTTCGAAAGAGGATTTAGGAGGCAGACAAATGTCCATTAATTGGCAGGAAATTATTTTTCACTTTTTAGGTGGCTTAGGCTTTTTCTATATAGTATCAAGATGATGGGAGATGGTTTTGCGAGCAGGCGGCTGGAGATCGTTTACGTTATTTTATAGATAAATATACTAGTAATCCCGTTTTAGGAATCTTGGTTGGAATTGGGATGACAGCCCTTATTCAATCCAGTTCAGGCGTGACAGTCATTACTGTCGGGATGGTAAGTGCTGGCCTCTTGACCCTGCGTCAGGCCATCGGGATTGTCATGGAGTGCCAACATAGGGACTACCGTCACTTCTTTTATCATCGGTTTCAAATTGGGAGAATACGCTCTGCCGATTCTATTTGTTGGGGCAGTCTGCCTCTTCTTTACAAAAAAACGATCCATTAATAATATTGGACGTGTTCTATTTGGGGTGGGGGATTTTCTTTGCCCTCAACCTTATGAGTGGTGCCATGGAGCCTCTGAAGGATTTACAAGTCTTCCGAGAATACATGATTCAACTCAGTAAAAATCCAATTTTAGGAGTTTTTGTTGGAACCGGTTTGACTTTATTGATTCAGGCCTCATCAGCAACGATTGGTATCCTACAAAATCTCTTTGCCAGTGATTTGATTAGTTTACAAGGAGCACTCAGTTCTCTTTGGTGATAATATTGGGACGACCATCACGGCCATTATCGCTTCCTTTGGGAGCTAATATTGCTGCCGCTAAGCGAGTAGCTGCCCTCATGTTCTTTTCAACGTTTTGGGAACCTTTGGTCTGCCTTCTCTTTCTTGGAGCCTTTACCAACATGGTTCAGTGGTTCCAGAAGGCCCTACATCTATCGCCGGAGATGACGATTGCTTTTTCTCACGGTGCCTTTAATATTACTCAATACGATTTTACAATTTCCGCTAATTGGTTTCCTTGCTTATATCGTTACAAAATTAATTCCAGGTGAAGATGAAGTAGTGAAGTATGAGCCACTTTATCTTGATAAAATCTTGATCAAACAGGCCCCAGCCTTGGCCTTGGGAAATGCAAAAAAAGAACTACTCCATTTGGGGAGCTATGCTGTCAAGTCCTTCGAATTATCCTATGACTATCTATTGAACCATACTGAGAAATCCAGCTGAAAAAGGCCATAAAACTGAGGAAGCTATTAATGCGATTGACGAAGAACTGACGCGCTATCTGATTATCCTATCAGGTGAACAGCTGAATCAAAAAGAAAGTGAAGTCTTAACGAATATCTTAGACTCTTCTCGCGATTTGGAAAGAATTGGTGACCACGGAGAAGCCTTGCTCCAGCTGACGGACTACCTAATCAGGAAGAAAGTCGTCTTTTTCAGAAACAGCTTTAGAAGAATTGGATGAGATTTATCAGATGACTCTGAGTTTTGTCAAAAGAATCTCTTCAGTCAGTTGAGGAGAATGAGTATCAAGGCTAGCTGACACTTTGGAAGAAAAAACACGCAAAATTGATCAGCTAGAGCGCAAGCTTTGCAAGACCCATTTCCTGTCTCAATCGGGGAGTGTACGCTACAAGCAGGTGTTAACTTATTGATATTATTTCTCATTATACTAGGGTTGCTAGATCATGCCATGAACTTGGCTGAAAAAGGTTCAAAGTTGAACAAATTTAGACAGGAAAATTTCCTGTCTTTTTAATATAATAAATTTTTAAAATAGGTTCAGACCATTTACAAATAATTAGGAAAGGTTTATAATAAAAGTGACATAATCAATGAGTGCCAAATATGGAAATCCAACCTAATTTGGACAAAATCTGGAGGTTATATTATGCCTAAATATGTTAAAGCCAATCAGTTTTTCTATCCTCAAGGAATCCGTCAAGGTGGCTATCTTGAGATTAAAGACGGCAAATTTGGAAAGTTGGTTAAAGAAGTTCCTGCTGATGCTGAAGTGATTGATTACTCTGCTATTCTATTGCGCCCGGTTTAGTAGATACTCATATTCATGGTTTTGGTGGTGTGGATGTCATGGACAATAACATTGAAGGAACACTTCATACCATGAGTGAGGGCCTCTTGACAACGGGTGTTACTAGTTTCTTGCCAACCACTCTGACCTCGTCTTATGAACTCTTGCTGGCTGTGACAGAAAATATCGGTGCTCGCTACCAAGAAGCAACTGGTGCGTAGATTCGTGGTCTTATTTTGAAGGGCCTTACTCACCGAGAAGTATAAGGGTGCTCAAAAATCCGTCCCATATGAAAGATCCTCGTATGGATGAATTTCGTGCATGGCAGAAGGCTGCAAATGGCTTGCTAAATAAGATTGCCCTTGCGCCTGAGCGTGAAGGAGTGGAAGACTTTGTTCGTACGATTACTGACGAAGGAGTGACTGTAGCCCTAGGCCATTCTGATGCGACCTGACCAAGCTAAGGCAACTGTAGAGGCTGGTGAAAGTGTTTGGGTTCACGCCCATAATGGATGCGTGGTCTGACCACCGGGAATTGGGGTGGTTGGCGCATGTCATGAACTACCCTACCCATGGAGCTAATCGGCGATGGTCACCATGTGGATCCTGAAAGGCTTTACGATATTCTGATCAAGCAAAAGGGTCATGAGAATATCGCTCTGATAACAGACTGTATGACAGCAGGCGGTCTTGAAGATGGTGATTATATGTTGCGAGTTCCAGCAGTTGTAACAGAAGGAACAGCTCGCCCGAAAATCAACAGGAATCTAGCAGGTCAATCTTGAAACCAAAAGATGGCTTGAAAATGTGGTTAAATAGGGCATCGCTAATCCTCATCAAGCGGTCATGATGGCCAGCCTCATTCCTCTAAATCTGTTCATATTGACGATGTTTGATGGGTCAAATGCAAAGAAGGTTATGACGCAGACTTTATCGTTTTGAATGAAGACTTGGATCTGATTGCAACTTACTTAGATGGTGAGAAAAGATTTGAAGTCTAATTATAAAATTGTCTCCTTATATTTTCAGAAAGAACAGACTTGTCTGTTCTTTGCTTTTGATAGCTAAAAAAGAGACTTTTGAAAACATTTGAATTTGGTGCTTTCTTGCATGATATAATGAAACCAGTAAATCAGTAGGAGTAAAGAATGAACAAGATTGATTATAAATTCACCCCTCATGGGAGTAGTATTCTTCTGTACTAGCCATGAGCCGTATTCTGATGATTGAAGCTGATTGCTTTTTATCGTCTATAGTTTCATCAGCAGAGGTATGGCTCCAAGCAAAGAAAATATTTTCAAACCTCAGTCCTTTACTGGCAAGAAAAAGAAAAAGAAATACAGCTTGTCTTTGTGCTAAAAATTTGATTGATTTAGTTAAAAATAGTGAGAGGGAGAACGAGAAAACCTATCTTTTAAATAATGGTGTGGCAGTCCAGTTCCCTTGGTGCTTTGGCACTGGAAGGCTCAGGATGGTGAAGAAGCCCTATCACAACATTAGCCGCCTCAAGGCAGGCTATCGGCACATTGATGGCAGCTCATCTATAAGAACGAAGAGAGTGTCGGACGGGCACTGTAAGGACAGCGGTATCCCGCGGAGGAGCTCTTCATCACGACCAAGCTTTGAATGACATTCATACTTATGAGGAGGCTCACGAGGCCTTTTCGCGCCTCAATGGAGTGTGTTGGGACTGACTATCTGGACCTCTACCTCATCCCACCGGCCGAATCCCAAAACCCCTGAGGGAAAACGATGCTTGGAAAAAGCGCAATACCGAAGTCTGAGCGTGCCATGGAAGATCTCTCATGAAGCTGGTAAAATTCGAGCGATTGCGTCAGCACTTCTCGCTGGCTATCACTTGGAAGGTCTTTGCTTGAAACAGCACGCATGACTCCTGCTGTCAATCAAATCCGGTTTCTGGCTCCAGGTGTCTATCAGACATGAGAGGCGGTGAACTTCTGCCGTGAGCATGAGATTTTACTGGAAGCCATAGAACCATTTGGTCAAGGTGAGCTCTTCCAAAAATCCAGCCGTGCAGGCTGTGGCGGATAAGCATGGCAAGACTATTGCCCAAGTCGCTCTAGCTTGGAGCTTGCATGGAAGGCTTCCTGCCCCTGCCTCAAGTCGGTCACCTGAGTCGGACTGCGCAACCTAGAATGCTTTTGACATTAGAGCCAGATGCGCAGGAGACTTAGTAGTTCTCAAAATATCAGTGTTTGCCCAGCGTGGCGCACCAAATCTCGGATGAAATGGATGGATGAAAATCCGATTCTATAGAAGTCTCAGATAGAGAAGCCTTTGCAGTCTTACCTATCTAACCGACTTGGAGATTTACCAGCCATCTGAGTCTAGGCAGCCATTGACAAGGAAAAATCGCTGCGCCATCTGGGGTCTTGGAAGAACATCAAATCGTAACCTTTCTGATCTTGGATGCTGAGAAAAAGAAGCTTTACTTATGGCGGTCAACCAGATAGCCTGTTCCTTCGTAGCTTTTCAACGGATGAAGGCTTTGGATGCGAGGCTGGCGCGGTAGCTGGGACGCCGAAGCTCTTGCCTGATTCTCTACATAGAGACTTTTGCCTTCATGGCTATGTGCCATCGCATACTAGGCGTCACTGAGAGAAAATCAAGTCGCTTCCTACCTCTACCGAGAGACAGGTTTTGCACCCAGCAGCATATTAGGACCAGCCATTGGCAGAAAGTGGCGAATTAGAGCAAAGTCATCTAGCTTTGAAAAGAGCTGGGATTTTTATCTGTATCACCAGAAGAAACTATAAAACAAGGTGCTTCTGTGCTATATTAAAGTGCTGTAAAAGCTTTTAAAAGATGGTATTTTTAGAACAGAAAGAAGTGAGGAGCACAGAGAATAGAAGATGTACAAGTGCGTTTATTGGACATCAAACAAAAGCCAGTACTGTAGGAGATCATGAAATTCTGAAGCGATTTGGATTTGAAGCTGAAATTAATGATAAAGACTATAATGCACTTTGGAGAAAGCTGCTAAGCAGTGATCAGCAGGTTTCATTGAGGGGATTGGTTGAAAGTATCATGTTGGAGAAATCTAGGCCGAAGCATTGCGGATGGAATTTCTGGATGTGAAGAAAATAATTTTTGATCCTCATGTGCAAGTAGTCTCCAAATTTTATCACATGATGCATCATCTCAGGAAGACGATGAGAGTTTCGCAGGATATATGGGCAAGCTTTTATACCTGAAAGTCGCCAGCAACGGCAGTGCCTCTAAAACCCTGTATGTATTAAAGTTAATGACTCAGAGGATGCTAAATCTTTAAATAATCGCCTCCAGCACGTTATCCAAAATGATACCTGTGCGCTTCTTACATGCGAAGACATGTATAAGATTTTTCAAATTAAGGGAGAGAGATTTGTTTAGAATGGAAGAACTCGGTCTATTAGTGTTAACCTTTCTTTTACAAACTTGATATAGATAATGAAATTTATCCTTTGAGTTTACAAATAGATATGCTGTGGTACATTGCGCAATAATCAAATAATGAAAAATAAAAATAGGAAATTCCGGATGAGTATGTTAACTAAATCCGATGAAGATGAACTGAAATCATCTTAGATAATGAGCTATTTAAACATATAGTAAGAGAATTGAAACTAGATATCCCATGTTGTACCCCTGTTGCATGAAATAAAGAAATTTTATCAAATGGTGAATACAAGCATGAACTTTAAGATTTGATGGAGAAAAATAGGATAGTAATCTGATGGTGAAGTGTACTTTAAATTGTCAGGTGAAACTGTAAGCGATACATACCTAAAGTGTTCAAGGTGAATCAAATGTATTGGTAGGTTTTACTGGTTCAGGTGTAATGTTTTAAATAAAAGTTTTTGACAAAAGATGATTGTCCAAGTGCTGAAGATTGAATTTTATATTTTACTAGGTAACAGAGTTGTAAATGAACCAAACCATTGTAATATATTAGTTTGGAAAAGTAAACTGAATTATGGAGGTGGAAATTATATGTCAGATGATGATGTTCAAAATCAACTACATTTAACAGATCACAGGAACGTATGGGCCCTATTATGACACCTCCAAATGTTGATTACGAGTATTATCAAGATTTAGTTAATTCAAAAGTACAATTAATTATTGCTGAACAAATAATTTCTCCAGTATTTAGTAGAGAGGATGGCGATTAAGAAAATCAAAGAAATACATAGAGAAATAATTTAAAATTTCTAAAAAGATAGATCAGTTAATAGTAATATTGAACAACATGTGATTAATGGTGAAATGACTAATAAAATTGTTGAATACAAAGACCTAATTGCTTTTCATCCATAATTCATCATTTTTAAATAGATTAACATTATAATAACGCGTGAACTAGTAAACGTTTAGGACGAAAGAAACTCGGAAATAACAAACCAAAGAATGATATTGCCAGAATTAAGCTAAAAAAAACAAATATTTCGATGCAAACTTGGCCAACCTCCAAATCTCAAATAAAATGGCAGAGTCGAATAATCACAGAAATGCAATTTAACAACAACCAACGTGCCTGCCAGAAACCAGAGCAAAACAAATACCTGGTCTTGCATTCCAGCAATATTTACCAAGAGATTCTCAAACTGAAGAAAGAAACGAGAACCGAGCAAAGAAAATCATGGATCAACGCCTAAGCAAATTCCTGAATACAGGTAAAGAAGACTTGCTGTCTTTATCTAAATGCATACTTACAAAATTAACTTTACTGAAAGGAGACTACCATGAGACTTTGGCATGAGGCTTTGATTCCTCAACTTCCCCGACCTCAGCTGGGGCAACACGCAAGTGATAGTCTTCACGTAATGGCTGGGGAGAAGAGCATGCGACAGTTGACATGTCTTTACCCATTCCCCTATCATCTCTATGCTTACCATCACTGATCATGGAGGAGATGGCTAGTGGTTACCGGGTTAGACCAGAGTGGCTGGACAAGAACCACGTGGCAAGACCTGTCCCCTTGCAAGACTTAGCTGAGGAGAAGCTAGGCAATCCTATCTATAGTGAGCATGATGCCCATCATGAGGAATGTTTAGATAACTCCCTGACAGCGATAGAGCTGGAGTAACGGCATGAAAGTTTTGCGATGCAAAACTTCTTCGTATGTGAGTCATAAAAGATGAGCTGAGATGTTTCTTTTCCCTAGGTCTTATGCTTTTTGAGATGTTACATGCACGTAGTTTTTCGGTTAGTAGTAATGAGAAAGCTAGCTGTTGCAGGCTATCATAAACTGTGATAGATCTGACTCTCCTCGTAAACTTGTAGAGATCTGCACGACTAAACCTTAAAGAAGTCCTATACCGTGAAAAGTCTTGACAAAATACGATCTATACCACGGAGTAGTCCGTGTTTCAGATAGAGAGGCATTAGTGAGTGAAATCAAGTACCATGCGTCCTTGGATTGTACCTGCTTCCATTTCATCAAAAGACGTCTACAGCGTCTTCAACAGGGCGTTTTTGAACGACTGGAACCACTCAACCTTCAGCGCCAAACTGGAAGGCTTCTTCCAGTCTTTACGAGTACCCTACAAGGAACCGATGACTTGGATGCCATCTAGAAACGGTTTTGACAATGCTGGGTCCATCATTTTCAGATGGCAATCCAACAGCAACTACGCGACCGCCAGCACGAACGAGTCAACAGCTTGGTTTGATGCAACTTTAGAAACGACGTGCATTACGGCAGAGATGCGCACCGCCAGTCTTGGATGAGGCGGCGACATCTTCAACTTCACGTCCATTGATGACAATATTATCTCAGCACCAACTTCTTTGGCTAAACTGAAGTTTGTCGTTGATAATGTCGACTGCCAACATGGGCATTGAAGACTTTCTTAGCATATTGAACCGCCTAGTTTTAAACCACCTGCTCCAAAGATAACGGTCCATTGGCCTGGTTTTCAGCTGGGCTTCTTTGATAACTTTTGTAGGTAGTTACACAGCCAGCACCAGTGATAGAAGAAGCTTGCAGGATCGAGTCCTTCAGGAACTTTTGACATGCATAATCGGCTGTTGATACATTGCTCGCATCCCACCGTCAACAGAATAACCAGCATTTTTACAGTACGGCAAGGGTTTCGCGTCCAGTTGTACAGTGATTCACAAGCGCCACAGCCTTCAAAGAACCAAGCGACACTGACGCGGTCTCCGACTTTGAGACTTTTGACATCTGGTGCGATTTCTTTTGACAATACCGATACCTTCATGTCAGAGCACACGCCCCGGTACTCTTGCCAAAATCGCCGTGAGCAACGTGCAGGTCCGTATGGCAGACACCGCAGTATTCAATTTCAACGAGAGCTTCCCTGTTTCAAAGTGGACGAAGTTCTTTGTTTTTGGACGATTTCAACGCCAGTACTCTCTGGGTTTACGACAACTGCTTTCATAAGTAGTCCCTCCTAGTTGATTTATTATTATGTTAATTATATCACAAACTTTTTAAGCGAGCAAACGTTTTACAAAATAAAAGTGTTCATTCGTGAAAATTTTTCTCGTATTCAAAATGTTTGCTAGTGACTGATTTGTTTATTGGAGGAAAGAAGGTTATTATTTTAGACTAATGGGCAAAACGCATATTTCTATATTTTTGTTCTAATTATCAAACAAATTGACGCTTCAAAGTTTATAAAACAGCTAGTAAGCTAAAAGAAACGTTCGTGAATATTACATTTTTATTACATTTTACTACAAGTATGAATTTTCAGACAATTTTTATTATAATATGTTTTAAAATATTTATGAGGAGATTTGTATGGAAAGACAACAACGTTTTTCACTTCGAAGTTCAAATGCGGTTTGGCTTCTGCATTATTGGGGACTGTTTTGGTTTTTGGCACGGGCCAAGCGAAAGCAGATGAGCAGGCGACCGTCCGTTCGGCAGAAGCCAGTCAACCTTCAGTAGAACAGGTGACTGGAATAGACACTTCTTCTCAGGAGAAAGCTCTTTCTGCGGACCAGCGCGAGTTGCAGAAGGGGATAAGACGAAGGTTTCGGAAGAAGCTGTTCAAGAGGTGGCAACAAAGCAAGCTGATAGTTCAGTCACATCGGTAGCAGAAGGGCAAGAGAGCTCTAAAGTTGATGCTAAAAAAGACTGAGGTTGCTGAGTCGAATCCAACTACTTCATTGACTGAGCCGGCAAGCTCTGCAGATTCAAAGATAAATGCTAGCAGGGGAGGCGGAAACCCTACAAAGGTTGAAAGTAAGCTAGCTACTCCAGGAGCTCAGGCCTCTAACAATACCAGTCAAACAGAAGCTAATGCAGAAAAGAATCCAGTAGAAGCTAGCTCCAAGAATGAAGAGCAACCAGCGAGTATCAGTAGTAATGAAATTATCAAGGTCCCGCAAACTTGGTCTCAAGGTTATAAAGGCGAAGGACGAGTAGTCGCAGTCATTGATTCTGGTCTGGATGTTCATCACGAGGTCTTGCGTATTTCAGACCCTTCAAAAGCAAAATACCAAACGGAAGCAGCGCTCGAAGCAGCAAAGAAAAAAGCTGGTATCGACTATGGTAAGTGGTATAATAACAAGGTTGTCTACGCCTATAACTATATTGATGGTGACGACAGCATCAAGGAAAAAGATAGTTATTCTCACGGAATGCACGTCACTGGTATCTCAGCAGGAAATCCAGATAAAAAAGATGCCAATGGTGAATATATCTATGGGGTTGCTCCAGAATCCCAAGTGATGTTCATGCGGGCTTTCTCCGATCGGCAAAAAGTACAACTAGCGATGCCATCTACATCAAGGCTATTGAAGATGCGGTTAGCCTCTAGGTGCTGACACAATCAATATGAGTTTGGGGTCTGCAACGGGCTCAGTCGTAAACATTAGTCCTAGTCTGTCTGCTGCGATTGAGCGAGCTAGAGCTAAGGGTGTGAGTGTGGTGATTGCTGGAGGAAATGAAAATACCTTTGGAAGTGGTCACTCTAAACCTCTGGCTGAAAATCCAGATTATGGGCTGGTCGGCAGTCCTTCAACTTCGGAAGGAGCGATTTCGGTTGCCTCTGTTGATAATACGGTAGTAACCGAGGAAGTCATGGAAGTTCGTGGCTTAGAAGGCAATGCTAAACTAAGTAATGGAAGATTTACTTTTGCTAAGGCAGAGAGTGAAGCCAACTTTGAAAAGGGTAAGGAATATGAGTATGTCAATGTTGGTCGTGGTAGGACAGAAGATCTAAATGGTCTTGATTTGACTGGTAAATTGGCACTCATTCAGCGTGGTTCTATTACCTTTACTGAAAAAGTTAAAAATGCTATTAAACATGGCGCTATTGGTGCTTTGATTTACAACAATGTTGAGGTGCTAATATTCAGATGGGGCTAGATAGCGAGGCTCAAACAGTTCCTTCTGCCTTTATCAGTAAAGAATACGGAGAGGCATTGGATGCCGGAAACTACAAGATTGCTTTCAATGGTGTCAAGGATAATCGTCCCAACCCAACAGGCAAAGAGCCATCAGCCTTCTCTAGCTGGGGAGTGACAACAGATGGCCAGTTGAAGCCGGATGTGGCGGCGCCAGGTGGATCTATTTATTCTTCTCTCAATGACAATACATACGGTAGTATGAATGGAACCAGTATGGCTTCTCCTCATGTGGCCGGTGTTGCAGCTCTTGTCAAAGAGTACCTGCTCAAGCATTATCCAAACCTAGACCCCAGCTCAGAATTCTGAATTGGTGAAGGCTTTGATAATGTCTAACGGCTGCCGACATATGAATAAGGAAACAGGTGCCTACACCTCGCTCGTCAGCAAGGTGCAGGAATTGTCGATACAGCGCCAGCCTGTTTCTACTGGGCTCTATGTTACAGGTGAAAATCAATATCCAAGTGTCTCTTTAGGAAATGTGGAAGATACCTTTACCTTTGATGTAACGGTTCACAACATTACTGACACTGACCGGACACTGAAAATGATTGTCAATACTAATACGGATACGGTTAAGGATGGCTATTTCGACCTGACACCAAGAAAGCTGACTGAAACAGTCTGGCCAGAAACTACCGTTAAGGCTCATAGCAGTCAAACCGTCACAGTAAAAGTAAATACTGCTAAATTTACTGAAGAATTGACTCAAGCTAATGCCAAATGGTTACTATCTGGAAGGTTTTGTCCGCTTTGTTGATCCGGCGGATGATGGAGATGTAGTAAGCTTGCCGTTCATGGGCTTCCGTGGTCAATTCCAAGATCTTCCTGCGGCTGAAAAACCAATTTACAATTTGGTTCGGGATGGCAAGTCAGGCTTCTATTATAAAGTGCCAGAAGACAAGAGTATCGAATCAAGTAGTAATGTGACATCGCTTCAGACAACGTCAAGGATACTCTGTATTCAACAGGCAAACAAGCATCGCGGTAGTTCAATTGTCCTGGAGACAACAGAAAATGCAGATGGCAAGCACATCTTGCAATTGGATGCAGATGGAAATGTTCGATTGGCCTTCTCACCAAATGGTGATGGAAATAAAGAGGTTATTCAATACCGGTCAGTCCTATATCGGAATGTAAATCACCTAACAGCAAGTGTCTATTCGTCAGATGATACAAACTACCTATCTCCAATCTGGCAAAGTAGTAAGGCTTGGAATGGTCGTAAGAATTTCTATAGTGGCGACGAGAGAAAGCCTAAATCTTATCTGTTGTCTAATACCCTATGGGATGGCCGTGATAGCAAGGGGAATCTGCTAGCAGATGGACGTTATACCTACGTAGTTCGCTATACACCAGATGTGCCTGGTGCTGAAGAGCAGACTGTTACGTTTAACCTCCAAATTGATACTCAGAAACCAGAAATTACTTCAGGCTATATCACTCTAAGGATGGTGTCGAAAGATTGACTCTTCGTAAGCCGAAGGATATCGGCAATGGAGGCATCTTGCGAGAACAAGTCTTCTATATCAAGGCGGATAAAGATGGTGCAACGACCTATAAGGGAACGGATTCTCTTGGATATGAAAGGGATTATGAGCATCGGGTTTATCTCTCAGCCAATGCAGATGGTACCTACACCTTACCAAAAGGGGTAGACAAATCGCAGATCTTTTATGTGGTTGAGGATTACGCTGGTAACCGTGATGTCGTGTCTCTATCTGAATTTGTTGGAGAAGAGAATTCAGGTTTGCATCCGAGTGGCTCTAGTGGATGCCACACGCATAAGGATGTTGATACGACCTTTGTTTATCGGATTAAGAATGATCAAGGAAAATATGTTGATCTAGATAAAGGGAAAGATATTAACTTCTTGCCATTCGGTCGTCTACAGGTAAATCTTCACTTACGACAGGGATGAAATTAGTCTCTACGGAGCCAAAACTCAGGAATTTGAGTTGACAGCTCAAGATAGCTTTAAGACAATCGAGTTTCTTGTCAAAGAAGTTGTATTTGCGCCAGTTAGCATTGCATTTGACCAGGCTGTACCGAAAAGCACTCAAGTCTTCTGAAGAATAAGGATGGGGATGTTTATACTCGCCAGCTACAAAATTTGCACTCCTTTGGTGATCTGTTGGAGCAGGACTCTATTCTGTCTTTTGTAAAACCTTCCGACTGGCTATGAACTTTGGGATACAGATCCAACAGTTGAAGTTTTGGAAGGAAAAAATAATCTGCTTAAGTTGGCAGTTATCGCTAAGACAGCTCTATTGGCGCGATAAACCAGCAATCCAATCTGATCGAACCGTTCAGTATTACAATGCTTCAGCAACAAAAATGACTAGCTGACTGACCATTTCATCAAACAGCTCAGGAAGCTGGTGGTAAAGCTGACGCAGGCTGAGGCTGGATGCCGTCGAAGCTAAACCCAGCGCGAACGACTAATCTTGACGGCACTCTGATGTAGCAGCGTTAAAACTGGCTACGAGCTTATGCGCAGCAACAAACTAAGACAGGAGCTATGCCGATACGAATAGAAACCGCCCTACGACTATCGGCCTTCGAAGTGACTCTGTCTCTGCGCAAGAAAAAGTGACGCACGAACGAAATCGACACTCGCGCTAGCTAAACTGCAGCTACTGCCGAGCAAAAGATTGATGGGAAGCCAACGAACTTTACTGAATTGATTAGTAGCATTTGAATGAGCATTATCAAGCAACTCAGTGATAAGTTTATCTATGCTAGTGATGATGTTAAAAGCAGTTCACTTTGAAGTCTATGCATCAGCCAAGGAAGTCTTGGTCAGATCCAGGTGCTAGTCAAGTCAGATGTTAGAGATGCGATTGCTAATCTGAAAATCGCTAAGAGAAAACCCAATGGTAAAAACCGAGAGTTGTTAAGCTTTCAGAAAAGCCACGCGAGCAAAAATATACTCAGATAACTGAAATCATCCCTTTAAGTTGAAACTTGAGGATTTTGCACATAGTATTTTACATTAGCTTTCGTTGCTGCATAATCTTCTGTTAGAAAGAAATCTTTGTCTACTTTTAGCGAGTTCGGGATAGTGTAGCTGGATAGGGAAGCAGTGCAGATGGCGCTGGTTTGACAATTTTCAAAAGCAATGAAGCACAAATTAGGGTGGAACCGTGTCTTGACGCCCCTAGGTTGAAGAGCCTAGGACTGTCGGATGGGTTCTTTGCTTGTTCAAACAGAACAGAGGACAGACTCTCAGCGCAAGAAATTCCAAACGAAACAAAAAGGAGTAAATCAAAATGTCGAGAATTTACCTTTTCACTCGCCGAGTCACTGCGAACTCGCAGTTCGATTGACTGAACGACAACCGCGCATGGGCGGCGTTTGTCTCGCGATGTACTAGGCTGTTGTGGCAAAGCGCTCAATCGCGTCTTTTGAACGCTTCGCAAAGAATCTTATGAACTAAAAGGAGCTAAACAATGTTCAAAAGTGACATTTTCAGGAAATTATCTTGACTTTGCAGCAGTTCTGGAACGATCAGGGCGTCTGCATGGCTTATGATAAATGAGAAGGGCGGGAACGATGAGTCCCCATACCTTCCTGCGAGGCTATGGGCCAGAGCCGTGGAATGCGTCCTGATGTAGAGCCGTCTCGCTGGGCCAGCAGATGGACGCTATGGAGAAAATCCCAACCGTCTTTACCAGCACCATCAATTTCAGGTGGTTATGGAAGCCTTCTCCAAGCAATATCCAAGAACTTTACTTTTGCAGTCTTTTGGAGCTCTTAGGGTATCAATCCGCTGGAGCACGATATTCGCTTTGTCGAGGATAACTGGGAAAATCCATCAACTGGTTCAGCTGGTCTGGGCTGGGAAGTTTGGTTGGATGGTATGGAAATTACTCAGTTCACTTACTTCCAGCAGGTCGGAGGTCTGCCAACTCAGCCGGTGACCGCTGAGGTGACTTATGGTCTGGAGCGTCTCGGCTTCTTATATTCAGAAGTGGACTCAGTCTACGACATTGAGTGGGCTGATGGCGTTAAGTACGGCGAAATTTTCACTCATCCTGAGTATGAACATTCCAAATACAGCTTTGAGGTCAGCGATCAAGACTTGCTCTTGGGAAATTTTGAAAAATTCGAAGCAGAAGCTAAGCGCTGTCTGGACGAGCATCTGGTACACCCAGCCTATGACTACGTTCTCAAATGCTCGCCATACCTTTTAACCTCTTGGATGCGCGTGGCGCTGCATCCGTGACAGAGCGAGCTGGCTATATCGCACGCATTCGTAATCTGGCGCGTGTTGTGGCCAAGACCTTTTGAGGGCTGAGCGCAAGCGTCTGAGGCTATCCACTTTTTGGATGCAGAGACTCGCGAGAAAACCTCTTGGCAGAGGAGGAGATAATCATGGTAAAAATTTATTAGTTGAGTTAGGCTTGGAGGAAATGCCAGCCTATGTCGTGACACCGAGCATGAAAGCAGCTGCGCGACAAGATGGGAGCCTTCCTGACAGACCATCGTCTGACCTTTGAGAAAAAGTTGAAATGTTCTCCACACCGCGTCGTTTGGCGGTGCGCGTGGTTGGCTTGGCAGACAAAACAGTCTGATTTGACCGAAGATTTCAAAGGCCCTTCAAGAAAAATTGCTCTGGATGCTGATGGCAACTTTACCAAGGCTGCAGAAGGCTTTGTCCGTGGCAAGGGCTTGACGGTTGAGGATATTACTTTCCGTGAAATCAGTGAAGAATACGTCTATGTGACCCAAGGAAGAAATCGGTCGTCCGCAGTAGAAATCATCCCAGCAGTGACGGAGGTTCTGCACTTTGACCTTCCCTGTCAGCATGCACTGGGCCAACAACACCTTTTGAATACATCCGTCAGTTCATACTTTGACTGTACTCCTAGATGAGCAGGCCTTTGACTCTGGGATTTCTTGGACATCAAGAGCGGTACGTACTAGCCGAGGACACCGTTTCTTTGGGGAAAAGAAACAGAGATTGCTTCCGCAGATTCCTATGAAGACGATCTACGGGCTCAATTTGTCATTACCAGTCCTCCTGAGCGTGGAGATATGATTGTCGAGCAGATTCGAGGCACTGGAAAGAGGAGCACGGAGTTTTTATCGAGATTGACGAAGACCTGCTCAATGAAGTGTTGAATCTGGTAGAATATCCAACTGCTTTCTTGGGTAATTTTGATGCCAAATACTTAGAGGTGCCAGAAGAAGTCTTGGTAACTTCCATGAAAGAGCACCAGCGTTACTTTGTTGTGCGCGATAGTGGAGGCAAACTTGCCACACTTTCATCTCTATCCGCAATGGAAATGCAGAGCATTTGGAAAATGTCATCAGAAAGGAAACGAAAAGTCTTGGTGGCTCGTCTGGAAGATGGAATTCTTCTGGCGGGAAGACCAAAAACTAGCTATTGACGACTTGGTTGAAAAAGCTGAACAATGTGACCTTCCACGAAAAGATTGGCTCTCTGGCAGAGCAATGGAGCGGACTGGCAAGATTGCTGCTCTCTTGGCGCAAGAAGCAGGATTGGATGCTGATGAGACAGCTGACTTGGCTCGTGCAGCGGCTATTTATAAGTTTGACTTGCTGACTGGTATGGTTGGTGAGTTTGATGAGTTGCAGGTATCATGGGCTGAGAAGTATGCTCTTCTGGCTGGTGAGAATGCTCGCGGTGGCAGCTGCCATTCAGGGAGCACCATAGTGCCAACTTCAGCCGATGGCGAATTACCTGATACCAAGGTCGGAGCAGTCATGGCTGCTAGCTGATAAGCTGGATACCATTCTGTCCCTTCTTCTCAGTTGGGCTGATTCCAGCGGTTCTAATGACCCGTATGCACTGCGCCGTGCGACTCAGGGTGTCGTGCGTATCTTTGGATAAGTTTGGTTGGAATATTGACTTGGCTCAGCTGTTAGTCGACTTTACGAACTGAAGTTTGATAGCTTAGCTATGACAATCAAGAGGCAGTGCTAGACTTCTTCCAGTGCCCGCGTTGAGAAGATGATGGATCGCAAGCATTCCAAAAGACATCGTGATCGGCTGTTCTTCAAAGCACTCACTTCGTCGTACGCGATTTGGTAGAAACAGCAGCGCTTCTAACAGAAAAAGCTCAGGGAAGACAACTTCAAGTCAGCAGTCGAAGAAGCCTGTCTCGGGTCTTTAATCTAGCTGAGAAGGCCCAAGGGCAGACAGCTATAAATCCAGCACTCTTTGACAAATCAAGAGGAAAAAGACTTGGCTTCGGCTATTGAATAGAGTGGAGCTGACTCGCAGACTTAGCTGCCAATCTGGACCAACTCTTTGCCCTCAGTCCAGTTATCGACGCTTTCTTTGACCATACCATGGTCATGGCTGAAGATGAGGCTGTGCGTAACAATCGCCTAGCTCTCCTAGTCTTCTTTGACAGCCAAGGCCAGGACAAATGGCGCAGTTTAATCAGATTAATACCAAATAAAAAGGTGAGAGAGGTAGAAATCATGGATCCTATTGAACGTAGTAATGAACTGGCTAAAAAGAGACAGATCGGTCTGACTGAGCGGAAAAAGGTAGAGCAGGCTAAGCTTCGTGAAGAGTACATCGAGAGGCTACTGTCGCTTGTTACGCCATCACATCGAAGGGCATCAAGGTTGTCGACGAGGATGGCAATGATGTGACGCCTGAAAAATTCGCGTCAAGTTCAGCGAGAGAAAGGACTTCACGGCCGTAGTCTGGATGATCCAAATTCATAAAAATAGTTGTCATTTCAGTGCATAAGCTGAAATGCCAACTATTTTATTTTTTCTTCCTTTTTAAGAGTTTATAGCTGATGTAGAGAATGGCGACGCAAGTGAAGGTTAGAATCCAAAAAAGAACTGGATCTGTTGTGGTCTCTCAGAAAGAAGAGGCAGACTAGAAAAATAGCAAATAGTAGAATTAAGATAGTATTTCTATAAGATTGAAGGTTCATTCTTCTTCCTCCCTTTTTTGTGCTTGACGAATCTTTCCTTTGGCAATAAAATGCATCATCAGTCCAAATCCAAGGCCCGCTGACTAATCCAGCTATAATAAGTTTTGGCTGAAGCAAAACTTGTAGGATATCTTTCTTTTCCATGACAGCTATCATGATGCTGAAAGAGAGGGTAAAAGAGCAGCCAATAAGAGAAGCCTGCTTTGAGACCAGCATGTTTCATAGCTTTTTCTTCTTTTTCATCCTGAAGTCCTAGCTCTAGATTATCAATTCCTTTGCGCCGTGCTTGAATAACTATATAGACACAGAAGCCGAGGGATAAGGATTTCCAGCAGGATAGGATAGGCAACAGCGAAATAATTTTTGGGCCATGCGAAAAAGGTGGAAAGGCGATGGCATTGCCAAAAATCAGAATAAAGAAAAGCCAAATGAAGCCTATATTTCCTAGAGTGCTCAGCCTGTTGGCGCTTTTGCTCGATCCAAAAGGTCCAGTAATGCCATAAAATCGTTTGATCATCTTGTCTGAGAATGTTTCTTTTTCATGTTTTAGTCCTTTCTTTAGGTATGAAAAATTTGTTGCAGGAAAAATCTGTAGTCATCTGCCTCTGTCGTCTGTCAGCTGGATCCCCAAAAGAGGGCGTTGAGGCTCAGTATCTAGCATTTTTAGCTAGATTGATGCAGAGCCTCGAGGGTGGGGTTGTATTTGTTGTTTTCAATCATATTGATGTTGCCGCTGATACCCCAGATGGACTTGGCCAATTCTAGCTGAGACATCTTTTCTTTTCAGAAAATCTTTGACACGATCTCATTTCCACCCTTCCTTTCTATTATCAGCCAAATGTCAGGTATATTTTGACTTTTAAAACAGTATAATCCTTTTTCGGAGATTATGTCAAGTATATACGACAAAAACTTAGGATTATTTTCTGAGGCTACTATTTCTTTTAAAAATGCTTTTGATTATGGTATAATAGATAAGATATGACAAATGAATTTCATCATGTAACCGTTCTTCTTCATGAAACTATTGATTATTTGGATGTTAAACCTGATGGGGTGTATGTTGATGCGACCTTAGGTGGGGCAGGCCATAGTGAATATTTACTAAAGTAAGTTAAGTCCCAAGGGTCATCTCTATGCTTTTGATCAGGACGCGACAGCTATTGAACATGCCAAAAACGTTTAGCACCATACATCAAAAAAGGCATGGTTACTTTTGTGCAGGATAATTTCCGTCATCTTAAACTACAGTTAGAAAAACTTGGTGTAGATGAGATTGATGGCATTTGTTATGATTTAGGGGTTTCAAGTCCCCAATTAGATGAGCGAACGTGGTTTTTCTTATAAACAAGATGCACTATTGGATATGCGCATGAATCGTCAGTGCGGATTTTTAGCGCTTATCAAGTAGTCAATGACTACGATTATCATGATTTAGTGCGTATTTTCTTTAAATACGGTGAGATAAATTTTCAAAGCAAATTGCTCGTAAAATTGAGCAAGCTAGGCAGATCAAGCCGATTGAGACAACGACAGAGCTTGCAGAGATTATCAAATCTGCCAAGCCGGCTAAGGAATTAAAGAAAAAAGGGCATCCAGCCAAGCAGATTTTTCAAGCCATTCGGATTGAGGTCAATGATGAGCTAGGAGCAGCTGATGAGTCTATTCAGCAAGCTATTGATTTGCTGGCAGTAGATGGTCGGATTTCAGTCATCACCTTCCATTCTTTGGAGGATCGTTTGACCAAGCAGCTTTTTAAAGAGGCTTCGACAGTAGACGTACCAAAGGGCTGCCTTTTTATTCCAGACGACTTTGAAACCTAAACTGGAATTGATCAGTCGCAAGCCAATTTTGCCGAGTGCAGAAGAGCTTGAGATCAATAATCGAGCACATTCAGCCAAACTGCGCGTGGCTCGCAAAGTACACAAGTGAGGATATAAATGCCAAATAACACATGGAAACGAGAGGACAGCAGCTGCAATCGCGAATTAAAAAGTTCACTCGGATTGAAAAGCATTTTATGCTCGATTATCTTGACAGCGATTATTATTGCCGTAAGTGTTGTTTTTATGCAAACAAAACTTTTGCAAGTTCAACATGATTTAACAGATTTAAATGTTCAGGTAAGTGCCAAACAGGTTGAAATTAATAATGCCAAGCAAGAAATTAATGATTTAACTCGTAAGGAAAGACTATCTGGACTGAGCTAGTTCTCAGGATATGACCTTACAGAATGCAATCGTAAAACGGCGGAATAAAGCATGAAGAATAAGATTTTAAGGTATGCTTTAAAAAATCGTAAAACAGCTAATATGAATCGAAAACTGGTGGGGAAAAATCTGAGTATCCTGACTGTTTTTCTTTTCTTTGTTTTTTTGATTAACTTTGCTATCTTGATTGGGTCTGGTCGAAAATTTGGCGTGGACCCTAGTAGCAGAGGCAAAAAAAGTTTACCAGATTCAAAAAACAGTACAGGCCAAGCGGGGAACCATCTATGATCGGAATGGCAATGCCATTGCTGAAGATTCAACGACTTATAATCTCTACGCTATTATTGATAAAAAGTATAAGTCTGCGACAGGAGAGATCCTTTATGTAGAACCTTCTCAATATGAGACAGTTGCTCAAATTCTACACGAGAAGTTAGACATTGAGACTGATTATGCTAGAGCCAGCTATCACAGGAAAAATTGACTCAGGTTTATTTTTCGGAGCTAAAGGAAATAACATTCCATACGCATACGATGACAGCGATTAAGCAGGCTATGGAAGAAGCTGGTGTTAAGGGAATCAGTTTTGATACCAGTCCTAGTCGTAGTTATCCAAATGAGACCTTTGCTTCTCAGTTTGTCGGTATTGCCCAATTGGAAGAAAATGAGGATGGATCCAAGAGCCTCGTGGTTCTACAGGCTTGGAATATTCCTTAGACAAAAATTTGAGCTGGACAAGATGGTCTGGTAACCTATGAGCGCGATAAAATGGAAATATTGTACCTGGATCTCAGATCAAGTTTCAGTGCCTACCGAGAATGAGTGAAAGATGTCTATACAACTATATCCAGTCATTTGCAAAGCTATCTAGAGACAAGAATGGATATTTTCCAAGAAAAGGTCAAAGGAAGTTTATGTCACTACAACCCTGGTCAGATGCTAAGACAGGTTGAAAGTTTTAGTAACAACTCAAACGACCGACTTTTTAATGCAGACACCAGGAAGGTCTGATCTAAAGACTTTAGCTGGTCGACTTTACTTTATCAAAGTCCTTTTGAACCTGGTTCAACCATGAAGGTCTTTACCTTGGCCAGTGCCATTGACAATCACACTTTCCCTGCTAATGAAACCTACTTCAACGACGAGTTTCAAATTGAGGATACAACCATTAAGACTGGGGGAGTCAATATGGGGCTCTCCACTGGTCAAACGCTGACCTATGCTCAAGGATTCGCCTATTCAAGTAATATCGGTATGGCTCGTCTTGAGAAGAAAATGGGAGACGAAAAGTGGCGCGATTATCTAGATAAATTCAAATTTGGGGTTCGGACGCGTTTTGGTATGATGGGCGAAGATGTCGGTAATTTACCTGACAAAAACGTCGTAACAAACAGCACATGAGTTCTTTTGGGCAAGGGATTAATGTGACGCAAATTCAGATGTTACGTGGTTTTACGGCAATCGCTAATGATGGCGTTATGCTAGAACCTAAGTTTATTAGTGCCATTTATGATTCAGCGACTAATAGTGCTCGCAAAAAGCACGAGAGAGAATTGTTGGAAACCCCGTTTCGAAGACAGCAGCTCAAGAGACTCGTAAGTATATGATCACTGTTGGGACGGATCCAAATTTTGGTACCTTACAGACAAATGGAGTGCCGGTCATTCAGGTTCCAGGTCAAGATGTAGCGGTCAAGTCAGGTACGGCCCAGATTGCGGCAGAAGCTAAAAGATGGTGGAGGCTACTTGGATGGTGAGATATATCTATTCGGTAGTAGCTCATGACATCGCTGCCGAAGACCCAGATTTCATCATGTATGTAACAGTAAAACAGCCTGAAGAAAAGATGTATCCAGATTTATGGAAAGAGATTGTCAACCCTATCTTACAGGAAGCGGTTGCCATGAAGGATACACTAAGCCTAACTACACCGACTCCTGTTTTTGGATAATATGATTACGAAACCAAGTACACCATGCCTAAAACAAAAGAAAAAGGGCAAAGGATAAAGTCAGCCAGGGCTCTTATGCTGAGGAGCTGCGCCGTAACTTTGGTTCAGCCTATTATACTTGGTACGGGAAGAACTCATTAAAGTTATCTGTTAGAGAGCAGGTAAGAATGTTGCTTCATGAAGTCAGCAGGGTCTCTCTTGCTCACAGATGAGCTGGATGACATGCCAGATTTGTATGGGTTGGACTAAAAGAGAAATGTATTAACTTTTTGCTCAAGTAGCTTTAGATTTAGAAGGTCACATAAAGGGAGAGGTTCGAAGGTTGTCGATCAGAGTGTCAAAAAGCCAATGCTCCATGAAGGACCTTAAAGAAATAACAATCACACTAGGAGAGTAAGATGTTTACAGCTATAATTGCAGGAATCACTACTTTGTTTTAACAATTTTTGGGAATCCTCGCCTTATTCGTTTTATCAAAAGCCCGCATTTCACGGGCAACAAATGCATGAAGATGTCAAACAGCACCAAGCCAAAAGCTGGACACGCCACTATAGGAGGGACTGTTTTCCTCTTGGCTTCGATTGTGGCTAGTCGCTCATTGCTCTATTTTCAGGCAATCTTTCTAACAGCGTTACAACGATTTTTGTTTATTCTGTTTTTGTACAGTTTGGGTTGGCTTTTTAGATGATTTCTTGAAGGTGTCGCCGAATCAATGGAGCTTTGAATCCAGAAGCAAAAACTCTTCTTGCAACTAGTAGGTGGTGTAGTCTTCTATCTCTTTTTGACCGTCATGGTGGGAGATATGCTCAATGTTTTTGGTTTCCCCTACAAGTTAGGTTTCCTTTACATTTTCTTTGTTCTCTTTTTGGTTGGTTGGTTTTTCAAATGCAGTCAATCTGACAGATGGAATTGACGGTCTCTGCTAGTATTTCGTCATGATCAGCTTGGGAAGCTTATGCAGTCATTGCTCTGAACAAAAACGATTTGACTTATTGATTGTGATCTCAGTAAGGATTGGTGGCTTACTTGGTTTCTTTCTGGCTTTAACTCATAAAGCCAGCTAAAATCTTTGCATGGGAGAGCGGTGAGTCTGGCTCTAGGAGGGTATGTCTGTGCTCTTTCTATTGCCCTCCATCAAGAATGGACCCTTCTTTTGATTGGGATTGTCTACGTATTTGAAACGAGCTTCAGTCATGCTCCAAGTTACTTACTTCTAAGATGACAGGTGGTAAGAGGAATCTTTCCGTATGACTCAGTTCACCATCATTTTGAACTTGGTGGTTTTTCTGGCCCGTGGTAAAGCATGGAGTGAATGGAAGGTAGATTTTCTCTTCTGAGGAATAGGTCTTGTTGCAAGTTTGATTACTCTAGCTATTTTGTATTTGTAAGAAGAAGGAGAACGATTGTTCTCCTTCTTTTTCATATAAATGGCTATAAATCCATAATTTCTGTTATAATGAGATGGGACTACTAAGTGATAAGAGGAAAAATGAAATTTCAGAATTTACTTTTAAAAATTATATTCAGGAGGCTTTTAGAGGATCTAAAGTTTGTTGAAGCAACAGAGGTACAGGAGAAGTTGATACCAGTTGTTTCTGTCTAGAGCGCGACCTTGTCGGTGAATCAAAGACGAGGTTCTAGGAAAGACCCATACTTCTCTGCTGCCCATCTTCAGAAAAGCTAAATGAAGATGAGGATCACGTACAAGTCGTGATTACAGCACCAAGCTCGCAGAGTTAGCCACTCAGATTTATCAAGCAACCCGCCAGATTGCTTCTTTTTCTGATAAGGAAATTCGTGTTGCTAATTATGTGGGAGGGACAGACAAGGCCCGTCAAATTGATAAGCTAGAATTTAGCCAGCCTCATATTGTTATCAGGACACGGGCCGAGATCTATGATTTGGTCAAGTCAGAGAGTTAGCCATTCATAAGCCAAGACCTTTGTTGTGGATGAGGCTGATATGACACTAGACATGGGCTTTCTTGAAACAGTGGATAAAATCGCCTCAAGTCTGCCAAAAGATTTGCAGTTTCTGGTGTTCTCAGCGACTATTCCACAGAAGCTACAGCCTTTTTTGAAGAAATATCTATCTAATCCGGTCATGGAGCAGATTAAGACCAAAACGGTTATTTCGGATACAATTGAAAATTGGCTGGTCTCGACAAAAGGGCGTGATAAAAATGCGCAAATTTATGAAATCAGTCGCATCTTACAGCCTTGTTGGCTATGATTTTTGTGAATACCAAGACGAGAGCGGATGAGCTACATAGTTATTTACTTGCTCAAGGCTTGAAAGTGGCTAAGATTCACGGAGATATCGCACCGCGTGAGCGCAAGCGGATTATGAATCAAGTAAAAAATCTGGATTTTGAATATATCGTAGCGACTGACTTAGCAGCAAGGGGAATTGATATTGAGGGAGTCAGTCATGTCATCAATGATGCTATTCCACAGGACCTATCTTTCTTTGTCCATCGCGTAGGTAGGACCGGCAGAAATGGCCTTCCTGGTACGGCTATTACCCTTTATCAGCCAAGTGACGACTCTGATATTCGTGAATTAGAGAAGTTGGGAATCAAGTTCATCCCTAAGATGATAAAGAATGATGAATTCCAGGACACTTATGATCCCGAGATCGTCGAGCTAATCGTGAAAAATCTTATGAGAAGCTTGATACAGAAATGATTGGTTTTGGTTAAAAAGAAAAAGAAAAATCAAACCCGGCTACAAGAAAAAGATTCAGTGGGCTGTCAATGAGAAGCGTCGTAAGACCAAGCGAGCTGAAAATCGTGCTCGAGGACGAGCTGGGAGCGAAAGGCCAAACGTCAAGCTTCTAGACATAAGCAAATCTTATGTCCTTATAAAAATAATTTATACTATTCGATAAAAAATGATGTGATAGACTAGATTAGACTGGTCTATCTATTTTTTATTTGGAGAACAGTAGAATAGTTGGTCTGCGGGTAAAAGACATGATAGAATAATTCAATACTAAAAGCAATGATGAAAAAGATTGTATCATGAACGAGACATTAGTTTGTATCTTCTTCCAATTGGTACTCAAGAATTAATGCAACTCATTCCTGATGGTCAGCTGTTTAGTTGGCGGTCAGTTTTTGATGCCCTGCCTAAAATTCTTGAAAAATTACCGATAACTCATACTATTAACATTAGGAGGGCTGTTTTTATGTCCGATCTTTGGCCTTGCTCTTTGCTGATTGTTAAAATCAACCCGTAGTCAAAATTCTTTATCCTATTCAATCTGTTTCTTTTGTCAGCTTTTTAAAGGGGGACACCTGTTTTTAGTACAGCTCATGCTGACTTTCTATGGGATTCCTCTGATTTTGAAGGCTATTAACCTTCGCTATGGTACAAGTCTTAATATCAATTCAATTCCGGCTCCTACCTTCGCTATTGTCGCCTTTGCTTTTAATGAGGCAGCTTACGCAAGTGAGACCATTAGAGCGGCTATTTTATCTGTAAGTGATGGGGAAATTGAAGCGGCTAGAAGTTTAGGAATGACCAATGCCCAAGTATACTGGCGTGTGATTATCCCTAATGCGGCAGTGGTGGCTACACCAACCTTGATCAACTCCTTGATTGGCTTGACCAAAGGAACTTCTCTAGCCTTTAGTGCCGGAGTAGTAGAAGTATTTGCTCAAGCCCAGATTTTAGGAGGGGCAGATTTCCGTTATTTTGAACGTTTCGTTTCGGTTGCTTTGGTGTATTGGGTAGTCAATATATCATTGAGCGTCTTGGTCGTCTTATTGAGGAGAAGATGGCCATTCAAGAACCAGCTGCAATTGATTCATCAACTAAAGAGAAAGGGGATGCCCTCTAATGATTCATGTTTCTAACCTTAGTAAATCCTTTTCGGGTCAGACTGTCTTGGATAATCTTAGTCTGGACATTCAGAAAGGAGAAGTCATAGCCCTGATTGGTTCATCTGGGGCAGGTAAGTCAACCTTTCTTCGCAGTCTGAATTATTTGGAAACTTCAGACAGCGGTATCATTGAAATTGATGATTTTAGAGTAGATTTTTCTCAAATTAGTCAAGAGGAAATTTTAACTCTTCGACGGAAATTAGCGATGGTTTTTCAGCAGTTCAATCTCTTTGAAAGAAGGACTGCTTTGGAAAATGTAAAAGAAGGTCTGATTGTAGTTAAGAAATTATCGGATGAAGAGGCCGACCAAATTGCTAAAGAAGAATTGGCCAAAGTAGGCTTTGTCTCGATCGAGAAAATCATTATCCTCGATCATTTTATCCGGTGGACAAAAAGCAGCTGAGTAGCTTTGGCAAGAGCTCTGCAATGAAGCCAGATGTTCTCTGCTAGACGAACCAACTTCTGCTCTGGATCCGGAATTAGTTGGAGAGTAGAAAGGTCCATCGCAGATGCCGCAAATCTGGGCAAACTATGATTTTAGTCAGTCATGATATGTCCTTTGTAGCTCAGGTAGCGGATAGAGTGCTTTTTTTAGATAAGGGAAAAATCATAGAGGCTGGGACGCCAGAAGAGATTATCCATCATCCAAAAGAAGAAAGAACCAAAGAGTTTTTTGCTAGTTACAAACGGACCTATATCTGATATAATAGAAAAGATAACTCGGTTGGTCTTGCCAACTGAGTTTGTTTTCGGATAAGTGAGTTTGGTTGGCAGATAAAAAGCTGATTATATAGGAGTTAGAATGTTACAACAAATTTTTTCCTCTATTTACAGAGCCTTCTTTGACAAGCTTTTATAGTTGGTGGTTTGTCAGGAGTTTGGATTATAGCCAGAATGGCGAGTCGCAAGAGATAAAGACAGCAAACGGCAGGCTCCATCTGTTTGATGTGCTCATGATTGATATTATGACCATTCCAATTTTATCTTTTGCAGTCATGGGTATTCTTCTGGTGCTAAAGGCATAATGCTTGCAAAAGTTTTTTATTGGCGTTAGAATAATTATTATTACAACAAAAAGAAGGTGGAGTCATGTACGATACAATTATTATTGGAGCAGGTCCTGCTGGGATGACAGCTGCGCTCTATGCTTCAAGGAGTAATCTAAAGGTTGCTTTATTAGAGGCTGGTATTCCTGGTGGACAGATGAACAATACGGCGGACGTAGAAAACTATCCTGGTTATGCCTTAATCAGTGGTCCAGAATTAGCTGAAAAATGTTTGAGCCTTTAGAAAATTTGGGCGTAGAGCATCTCTTTGGACGTGTATTAAAGATAGAAGATCAAGTTGATTTTAAAAAAGTTGTTACAGAAGATGAGGTTTTTGAAAGCAAGACTGTTATCATTGCGACAGGTGCCTTCCATCGCCAACTTAATGTACCCGGTGAAGCTGAGTATAACAGTCAGGGGTGTTTCCTACTGTGCAGTCTGCGATGGCGCTTTTTCCGTGATGAAGACTTGCTAGTTGTCGGAGGAGGCGATTCAGCTGTTGAGGAAGCTATTTTCCTGACTCAGTTTGCTAAAAGTGTGACCATTGTTCACCGTCGTGATGAGTCATGAGCACAAAAAGTTTTGCAGGACCGTGCTTTTGCTAATGAAAAATTAGTTTTGTCTGGGATTCAGTCGTAGAATCTATTCAAGGTGACGAGCGTAAGGTGACTGGAGTAACCTTTAAAAATATCAAGACAGGTGAAACTAGCCAAGCAGATTTTGGAGGGATCTTCATTTATGTTGGTTTAGATCCGGTTAGTGAATTTGCAAACCGATTTTGGGCATAAGAGATGAATCAGGTTGGATCTTAACGGATGATCATATGAAAACATCAGTGGCTGGTGTTTATGCAATTGGGGATGTTCGCCAGAAAGACCCTGCGTCAGATTACAACAGCGGTAGGTGACGGAGCGATTGCAGGGGCAAGAAGCCTATAACATGTCACAGAACACGAGTAGTAGAAATTGCCTTGTTGGAGATGTTCCAGCAAGGTTTTCGATTTAACCTTTGACAGTTGAAATGTTTTTTACTACTATGATAGAGTGAGCTATCGGATCCTAGAAGCTTATGCACAAAGAGATTAGAAGATTGTGTTTGGGATTCGTGACTCTAAAAGTATTTTTTAGAAAGTCTAGTTCTTAAAATTGTGTTATAATAAATAAAATCCATGCAGTTTATAAAGGAGAAAATATGTTTCCAGATGATAGTTTAACCTTACATACAGACTTGTATCAAATCAATATGATGCAGGTTTATTTCAATCCAAAAATATCCATAACAAACGTGCAGTCTTTGAAGTCCGTAAAAACTTTTAATAACGGCTACGCAGTTTTGCGGGCTTGGAAAGAATTATTTCCACCTCAACAATCTAACATTCAGCCAGAGTGATTTAGACTATCTTGAATCCTTGGGTTATCATGGAGACTTCCTAGATTACTTGCGGAATTTAAAGATGAGCCTCAGTGTTCGGTCAGCTCAGGAAGGGGACTTAGTTTTTGCCAATGAGCCAATCGTACAGGTGGGACGGTCCGTTAGCTCAGTGTCAGCTGGTTGAGACCGCCCTGCTTAATATCGTTAATTTTCAGACCCTGATTGCCACCAAGGCAGCCCGTATCCGCTCTGTTATTGAAGATGAGCCTCTGATGGAGTTTGGTACCCGTAGGGCTCAGGAAATGGATGCTGCGCTATTTGGGGGACTAGGGCTGCGGTGATTGGCGGAGCCAACGGGACCAGCAATGTCCGGGCTGGCAAGCTCTTTGATATTCCAGTCTTGGGAACGCATGCTCATGCTCTCGTTCAAGTCTACGGGAATGATTATGATGCCTTTAAAGCTTACGCTGAAACGCATCGCAATTGCGTATTCTTGGTAGATACCCACGACACATTACGCTTAGGTGTTCCGCGCCCATTCGGGTGGCGCGTGAGCTAGAGACAAGATTAAGTTTCTGGTGTCCGCATTGATTCGGGAGACCCTGCCCATATCTCTAAGAAAGTTCGAAGCAATTAGATGAAGCTGGCTTCCCTGATGCTAAGATTTATGCGTCCAATGATCTGGATGAAAATACCATTCTCAACTTGAAAATGCAAAAAGCTAAAATCGATGTTTGGGGCGTGGGAACCAAGCTTATTACGGCCTATGACCAGCCAGCTTTAGGAGCGGTTTATAAGATTGTTGCTATTGAGGACTGAGACTGGTGTTCTTAGTAATACTATAAAGTTATTCTAACAATGTAGAAAAAGTTTCAACTCCTGGTAAGAAACAGGTCTAGCATTACAAGTCGGGAAAAAGGGAAGTCCGAAGGTGACTATATCACTTATGATGGAACGGATGTCAATGCTTTGCAGGAACTGAAACTGTTCCATCCGACCTATACTATATAAATAAAACTGTCAAGGATTTTGATGCTGTACCACTTTTGGTAGAACATTTTTCCAAGAAGGAAAATTTGGTCTATGAACAGCCGACTCTAACCGAGATTCAAGCCTATGCCCGTAAGGAATTTGATAAACTTTGGGATGAGTACAAACGAGTTCTCAATCCACAGGATTATCCAGTTGACCTGGCTAGAGATATTTGGCAGGATAAGATGGATTTGATTGACCAGATGCGCAAGAAAGCCTACCAGACAGGAGCAGAAAAATGAGTCTACAAGAAGAAATCATCGCTCAACTGGGCGTCAAACCAATCATTGACCCGGAGGAAGAAATCCGCAAGTCGGTGGACTTTCTCAAGGACTATCTGAGGAAGCACCCTTTTTTGAAAAGTTATGTTTTGGGAATTTCTGGTGGTCAAGATTCAACCTTGGCTGGCCGCTTAGCTCAGCTGGCTGTAGAGGAAATGCGGGCTGAGACTGGGGATGATAGCTACCGCTTTATTGCCGTTCGCCTGCCTTACGGTGTTCAGGCAGATGAAGATGATGCGCAAAAGGCTCTGGCTTTTATCCAGCCTGATGTCAGTCTGACAGTCAATATCAAGGAATCTGCTGATGCCATGACAAGGGCTGTAGAGGCAACGGGTGCCACAGTCTCTGATTTTAACAAGGGTAATATCAAGGCCCGCAGCCGTATGATTGCTCAGTATGCTTTGGCCGGTTCATACAGTGGAGCTGTCATTGGGACAGATCATGCAGCAGAAAATGTTACAGCCTTTTTCACCAAGTTTGGGGATGGCGGAGCAGATATCTTACCACTTTACCGTCTCAATAAACGCCAAGGCAAGCAGCTTTTGGCCACTTTAGGAGCTGATCCAGCTCTCTATGAAAAGGTGCCGACGGCTGACTTGGAAGAGGAAAAACCTGGGATTGCGGATGAAGTCGCTCTGGGCGTGACCTATAATGAAATTGACGACTACCTCGAAGGCAAGTCCGTTTCAGCCCAAGCCCAAGAAACTATCGAGTCTTGGTGGTATAAAGGCCAGCACAAACGCCATTTGCCGATTACGATTTTTGACAAATTTTGGAAGTGAAAATCTCTATCGAAACTTTTTAGTCTGAGCTAAGAAACGAGGAAGCTATGAAAAGATAGGTACACAGTCCATTGAAACCAAACGTCTTTTGCTAAGACCTTTTCTGGAATCGGATGCTCATGCTATGTATGACAACTGGGCTTCTCGTCCGGATAATTTGCTGCATGTGACCTGGTATGCTCATGAGAGTCTTGAAGTCACCAAACAGTCCATTACTCGCTGGGTTGAGAATTATCAAAAAATGGATTTTTACAAGTGGGCCATCTGCCTGAAAGAAAATCCAGAACATGTGCTTGGTGATATTAGTGTGGTGGAGATGGATGAGGCAGTTAATGCTTGCGAGGTCGGTTATGTTTTAAGCAAAGACTACTGGGGGCAGGGGTTGATGACAGAAGCATTGAAAGCTGTTTTGAACTACCTCTTGCAAGACGCATGATTCAATCGTGTTATAGCAAGATTTGTAACAGCCAATCTAGCCTCGGGGCGTGTCATGGCCAAAGCTGGCATGAGCCATGAAGGTACCTTCCGTCAGGCTGTATTTCATAAAGGACAAGTCAAAGATTTTTCCGTCTATGGAATCCTAACATCTGATTTAGAAAAAGGCTAGACTCTTTTGTCCAGCCTTTTACTTGCGCTCCTTTTTAAAGTTCTATAATAGATGTATAATGACAAGGAGGATTCTATGCATCTCGTTAGAACAAGATTTTACAGATAAGCTGTATGCCGCTTATGAGGCCAATCCCAAGTTTGTAGCAATGGAAAATGCCATCAGTCACAATGGTCTCTTGACATCCTTGGAGAAGCGAAGTGCTGCCGTGGAAAACACACCTGTCTTTTCACTGGATCTTACTAAGGACAAGGTCAGTGACCAGAAAGCATCTGGACGCTGTTGGATGTTTGCGCCTTTCAATACCTTCCGCCACAAGATGATTGCTGGTTTCCAACTGGAGGATTTTGAGCTATCTCAGGCCTATACCTTCTTTTGGGATAAATATGAAAAATCCAACTGGTTCTTGGAGCAGGTGATTGCGACGGCTGATCAAGAATTGACCAGCCGTAAGGTCAAGTTTCTCTTAGATACGCCTCAGCAAGATGGCGGTCAATGGGATATGGTTGTTTCTTTGAGAAATACGGAGTTGTGCCTAAGTCAGTCTATCCAGAGTCAATTTCTTCCAGTGACAGTCGCGAGCTCAATCAGATTCTCAATAAACTTTTGCGTCAAGATGCACAGATTTTTGCGAGAATTAAGAGTGGAAGGAGCAGAATCGGCTGAGCTTCAGGCTCAAGAAAGAAGAACTTCTCCAGGAAGTCTTTAACTTTCTAGCTATGAATTTAGGCTTGCCGCCTCGCAAGTTTGACTTTTCTTATCGAGATAAGGACAATCATTTCCATAGTGAGAGCGGATTAACACCTCTGACTTTCTATCAAAAATATGTTGACCTAAAGCTAGATGACTATGTTTCTATCATCAATGCACCGACTGCAGACAAGCCTTATGGTCGGTCCTATACGGTTGAGATGTTGGGCAATGTCGTTGGCAGTAAGCCCGTTCGTTATTTGAATGTTGAAATGGACAGGCTAAAAGAGCTGGCTATTGCCCAAATGCAGGCTGGCGAGACCGTTTGGTTTGGCTCGGATGTTGCTCAGTCTAGCAATCGTAAGGGCAGGTGTGTATGGCTGAGGGGATGCATGATTTCACTGCTAGCATGGATATTCGACTAACTCAGGACAAGGCTGGCCGCTTGGACTATAGCGAAAGCCTCATGACCCACGCCATGGTCTTGACAGGAGTGGACTTGGATGAAAATGGCAAAGCTAAGAAATGGAAGGTCGAAAAACTCTTGGGGTGAAAAGGTTGGCAACAAGGGTTACTTTCGTAGCCTCTGACGCTTGGATGGACGAATATACCTATCAAATCGTCGTTCGTAAAGAGTTTCTGACAGCCGCAGAATTAGCAAAGATATGAAACAGAGCCACTTGTGCTAGCACCATGGGATCCCATGGGTGCTTTGGCTTTTGTAACAATATTATTTATCAAAAGGTTCTTATAGTGTATAAGGCCTTTTACTTTATAAAAAAAGCTCCATCATTTTCATTTTTAGAAAATGATGGAGCTAATTTAATTAAATATTCAAAAAGCTTATCTTGACTATTGTTAGTCTGAGGTCGGCTTTCTTGTTGATTGGAGGATGAGCTAGACTCGGAAGAAGTAGAGGATTCTGAACTACTTGAAGAGGATTCTTCCTCTGAAGAAGAGGATTCTTCTACAGTAGATGATGGTTGGATGTAGTATTTATTTGAATTATAACCACTGAGATAGAGATAATATCCAACTCGATACACGCCGTTTGGTTGCTCCCAATCTTCATTTCCGTTAGAATTCAAGTAAGTCATCATCGAACGATAAACGTCTGTAGCTACTTTGACACCGTCATCAAGAACTGGAGTGAAACGGTTTGAATAACCAGTCCAAACAGCCATTGAGTATTGTGGTGTGTAGCCTACGAATAGTTCGTCAGGTGTTACAATACCAGATCCATAATAAGGTTTTGTGAGTTTGCCTAATTCATCATCAGCGTAGTTAGAGGTACCTGTTTTACCTGCTTGATAAACACCAGAGATAGCAGCATTGGTTCCTGTTCCGGATGTCAAAACAGTTTTCATCATATCGGTCATCATATAAGCGGTTGTTTCCTTCATGGCTCTAGTTCCTTCATTTGTGAAGGTTTTTTCAGTGCCATCGCTGAAGACAATCCTATTGATATATTGTGGTTTGTAGTAAGTTCCACCATTAGCGAATGCAGCATAGGCAGCAGCCATCTTTTCACTGCTGGCACCGTATTCGTTGCCAGATTTATTGGTGTTACTTGAAATGGCATTTGAATAGTGCATTTCTGGGTAGTTGATACCGATTTTGTTTAAGAATTTAAGGGACTGCTTGAGACCGACAGCCTCTAGTGTTTTAACTGCTGGGACATTCCGTGATTCTTGGATAGCATATTGCATGGTAATAGAACCATAGTAACGCATATCCCAGTTATATACAGGAGTGTTAGAACCAGGGTAGTTATATGGAGCGTCTGCAATAGTGGCAGAAGTCGCGCTATATACCCCATCTTCAATTGCTGGCGCATAGTCTGTAATAGGCTTCATGGTTGAACCCCAGTCGCGATTGGTTTCAACGGCTTGGTTAGTACCAAAGGAAACGTTACTAGATTGCTTCCGGGCTCCTAACTGGGCAATGACTTTTCCAGTTAGTCACATCCATGACAGTAGATGCCACCTGAAGCTCATCATCTGGATAATTGACATAGGTATCAGAGTTATAGATTTCCCAAAGTTGTTTTTGGGCTTCGGTATTAACATTGGTATAAACTTCCATACCAGTTGTCAGTAAGTTGTAACCAGTTTCTTTTTCGACCTGCTCTATAACTTGTTTTAAATAGTTATCCATATAAGCCGGGTAAGAAGCAGAGCTCTTCAAACTTTGAAGACCGTCAGTAACAGGTGTGTTGATAGCTTGCTCATATTGTTCAGCTGTGATGTATTTTAGTTGGTACATCTCAGACAAAACTAAGTTTCGACGTTGCAAGGTCGCTCTGGGCTGAGAATATGGATCATATTGATTTGGAGCTTGAGGCATTCCAGCAAGTAAGGCTAATTGAGGCAAGCTCAAATCTTTCAAGTCTTTACCATAAAAACTTTGAGCAGCAGTCTGCATCCCATAGTTTCCGTTGGACATATAGACCTTATTTACATAGTAGGTCAAAATTTTGTTGCTTTTGTGGCTGTTCTTTTTCCAGTTGAAAAAGCGAGCCAAGCTTCTTGAGCCTTCCGTGAAACAGTTTGATCTGATTTTGAGGTAGAAAAATAAGTTAGCTTTATCAATTGCTGGGTTAAGGTAGATCCACCTTGAAGCCCGTTTGATCGTCTCAGAACATTATTGAGGACAGAACCGATAATCCGAATAGAGTCAACACCACGGTGATTGAAGAAACGATGATCTTCAATAGCAACGATAGCATTAACCAAATCTGTTGGTATCTGATCCGTAGTAACATTTACCCGTTTTTCAGCCCCCAAATCAGCAATGAGATTATTTTGACTGTCATAAATTTTACTTGAAGTTGTAGCAACAAGTTTGCTTTCTGAAAGCTCGAGTGCTTTACTAACATAGTAGAAGAAAAGGCAACTGCCTAACAAAACTCCCAAAAGAAAGAGAGAGATAAGGCCGCTTGCAACCCATTTTAGAGCTGTCATTAAGGTTTGTTTATTCATTAGAGTGACCACCTAGTAAAGTTTTTGAGATAATATCAAGATAAGGAACACTGGGGAGAATGATTTTTGCTCAATGAGGTAACCATGATGTTGAATATAGTTCAGAGGCATCGATTTCCTCCCTGTCAATCTTGTAAAACTCAATTAAGTAGGAAGCAGGAAGGAGATAAGTTTCCTTCAGGCTGGAAAAGTGAAGAAGAACAAAGCAAATTCCACCTGGTTGAAGCACTTGTATCCATATGCTCAATCTGGTGCACATGAAAGTTTTTCATAGGCATCGACTGCTTTTGTCGAGTCTCTTTAGCTTCAAAGTCAATGTAATGACCTTGAAAAACTCCAGAGTAATCCGTAGTAGATGCCTGGCGAAAGTATGCTTCAACAATTTTTGCTCGGCTTCTCTGAGGATAATCAACCTTGACAATTTGGACAGGTGTGGGCTTTTTATGAATAACAGCTAAACCTCGACCTAGATAATAGTCATTGGTGTCGTTAATCATTTTTTCAAAAGACATTCCCCGATTGGCAAAATCTACAGTCTCTCTCACTTTCTTTATGTTATTTTTAGCTATAAGCTTATGCGGATAGTTGACCATAAAACTCCTTATTGGTACAATAACATCACTCTATTATAACATAAATCATTGTAAAAAGGATAAAAAATGGTTACGGTACTTGTTGTAGGCTATAAAGCTTTTGAATTGGGAATATTTGATGAAAAAGATCAGCGCTTGAAAATGATCAAAACAGCTATTCGTAGAGACTTGATTTATCTTCTTGAAAATGGCTTGAAATGGCTAATATTTACTGGTAATCTTGGGGTTTGAAATCTGGGTTTTAGAAGTAGCTAGAGAATTGAGGAGGAATATGATTTTTCAATTAGCAACAATTTTTACTTTTTGAAAATCAGGAGAAAAATTGGAATGAGTAGCGAATCAAGAAAAACTCACTCAATTTAAAAATCTTGATTTTTATAAAATATGCTCATCCATCTTATGAAAGTCCAAGACAGTTTCGAGAATACAATCATTTTTGTTAGAAAAATACAGATGGAGCTTATCTGTTTTACGATGAAGAAAACGAGACAAACCTTAAGTATCTTTTACCAAATAATGAAAGAAAAATACAATATTCTATCAAAAAAATTAACATTTGATGACTTAAATGAAATAGCAGAAAATTTTTCTGAAATTTAAAGTTTATACTTGATTTTTCTCTTCCTTTTCGTATATAATGATAGTAATAAACCAGAATGGAGAGAGAAATGGCTAGTATTATTTTTACACCTAAAGATATTTTTGATCAGGATTTTAAGACAGCAGTTCGAGGATATAGTAAGCAAAAGTTGATGAATTTTTAGATGATGTTATAAAAAGACTATGAAACATATGCAACTTTGATCAGTGAAGGTGCGTGAAGAAAATAGTCGTTTTGAAAACAAGAACTTTCCAGCGAATTCAGGAAGCGCAAATTCGACTGCATCTCAAGTTCATCAGTCATTTGGAGACACAACTCAAACAACAATTACAATTTTTGATATTCTGAAACGATTGAGCCGTTTAGAAAAAGAAGTCTTTAGTAAGCAAATTCAAAGAAAAATGAGTTGAATCAATTATAATTATAAAAATTATAAGATATAAGACGTGCAATTTTTGGATAACGCATGAAGATATATTTTTCATGAGGAAAGTCCATGCTAGCACTGGCTGTGATACGGTAGTGTTTGTGCTAGGCGAAGCACTAAGCCTAGGGACGGATTTTTCCGTTACGCGGGATGAAACAGCCAAAGTCTTTTCGATATGCTGAAAAGAAACTGAAAGTGCCACAGTGACGTAGTTTTTGTGGAAACACAGAAAGTGGAACGTGCAGTAAACCCCTCAAGCTAGCAACCCAAACTTTGGTCGGGGCACGGAATGCGTGGAAACGAACATAGCATTCTGACTGGAAACAGTAGACAGATGATTATCGAAGGAAATGATTCCTAGTTATTTCTGGAACAAAACATGGCTTATAGAAAATGTGCATATAGGTGGAGGCTAGGGCTTGGTTTTAGCCTCTAATTATAGTGAAAGATACTTCTTTAGAAATGGCTGGAAAAGTAGATTTTTGTCGTAGACACAGAGTATCAGTCATCTATCTAAGTGAAGTGGATAGACGATTCTCCCATTATTTTGAGGATAAAATGAAAAACATTTGAGTTAATAGCGACTGCTGCAGCAGGTCTAGAAGCAGGGTTGGTAAGGAAATTAGAAATCTAGGATCGATTGTCAGGTTGAAAATGGCAGAGTTCGGTTTTAGAAGGAGATATCGATACGCTCATTCAAACCAATCTTTAGCTACAGTCAGCTGATCGAATTAAAATCGTAGTTGGCACCTTCCGGCTAAGACTTTTGAGGAACTTTTTCAAGGAGTCTTTGCGCTTGACTGGGAAAATTATCTTCCCTTTGGAGCTAAGTTTCCAATATCTAAAGCAAAAGAAATGTGTCAAGTCAAAACTCCATAATGAACCAAGCGTCCAGGCGATTTCTAAGAAGCTGTTGTAGAAGAAAGTTGCAGAAGACTATGCGCGTCCTGAAGGGGTTCCTCTGATGGAAAAATGGTCCTGAGTTTAAAATAGAGTCTCTATTTTAAAAGACCTGGCAACAGTTGTGATTGATACAACAGGGACTAGCTTGTTTAAACGAGGGGTTATCGGACGGATAAAAGGAGGGCACCCATCAAGGAAAATATGGCTGCCGCTATTCTTCTCTTATCTAATTGGTTTCCGGACAAACCCCTGATTGATCCGACTTGCGGGTCGGGAACATTTTGTATTGAAGCTGCTCTGATTGGTAAAAATATTGCGCCAGGTCTTTATCGGTCTTTTGCGCTTTGAAGAATGGACTTGGATAGATCGAGCAGCGAATTCAAAAAGCAAAAGCGGATGCTCAGTATGCAAATCAAACAGGATATTCAGCTAGACATTGCTGGCTCAGACTTTGGATGCTCACATGATTGAAAATCTGCTAAGAAAAATGCGAAGGAGCTGGGGTAGAGGACTGATGATCCACTTTCAAGCAAATGCGTCTACAGGATTTACATTCTAGCAAAATCAATGGTGTTATAGTATCGAACCCTCCTTATGGAGAGCGAGCTGTTTGGATGATCTGCTGTCACAAAAACTATATGAGGAAATGGGACGGACTTTGCACCTTTAGAAACATGGAGCAAATTTATTTTTAACCAGTGATGAAGCTTTTGAAAGTAAATATGGCAGTCCTGCAGATAAGTGGAAAACTCTCATAACGGAACCCTGAAAGTGGATTTATACCAATATCCGGGAAAAGAGTCAAACGAAAACTTGAAGAGTAGAAAGGATGACTATGAGTGAGGAAAATCAGCCTGAAAAATCAAGAACAAGAGTCTATCTAGACTTTGAAGAAGCTAAAGAAATGACTATTGGACAAGCTGCGCTAGAAAAAAGTGAAGAATTAGAAGCTGGTCGTCAGGAGAGATGATAATGTCCTAGAATATATATCAAGCGACACCGTCAAAGAGAAGCTGGTAAATATGTTGCGACAGCCCAAGCTCAAAAGAATCAATTCCAGTGAAAAGACAGAAGCAGCCATGGAGGAAAGTGAAGACGTTTCAGACGTGGGACAATGGTCTATACTCCTGTGTCTGAACAAAATCACAGGTTAGAAGTAGCAGGAGTTAGCCAAGCTTTTGCTGATGAAACGAGATCAAAAACTGAAGAAGAATTTGAACTCGGTAGGCTCCGATGGTAGAAGATTCTTTGAGAATGACGATGAGATGATGATAAGTCAAAGCTCTAACAGCAAAAAGGTCATACGCTCTAGTAGCTCTACTTGCTGTAGCAGGGATTGCAACAACTGCATATTTTGCGATGAATCGTCAACCAAGCCAGCAAAAACAACTTCAAGCTCAAGCAGTCAAGCAAGCAAGAAAGTTAGTTCAAGTAGTCTCGAGCTCGGAAAAAAAGCTTTTAAAGACATTTAATGACTTTGTATGATTCTTTCTTTTGACAGATAAGAATAAGTTAGTCTATTAAAAATAGCAGTTTTGGCAACTTTAGATCAATTAAAAGACAGCTCTAGAAGCCCTAAAAATGATAAAGAATATACGGTTGCTAAAGCGAAGTATGATAGCTTAGTCAAGCAAATTTCCGCCATTCAAGCTGTGAACGCCCAGTTTGAAACAGCTGTTATTAAAGATGGTGTGTTAGATACGAATGCAAAAGTGAAAAGTAATGCAAGTTTCACTGAACGAAAACCGGCAATGACAATTTAGATAAGATTAATCAACTCTGCCATTAGTCAAGGGAAAGGGCAGACGAACAGTGCCTCAAGTCGTCAGGAGTCAGGGCTGCTACATATACAGCTCCAGCACCTGCTGATGTTAGTCCATCAGCTCCTGCAGTTGGTTCTGGTCAAACTGTTGTCACTGGTGGAGATACTGGATATGGAGGTCTCTCAAGTTCAGGTGTTAATCTACAGAGGAGCTTGAGTCGTGTACCTTATAACCAAACTTTGATTGATGATGTCACGAATCCTGCATGGATTTTTAATCCAGGTGTTGGAAAATATTTTAAAAAGTTTCACGAGGAAGCGTGGCTACATTACTGCGATCAATATATCCTGAACGTGTCAATATTATTAATGGTAATGGATACTACAATCTCTGTTTAAACCGGATGGAACCTATCTTTTCGAGTATCAATTGTAAAACTGGATATTTTTGTTGGAAATGGTCCGGGTTACGCAGACTCTTTAGACTTTTAGAGTAATAAAAATCTCAAGACCAACTTTGGTGCTTTTGAGATTTTTATAGAAGATTAAATGACATGGCGCTCAAAGGCATCATCAGAGATGCCTTGCTTGAGGATTAACTTAGCCCATTCTTTAGCTGAAAATAGGCTGTGATCCTTATAATTTCCACAAGACTCAATCGTAGTACCTGGACATCTTCCCAAGAGGTGGTTTCCGCAATCTCTTCTAAAGCATAGATTTGATCGACTTGAGCAATTTCTGTCGTAGAATGTTGCCCCCACATGATCATATGGAAACCTGTACGACAGCCAAAGGGGGAGCAGTCAATCATGCCATCAATTCGCTTGCGTATCAGCATAGCTAACAAATGCTCGATGGTATGGAGGCCAGCGGTTGGTATTGAATCTTCATTCGGCTGGACAATCGATATCAAAAGTTGGAAATGATGTCTCCTTTGGGTCCGCTTTCCTCTCCAATAGGGTCGTACGTATGGAGCTTTGACACTTGTATGATCTAGCTCAGAACTTTCCAACAACTTCTTTTGACATAAAGTCTCCTTTGGGATCATTTTTATAGTTTGATTATATCAAATATTCTTTGTAAAATATTTTTAAAAGATGAGCAGAGACAAGCTTTTTGTATCGAGAAACTTTAATAAAATAATATAAGAAATCGCTATCTTTTTACCAAATTCGGTTTTGTTTATTTACTAAAATTATGATAAAATAATTAAGAATTTTTCTAATTCAACTTTTAAAAATAAATTAATGAGGTAAAAACATGAAATGATCTTTTGGCTCTTGCTTTTTGCCGTCATCTGGTTTAGTCATTGGATATGTAAGCATCTCAGCTCGATGAAATCTTCAAAAGAAGTCGCAGAACTTACTCTTTTGAATGCTGAACAAAGCAACACGAATTTACGCGGTCAGGCCGAGACGTGAAGCAGATATCATTTTGAAAGATGCAGAAACGTGAGATAATGCGCAGCAAAAGAAGCACTTTTGGAGGCAAAAGAAGAGCTCAGAAAAATATCGAGAAGAAGTTGAAGCTGAGTTTAAGTCTGAGCGTCAAGAGCTAGAAAACAAACGGAAAGTCGGTTGACAGAACGTGCATCAAGCCTTGATCGAAAAGATGACAACTTGACCAACAAAGAGAAAATTGACTCGAGCAGAAAGAACAAAAGTCTTTCAGATAAAACTAAAATACATTGATGAGCAGGGAAGAACAACTAGCTGAGGCTTGAAAAAACAAAAAAGAAGCTGAACTAGAAAGAGTTGCTTCACTATGCAGAATAAGCACGTGATTTGATTCTTGCTCAAACAGAGGAAAAAGCTGACTAAAGAAATTGCAGTGCGTATCCGTGAGGGCTGAGCAGGAAGTTAAAGAACGACTCAGACAAGATGGCCAAAAGACATTTTAGTCCAGGCTATGCAACGGATTGCTGGTGATTATGTGGCTGAGCAAACCAACTCGACAGTCCACCTGCCTGACGATACTATGAAAGGACGGATTATCGGTCGTGAAGGACGTAATATCCGTACTTTTGAAAGCCTTACAGGAATTGATGTCATAATCGATGATACCCAGACGTTGTAACTTTGTCTGGGTTTTGATCCAGTTCGTCGTGAAATTGCTCGCATGACTATGGAGGCTCTCCTCAAGGATGGTCGAATTCACCCAGCTCGTATTGAAGAGTTGGTTGAAAAGAATCGATTAGAAATTGATAATCGTATCCGTGAATATGGAGAAGCAGCAGCCTATGAAATTGGTGCACCAAACCTTCATCCAGATCTGATGAAAATCATGGGCCGATTGCAGTTCCGTACATCTTATGGACAAAATGTCTTCCGTCATTCAATTGAAGTAGCGAAAGTTGGCAGGTATCATTGCTGGTGAATTAGGTGAAAAATGCAACTCTGGCTCGTCGTGCTGGATTCCTTCACGATATCGGAAAAGCGATTGACCGTGAAGTGGAAGGTAGCCACGTCGAGATTGGTACAGAGTTGGCTCGTAAGTACAAGGAACATCCTGTGGTAGTCAATACCATTGCCAGTCACCATGGAGATGTAGAAGCTGAAAGCGTGATTGCAGTCATTGTTGCTGCGAGCGGATGCTGCTCAGCGCTCGCTCGTCCGGGTGCTCGTAGCGAGTCACTGGAGAGCTACATTAAACGCTTGCATGACTTGGAAGAAATTGCAAAATGAATTCGATGGTGTTAAGACTCAGCTTTTGCTTTGCAGGCGGGTCGTGAAATTCGGATTATGGTTCATCCTGAGAAAAATCAAGGATGACAAGGTGACGATTTTGGCTCATGTTGTTCGTGAGAAGATTGAAAACAATCTAGAGTATCCAGGAAATATCAAGGTAACGGTCATTCGTGAATTGAGAGCCGTTGATTACGCCAAATAGAGAGACAGCCCTAAGGCTGTTTCTTTTTTATCGGTCTGAATGCTCGTAAAAAGCAGTTGAAATATCTGCTCTTTTTGTTACACTAGGTAAAGACTGTGAAGGAGACCAAATGACGGAACGTGGCCCGTTAATCGTCTTTTCTGGACCATCTGGTGTGGGAAAAAGGAACGGTTAGACGTGAGATTTTTTGAAAAGCTCAGAAAATCAATTTCAATATTCTGTATCCATGACGACACGTCCGCAGCGTCCAGGAGAAGTGGATGGTGTGGATTATTTCTTTAGAACTCGTGAGGAGTTTGAAGAGTTGATTCGCCAAGGCCAGATGTTAGAGTATGCTGAGTATGTCGGTAACTACTACGAAACGCCATCAACTGTGTCAACGAGACCTTAGATAAGGGAATCGATGTCTTCCTTGAAATTGAAGTTCAAGGTGCCCTACAGGTCAAGAAAAAAGTTCCAGATGCTGTCTTTATTTTTTTGACGCCACCGATTTGGAAGAAATTACAAGACCGTTTGGTTGGTCGAGGTACTAGACAGTGCAGATACGTCATTGCTAAGCGCATTGAGAAGGCTAAGGAAGAAATTGCCCTCATGCGTGAGTACGACTATGCCATTGTCAATGATGAGGTTAGTTTGGCAGCTGAGAGGGTTAAACGAGTGATTGAGGCGGAGCATTTTCGTGTTGATCGCGTGATTGGGCACTATCAAGATATGGTCAAAAATTCTATAACAGTAAGATAAAGATTAGAAAATAGGTAAAAATTAGTGATGTTAAAACTGCCCTATGATACCTTGTTGAGATAAGGTACCGTCTAAGTATTCATTGGTTATTTTAGAAGCCAAGCGTGCACACGAGCTTGAGGCTGGCGCTACACCAACTCAGGACTTTAAATCTGTCAAATCAACTCTTCGAGCTTTAGAAGAAATTGAGTCTGGAAATGTAACACTCACCCAGATCCAGAAGGAAAGCGTGAGGCTGTTCGTCGCCGTGCAGAAGAAGAGCGCTTTGCGTAAGGAAGAAGAAGAGCGTAAAATTAAAGAACAAATCGCTAAAGAAAAAGAAGAAGGCGAAAAGATTTAAGATTGGGGAAACTCAATCTTCTTTTTTCTATTCCAGCTATTTTTTCGGTATAATAAAGAGACGTATATTTTTTAGCAAATACTTCGTAAAAACGTGTAATGTGAGAAAGGAAGGTGAGGAGATGCTAGTTGCTAAAGTTATCGTAGATGTACCCTTGATGCAGACTGATAAACCTTTCAGTTACGCAGTTCCTCAAGAGTTTTCTCAAACCTTGCAAGTCGGGATGAGGGTTCACGTTCCTTTTGGAAAGGCTAATCGTTTGATTCAAGGGATTGTTCTTGCTATTGAAGAGGAAGAGGGATTGGGCTTAAAAGAACTTGTGGAAGTTCTTGATTTTAGTCCGGTTTTAAACGAAGAGCAACTCTGGCTGGCAGATGAGCTACGTAAGACAGTCTTCTCTTACAAAAATTTCTATTTTAAAAGCCATGCTACCTAATTTTCTTAACTCTTCTTACGACAAGATTCTCTATCCGACAGAAGCTATGTCTTTAGAGGAGAGACAAGAAATTTTTGGGGAACAGACTAGTCTTCGTTTTTCTGATTTAGATAAGGAACGACAAGCTCTTCATGCGCTTTGAGTCAATTAGGACGAATTCGTATGGAATATCAGGCAACGGATCAAAAACGAATCAAAACAGAGAAATGGTATAGGGTGATCATAATTCTTTAGTAGACGATGAGACATATCCAGTCGTGCCAAAAAGAAAGCAAGACTTAAAGAGTATTTACTGGCAAAGCAAAACGAAGTCAGTTGCTGGCAGATTTGCAGGAAAAAAATTTTTCTAGAGAAGTGGTTCAATATTTTATAGACCAGAAATGCTGATTGTTGTTGAGGAGAAAGAAGTCAGTCGAACAGCAAGCTATTTTGAAAGAGAGAGACAGGACCAAGAATTACAGCTCAATAGTGAGCAAGAGCACGCTGTCGCTGCCATAACTGAAAAGATTGGCCAAGTTGCAAATCCGATCTTGCTAGAAGGAATCACAGGAAGTGGCAAGACAGAAGTCTATCTTCAAGTAATTGAGCAAGTCTTACAAAAAGGGAAAACTGCTATCATGCTGGTCCCTAGAAATCTCCCTGACTCCGCAAGTGACGAATCGTTTTATTGCTCGCTTTCGGCCAGCAGGTGGCAACTCTTTCCATTCTGGTTTGTCAAATGGTGAAAAATATGATGAATGGCGTAAGGTAGAAAGAGGGGAAGCTCAGGTCGTTGTTGGCGCGCGCTCAGCTGTCTTTGCTCCCTCTCAAAAATATTGGTGCAATTATTATTGATGAGGAGCACGAGTCTTCATACAAGCAGGATTCTAATCCGCGTTATCATGCTCGAGAAGTTGCGATTCTCCGAGCTCAGTATAATCAGGCTGTTTTTAGTTTTAGGGTCGGCAACACCAAGTCTTGAAAGCCGAGCTAGAGCAGGGAAAGGGGCGGTATCAGTTTTTAAGGCTGACTAAACGGGCCAATCCCTAGCCAAGGTTCCGCAAGTTGAAGTGGTCGATTTTAGGATTATATTGGTCAAAATGAAGCTAAGAACTTTTACTCCTCCTTTTGGAGGCTATTCAAGAACGATTGGATAAAAAGGGAGCAAAGTTGTTCTCATGTTGAACCGCAGGGGTTATTCAAGTTTTATTATGTGCCGAGAATGTGGAACAGTAGATACTTGTCCAAACTGTGATATCTTTAACGCTACTATGGATACCAAGACCATGAACTGCCATTACTGTGGTTTTTGTCAAGATATCCCCTATGCCTGTCCTAACTGTTCCAGCAGGAGTATGCGCTACTATGGAACGGGGACACAGAAAAGCCTATGATGAGTTGAAAAACAGCCTTTCCTGATGCACGGGTCTTTGAGAATGGATGTGGATACGACTCGAGGCAGTCATGAAAAGATTTTAGAAGCTTTTGGGCGAGGTGAAGCGGATATCTTGCTGGGAACCCAGATGATTGCTAAGGGCTTGGATTTTCCAAATGTGACTTTGGTCGGGGTGTTAAATGCGGATACAGCCCTGAATTTACCAGACTTTTCGTTCTTCTGAGCGGACTTTCCAGCTTTTTGACCCAAGTAGCTGGTCGAGCAGGGCCGGGCAGACAAGGAAGGCCAAGTTTTGATTCAGTCCCACAACCTCACCACTACGCTATAGAGTATGCTAAAAAAAGCAGGATTACGAAGGCTTTTTTAACTATGAAATGAACATTCGTAGGCAACTTGGCTATCCGCCTTATTATTTTACAGTTGGTTTGACCTTATCTCACAAAGATGAAGAATTTTTAGTAAAAAAATCCTATCAAGTTTTGGATATTTTGAGGCAGGGTCTATCTGATCAGGTCAAAAATACTGGGACCTACGCCCAAACCAATTGCCCGATACGCACAACCTTTTTCATTATCAAATTTCTGCGTGAAAGTATCGTTTTGAAGACCATTTACAAGAGAACCTTAAACCAAGTCTTGGCATGGACACAGGAACGAGGATAATCAAGGGCTTGCGTTTCAGTATTGATAACGAACCTCAAAAACTTTATGTAAAAGGAATCAAGTATGAAAAAACTAATATTTATGGGAACTCCTGATTTTTCAGCTACTGTCTTAAAGGGGTTGTTGGAAAGTGGCCAATACGAAGTTTTGGCTGTTGTGACTCAGCCTGACAGAGCAGTTGGTCGAAAAAAGGAAATTCGAATGACTCCAGTAAAGGAAGTAGCTCTTGCTTATCAATTGTCAGTATACTCAGCCTGAGAAAATTATCTAAAAGCCCTGAGTTGGATGAGCTAATGGGCTCTGGAGGCAGATGGGATTGTAACTGCAGCTTTTGGACAGTTTTTACCAAGTCGACTCTTGGAAAGTTTTGATTTTGCTGTCAATGTTCATGCCTCTCTCCTACCAAAATATCGTGGTGGAGCACCGATTCACTATGCCATTATCAATGGAGATAAAGGAGGCTGGTGTTACAGGGATTATGGAAATGGTCAAAGAGATGGACGCTGGGGATATGATAGCCAGTCGATCTATCCTTATTGAGGACTCTGATAATGTAGGGACCCTTTTGATAAATTAGCGGTTCTTGGTCGCGATCTGCTTTTTAGATACTTTTACCTGCCTATCTTGCGGGAGATATTCAGCCTCAAGCTCAAGATCAAAGCCTGGGTGACATTCTCGCCGAAATATCAGACCTAGAAGAAGAAGAAATTGATTGGAAGAAAACCAATCGACAAATTTTTTTAATCAAATCGTGGTATGTATCCATGGCCAGTGGCTCATACTTTGTGGCAGAGGGGAACGGTTTAAGATTTATGAAGCAGAATTAGCAGATGGATATGGCCAGCCGGAGAGATTTTAGAGATTGGGAAAAGGAGCTACTTGTTGCAACTGGAGAAGGAGCAATCGCTCTTAAGACAGTTCAACCAGCTGGAAAACCGAAAAATGCCTATTTCAGATTTTTCTGAATGGGGCCAGCTGAAACTTAGCATTAGGGAGATAGGGTTTGGAAACTAGAAGAAAAAGTGCACGACAGGTGGCTTTAGAGGTGTTAGAAGAGTATTTGATCAAGGAGCTTTTTCGAATATTGCCCTCAATAAGGCCCTCAATAAAGGTCAGCTTTCTCAACAAGATAAAAGGTTTGGTGACAGAACTTGTCTACGGAACAGTTGCTCGTAAACTAACCCTTGAGTGGTATCTGTCCCATCTAATTGAAGACCGGGATAAGTTGGACTCTTGGCTTTATATTCTCTTGCTCTTTAGCCTCTATCAAATGCTGTATTTGGATAAGATTCCAAATCACGCTCTCATTCATGAGGCGGTAGAGCTAGCTAAAAAGCGGAAGCAAGGAAGTGAGAAATTTGTCAATGCTATTTTGCGGCGAATAGAGCGGGAAGGTGTGGCTGATTTTGAATCAATTAAACGGAAGAACAAGCGCTATTCGATTCAATACTCAACGCCAGTGTGGCTAGTTAAAGGCTTTGATAGAAGAGTATGGTGAAGAACGTCCTTCGGTGATTTTTAGCAAGTCTTTTTGAGCGGAATAAAGCCAGTATTCGTGTGACAGACTTGGCTCGAAAGGAGGATCTTAAAGATCTCTTAGATGCAGAAGACTCTCTCCTGGCACCTTCTGCGTTGGTAAAAAAACAAGGGTATTTTGCCGGTCATGAATTGTTTTCAAGAGGAGTTATTACAATTCAGGATGAGTCCAGTCAGCTGGTGGCACCAACTTTAGGTATTGAAGGTACTGAAAAAATTTTAGATGCTTGCAGTGCTCCTGGTGGCAAGACTCTGCATATGGCTTCATATTTAGTAGTGGAAAAATCATAGCACTGGACTTGTATGACCATAAGCTTCAATTGATAGAAGAAGTCGCTCAGCCGTTTGGGGCTTTCAGACAAAGTTCAAACGAAAAAGCTTGACGCCAGAAAGGTTTTTCAGGAATTCGGTAAGGATGCTTTTGATAAGATTTTAGTGGATGCTCCATGCTCAGGAATTGGGCTTTTACGACGAAAACCGGATATCAAATATAACAAAGAAAATGCCGATTTTCTCTCTTTACAAAAAATTCAACTAGAGATATTAGATAGTGTTTGTCAAAGTTTGAGAAAAGGTGGTATAATAGCATATAGTACCTGCACTATTTTTTCACAAGAGAAATGGTCAAGTGGTTTCTAAATTCTTGGAAAGCCACCCAAACTTTGAGCAGGTAATCTTAAAACATGAAAGAAAAGATATTCTAAAAAGATGGGTGTATTCTCACTCACACCAGAACAATACGGAAGCGACGGATTCTTTATCAGTCAATTTAGAAGAATATCTTGAAAGAGGAGGATGCTAACAGAATGGAAATAGCATTATTAACAGATGTTGGTACGTACAAATAATCAAGACTTTGTAAATCATTTTGTAAATCGTTCTGGGATGCCTTTGATTGTCCTAGCAGACGGTATGGGCGGTCACCGTGCTGGAAAATATTGCAAGTGAAATGGCCGTGACAGACTTGGGTGCTGCTTGGGTAGATACATGCAGATTGATACTGATTAATGGAGTTAGAGATTGGTTTGCGGAATACCTGGAAGCTGAAAATAAAATTCACGAAATTGGACAGTCCGATGAGTATAAGGGAATGGGAACTACGCTTGAAGCACTTGCAATCATTGGCAATCAAGCCATCTATGCTCATATCGGCGATTCACGTATTGGACTGGTTCGTGGAGAAGAGTACAAACAACTGACAAGTGATCATTCGTTAGTAAATGCTCTTTTAAAAGCTGGACAGATTACAGCAGAAGAAGCAGAACGCCATCCTCAGCGGAAATATCATAACCCAAATCCATTGGGCAAAAAGATGAAATTCAGCCCAGATTTTCGGTATGATTAGCCTTTGAAGAGGGTGATTATATCGTTGTGAATAGTGATGGCTTGTCTAATATGGTATCTGGTAGTGAAATCTACGATATTTTAAAAAGTGAGCTTACCTTACCTGAGAAAGCTCAAACATTAATTCGCTTTGCCAATAATGCGGGAGGTCTGGATAATATTACAGTAGCTCTTGTTTACTTTGACAAGGAGGAAGAAGCATGATTCAAATCGGCAAAATTTTTGCCGGGCGATATAAGATCATCAAGCAAATCGGTCGAGGAGGGATGGCTGATGTCTACCTAGCTAAAGACTTGATTTTAGATGGTGAGGAAGTAGCGGTAAAGGTTCTTAGGACCAATTATCAAACAGATCCCATTGCTGTTGCTCGTTTCCAGCGGGAAGCACGTGCCATGGCAGATTTGGATCATCCTCATATCGTTCGTATTACCGATATTGGTGAAGAAGACGGTCAGCAATACCTAGCCATGGAATATGTTGCAGGGTTGGACCTTAAACGTTATATTAAGGAACATTCCCCTTTATCTAATGAAGAAGCTGTGCGTATCATGGGACAAATTCTTCTAGCTATGCGTTTGGCTCATGCTCGGGGCATCGTTCACCGAGATTTGAAACCACAGAACGTCCTATTGACACCAGATGGAAATGCTAAGGTAACGGACTTTGGTATCGCAGTTGCCTTTGCGGAAACAAGTCTGACTCAAACGAATTCCATGTTAGGGAGTGTCCACTATTTATCACCTGAGCAAGCTCGCGGTTCAAAAGCGACTTTCCAAAGTGATATCTATGCGATGGGTATTATCTTCTATGAGATGTTGACAGGACATATTCCTTATGATGGGGATAGTGCAGTGACTATAGCCCTCCAGCATTTCCAAAAGCCCCTGCCGTCTATTATTTCAGAAAATGCAAATGTTCCTCAGTCTTTAGAAAATGTTGTTATTAAGGCAACGGCTAAAAACTGACAGATCGTTACCAGAGTGTTTCAGATATGTATGTTGATCTCTCTAGTTGTCTGTCAGCTGAGCGTCGTAATGAAAAAGAAATTAGTTTTTGATGATGGGGTTAAAAGCGGATACAAAAACTCTTCCAAAGATTCCGTAAGTAACACCTCCGGTAACTTCAAGGATAAAAATGAAACAGCTACAGAGATAAAGTCAGAGTCCTTCGCCAAGCAATATCTCCATCAAATCCTAAGAAGAAACATCGTCTGAGAGCGCGCTACAAGGTCTTATTAGTGCTGTATTTCTTGTCTGATGCTTTTCTAGCTCTACTTTATTTAACACCTTCTAATAAAACAAAGTTCCAGAAGTTGCTGGGAAAACTGTTGCAGAGGCTCGGAAGCCATTGAAAAAGTCAACTTAAAAAGTTGGTGATGAAATCGAAGAAAACAGTGATGAGGTTGCTTCTGGTAAGGTTATTCGGACAGATCCTGAAGCAGGAACCCAGCGTAAAGAGGGCAGTACAGTCAATATTATTGTTTCTAAGGGAGCCAAAACTCTAGTGATGGAAGATTATACCGGACAAACATCTGACCAAGCGATTGAAACACTTACCAAAGATTATAAGGTTCCTAAAAAGAATATCAAGGTGGAAGAAGTTGAAACAAATGATGTTGAAGAAGGAACGATTTTTGAACAGACACCAGCTTCAGGAGCAACTTATGATCTGACATCGAGTGAAAAGATTGTTTTAAAAGTTGCCAAAGCTGTATCTACTATTGAGATGCCAAACTTTGGTAGTCTCTCAATACACGTATGCCAATGCTCGGAATTATCTGATTTCTCTAGGAATTCCATCTAGTAATATTGAGAGAGTAGTGGATCGTTCAGTTGTCTCAAGTCAGTCTGATTTGGTAACCTCTCAGTCACCAGCAACTGGACCAGTTAATCCTAAGAAAGTTAAGGTAACGCTATATGTGACAGAGCAATGATACCAAGTTCAAGTTCGAGCTCAAGTTCTAGTTCTAGTTCTTCATCGAGCAATAAAAGGATCTTCCTCAAGTTCTTCTGAAGGTGATACTTCTGCATCCAGCTCGACACATAGTGAATAAGAAAAAGCAGTCCAAAAAGGATTGCTTTTTGCAGACCTAATGAAAAATAGAGATAAAAGAGAGATTGCCCTACTGATTATCTGATTTTTTAGCCAGTAGATTCATGCTCTGGTCTGAGGAAAACTTAAAATTTGTTACAATAGAAATAGTAGAAAGGATAAGCATTATGAGAAAGATTCAGTTTTTTATTCTAATTGAAGCACTTTTACTGACCATGGCTTTTTATTACGATTGTAGCAGGCGATTTTTCTCGGCTTGTTCTAGTTTCAGTTTTGTTTTTGCTTTTGCTTTATTATTACTTGGCAAGCAAAGAGGAAATTTCTTCTTGGTAACAGCTTCTATTCTTTTGTTCTTTATCATTATGCTTAACCCTTATGTGTGATAGCCGCAATTCTATTCTGCAGTGGTTTATGGATTAATTGTCGCTTCGCCATATATGTATAAAGAGAATGAAGAGACACACCTGTTTTTGAAGAAGAAACAGTTGTTAACAAGAAAAAGAAATCGTTGGTTAGGAGATATGCATCATTTTTCTTCCCGCGATAACTGTCGATTTGATGATATTAATCTTTTTCGAATGGTTGGGAAGGATACGATTCATTTTGGAAGAAGTGATTCTAACCAACCATGATAACGTTGTTATTTTACGCAAGGGCTAGTGATACAAAGATCATTGTTCCGGTAGACGTTGCGGTCAGTTTAAAGGTCAATAGTTTGTATAGCGAACTTTACTTTTTAGGGGGCAGACTGTTCGTGAGCTGAGGAATGAGAGTATTTCTTTGACAACGCCTGATTTCGATCTGCCTCGAACAAGAGTGTGAAAAGTTGTCATAGCTAGTCTGGTTGGGAATGTAGAGGTTGTTCGCAAATGAGGAAGATATATTATTTTTACTTTTTCTATTCTTTCCTTGTACTTGCTGTTATGTTCAATATATCTTTAGTCTCTTTGATTTTCCAATGGCAGTCAGTTTTGGGAATTTTGAAACTCTGCAAAAATTTATTTTCTTCATTTTCTTTTAACTTGTCTCTTACCGTTTTACTCTTGTTGATTAGTGAAATTTGTCCAGGTTGTGATACTATCATCCATTAGGAAAAACATTCGTAATCTGCTGGATGGACAAGCGCTCTAATCTAGTCGTACGTAGAAATTGATCATGATTTTGAGAAAAATTGCCGCTAAGATGTCTTTGTTGACAGAAAATCTTCAGAAATCTGAAAAATCAAGTCCTTCTAGAAAGAAGAGATTATTGTTGAGAAAGAACGTCGTCGCATTGCAAGAGATCTCCACGATACGGTAAGTCAGGAGCTATTTGCAGCGAATATGATTTTGTCTGGGGTATCAAGCCAACTAGGGACTTTGGAACAAGAAAGGGTGGAAGAGCAACTAAAGGGAGTATCAGCTATCTTGGATACCGCTCAAAAAGACTTGCGAATCTTGCTTCTTCATCTTCGACCCATAGAGTTAGAAGGCAAGAGTTTAGTGGAAGGATTAGAAGTCATACTGAAAGAATTGGTGGATAAAAGTGAAATTGAAGTTCACTTTGAACATAGATTGGCTCAATCCGAGGCGGATTGAAGAGCATATCTTTCTGAATTGCACAAGAGATTGTTAGTAATACACTTCGTCATGCCAAGGCAAGTCGTTTAGATGTCTATCTATATCAGAGCAGGCATGAAGTTCAGCTGAAAATGTCTGACAATGGAATTGGTTTTGACCGAGAAAAATTAGATGAAGTAAGCTATGGTCTAAAAAATATTGAGGAGAGAGTCCACGATATGGCGGGAGAATTCAGATTTTGTCTGCTCCTAAACAAGGAGTTGCTATTGATATTCGAGTGCCATTGCTGGAAAAGAAATGAGAATTAGTATGAAAATTTTTATTAGTAGACGATCACGAAATGGTTCGTTTGGGTTTAAAAAGTTATCTGGACCTACAAGCAGATGTGGAAGTGGTGGCAGAAAGTTCCAATGGGCGCGAAGGAGTTGAGCTGCTTTGGAGCTGAGACCAGATGTCATCATTATGGATATAGTCATGCCTGAAATGAATGGGATTGAAGCTACCTTGGCTATCCTAGAAACTTGGCCGGAAGCGAAAATTTTTGATTTTGACTTCCCTATCTAGATAATGAAAAATCTATCCAGTTCTGGACGCAGGTGCTAAAGGATATATGCTGAAGACCTCAGTGCCGAAGAGATTTTGTCTGCGGTTCAAAAGTAGCCAAGGGTGAGATTGCCATTGAGACAGAAGTCAGCAAAAAAGGTCCAATATCATCGAAATCATGTTGAATTGCATGATGACCTAACCGCCAGAGAACGGATATTTTAGGACTTCTAGCCAAAGGCTAGAAAAATCAACGCATTGCTGATGAACTATTTATTTCTCTGAAAAACTGTGAAAACCCATGTTTCCAATATCTTATCAAAATTGAAGTAGCGATCGGACGCAGGCCGTAGTCTATGCCTTTCAACATCACTTAGTTCCTCAGGAAGACTTTTAAAACACGGAACTAAAAGCCTCCACTCTTGAGAGCAGTGTCTAGGTCGTTTTTTATGGTATAATGAGAATATCGCAAATAAAGAGGGATATATGGACGCAAAATTAAAATACAAGGCTAAAAAAATTAAAGTTGTTTTCTTCGACATTGATGATACATTGAGAGTCAAGAATACTGGCTATATGCCTGCCAGTATTCAACAAGTATTTAAGTCTCTGAAAGAAAAAGGCATTTTAGTAGGAATCGCTTCTGGACGTGGAATATTTGGTGTGGTACCCGAGATTCGAGAACTAGAACCTGACTTTTTTGTGACTCTAAACGGTGCTTATGTTGAGGATAAAAAGGGACAAGTTATCAGCCAGAACCCGATTTCCAAGGATTTAGTTGAGAAGTATATTGCTTGGACTAAGGAAGTTGGGATTGAATATGGGCTTGTTGGCAGTCATAGTGCGGCTCTTTCGACTCGGAGTTCAATGATTAATCAAGCCATTGATGTTGTATACCAAAAATCTTCCGGTGGATCCAGATTTTTATCAAACAGAAAATATTTATCAAATGTGGACTTTTGAGGATCAAGGCGATAGTTTGCAGCTGCCAAAAAGATTTATCAGGAATTTACGTTTGGTTCGTTGGCATCCGAATTCCTCAGATGTCGATGTCAATTGCGGGTTCTAAGGCGACAGGAGTTCAAAAGTCATTGAAAAACTTGGTTTAAAAGCCTGAGAATCTTTTAGTTTTTCGGTGATGAGTTAAATGACTTAGAGTTATTTGATTATGCTGGCTTGAGTATTGCTATGGGGACAATCGCATCCGAAAATTATTGAAAAAGCAGATTATATTACAAAAACAGTAGAAGAAGATGGCATCTTTGATGCTTTGGAGAAATTAGGTATGGTAGAAAAGAATTGAACTTCCCTGCAAGTGGATATGGAAAAAGAAAAGGTCCTTTTGCAACAATCAAGACAAATTTGGGAGATATCAAATTGGTCGTGTTCCCAGAACAAGCTCCTAAAACGGTAGCTAACTTTATTGCTTTGTCCAAAGATGGATATTACGATGGTGTCATCTTCCATCGTATTATTCAAGATTTTATGATTCAAGGTGGAGACCCTACTGGAACAGGAATGGGTGGTGAATCGATTTACGGTGAAAGATTTGAAGACGAGTTTTCGCCAGAATTGTATAATATCCGTGGCGCTCTCTCTATGGCTAATGCTGGACCTAATACTAACGGCAGTCAGTTCTTCATCGTTCAAAATTCTAATCTGCCGTACTCAGCAAAAGAATTGAGTCGTGGGGGCTGGCCGGAACCAATCGCAGAAATCTATGCAAATAAAGGTGGTACACCACACTTGGATCGTCGTCATACAGTGTTTGGCCAATTGTTCGACGAACAATCTTTCCAAGTTTTGGATAAAATTGCTCAAGTAGAAACTGGGGCAATGGATAGACCTGTAGAAGATGTAGTTATCGAGACGATTGAGGTTGAAGACGAATGAAGATTGGCGAGAAATTAAAGGGGACCATCACTGGCATCCAACCTTATGGTGCCTTTGTAGAGCTAGAATCTGGTATTACTGGTCTGATTCATATTTCGGAGATTAAGACTGGCTACATAGACAATATTCATGATATCTTAAGCATAGGAGACTCTGTCCAAGTCCAAGTTCTTGATTTCGATGAGTATACTAAAAAAGCTAGTCTCTCAATGCGTACCTTTAGAGGAAGAAAAAGCATCGTTTACCTAAGCGCCACCGTTTTTCAAACGATCGTCATAAATTTGGTTTTTGCGCCATTGGCGAAAAAGTATTCCAGTGTGGACTGAAGAGGCTTTTGCAATTTTTGGCTCAGCAAAAAGAAGAAAGAAAGAAAAATCATCCCGAATAATAGGATGATTTTCTTTTGTAAAAAGTATAAATGAGATTAATTATCAAATTCATAAAGAACGGTTGACAAGTATCGCTCCCCGTTATCTGGAGCCAAAGCCACACCTCTTTCCTTTGCCAAGTTTTTAGCAACTTCAATTGTGCATAAAATTGCCTGCGAGATGAAATACCAACCAGGAAACCTTCTTGACCACCAATATGACGTCCTAACTCTAAAGCCTGTTCAGAAGTAACTCGTACAATATTGTCGTAGCCATCAGTATCAAGGGTTTCAGGGATAAAGCCGGCAGAAAGACCTTGGATCTTATGTGGTCCAGGTTTCTCACCTGAGAGAACAGCAGATCTCGTCTGCTTCAACCGCATAAATCTCAATTGACGGATTTGCTTTTTAGAGTATGGGAGACACCCGAAATAGTTCCTCCTGTTCCAACTCCACCAACAAAAGCATCCAGTCCAGTGTCGCCAAAGGCTGCTAGAATTTCTACTCCAGTAGTTTTTTCGTGTACTTCAGGATTAGCCGGATTATTAAATTGAAGTGGTAACCACGCATTTCTTTCTCTAGCGATTTCTGAGCTTTTTGCAATAGCTCCTTCATCCCTTCACTTCCAGGAGTCAAGACTAACTCAGCTCCATAAGCTTGGATGATTTTACGACGCTCAACACTCATCGTTTCAGGCATGACAATGACAACTTTATAACCTTTAGTCGCTCCAACCCAAGACAAAACCAATTCCGGTATTTCCACTTGTTGCTTCAACAATAGTTGATCCAGGCTTGAGAGAGCCGTCTCGCTCAGCTGCTTCAATCATACTCAGAGCGATTCGATCTTTAACAGAAGAGCCCGGATTAAAAGCTTCTAGTTTCACATAAACATCAAGCAGCATCCCTCAGGAACCAAATGATTCAGTTTGACAATGGGAGTATTTCCAATAAGTTCTGTAATGTTGTTGTAGATTTTTGAGACATTAGTGCCACCTCATGAAATAGAATTAAGAAAAGTATAAAATGAAAACCTAAATTTGTAAAATATAAAATAGCTATGGCAATCATAGCTTTTATATCAAGAAATAATAGGAACTTCTACTTGACGAATTCCTTTGGTTTGCCATCTGAACTTTACCATTGAAAAAATTCAATTAGTCCTTCTTCGATTCGAGATTGATCTTCTTTATTCACGAAAAATAGTAGTAGCTACAGAATCTGTAAACTCAGTATCAAACTCTGTTAAGTTTTCAGACTTTTAAAAATTAGCATACTCTTTGGTACTGGCTGTATGATAATCGTAGTCTCAATCCTACTTGTTCCTTGATTTCTACAATTCCCAATTTCTTAATAGCTAGAGCTACGCTTCCGCATAAGCTCGAATCAACCCGCTGGCACCTAATTTAATTCCACCGAAATACTGAGTTACAACAACGCAAAGATTAGTTAAGTGATGATTTTCTAAAAACACCTAGCATGGGAACACCAGCGGTACCGCTAGGTTCACCGTCATCACTAGTGCGCTTGATTTCACTCTTTTTCTCCTAAAAATAAAGGCTGAGCAATTATGAGTAGCCTTGTAGTGTTCTATAGAGTTTATAAAATTCTAGCTTCATCTTCAGTTTCAAAGCGTTTAACATGGCAGATAAAAGCGAGATTTTTGTATCTTCTTCAACTTGGCCATTTTCTTTGATCGTTTTTAAATTCCATGATTTTCATTGTACAAAAAAATCAGAGATTTTTCCAAAGAAATACGAATAAAAAGATATGTTAGAATTGCAAAAATTGTCTCGGCCGGATTTTTCACTAAACAACAGTTACCACTTGAATTTCTGGAGATGGCTAAAAATTACCAGCTGTCTTTTGAGAAAAAGGAGAACTCTTTTGTACTCGTTGCCACTGTCAAATTGATAAGGAAAATATGTCTCTACCCACTGGGGCTTTATTATTGCAGAGAATGTATCCTTCTAGGAAGAGTGCGTAGTGACGAAGATCTTTATTATTTTTCCTCAAGAATCTTTTCCCACTATATCGAGTTTGAAATGGCTTGGCCAATTGACAGAATATCAGGAAAAGGTTTCTAAAGGTTTACTTGAAGGAGTGCAAAGTAAGCAGGATACTTTAGTCCACGCTGTAACTGGAGCTGGAAGACTGAAATGATCTATAAAGTAGTTTCTCAGGTGCTAGATCAAGGAGGGCTGTCTGTAGCTAGTCCTCGGATAGATGTCTGTTTGGAACTTTACCGACGTTTAAAGAAGATTTTTCCTGTGATATTTGTCTTTTGCATGGGGAGTCTGATCCCTATTCGCGGACTCCCTTGGTGATTGCAACAACCCATCAATTATTAAAATTCTATCGCGCATTTGATTTACTCATTGTTGATGAGGTAGATGCTTTTCCCTATGTAGATAATCCTACTCTTATCATGCAGTTGAGCAAGCAGTAAAAATGAAGGAACTACAATATTTTTAACGGCTACGTCAACAGATGAGCTTGATAAAAAGTTCAAAAAGGGATTTTGAAAAGGCTTAGTTTGCCAAGGCGATTTCATGGGAATCCTTGATTATTCCAGAAAAATATGGCTTTCTGGTTTGAATGAAAAACTTAAAAATGTAAAACTGCCAGCTAAGTTAATCAAATATCTAATAAAACAAAGAAAAACCAGATTTCCGCTCTTGATTTTTGCTCAGAAATTAGGAAGGGACAAGAGATAAGAGAAGTTTTACAAAAATATTTTTCCAGAAGAAAAATTGGATTTGTGTCTCTACGACAGAGAACCGACTGGAGATCGTTCAAGATTTCCGAGATAAAAATAAGTATATTGATCACAACAACCATATTAGAAAGAGGTGTAACCTTCCTTGTGTTGATGTTATCGTTTTAGAAGCCAATCATCGTCTATTCACGCGAAGTGCCTTAGTACAAATTGGCAGGACGAGTCGGGACGGAGTACGGATCGACCGACAGGTGACTTACTCTTTTTCATGACGGAACTAATATGCAAATAGAAAAAGCAATCAATGAAAATTTAAAATGAACAAGGAGGCGGGATTGTGAGCCATTGTTTAATCTGCTCTATAACTTTACGGGATAACTTGAAATTTATAGATCTCCTACTTTTGCAAAGATCATACGAAAACATTTGCCAGGAATGTTCGGCAACTTTTATAAAGATATCAGATACGCATCTGTCCAACGTGTTACAAAGAGGGCGTGATAGAAAGTTGTATAGATTGTTCTACTGGAAAAAGCAGAATAAAGAAGTGACACACAAAAGCATCTTTTAGATACAACCAAGCTATGAAAGATTTCTTTAGACGTTATAAATTTCAAGGAGACTACTTACTAAGAAAGGTATTTGCGCCAGTACTCAAAAAGAACTACACAACTATAAAAGATTATAAAGTAGCAGTTATTCCCCTAAGCAATAAGAAATTTAAAAAAGAGGCTTTAATCAGGTAGAAGGATTACTAGAAGCGTAAAAATCCCTATCAAGATCTGTTGAATAAAAAGATAGTGAAACTCAATCGAGCAAGAACAGAGAAGGTCGTTTACAAAATGTTGAAAACTTTACAATAAAAAGAAAATAGTGAAATTCCTCTAAAAATTCTTCTTATAGATGATATCTATACAACCAGTGCAACCTTTACAGGATGCAAAAAGAATATTACTTGAAAATGGAGCGAAAGAAATCATGACATTTTTCATTAGCAAGATAAGATTTGCATGAAAGCGTTATAATTAATGTAGAAAAAGAAAAATTTTATGTTTAGAAAGAAGGTACTTATATGATTAAATATAGTATCCGTGGTGAAAACCTAGAAGTAACTGAAGCAATTCGTGATTACGTAGTTTCTAAACTGGAAAAGATTGAAAAATACTTCAAGCAGATCAAGAATTAGATGCGCGTACAAACTTTGAAAGTGTATCGTGAAAAAGACTGCTAAAGTTGAAGTGACAATTCCTCTTGGGATCTATAACTCTTCGTGCAGAAGACGTCTCTCAAGATATGTATGGATCAATTGACTATTGGTGATAGATAAAGATTGAACGTCAAATTCGGAAAAACAAAACTAAAAATTGAAAGAAAAATCGCAAATAAAGGTTTCTACATAGTCAAATCTTTACAGATGCCTTAGTAGAAGAGAGAATGAATCACTCAGCATAAAGTTGTTCGTTCAAAAACACATTGATTTAAAACCGATGGACTTTGAGAAGCACTTCTTCAAATGGAGCTTATTGGGGACATGACTTTCTTTCATTTATACTGACGTAGATGATAATACACAAATGTTATTTATCGTCGGGAAGATGGAGACCTGGGCTTACTTGAAGTAAAATAATTAAACTAGAGAAGCTGAACAATCGTTCAGCTTTTCTGTTTCCTATTATAAAATAAATTTTCCTGTTTAAAGATAGTAGAAAAAGATAAGAAAAGGCTGACATTTAGTAGGTATAGGTGATATACTAAGACAGTTGTCTC